>Ga0207834_1000002_pt1 | contig 91497 bp, 72 predicted proteins | sample LuqExpMetagenom5_FD_187763 | JGI IMG/M metagenome (GOLD analysis project Ga0207834, IMG submission 187763) | Tropical forest soil microbial communities from Luquillo Experimental Forest, Puerto Rico - Sample 5 (SPAdes) | ecosystem: Environmental > Terrestrial > Soil > Tropical forest ...
CCGCCGTATACCGAACGGTACGTACGGTGGTGTGGAAGGTCGGCTACTAAAATAATTAGTAGCCTCCTATCCGATTGTAATATTTTACACCCCTTGTCAATATACATTAGATAAGCTGCAGTGAAAAATCATACCCGATATTTTCATTGCACATAAATGAACATGTCTGCAGTCATGCGGGGGGAGGATTTTTTCATGTCTCTTGAATTGATAAGGGAGGCCGTCAGGCTGAATCAACCTATAGGCGAGGATACGACCCAGGCTATTGTCGAAAATGATATCATAGTGCCGGATATAAAACCGGATATTGCCCGTATATTGCTTTTGGATGGCGATGCCTTCATCAACAGTGTTGAGACCGCATCTGACAAACTTTTGGTAGCCGGAACGTTGAGATATAAGATACTTTATATTTCAGACGATCCCGAACAACCGGTCAAAAGCATCAATACGTCGTCGGGCTTCCATTATTCGATGGATATCCCGGATGCGAGGCAGGGAATGCAGAGCCGTGTCAAATGCGATATCGAACACATGGAATATGAGATCCTCAACAGCAGGAAGGTCAATGTAAAGGCGATACTAAATCTGTACGGCAGGGTGACGAGCCCGCTTGAGCAGTATATTACAAGGGATTTTTCAGGTATTGAGGATGTGCAGGTCCTGAGAAACACTATCAGCGTCAACTCCTATATAGGAGAGATCAGCGCAGGCTGCCCTGTGAGAGAGACGCTGGAATTGCCCGCGGGCAAGCCTACGGTACTTGAAATATTGAGAAACGACTCGAAGGTCTCAGGCAAGGAGTACAAGGTAAGTGAAGGGAAGGTCGCCGTAAAAGGCGAACTGAACATTTCGACGCTTTACATCGCAGACGATGAAACCCGCAGCATCCAGTTCATGGAGCACGAGGTACCTTTCTCGCAGCTCGTCGATCTGCCGGGACTGGACGAGGACTCCTACTGCAATGTGGACGTAGATCTCGGCGAATTGAGCTTTGAAGCTGAAGAGGACGTAGACGGAGAACTCCGTCTGCTCAAGTGTGAAACAACGCTGGGCATTTATGCGGAAAGTTTTGGAAAGAAGGATCTGGAACTGGTCGAGGACGCGTATAGCCCTAGCTCAAGAATGAGCCTGGATAAAGAGCTGCTGAAGCTCGATGAACTCGTATCGGATAACAGGAACCAGGTGATGCTCAAGGATACCATCGTTCTTGACGACAATGCGCCCGATATCTCTGAACTTTTCAACGTAATCGGAAAGCTTTCGGTTTCCGGAAGCGAGTTGACCGATGACCGCATAGTGATAGAAGGAGTAATTGCCTCCAATATCCTGTACCTCGCAAACAGCGAAGAGCAGCCTGTCTGCTGTGCGGATCGCGAAATACCGTTCAGGCATACCCTTGATGTGAAAGGCGCAAGAGCCGGTATGGGTCTGGACGTAGAAATGGATATCGATCACTGCAGCTACAGCATAATATCGTCTAAAGAAATAGAGGTCAGGTATAATATAGGCTTGAATACAAGGGTCAGCAGGCAGGTATCGATACCGGTCATATCAAAGGCCACCGATCAGCCGCTGGATGACAAACGACTGGCGCAGCAGCCGAGCGTCACGATCTATTTCGCACAACAGGATGACACGTTATGGAAGGTTGCTAAAAAATATTATACTACGATGGATGAACTCAGGAAGAACAATGGCTTCGAGGAGAATGGCCAACTCACTGTCGGTGAACAGATCCTCATTCCCAGAAAGTACTGATGTATTTTTTAAGACAGGTAAATTATACATAAGTGCCTGAAAATATGTTTTCGGGCACTTTTTATTGTATTCAACATGTTTTTTGTATATAATGTACCTGATGAAGTTGAACTGACGAGGTACGCGATGGCTGTTCTTGAAATACCTGCGCATGCAAAAATCAATTTGAGTCTTGACGTACTTGGAAAGAGGCCGGACGGATACCACGAACTGAAAATGATAATGCAGACTGTTGGACTGCATGATACAGTCAGGCTGGAGACGACCGGGGAAGCCGGCATCACACTGGAATGCGGAAGCCGGTTCGTTCCGGAGGACGGTACGAATACCGCGTGGAAAGCAGCGGCGTTACTGATGGACAGGTATGGGATAAAAGGCGGGGTCAGGATAAATATTATAAAACGGATCCCGGTCGCAGCCGGTATGGCAGGCGGCAGCGCTGACGCGGCGGCGGTATTGAGAGGCTTGAACGAACTGTTTTCGCTGGGGCTCGGCTGCGATACGTTAAGAGACCTCGGAAAACTGGTCGGAGCGGATGTTCCATACTGCATAGAAGGCGGCACCAGGCTGGCGGAAGGAATAGGCGAGCGCCTGACGGCCCTTCCGGACTTCAGCGGGATCGACATCCTGCTTGTCAAACCCGGGATAGGAGTGTCCACCGCCTGGGTCTACGGAAACCTTAAGGCGGATGAGATAAGGGACGAGGAAAGGCCCGACACCGACATGCTCATCAGTGCGATTGGTGCGCACGATGCGGCAACTGTTGCGTGCAATATGAAAAATGTTCTCGAACGCGTGACGATACCCAGACATGGCATAATCCGGGAGGCAAAGACCCGCCTGCTGGAACTGGGCGCCCTCGGAAGCATGATGAGCGGGAGCGGTCCGACGGTATTCGGGATCTTTCGGAATGCGGCGTCAGCCGCCGGAGCTTTGCAAAAGCTTTCGGCCGACAACAGGTGGATATGCCGCCAGACTGTGACTACAGGCCGGACCGACGACGGGATTTAAGGCAATATAAACGGTAAGTGTTATATATAATTACTGGTATGGCAATAAACGAAGGAGATGTACTGTAATGGCCGGAAAATTGACAAAAGTAAATCTGAATGATTACAAACCCTTGCGCGAGGTTATTTTCAATACACTCAGGGAAGCAATCATAGTAGGTGAACTGAAGCCCGGCGAGCGGCTGATGGAAGTTCAGCTTGCCGATAAAATGGGCGTGAGCAGGACTCCCGTCCGTGAGGCCATAAGGAAGCTCGAGCTCGAGGGGCTGGTTGAGATGCTGCCGAGAAAGGGCGCACATGTTGCCGACCTTTCAGTCAAGGATATAATGGATGTCCTCGAAGTCAGGGCAACGCTCGACGGACTGGCGTCTTCCATGTCCGCCTCACGGATAACCGACGAGGAGATCAAGGAACTGAGGCATCATCTGTCGCAGTTCATCAATTACGTTGAAAGGGATAATCTGCAGGGCTCCATCAAAAAAGACGTAGAGTTCCATGATATAATATACCGTTCTTCAAGAAACGACAAGCTGATACAGATATCCAGCAACCTCAGGGAACAGGTACAAAGGTTCAGGGTGATATATATCAAGGACTTTGGCAGCTCAAGGGAACTGATAAAGGAGCATACGGAGATCTGCGACGCCATTGCGCGCAGAGACCCTGTCGCCGCGATGGAACTGGCACAGAAACATATCAAAAATCAGGAAGAGGCGGTTATCAGTTTCGTTAAAAAGAACCAACTGGTGAAATAGAAATGGAGCGGCCTTTGAGGGGTGCATCCCATAATATGGCCCGGGCAGGTGGAGTGAAAAAGCATCCACCTGGCTTTTCCGGGCGGCAGTGTCATTGCAGCACCTCATAGCCCATCTCGGCAATTTTGCCCCTGATATCCCTCGGCTGCTGCAATGCCGGGTCGTAGGAGACTTTTACGGTCTGGGATTTGAGATCGACGTCGACCCCATCTATGCCATGCATGCTTCCGAGTTCGCTTTTTATTCGGTTGGAGCATATGCTGCAGGAGATCGACGGTACAGTGAATGTCGTATCCATGTTTACCTCCGGAGTGAATTAATATCTGGCTTTCCCAATCTATATTACCTTGGCCTGATTTCAGATATTTAATTCTTCCGCTGACTTGATTATTTCTGCATTTTATATAAATTCATGTAAAAAACTAATTTATCTTAAACAATTACTTTGATTCGACGTATAATTGATTACATCGTAAATTTTAACGAAAACTGCGATATTAGCAATCTGTGAAAGCTTGAGTGTTGAACGGAGGGGTTTTGATGGCATCCGGGGAATTTTGGTATGATAGTTTCCTGAGCAAGTACAAGTCGGGCATCTCGCATGAATTTCTTTTTTATTTCAATGTCCGCGACCTGGTCGATAATTACAGGTATATGGACAGGTACATCTATGAGGAGTTCATCAAGCAGAGGGGCTTTGGCATCGTCGCGTTCTATGATATCTCCCGGGGCCTTACTTTCTTTGACGCGGGCATGGAAAAGGAATTCAACATCATCACCGCTAACGAGGCTGTGAATCTGATGAACGCAATGCCTTCGAAGCTGTTCCCCTTCATTGACAAAGCGCTGAAGAATACCAAAATGGTGCTCTTCATTGATCATGTCGAAAAAATGATACCCGCGGGTGATATAGCCAGCATGTCGCTTGAGGAAAGGATTGCTCTCATATGGATATGCGAGTGGTCGGTCAACGCCAAGATCTCTTCCGTGGGCAGCGCGATACTGATGCTGTCGGATAACCTTGCCGATGTCAGCCGCGAGCTTTTGAAATCCTCCTACAGGATAGAGCCGGTTTTCGTAGGACTGCCCGATGAGGCGCAGCGCAGGGATTATATCGAATATCTCCTGAAGGATAACGATATAAAAACGGACATAAACTCCGATGAGTTTGCCAAATTGTCCTCCGGACTTAGCAAGAAATCCATAAAAGATATCAAGCTCAAGTCCGAGGCGGAGGACGACCCCATCAGCTTCGACTTCATTAAGGAAAAAAAGCACTCCGTTCTCCAGAAGGAATACGGCGATGTGCTTGAATTCATATATCCTGAGTTAGGCTTCGAAAATATAGGCGGCATGGAAAAGGCAAAGGACTACCTGCTCAAAAACGTGGTAAAGCCGATAATGAAAGGGGATCTCAGGAGGGTGCCGATGGGGATCCTGCTGTGCGGTCCTTCGGGGACGGGCAAAACGCTGCTGGTAAATGCCCTGGCAAAGGCCAGTGGTTTTAACTGCGTCAAGATAGATATGTCGCGCATACTCGGGCAGTATGTCGGCGAGAGCGAGAAGAATTTCAAGAAGTGCCTGCTGGGCGCACAGTCGCAGCATCCTGTAATCATTTTCGTGGATGAAATAGATACTGCATTCAGAAGGGGCGACAGCGGCGACAGCGGAGTTAGCAGGAATATTTTCAGCGAATTTTTGCAGTTCACGGGTAATACAAATAATAGGGGGAAAGTTATTTTCATTGCCGCGACAAACAGGCCGGACCTTATAGACCCCGCATTGAAGAGGGCGGGCAGGTTCGACAAGAAAATACCGATACTCCTGCCGGACGCCAATGAGCGTGCCGATATTTTCAGGATAATCATCAGAAAATATGGTTTTGAAACGAATGTCGAAGATTTCATGCCTTTTGCCGGCAGCACGGAAAACTATACGGGCGCCGAGATCGAAACTGTCGTGCGCAAGGCATATGAGATAGCGAACGAGGACGATACGGAGGGTGCGGTGCTCACTTCGGATATCATAACAAAGGCAATAGACCGGTGCAGGCCCAGTACGCAGCAGGTGCAGTTTATGACGATGCTGGCGATCGAGGAATGCGACGACAAGGATCTGCTGCCTGAGAAATACAAGGGCCTGCTCGATACAAAGAACCTGTCGGTCGAGAGGTAGGCGAGGCTGAAAATGAACGGGAGGTTGCTGCAGCGACAGTTGCATATTGCCGTTGAAACAACACTTGCGGCAGACATTAATTAGCTTTACAATGGGCTTTATTTATTATAAATTATAAATATACAAATATTGGCGGGAAATGAACCAAATAATAAACGGGGAGGCAGTAATAATGGGTTTTTTCAGTAGATTGGGAGCACTGATCAGGGGCTTTTTCGGAAGTTTGCTCGGCGGCGTCGAGGAAAACAATCCGGAGCTGCTGTTTGAAGACATTAAAATGCAGATCGACAGAGCAAGAAAAGAGGCTGAACAGCAGATTCTCGAAATTCAGACCAATGCTGAAATGATAAAGATCGAAATGAAGAATGCGGAAAAGAACCTCGCGGCAGTGAAGTCCAGGGTAGAATCCGCGCAGAAGCAGGGCGACAAGGAGCTGCTCGTAGAGTTGCTCATGCAGGAGGAGGAGTACCAGGCGACGTACGATACGCACAAGGCTACGTATGAAACGGCGATGGCCGAGGTCGGCAAGATCAGGGAGGATTACAAGATATTCGAATCCGAAATGTCTGCCAAACTGAATGAGCTGAAGACTCTGAAGTCACAGGCGAAGATGGCCCAGCTCAGGGAAAACATAAACTCCGTAAATGCCAGGTATACTTCCAGGAACAACACGGTCGGTCATGTCAACGAAAGCATGGACAGGGCCAGGGAACTCGTCAACAAGAAGACTGCGCGCGCAAATGCCGTAGAATCACTGGGCGATACCAACATGGACCTGAAGCTGAAGAGGCTTGACATGAACTCGGCAAGAGACAGGGCGAGAGCCAGGGCGGATGCCATGCTCAGCAGCGAACAGGGCTTTGAAGTGAAGGAAAAGGCAGATAATAAGGTTTCACAGTAATTTATATAATGCAGCCCGGAGCAGCCCGAGCGACGCGGAGGCGGGCGGGCCATGGATCGGCGCTGATGTGTGGCCGACTTAAAGCAGGAACAGGTGGTTGACCTATGAGATCAAGGATGTTTTTGAAAGCATTGTTCAAATTGAGGAATATTGGGATATTGGCGGGCGCCTTTATATTGGCTGCCCTGCTGAGCGATCCGAATGCGCTGCCGAGTGTGCTGGGCTATAATGCCGCACTGCCCGGTGAAATAACGACAGTGGGCGCAATTGCGGTTTATTTGGCCCTCGTGGTGCAGACGCTTTCGAGCAAGGGTTTCCATGAAGAATTCAACCGAGCGGAAAAGCTCAGGAACATCCGTGAATTGAACCGCCAGGCAAACCGGCTAGCTTCTGAAGCGCGCAGGAATACGAACAGCACATACCTTCAGAAGCTCAGGAAGGTTATGGAAGACAAAAACGATATCTACAATTCGTACTCTACGGGAGAGCACAGCTTTCTGAAGGAAAAGATCACGGAGCAGACGCTGAACCTTGTTACAGCCTACCTGAAGCTCCTCAACAATTTCTGCATCAGGAGCCGTGAACTGAGCGGCGTGGACGTAAGCGCAGTATCGGCCAGGATCAACAACAACAGCAGGAAATTGAGCTTTGCCAAGGATGCCCGTATGGCCGAGGATGTCAGGAAGATCATTGAGATGGATGAAAAGCTGATCGGCAGGCTGAAGGATGAGAAAAAGGAACTTGAGAGGATAAGCGCCAAGCTCGACTATATGGAGAGCACGGTTAACATGTTCAAGCACCAGATAATGTCCAGCGTGGAAAACGAGGATATGCTCGAGCAGCTCGAAACCGCCGTCAATGAAGCGGAGGCGCTCGACGCGGTACTTGAGGACAGGCGCAAGAGCAGGGTGAGGCAGTGAACCGGCGGGCAGAACCTGCCGGGCTGTGCAAATCAAGGCGTTGTGAGAAGCGGGACAGGGTGACGTAGCCTTGTCCCTTTTTGATTGTTTGAGTCAGGGCGCGTTTCTTAGCGTCCCGATGTTTTTAAAAGAAGGAATAAGCCGATTTGTGTCGAATTATTCAACTATCTTACCAGGGAGAAAAATGATGAAGGAAAGTGTTGTCTACTCATCTGAATATTTAAGTATCCTTGAACGTGATGACGGATTTTATATCCAGTCCTTTAAAAAAGGCTTATCTATTGAACAGTTCCAAAAGCTTCTGCAGGATCGCAAAAACATCAAAATAACCAGCATTATGGCGGTCAGGAACGCTCTCGTAAATGCGCCCAAGCCTCCGGAAAAGTTTGCAGAGGGCAGGGAACGCATAAAGATCGAGTTGACGGACGATGATGTCAGGGTATATTTGACATTGAACGTCGAGCAGGAGGAATTGTCAGGACCCGGGCGAGCTGAGCTTTTTAAGGAAATCATGCGCAGCCTCAAGGAAATGGGAATAACTTATGGTATAAAAAACGAAGTGCTCCTGAGCGGGCTGGAAAACCACAAGAGGCTCCTGATAGCAGAAGGTATCGTGCCTGTGAATGGAACCGACTCAGTAATAACAATGTTTGAGTTGAAGGAGGTCAAGCCCGAAGCAAAGGGAGACGGTAACGTGGATCACTACGAACTGAACCTGATCAACACGGTCGTCGAAGGCGAATGGCTCGGAGAACGTACCGACCCAAGGGAAGGCAGACCGGGGAAAACCGTGAAGGGAAGCACCCTGCTGCCGGTAAAGGGTAAGCTGCTGCCGCTCATTTATGATAAAAATACGGTCAGGGAAGTCTGTGAGGACAGCGTAACGAGGCTGTACTCGAGAATCCCCGGCGCAGTCCATTACGACGGCGACAGGATAAGTATTTCAAACCATCTTGAGATTTCGGGAAATATCGATTACAGGACCGGAAATATAAATTTTGACGGCTTTCTGACCGTCAAGGGAACGATAGAGGACAGCTTCTCCGTAACTGCCACCCATGATATCGAAATACTGAGCGATTACGGAGTCGGAGGCGTCAAGGACATCACGAGCAACGACGGAAGCATATTCATAAAGGGCGGGATTGCTGGGAATAACAAGGCGGTCATATACAGCCGCAAGAACATTTATACCAAATTCGTTTCGGATACGAACATCGTATGCGAAGGCAGCGTGCATATAGGCTTTTACTGCCTGAACAGCAATATCAAGGCGAAGGAAGTCATACTGGACTCTCCGAAAGGGCAGATAATGGGCGGGAACATCGAGGCGGAATTCAGGGTAGTATCGTCCATAATCGGCTCTCCAAGTGAAAAAAGGACCTGTATAACCGTAAAAGGCTTTGACAGGCAGCTTCTTAAACAGACTTTCGACAAGATTTCCGAGAATATCGAGACGCTGAAGGCGGAGATGGCAAAGGCAAAGCTTGAGGTGTCGGTCTACGGAGGTTCGTCGGGCCTTTCCAGGGAACAGCTTGCCGAGTATGAAAGAATAAGGGATAATTACTATGATATAAGGGATCGCCTGAAAAAGGCCGAGGAGGAACGAAAAGTGCTTTTACAGTATCTTAGGACCCGCGGCGAAGGTGAGATCTCGATTTTGAAAAAGGTCTATCCCAATACGGTGCTCAGCATCAAAAAAAAGGTTAAGGAAATCACAATACCGACTATGAGTACAAGTTTCTGCATGGTCGACAATGATATAAAGGAGTTTTGAGATCACAATTATGTCAGTATTCTGCGGTGTGGATATAATCGAGATAGAACGGATCAAAAAATCCATAGAGGAGACGGGCAGCTTCAGGGAAAGAGTTTTCACCGGCAATGAAATAGATTACTGCGACAGGAGAAATAAAGCCAGATATGAAAGCTATGCCGCGAGATTCGCAGCCAAGGAAGCCGTTCTGAAAGCGCTAGGGACAGGCTTGTCAGACGGCCTTGAATGGAAGATGATAGAGATACTGAACGACGAAAAGGGCAAACCACATGTGGTGCTCTCTCAAAAAGCCCTTGAGCTTTACGAGGGGATGGGGGCAAAGGATATTGATATAAGCGTTTCCCACTGCGGCAGTTATGCCGTCGCATATGTTGTGATCCAGGCATAGGGAGGCGGGATGGGATGAGGATCAGATTTCTTCAGTGCGGAGACTTGCATTTGGATTCTCCGTTCACTTCTCTGGCGGATACCGAAGGAAAACCGGATCTGAGACGCCAGGAGCTTAAATCCGCGCTGTCCAGCATTATCGAACTGGCCGATTCCGAGAAGGCCGATATGCTGCTCATCTGCGGAGATCTTTATGAACACGGCTATGTAAGAAAAAGTACTATCCGGTATATGTGTGACCAGTTCCAAAGGATCCCGGACATACCTGTCATTGTCATACCCGGCAATCACGATCCTGCAGTGCCCGAATCCTTCTACTTAAGCTTTGAATGGCCTCGGAACGTACATATACTGGCAGGCGGGAACCGATACTTCGAACTCCCCGAAAAGAGGACGAGGATATACGGCACGCTGATGCCTGCGGACGGACTCGATCCGACATATGTCAACATACTTATGTATCACGGCACGCTGGACATGCCGTTCAGCGCTGATGCCTTCCAGCCTGTCAAAAGTGAGGATATCACAGCTTCAGGCTTCGACTATTGTGCGCTCGGACATTTTCATACCGTGATTTCCGGAGCCGGCGGCAATAAATGCATTTTCAATGCAGGGAGTCCCGAGCCTCTTGGCTTTGACGAGGAAGGGGAACATGGCGTCATCGTGGCTGAGATCGAAAAGGGACCCAGTGGTGCGCAGATAAGTACACGATTCGTAAATACGTGCAGGAGACACTTTATCACTATTGAAGCGGATGTGGGTACCTGTTTAAATGATGAACAGGCTGCCGAAAAAGCGGCGGAGTATCTGGAGCGGAACGGAAGCGGTGAAGATCTGTACAGGATAATACTTTGCGGCTATGTTTCCAATGAATTCAGGCCAAATACAGAGCTGATCCGGCAGCTTCTCAGGGATAAGGCATTTTATATCAAGCTTACGGACAGGACAATACCTGATTACGATTTTGCCCGGATCGCATGCGAACCGGGCATCAGAGGGCTGTTTACCAGAAAGATGCTTGACAGGGCTGCCGCAGCAACCGGCGAAGAAGAGAGACAGCTGGTCATGCAGGCGCTGTATTATGGCATGGAAGCGATCGACGAGGGTAAGGTATGCGTATAGAACGTCTCGAGATAAAAGGCTTCGGAAAATTGAAGGATCTGATGATCGTGCCGCGAGACGGCCTGAATGTTTTGTATGGCGATAATGAAGCTGGAAAATCGACGCTTCAGGCATTCATACCTGGCATGCTTTTCGGCCTTAAAAACGGCAGGCAGGCGGCCGGTTTTCCGACCCCGCTCAGAAGGTATGAACCTTGGGACGGCGGTCAGTACGGCGGCGCAATGGTGTGCTCCCTGGACAATGGCAGCACCTACAGGATCGAACGTAATTTCAAAACCGGCACGGTCAAGGTCTTTGACGATCTATTTTCCGACGTTACAGGGGATTTCGCGATCGGCCGCGACAAGATGCCGCTGATTGCAGACCGCTTGCTCGGAATGGACGAAGCCACTTTTACAAGGACGGTATTTATCAGGCAGATGGAGCTCAGGCTCGATGAAGACGATTCGGCGGCGTTGGCCGGCAGGCTGGCAAACGTGGATTCGACCGGCATCGAGGGCATATCCTTCAACAAAGCTGAAAAAGCCATATCGGATGCACTGAAAAACAGTATCGGGACCGGGAGGACGAGAACACAGCCTCTCGACAGGCTGGAAGCCAGACTGGCCCAGCTGCAGGAGGCGTCCGAAAGGCTCCGGAGCCAGCAGGAACGCACATTTTTTGCAGGAAGGGAATTGCAGGACGCCAGGGAACGCTGCCACAGGCTCGAATCAAGCGAAAAATACCTGGAGGACATCCGCAGGCTGATTGAGTTGAGAAGAACACTTGACAGCTGCATGAAAAATGAAGCTGTGCTGAAGGATGCCGTCAGGCAGCTGAAAGAGCTGGAAGCAGTCGAACTGCTATATTCCGGCGGGCTTGACCGCCGCGGAAAGGAAGTCATACTCCGGCGGAATAGATCCAATGGCGCGGTAAAAGGTTCGAAACTGCCATTTATAAGCGCTTGTGCCGTGTTCACATGCTTTTTGGTACTGCTTGCCGCAGGGCTCGCAGGAGTTAAGCTGGTTCCGCTGTCGCCTCTTGTTTACGGGAGCGGGGCTCTTGTTTCGGCTTTGGCAGGGGTATTGCTGCTTTACAGAAATAAAAGCTTGAAAACTGAGACTACCGGACCGGCAGCTGCTCCAGGTCCGGTATATCCGGAAATCACCGGGGCCGGTATGAAAAAGGAAATGATACTGAGGGAAGCTTCGCTTGCCTGCGGTAAACAGCTGACAACCCTTGAAGCCGTTGAACAGGAACTCCGCGGGATATCTTCGGGGCTTGAGAAGCTGAGCGTGGAGCTCGAGACGGGGATCGAGGCGGCTGTCGCTTCGGAGTGCGATCTACAGGGCTATTTCAGCAGTGGCGTACTGGATGCGGTCATATACGATTCGGATATCGTCGGTCTTGACGAAGCCTGGGATGCTGAAATCAAAGAAATAAAACAGGAGCACCTTGATGCTGCGCTTAGGATAAAATACTGCGAAGGTCTTCTCGGCGGCGACAGGGAAATTGCGGACGAACTGGCGCGCGTTACAGAAGAAACCATTGCGGTCAAAGAGAAAATCACATATCTTAAAAATAAAGGGGATGCAATGAAGCTTGCCCTGGAAGTTCTAACCGAGGCAGGCGCCGAGATAAGACGGAATTTTGCGCCGGATGTGAATCAGCGCATGGGCAGGATCATTGCCGGGCTCACGGCCGGAAAATACACGGATCTAAGGGGCAACGACAAGCTGTCGCTGGGAGTGGCTATACCGGACAGCGGGGACGTCAGGAGCGTAATGTCGCTCAGCGGCGGCACCGGAGATCAGATGTATCTGGCGCTCAGGCTTGCTTTATCAGAGCTTCTGACCCTGGACGGTGAAAGCCTGCCCCTGATCTTTGATGAAGTTTTTTCACAATTTGATGACAGAAGGACATCACTTGCGCTACAATATTTACATAACATTCATATTGGCAAACAGATTTTGATTTTTACCTGCAAACAGCGTGAAATTGAGCTTGCGCGTGAAATCTACAGCGACGGTATGAATCTGGTGGGGTTGGGATATGAGCAGACTGCGTGCTGAAAGAAGATTATCGATTATTTATATTATTCTGCCTGTTATCGTTTTGTTTACCATAATAGGTTTGACCGGCTGTCAGGGCCCCATCCGGGAGACGTCGGTCGAAGGCAGCGGCGATGAGACACAAGCCGGACAGGATGCCAGGTACATTTACGGTATTCCTATGGACAGCAGCGCAGGCATTATAACCGCAAGCGTCGCCGATATATTTGCCAGCCCTGACATTAAATCCGAAAGGGTCACACAAGCTTTGTACAACCAGCCGGTAAGCGTACTCCAGAAAGAGAACGGCTGGATAAAGGTCAAAACGGTGGACGGCAGTACCGGCTGGATAAAAACAAAATTCCTCGACAGCGATATTTCAAGCATCAGCGGTAGATCGTACACGCATAAAATAATCGTTACCAGCCGAGAAAAAGTAATACTTTCCGGACCCTCCGGCGGGACGACACGGATCGATGCGCCGATGGGGGCGGAATTCTATGCATTCAATGATTACGATGATGCGTACGAGGTGTTTTTACCGGGCAACAAGACGGGCTGGCTCAAAGGAAGCGGCTTGATCCATATTGGTCTGGAAGAGATGATCCCCGTAACGAACCCCGATGATTTTGCAGCCACAGCCCTGAGGCTCAAGGGTACGAGCTATCTTCTGAACGGTCTGAGCTCGATGGGAATAGACGCCCCGGGACTCATTTACATAAGTGCCCGGATCAACGGGATCAACCTGCCCAGGACCATAGAAGGGCAGCTGGCCTCAGGGACGGAGATCGCCATCGAGGATACGAAAGCCGGCGATCTGGTGTTTCTCTCGGGCACCGGCGAAAATGAAGACAGTGTCATCAGCGGAGTGGGCATATGCACTGGCGGCGGCAGTTATCTGTATGCCGGAAGGAAGATCGGTTATGTTGCCGTGGGCGATATCAACCGGGAGAACCAGGAAGGCAAGGTCGTTGCCGCACGCAGGATATTCAACGATGCCAACTGACTGGTGCAAAGAATCCGTTTAACGGGATCGGATCAGCTGGCTGATGCAGTAGTACTCCGGCTGATTTTGTACAAGCCTTTCTACGATATCAGAAATTTCTTCGCATGCATTGGGTTTTGCCAGTCTGCCTGCAGCTACCGACATGCGCTTCAGTATGTTCGGCTTTAAAAGGGTATGCTCCAGAAGATATTCGAGGTCGTCCCTGTCTGTCAGACGGAATGCCGCGCCGGAATTGCGCAAGAATTTCGCGTTCCGTTCCTCCTGTCCCGGAATAGGGTCCATTATGCATATCGGAAGCCTTTTTACGAGAGCCTCTGAGATCGTTACCCCTCCCGGTTTTGTAATAATAAGGCTTGCGGCGCTCATCAGCTCGCTTATTTTTTCTGTGTAGCCCAATATCCGTATATTGCTGTAATCCGCCGATATGGCCTCGAGCTGCTGCTGCAGCTTTTTATTGCTTCCCGTGACCACTACGATCTGTATTTCCTGTTTCATATAAAGCAGCGATCTGAAGACCTGCCCAACATTGCCCAAACCTAGGCTTCCACCCATTACGAGAATGGTCGGCTTATTTTCGAGCCCCAGCTTTGCCAGGCATATGCGCCGGTCTGTGTGCTCCTTTGCAAAGCGCTCCGCCACCGGTATCCCGCAAACGTGTATGCTGCTTTCGCGAAGGCCCATTTTAATCATGTCGTCCTTTATACATTCGTGTGCTACTATAAAGGCGTCAATTCCATCAAGCTTCCAAAAATAATGATTTGTATAATCGGTAACTATGCCGATGACAGGCACGCTCACGAGCCCTTTTTTCTTCAGCCTTGCCAGCATCTGAAGCGGCATGGTATGCGTACAGATGACGGCATCGGGCATGTCCTCCTGAAAAAGCTGAAGCAGCCTGTGCGACAGAATGTTGTTCAAACCCCTTACCAATTTCGTTATTGTTTCACCTTTTTCGGAAAGGTCGTAAAATTTACCGTACAGTCCCGGCAGTGCCTTGACGGTATTAAGATAGGTCCCGGTGATCAGCCGGTCGACGATCGGGTTTATGTATTTGAGAGCGTCAATAAGCCTGGTCTTGCAGCCGGGCAGTTGTTTTTCCATATATTCCATCAAAGCCTGGGCGGCTTTGACGTGACCTCCGCCGGTTGCTGCGGTCAGAAAAAGTACGTTCATTGTTTGCTTCTACCTCCGGTACAGCCTACCATAACATTATTCACAGAACATTGCTGTATTATTACACATCTATCCAATTCACAGCATTTATCTGGAATATTTTTTTGCATTAAGAAGAAAATATTAATGCCGGCATACCGGATATTCAGAATCTATCTTGTAAAGGAGAGTGTGCTTTGAGCAGGAATAAGAACTCCACCATGATAATGACGGTTACGCTGTTGTGCGTTTTCGTTTTTTCGATGTCTGATATATTGATCCACTCGGGTAGCGTCTACGCCGCTAACAGCAGTGTCAGCGATGTTCAGCTCCTGGCGAGGGCAATAAACGGAGAGGCCAGGGGAGAGCCCTACGAAGGGCAGGTCGCGGTTGGAGCGGTCATACTCAACAGGACGAAGAATTCGAGTTTCCCCAATACCATAGCAGGTGTGATCTATCAGCCGGGTGCGTTTACAGCGGTCGACGACGGTCAGATAAATGTGCCAATAGATCCCCAATCAACGGTGGTCAAGGCTGCGCAGGACGCCTTGAACGGCTGGGACCCGACGAACGGCGCCATATATTACTGGAATCCTGCTACAGCAACGAGCTCCTGGATCTGGAGCAGAAAAGTAGTTTATAAAGTAGGCAAACACTATTTCGGAATATAGGAGCAGGGCCTGAAGAGCGTTAACAGACAGGAGGCAGATAGCATTGAGTATACGTGATAAACTGCAGGATTTTAAAAGAAGATTGTCGGACAGAAAGATGTACAGTATTGTTGTGGTCCTTATAGCGGCGGTAGCGCTGTGGGGGATTTATCAGTACAAGCATGCCGCAAATCTGAGGCAGGAGCTGGACAACCAGTACAACAGGGCATTTTATGAGGTAGTGGGATATGTCAATAATGTTGAAACGCTTCTCGCCAAGTCGATGGTGAGCACAACAACAAGCAAGACCGCGACCACGCTGCAGGAAGCGTGGCGACAGGCGAACCTTGCCCAGACCAACCTTGGGCAGCTGCCTGTTACGCAACCCGTTCTTGCAAGTACTTCGAAGTTCCTGACGCAGGTAGGGGATATGAGCTATGCGCTGAACGCTCAGAATATCAGGGGCAAGCAGCTTAGCGACAGCCAGTACAAAACGGTCGAGCAGCTCTACAAATACTCTTCGTCGCTCAATAAAAGCCTGAGAGACCTTCAGACCGATCTGTCCTCTGGAAGGCTGAAATGGGGCGAGCTTGCAAGCAAGGGCACGAAGCTCTTCAGCAAGACCAAGCCAGGGGATATGATGAAGAAGATTCAGAGCGTGGGCACTGTCTTTCAGGATTATCCTACTCTGATATACGACGGCCCGTTTTCGGACCATATGACTTCCGCACAGCCCAAAGGCCTGGACGGGAACAATCTGAACTCCGAGCAGGCGAAGGACAAGGTCAGAAAATTTCTGGGCGCCGACAAGATATCCAGTATAAAGGATGCCGGGAAAAACGACCAGGGACCGATAAAGACCTTCAGCTATACCGTAACCGAAAAGAACGCGCCGAAGGGTCGGACGATCAATATCGGAGTCACGCAGAAGGGCGGATCGATCGACTGGATGTTGAACAACAGGCCGGTCAAGGACAAAAAGCTGGACATGAACAAGGCTAAAAAGATGGGGATCGATTTCCTGAAGACAAAGGGCTTCGATAACATGATCGATACGTATTATCTGGTTCAGGACAACGTCGCCACCATCAATTACGCATATAAGCAGCAGAATGTGGTTGTATATCCGGACCTGATAAAGCTGAAGGTAGCGCTGGATAACGGCGAGATCGTAGGCTGGGAGGCAAATTCCTACCTTTCCAACCACACGACCAGGAAAATACCGACGCCTAAGGTAACTATGGCGGATGCGCGTAAGAAAATCAATTCGAAAATGAAGGTCAACAGTTCGGGACTGGCAATAATACCGACCAACTACAAAAAAGAGCTGTTCTGCTATGAATTCAAGGGCAGACTAAACAATTCGGACTTTATAGTGTACATCAACGCCGAGACAGGCAATGAGGAGGATATATTGATGATTGTCAACACACCTAACGGGGTGCTGACGATGTAGAAGATAATGTAATTGCCGGAAGTTATTGTTGCATTTTATCAATCTGGAAGTTAATATAAATTGTATAACTTCATTGATAATGACGCGGAGGTATGGCGTGAGCGACAGTAACAGTACACAGACAGTCCTTCCGGCTATGGAAGCCGGACCTGGAAGGCCAGGTATATTGCAGGTCGGCATATTGTACTCGATTACGATAATATTGTTTTTACTGATAGGCTACAGAGTGCAGGACAACGAACTCTATTCCGGACTCCTGATAACAGAGTTCGCCCTGGTCCTGCTCCCTGCCCTTATGTTTCTCCTGGTTTTCCGTTTTGACCTGAAAGACGTGCTCCGGCTGAACAGAACCAAACCGTTGAATTTCCTGCTCGCCTTCGGGATAATGGTTTTTGCAATACCTTTAGCTTCCATATTCAATCTGCTGAACCTCCTCCTTGTGAATTCCGTTTTCGGTAGGATAATCGTGCAGCCGCTCCCGATGCCCCAAAACGGCGCCGAACTGCTGCTTGGCATACTCGTGATCGCAGGAAGCGCGGGTATATGCGAGGAATTCCTTTTCAGGGGCGTGATACAAAGAGGGCTTGAACGGGCGGGCAATGTGAAGGCCATACTCATTGCGGCTTTTCTGTTCAGCCTGATGCACATGGACTTTCAGAAGATACTTGGGACTTTCTTCCTTGGCGCTTTGATAGGTTTCATAGTTTACAGGGCTAACTCGCTATACTGCGGCATGTTCTCGCATTTTACGAATAATGCCCTGGCAGTACTGGCGAGCTACGGTTCGGCAAAACTGGCCCAACTGCTGAACAAGGCCGGAAGCACCGTTCCAAAGGAAATGGACCTGAACAGCGTGTTTTCAACTTTTGCAGCGTTACCGAAAGCCCAGCTGATAGCCGTGTTGTTTATTTACGGGTTTATACTGCTCTTCATCGCGATAATTTTCGTACTGCTGCTCTTTGCATTTGTTAAGGTAAACCCTGTCCGCAAAGAGCCTACAGCCACAAGGGAACGAAGCTCCGGACACGCCTGGATGAAAGGCCTGATCGGCATTATTCCAGGTTTGCTTGCGATAGCGGCGATATATTTTGTGGAAGTAAGAGGCTTCATGGGAGCCGGCAACTGGTTCACAAAAATCGTAAGACAGCTGCTCGGCGTATGATATATGCGGATTTTCACGTTGCAGGACGAAGTACCGCCGCGAGTACATTCCCGGTCTGACCGGCATTTCTGCTTATGACTTCAGCGCTTTCACGCGCCTTATGTCTTCTCCGGCGAACCTGAAAATGTCGAAGCCGCCTGTGATCCTGGATACGATCCTCTCGTCGTAGTATTCGAACAGCTTTTTAAGGTCTATATTCGTTGAAATTATAGTTTTGCAAGGTCTTCGCGTATCGTTTGCAAGGCGCGTATCTATTATGTTCAAAAGCTCTGCATAGCGCATACCGCTCGGCGACTCCGTTCCGAGATCGTCTATGATGAGCAGGTCGGACTCGAGTATGCTGTTGTACAGAGCAGGTTCCCAATCGTCATTATTTGTGGAATTATACCTGTATTCGTATATCGTGTTGAACAGCGCGGGCGCAGTCTGGTAAAGCACCGTAAACCCGCGCTTCATCAGTTCCATGGCTATGCTTCCGGCCATAAAGGTTTTACCTACTCCGGTAGGTCCGCTGAAAAGCAGGTTTTTTGTACAATTGTCTTCGAAATTTCCGACAAAACTCATGCAGTTCTCAAGGATGCCTTGGATCTGTCTGCGAGGCGACTTCCTGATGCCGTATTTCTGCTCGTCGGCAACGTCGGGATAGTAATCGGTTCTAAAGCTTTGAAAACCGTCGTTCCTTACTATACTCAGGTTGGACTGGTCGTACAGTATGTCTATCAGCTGCTGCCTGTAGCATGAGCATACGGTATCGGGGCCGCCGGCCGTCGATTTTATTATGCCTGTGTCCGAGCACTTTTCACACTGGTATGAAGGGGAAAGGCAATCCGAAGCATAGCCGTATTTGGCCAGTATCCCGGCTTTTTCCGCCTTCAGGCCTTCGATAGTCTCGGAAAGCTTGCTGGCGGCGCTGTCGGAAGGCAGCATCCCCATCAGTATTGCTTTGTTGTATTTAAAGCCTGCATGGTTTATCTCGTCCTCTATCTCCTCAAGGCGCGGTATACTGTAGTAAAGCTGCGCTTTCCGCGCTTCCAGGTCGTCCAGCGCGGCCCTACGCCTTCTCTCGTATTTGTTTTTTATTTTCTGGTATGCATTGGAATTCATCCCGAGCTCGTCCCTTCATGCTGCATCAGACATCCTTGTAAAGCTTTTCAAAGTCTTCGTCGTTATACCTGCGCTGTTCGAAGTTGCCCTTTTGCGGGGCGGTATTGCCGCGGGTCTTTGTCTTGGCGGCTTCTGCCGGCTTCCTGCTGTCCTCCGCCGCAATTATCTCTTCTTTGGTCTTATAGCCTTTTTCATGCCAGTTGGTCAGGATCCTGTTTATGTATTCGAAGCTTGGATTGACGGCGGAAGTCGTGCGCTTCAGCGCCATCTCGATTATGCCGAAGTCATATCCGTATTCGACCACCCATTTCTCAACGTAGGCTTCTTCATACTCCGTAAGATAGCCCTGTTTCCGGAGCTTTTTCATTATCCTGCCGCGGATGTCTTTGACCTTCTGCGCCTCAATGGAGTACTTGTCAAGGTCGAAGCTGTTGTGTATGTTTTTGCTGTGCCAGTTATCGGCCACCTTCGTTATATACTGGCGTGAAAGACTGTAACTTGAACAATGCTCGAAAAGGGCGTACATGACGTCCTCTTCGAACTGGTATTTGTCGAACCAGGAGTCTATATCCGTATACCAGGACGGCGACATGACGCCCTGGAAAAATGCATTGTTGATACTCGAAATGAAGCGGCTGCGCTTTTTGCTCCTTTCGGTGCTGAGCGCTGCATCTTCCGGCGCGGAGGTGGTTTTGGCCCTGTAGAGCTTTTTGATTTCCTTCTCCTTCAGGTCAGTCATATTAATAACATGTTCATTCTGGCCTCTTGAGATCAGACCGATCTCTTCGAGACGAAAAAGAGCCTCCTTCACCCGTGAGGGCTGCAGTTCGAGCTTTTTGGCTATTTCATCGGACATCAGGCTCTTTTTGTATTTACTTAGAAACTGGCAGTATATGTATACCTTGATAAAATCGCTTTCAAGCGACGGCATGTATTCCGAAATGAAAATATCCGGTATGAGACAGTCGGAGTACATTATAGATAAGTTTGCATCAAACACCATGTAAAAACAACCTCACAAATTCTAATAGGAGCGGGAATGCAGCTTTCTTTTTGGGGACATACCTTGTAATGGTATTTGAAGGTTTGTCCCCTTACATTATATCATACCCGCCCTATCAGAAAAGTGAAATTGTCCAAAGCCCGGTAAAATTATTTCTGAAATAAATGCGGAGTCCAAATAAATACAGTTGATTTTAGGCCGCAGATGTATTATCATATATATTGCACTTTGATACGACACCAAAAGCACACAGGGCTTTAGCCGTTCAGATGCGAAATATGCGCCCATAGCTCAATTGGATAGAGCGTCTGGCTACGGACCAGAAGGCTGCGGATTCAAGTTCTGCTGGGCGCGCCAGGGTTTCAGGTTTTCCTGAAGCCCTTTTTTCATGACTAAAATGAACATGTAACTGTTCCTATTAGCTATTCAATTTATATAACTTCAAAAGGAGCTTCTCTTGTTGCCTATGCCAAAGGCTATATTTGATACAGTTACGGGCGTTAGCTCTAAAAGAAATAAACTATACCGATAAAATCGTCTATTTTCTAGTTATACAGTAGAGAGATCAAGATTATTACCAAACAGGAAAACGTAGATATCTTCACTATAAATGGAGAACTGTGGCGTATAGAGCTACAAAAAGCAAATGACCCCACTTTTCAGTAGGGTCATTTGACGTTTCACACGACTTACTTTCGTAAGGACGTTTGGCATAAACCGCCTCATTTAATTTATTATATGCACTAAATTTTAGTTTTGTCAATTAAAAAGTTTTTATTCAGGATGTTTTTTCTTCTAACAGCGAAAAGTATTCTTGATTTTCAGCTTCTAAGAATACGACCCTATCTTGCAATAATCTGTTGGCTTCTTTTAGTAGATCGTTTTCTTCAGATAAGTTAATATTTGCGGTTTCTTTTTCTTTTAAACTTTTTTTTGTTATATCAAGCAATCGTGCTTTAGGCTCAAAAATCATTGAAATAATTTATTATAAATATCATTATATAAGGTTTTTGACACTCTCTGGTTATGCTTTTTTAAAATTCTAGATTTGCTAATCCATTTTGCATTATTTAAAATAATGGCTGTATTTTTAGAGAAACCATCAGTTCTCTTACCAATCATAAATTCAGGGTATAGATTACCGGTTCTGTCATAAGCTTTTGATAATTTACTTGAGGAACATGGGATAACGAACACTTTATCAAATTCATTCTTAACTATTATACAAGGATGTTCATAGGATAATTCTCCTCCGACATTACTTCCAAAATCAACCCAAACAATATCTCTTATAGAATAATCGTTAGAGTGAAAAGTATTTTTTCTTTTTATAAAAACTTCGTTGGATTTTATCCATAATGCGAGCTCAAAATTCTTGAAAGTGTTTTTAATGAATTTAAAAAGGTTATGTATTGTATAAAAGTATTGGAGCATTGTTTCACTGCAATCTTTGCAATCTATTGTTTTATTTTGTCTGTCCTGCCTAATACTCTCTAAATAAGCTAAATTTATTTGCTCCATAATAGCCCCCCAATCTAAGCACTTATGTATTATACCACTATGTGGAGAAAAAACAAAATTATGAAATATTATAATTTAATGCGTTTTAAGAAAAGGTTTATTAGAAAAATCCGCTCCAATAGGTAAAATTCACTTTCTCCATTCTTTTTCCTATTATCAGTAATAATTAGTCTATATAAATTAATGGACAGGACCAATTGTGCTTGGTTGAGTCCCGATAAAAGTCTATTGCATTTACTTTAGTGGCTCCTAAAATATTTATATAAAGTGGTACTTATAAGAACCACGAAACAGTTATATAATTACTGAAAGAGGGATAAATTACCAGTGATAGAAAGAGGTGGGTCACAATTGGTATATAACAGATTCGGGAAAATCAACGAAAAGGTTTCGAGGTTTGGGATGGGCTGCATGCGTCTGCCCCGTAAAACAGACGAACATGGGAATGACGGCATCGATGAAGAGGAATCCATAAAAATGATCAGGTACGCCATCGGCGAGGGCGTCAACTATTTTGATACCGCTTACGCCTATCCAGGAAGCGAGGCCCTTCTTGGAAAGGCCTTGAGGGACGGTTACAGGGAAAAGGTCATGATCGCAACCAAGACTCCGGTCGGTGATGTAAAAGAGTACGATGATTACCGGCGGATCTTCGAAGAACAGCTTGAACGCCTCCAGACAGACTATATAGATGTTTACCTGTTCCACTGCCTGGACAGGAAGAACTGGGAGAAGCTGAAGGCTACGAACGGCATCGCTTTTGCAGAGGAGCTCAAAAAGAACGGAAGGATAAGGAATATAGGCTTTTCCTTTCATGCGGAGCACGAACTCTTCAGGGAGATAATTGACGCATATAACTGGGATACATGCCTTATCCAGCTGAACATACTCGACAGGAATCACCAGGCGGGGGTCGAAGGACTTCGCTACGCAGGGGAAAAAGGCGTGCCCGTGGTGATCATGGAGCCTTTAAAGGGCGGATTGCTGGGCAGCAAGCCGCCGGAAGAGGTGGAGGAGCTGTTGAAGGATTACCCCGAGAGGAGATCGCTGGTGGATTGGGCTTTCCGCTGGCTTTACAACCACAGCGAGATAAAGGTCGTATTAAGCGGCGTCAGTTCGATGGAGCAGTTGAAGGACAACATACGCATCGTCAATGAGGCTGGCTGCAATATATTTACGCCTTCCGAGGAGAAGCTTATATTGCAGATAAAGGATATCTATGCCGCAAAGGTAAGAGTGGGCTGCACGGGCTGCGGCTATTGCATGCGCTGTCCCAAGGGTGTGAACATTCCTGAGATATTCAAGATATATAATGATTCGGCCCTGTCTGCATGGACTGAATTCGGCAAAGTGTTCTACAGCCTCGTTGCCGCAAGCAACAACAGGGGCGCTGACAACTGCGTAGGTTGCAGGAATTGTGAAAGGCACTGCCCGCAGAAGCTCCGGATCGTCGATCTGCTGCAGGAAGCCCATGCAGCGATGAAGAGTTAAAGGCTAGCGAACCAATGGCTAGCGAACTAAAGGGCTAACGAACGAAAAGCCTGAAGTGTATATGAAAGAGGGAAGGCCGTGTTTATCGAACTTGACAGAAACAGTGGAATACCCGTCAAAAAACAGCTGTATGACGCAATAACCCTGAAAATACTGCAGGGTGAGCTTGCAAAGGGAGAAAAGCTGCCTTCGACGAGAGAACTGGCGAATCAACTGAATATTGCCCGTAATTCCGTGATCGAGATATACGAACAGCTTACCTCTGAGGTATATCTTAAAACGGTCGGCGGAAGAGGGACCTTTGTATGCGAAGGGAGAGGCGGTATAATGGACAGCGGCGTCCTCCCGGAGCGTAAAAGACCGGATAATGCGCTTAACAAAAGCTGTATCGATTTCGGAAGCGGTGTCCCCGATCTTGGCACTTTCCCGAGGAAAGCCTGGCTGCGTGCCCTGAAGGAGAGTCTTGATAATGCAGAAGACTCTGAATTGGGCTACAGCTCGGTTTTCGGTTACCGGCCCCTTCGTAGTTCGTTGGCGCAATACCTGATGAAATATAAAGGAATAAGGTGCTCATACGAGCAGATCGTCATAGTTAACGGTACAGCCGATGCAATAGCACTGCTGGCCATTCTGTTCCGAAAGACCATGAGCCGAGTGCTTATAGAATCAGCTGTTGTGAGCTTTGTGCCGGATATTTTCCGGGAATTCGGTTATCGTATCGTACCGGTGAAGGTCGATCAATCCGGGATCTGCACGGAGGATCTGCCGGAGATGAAGGAGAGCCTTATATTTACTTCGCCCACACATCAATTCCCTCTGGGAGGCACCTTGTCGGTTGAAAGACGTCAAAAACTGGCGGACTATGTAAAAGCGAGGGGCAGCTACATCATCGAGGATGATTATGACAGTGAATTCAGGTATGCCGGAGCTCCGGTAAATTCCATCTGTCAGCGGGCACCTGAGAACGTTATTCATCTGGGTACTTTCAGCAAGACACTTGCGCCGTTTCTGAGGTTCGGGTATATTGTGCTGCCTGGCCAATTGGTTCCACAGGTCAGGGAGCTGCAATCGCTTTTATACCGCAGGGTGAACGCACATGCTCAAATGGCTTTGAATTATCTTTTTGAGCAGGGGATCTACGTGAAGCATGTCAATGCCGTGTGCAAGCTGTACAAAAGGAAGATGCTGACCGTAACAAGCTCACTGCGACAAGAGTTCGGGGATCGCATACAAGTCCTGGGCGCCAGTTCCGGGATGCATGTGGCGGTCGTCTTCCCGGAGCCGATATTCGATTCTAAAAGCCGGGCTGTCTTTTTACGCCATGAGGTGGATGCCGAGCTTCTGTCCGATTACACGATAGAAAAGCGGGAGACTTGCGATACCTTGATACTGGGCTTCGGTCATCTTGCCGAAGCTGAGATCAGGGAAGGGATCCGTCGTTTGAAGGCTTCCGTCAATGAATTGGCGTATTGAAATTGCCATATGAATTACTGGATATATTTTAAGCAAGGTGAAAAATATGGTACAATATTCCTGGCATCAGCCCTTCATCAGGGCATGGGAAAATAGAGCACGATCAAACGGCAGGATCGCAGGGGGGCAATTGCTATGGAATGCAATATCCGGGATGTAAACATTTATTACGAGAGCATTGGCGAGGGTACGCCAATTCTGATGATCCATGGTTGGAGTCCCGACCACAGGCTTATGAAGGGCTGCATGGAACCTGTATTCCAAACGGCCGGTAAATCATGGAGGCGGATTTACTTCGATCTGCCCGGAATGGGAAAAACCAAAGGGGAACCATGGATAAACGGTTCAGACAGGATGCTCGACCTGGTCCTGGATTTTATCGATGCTGTTGTTCCGGACCGGAAGTTTGTACTGGCGGGTGAATCCTACGGCGGCTATATAGCCAGGGGAATAATACACAAACGTCCGTCGGTCGTAAATGGACTTCTTTTGATCTGCCCTGCAGTGGATCAGGAGGTAAAGGAGAAAGGCGCCGAGTTCCGGGTATTGGAAGAAGATGCTGCGTTTTTGAACAGCTTGTCTGAAGAAGAAAGAAATTATTTCACAGGAGAAGGCTTCAACTCTGTGAGAAGCAGAAGAGTCTGGGAGAGATACAGGGATGAGGTCCTTCCGGGTTTGAAGCTTGCTGATTATCCGTTTCTTGGGAACAGTCTTGCACAGCATATCCCATACAGCTTCAATGTCGACACCCTTGAAAAACCTTTTATGAAACCTTCACTTTTCCTGGCTGGAAGGCAGGATTCCGTCGTAGGTTACCGCGACCTGTGGAAGATCGTCGGGATGTACCCGAGAGCTTCTTTCGTATTGCTCGATAAAGCCGCTCATAACCTGCAGATAGAGCAGGATGTACTGTTTACGGCGACGGTAAGGGAGTGGCTGGACAGGGTTGCGGCGGAAATGGATAATGCGTGAAGATATTCTGGAAAGTATTGCTTTACGGCAGATTATAGGGTATAAATAAGAGTATGTTTTTATGTAAATACATTTATACATTATGCTCGACCAGATTGGATAAATTGGGGGAATACAGATGCAGCACAGAAAATTCGGCAGATTTGATTTTAAAGTTTCAGCACTCGGATTCGGAACGATGCGTCTTCCTACGGATGGCCAGCTAAACAACGGCAACAGGCTCAGCAGCAATATAGTTGAGGACGAAGCCATAAAAATGATCCGCCATGCGATAGACAACGGTGTGAATTACATCGATTCAGCTTACGGATACCACGGCGGACGCAGTGAAATAGTGACCGGAAAAGCCTTGAGAGACGGATACAGGGAAAAGGTAATGCTTGCTACCAAATCGCCCGTCTGGCTGATAAAAAAACCGGAGGACTTCGACAGGCTGCTGGACGAACAGCTTGGCAAGCTTCAGACGGACCATCTCGATTTCTACCTGCTGCATGCTTTGAATAGCGAGAGGTGGAGTGATATAATCCTCAAGCAAAATGTGCTGGAACGTGCCGAGGCTGCTAAAAAGGCAGGCAAAATCAAGTATCTGGGCTTCTCGTTCCACGGAGATCAGGAGTCTTTTATAGAAATTGTCGACGGTTATGATAAATGGGATTTCTGCCAGATACAGTACAATTACATGGACACTGAGAACCAGGCCGGTACAAAAGGCCTGAAACATGCGGCCTCCAAAGGACTGGCCGTGGTAATAATGGAACCGCTGCTGGGCGGAAGGCTTGCAAACCCGCCGAAGGATATCAAGGCTGTGCTTGATGAAAGCGGCACTGGGAGATCTCCTGCTTACTGGGCGCTGGAATGGCTTTGGAACCAGCCGGAGGTTACCGTTGTACTGAGCGGTATGAGCAGCATGCAGCAGGTCGACGAGAACCTGGCTTCCACTGATAAATCGGGAGTCGGACTTTTCGGACCTAAAGATTTTGAGATCATTGAACGTGTGCGCGGCAGGTTCGCCGGCAGAGCTGCTATTCCCTGCACCGGCTGCAGCTATTGCATGCCTTGCCCGAACAACGTAAATATACCGAGAAACTTCGAAATATATAACGACAGCATCATATATGAGGATGTCAATGGCGCCAAGGTGGCTTACAACGCATTCTTCGACGCTGCCAACCATGCGGGCAACTGCATCGCCTGCAAAGCCTGCGAGAAAAAGTGCCCGCAGAAGATACGCATAAGTGAGTGGCTGCCTAAAGTAGAAGAACGGCTGGGCAACAAATAGGACTGATCGAACGATCAAGATCAAAAAAACCGCGACCGGTCATGGAGTCTGCGAGACTAAACGCTTGCAGGCTCTTTTTTATTGCGCTCGATACACTGGCGATTCTTATTTATTGTCGCCTGCGATTTTTTGCCGCTTACCCATAAGTAATGCAACTTACCCTCCGAATACTGTAACAAACCGGAATCCGATTGAATTTATCCCATATTTTAAAGTATCATGTAAGTGTAGCCAGCCAGGAATTTCTATGAGAGGGGGCCGCAGGTTATTGAAAATCAATATCGAACAATCGGGCGAATTCAGTGAGGTGGAAATAACGATAAAATGCAGCTATATCGATGATGACCTTGAAAAGATGATTTCAAGGCTGCGGCTGTACGGTTCGGCTGTAAGCGCCAAAAAGGACGATAAGGTCTACTTCCTTAAGCCCGAGGACATCCTGTACTTCGATACTGTAGATGAAAAGGTGTTTATCTACACGCTGGACAGCGTTTACGAGACAAACCTGAAATTATACGAGCTTGAAGAGCGATTTACAGGTACCAGCATCATCAGGGTGAACAAGTCGACAGTTCTAAACCTGTTGAAGATCAACTATGTATCGCCGTTGTTGAACGGAAGGATAGAAGCGGTGCTGCAGAACGGGGAAAAGGTGATCATTTCAAGGCAGTATGTCCCATTGTTTAAAAAGAAACTTGGTTTTTAGGAGGCTAACTATGAAAAATCAGAGTTTGGAATATTTCCTCATAGGCTTAATGATAGCTTTTACATTGTCAGTTTTAATGCAGTCGGCGGCGATGGTGTTAGCTTATGAATCCGCAGTGATCCCTGTGCGTATGATCTGGCAGTCCTTTGTACTAGCGGCCCTTTGTTCGCTGATCAATCTCGTATACCGTTCGGAGAGACTGAGCTTTGCCTGGAGGTCCATAATCGGATATATACTGACGACTTCTACAATATTGACCTGTTGCCTGGTCTTTGGCTGGCTGGGCTTCAGCGGAAGCAGTATAGAGGCAAAAGTTGCCATTATTGTACTGTTTGCCGTCTGTTCACTGTTTTATCTTTTGACATGGCTGATTATCCGGAGTATCTATAAGGCCAGGGCAAAGAAGCTCAACGAAAAACTTAATGAGTATAAAAATCGGCAGTGACGGTCCGGCGGTACGGGTGGAAAGCGGCATAAACAACTGGCGACGGCTGAATTAATGATTTTTGTTGCAAGGAGGGAATGTTTTATGAGTGTATCAGATGAAAACATAATAAAAATAAGCGGACTGGTCAAACGCTACGGCGATGTGACTGCAGTCAACGGGATAAGCCTGTCGGTCGGAAAAGGAGAAGTTTTTGGACTGCTGGGACCGAACGGAGCAGGAAAAACGACTACGCTCGAATGTCTGGAGGGTATGAGACGCTCCGACGGAGGAACACTTGAGCTTGGCGGCTGCGATCCTCAGGCGGATGAAAGCAGACTGAGACGTATACTCGGCGTTCAGCTGCAGTCTTCATCGCTGCCGGAGGGTCTGCGTCCGGGAGAAGCAATGTCCTTGATCTGCGCATGGCACGGACTGCCTGCCAGACTTGATCTTTTGGAGAGGTTCGGTCTGACCGGCCAAAACAGGAAACAGTACCGTGAACTGTCGGAAGGGCAGAAACGGCGTTTGCACCTTGCACTTGCACTGGCTTGCGATCCGTCTGTCGTCATCCTCGACGAACCGACTGCAGGGCTCGATGTACAGGGCAGAGCCCAGCTGCACGATGCCATCCGTGAACTGAAAAACTCCGGCGTGACCATACTTCTGGCCACGCACGACATGGCGGAAGCGGAGTCGCTATGCGACCGTATAGCGATCATGATCAGAGGCAGGATAGCCGTCACAGGAAGCCCCGCCCAGATAACGGCCTCGGGGCTTGCAGAGACAAGGATAATCATAAGTACGAAAAATGACTGCCTGCTGCCAGGTAAAGATACTAAAAATGCGCGCTTCCTGAGGCAAACGGATAATTACGGCATCTGGCTCTGCTCTGATACGGCGGCGGCCGTAATGGAGCTGCTCGGCGAAGTACAGGCAGACAAAGATACTGTTGAAGACCTGAGGGTGGAACGTCCCTCGCTCGAGGAAAGATTCCTGGAGCTCGTCGAAGGAGGTACAAGATCATGAGTAAATTCATTAAGGCATTTTCCAGGCACCTTTGGATACAATTCAAAATGGATATACGCGAACGCGGCACTCTGCTCACGTATTACCTGCTGCCGCTCGTTTTCTACTTTATAGTAGGCTCCGTATTTGTCTCTATAAATCCTGCATCGAAGCAGACGCTGGCATTTTCCATGACGATATTTGCCGTAACGATGGGAGCTGTTCTCGGAATGCCCGCGCCGGTTGTTAAAATGAGCGAATCGGAGGTGCTGCGGGCCTATAAGGTATGCGGGATCCCGGGTTGGGCGACTCTTCTCGTTCATGCTGTCAGCGCATTCCTGCATCTGTCTATCGTATCGTTGGTAATTTTACTGACCGCGCCTGTGGTTTTCGGTGCGGGTATCCCGACGAACTACGCTTCCTATTTTGCAGTTCTGTTTATTCTACTGTTCTGCAATATAGCCATAGGCCTGCTTATAGGAGTATCGGCGAAGAACCAGTCGGCCGCGACGCTGCTTTCGCAGGCGGTATTCCTCCCGACAGTGATGCTGGGCGGCATCATGTTCCCGGCCTCCATGCTGCCGGGGGCGCTCAGGACTCTCGGGTACCTAATCCCTGCAACCTATGCAATGCAGTCATTTTCAGGCTATGCATTCGGTTTGCCTATAGGTGTTGACGCCGCATTATCGCTTATGGTATTGACACTAATCGGAATCGCAGCAGCCATACTTGTAGTATTGAAGTCGAAGGCGGTTAAAACCGAATAAAAAAGGTCGCGCGCATGCCGCGCGCACTAGAAAGAACGCCTATCCTTCGGATAGACGTTCTTTCTATGTCTATAGAGTGCGAGATTAGTACAATTTAAATCTGCCCCTTTGGCGGTGTCAAAGCTACAGGACTGACTTTTAAAGCGATACTCAAGTGGTAAAAAACAGTTCGAGCGTATTGCTGACCAACCCGATAGACGTGCTAATTATATAATGTTATCTTTAATTAAAGTTATATTCCGTAACAATTTTTTCTCTTCCGGTAACCTGGTCCTGATAATACTCATAGCAGCATATACCAAGGAAAGAGCCTGATATATTGAATACATTGTCATATCCCAGATTTTGCAGTGCCATAACTGCATTGTAGCTTCTCTGACTTGAACGGCAGTGTAAATATACCGGCTTATCCTTCGGAATCTCGTCGAGCCTGTCTCTTATTTCACTCAATGGAATGTTGACAGCATTTATAAGATGTCCTTTCACAAATTCATTCTTCTCTCTTACATCTACGATAAATGCACCACTTTCCACAAGTTCCCTGACTTTTGTTACAGGGACTTGTCTGAACCTGCCATACAGGAGGTTCAGTCCGACTAAAGCTGCAAAATTCACTACATCCTTAGCAGTACCAAATAAAGGGGCATAGCATAACTCTAATTCCTTCAAGTCTTCCAGAGTTCCGCCCATTGAGATCATTGTAGCAATAATATCAATCCTCTTGTCTACGTTTCCTTTTCCTATTGCCTGAGCTCCAAGTATTTTACCTGTTGGATATTCATATATAAGCTTGAAGTGGATTGGATTGTTGTTTGGCATTAATCCAATCTTGTCCCCTGGAATTATATATACGAAATCATAGGGAATTCCAGCTGCTTTTGCAGCTTTTTCATTCAATCCCGTTGATGCAGCTCGCAAATTAAATATATTAATAACGGATGAACCTAATACACCCTTATTATTGTGAGGAATGTTATACATATGGTCAGCTGCTGCTCTTGCCTGCCTCTGTGCAGGGCCCGCCAGAGCAAGCAACGAAGGTTTATGAGTCAGTTGGTTATAGACCTCTACGGCATCACCTACAGCATAAATATCTTTATCGTTGGTTAAATAGTTATGGTTAACCTTGATACCGCCAGTTACTCCGATTTCCAGTCCTGCATCTTTGGCAAGTTTAGTTTCAGGTCTGACACCGATTGCCATAATTACCGCCTTTGCAGCCACTTTTTTACCAGACTGCAACTCTACGGAGTCTTCATTTATTTTCTCCACTCCATCATTTAATATAAGATTTACTCCCATATCTATCATTTCCTTATGGAGTATCTGAGCCATGTCATAATCAAATGGAGCCATTATCTGGCCTAAAGCTTCTACCAGGCTGACATTTTTACCGGCCAAACGCAGGTTCTCCGCCACTTCCACACCTATAAATCCGCCGCCAACAACAGCCACATCCTGTATATTGCTCTCCAAAATATAGTTGTCTAGTTTCTTTATGTCAACTACATTCCTTATTGTAAATACATTTGATCCCATAATTCCATCAATGCTTTTTGGGCAAACCGGGTTAGCACCAGGAGATAAAATAAGTTTATCATATGACTCTTCATATTCCTCTCCGGAAACCAGATCTTTTACAGTTATTTTTTTCTCTTCTCTGTTTATATTCGTTACTTCACTGTTAACTCTTGCTTCAATATTATATTTTTTTTTGAACTGTTCTGGGCACATCATGACCAAATCATCACTGTTTGCCACAATCCTGCTTAAATAGAACGGTAATGAACAGTTGGAAAAAGATACATTAGGCCCCTTCTCAAACATGATTATATTCGCATTCTCATCAATTCTGCGTGCCCTAGCTGCGACTGAAGCTCCTCCAGCAACCCCTCCGATAACTAAGATTCTCTTGCTCATTACAGCGGCTTCCCTTCTTTAAATGAAATTTGTGTTATACATACTGGAGATACCTATCTAGATAACAGCAATTGCCTCAATCTCGACTCTAGCATTCTTCGGAAGTTTGGATACTTCTATTGTAGACCGTGCCGGAAAAGGAGCTTTGAAAAAAGAGTTGTATACTGCATTCATCATTTCAAAATCTTTCATATCAACAAGAAATACTGTTGTTTTTACTACATCGCTTAACGAACCCCCTGCACTCTCTAAAATTGAGGCTAAGTTTTTAATTGCTTGATTCGTTTGAGATGTGATATCTTCACCAGGAAATGCACCACTTAAAATATCAATTGGTAGTTGTCCAGATATGTATAATGTTCCATTACTAAGAATTGCTTGAGAATATGGTCCTATTGCCTTTGGAGCCATAGATGTAGAAATAGCCGTTTTCATATTTACACTCCTTTTATATTCCATGATCTGTTAACTTAATATTAATTTTGGTAATACATTTTATTAATTTTAAGTGTAGCTCTATTATAATATATTGTCAATAAATTTTCTGCCCATTGTGTCCTTTGTTATACATCGGTTTAAAATGAAAATCCTGTATCTTTTGTGCAAAATGTATAAATTTTTTGAGTATAATTCAGTAAAATTTATGTATTTACAAACAATACATAATGAAATAACCTAATATTGATTTGAAACAATAGCAACAATAGAACGGTAAAACCATTGAGTAAGAGCCACAGCCCTTTCGGAAGATTGCTGAACTTGTGGGAAGGTGAAAGTGAGATTTTATGATTGATTATGCCGAAACCTGGAAAGTGAACCGTAACCTGAAGACATCCTTCACCGAGCAGTTGGTCAGGAATATACGCTGGAGCATTTTTACGGGCGAGGTGCGCTGGACGGAAAAGCTCCCGCCCATTCGCGTCTTGGCCGACGCACTGGGTGTAAGTGTGAATACGGTGCGCAATGCCTACAAACGTCTGGAGCAGCAGGAGATGGTTGTCACCAAGCCGCATACCGGTACAATCGTTTTGACGGAATCCATGGACAAACGGCATATAGAGGAGGAGCTGGTCACCTCGATTAAAAACGCCCTCTACTGCCGGCTGTCTGTGGAAGAGGTCCGTGACATTGTTGACAGGGTACTCCGCGAAGCCAGCGAAGCCAAGAAAAAGAACGTGATCTTCGTTTACGAAGAGAAAAATATCGGCCATCGCTTTGCGACTCAGATCGCTCAAGCGGCCAATGTCCAGGTGGAGGAAGTTGCCCTGGAACATCTTGAGGACTATCTGAAGGAACACCGGGACCAGATCGAGCATCTGGATGCCATTATTACCACCTATTTTCTTTACGCCCAGGTTCGAAGCATCGCCCGGAGCTACCAATCCATCATCTGTGGAATGACGGTGGAGCTTTCCTCACGGGTAACCGAGGCACTGAACTCTTTGAAAGCAGGTTCCACGATCGCGGTCATCTGCCGGAAAGAGGAATCGGCGGATGGCTTTGTCAACCTGGTACACCGAATGCACCCCGGCCTCAATGTGGAGGTGTGCCATGAAACCGAACGAAGCAAATGGTGCGAGCTTGCCAGGAATGTATCCGCCTTTTTTGCCAGCCCCACGCTGATTGAAAAAATCAGGCAGAATGGCGATTGTCCGGTGCCGATTTATGAGATGTGGGACAGAATCAACGAACAATCCATGAACATGCTGAAGGATTACCTTCATTAATTTTATAGCTGTTGAGGAGAGACAGTGGAATGAACTTGAATAAGGAAGAAAAAATACTGGAAATAAAAGACCTGAGTGTGGAATATACCACCGATGAAGAAGTGGTGAAGGCAGTCAACCATGTGTCGCTTTCCCTCAACAAAGGTGAAACCATTGGTTTGGTGGGCGAGACCGGCGCGGGCAAGACCACGCTGGCTCTGACACTGATGCGGCTTTTGCCGAAGGTTTCGAGCCGGATCCCGCAGGGTGAGGTTTTCTTTGACGGCGCGGATCTGCTCCAATTACCGGAGTCCGAGATGCGTAAAATCCGCGGCGAAAAGATTTCGATGATTTTTCAAGACCCGATGAGCAGCTTGAACCCAGTGCTGACGGTGAGCGACCAGATCGGCGAGGCACTGGCGCTTCACATGGACCTGACCGCCGAGGAAAAGGAAAAGCGGATCGATGAAATTCTCCGGCTGGTCGGCATCGACGAAGGGCGCAAAAAGGACTATCCACATCAATTTTCCGGCGGGATGAAGCAGCGCGTGGTCATTGCGATGGCGCTGGCCTGCGAACCGGAGCTGCTGCTGGCCGACGAGCCGACAACTGCCCTGGACGTCACGATCCAGGCGCAGATTCTGAATATGATGCAGGACCTGAAGAACAAGATCAGCACATCCATCATTCTGATTACCCATGACCTCGGCATCGTGGCAGAGATTTGCGACAAAGTGGCCATTATGTATGCCGGTGAAATCATTGAATACGGCAAGGTGAAAGATATTTATGAAGGCCGGGACCGTCACCCCTACACTGTGGGCTTGTTCGGATCGATTCCCGATCTGGAGGTGGAAAGCCATAGGCTGCACCCCATCGACGGACTGATGCCCGACCCGACAAAACTGCCGCATGGATGCAAATTCCATCCCAGGTGCCCCCGGTGCATGGAAATCTGCAAAACCATGCAGCCCCCGGAGTATGTAGACGGAACTCATATGGTACACTGCCATCTTTTTCATCACGAGCAGCCTTTGGGTTAAAAGCCGGCCGGGTTCCGACTATATAAGGAGAGACGACAATGCCAGATAAAAAAATACTGTTAGAGACCAAAGACCTGAAAAAGTATTTCCACACGCCCATTGGCGACCTTCATGCCGTGGACGGTGTGAGCATTCAAATTCCGGAAGGCGAAACACTGGGGGTGGTAGGCGAGTCCGGATGCGGAAAATCCACGCTGGGGCACAGTATCCTGCGTCTTTCGGAACCCAATTCCGGCCAGGTTCTGTTCGACGGCAAAGACATCCTGAAATGCAGCAAGCATGGAATTCGCAAGCTCCGCACCGAGATGCAGATCATTTTCCAAGACCCTTACGCCTCTTTGAACCCCAGATTGACGGTGAGCGAAACCATCGCCCAGCCCATGTCGGTTAACAAGTTGTGCAGAAAGGTCGAGCTGGAGAAGCGGGTTTTGGAGCTGATGGATACGGTTGGCCTGGCCTCCCGTCTTTATAACGCTTATCCCCATGAACTGGACGGCGGGCGCCGCCAGCGCATCGGCATCGCAAGAGCCCTTGCACTGAACCCAAGGTTCATCGTCTGCGACGAGCCGGTGTCCGCCCTTGACGTGTCCATTCAGGCCCAGATTCTGAATCTTCTGATGGATCTGCAAGAGGAGCGTGGTCTCACATATATGTTCATCACCCACAACCTCTCGGTGGTAAAGCATATCTCCAACGAAATCATGGTGATGTATCTGGGCCAGTGTATTGAAAAGGCAAACAGCAAGGAACTGTTCAAGAATCCGCTTCACCCCTATACCCAGGCCTTGCTGGACGCCATTCCCGTGCCGCGGCTTCAGAGCAGAGACAAGGAACGAAAGAGCATCAAGGGAGAAATCGTAAGCCCCATCGACCCCGCACCGGGTTGCCGCTTTGCCCCACGATGCCCGAGAGCTACTGCGAAGTGTACGGAACGGGACATCCCGCTCCAGAATGTTTCAGAGAATCATCAAGTCGCATGTGTCCAATTTGACAAATAAAAAAAGAGGAGAAATGATGAGATGAAAAAAAGACTAGTGAGCGTTCTTTTGACGTGCCTTATGGTGGTCGGCCTGCTGGCCGGCTGTGGCAGCAGTTCCAACGGGGTTGCGGACAACTCAGCCGCGAAAAATGCCGGCGGCGCGAAGGATACGGTGAAGATTGCCGTGTACTCTGACTTTGCTGGCTTTGACCCCTACAACAGCGGCATGGACCTTGACAAGGTTGTATACGGCAACATTTTCGACTGCCTGCTTCGCAACTACAACGGCCAGTTTGAAAAAGTTTTGTGCACCGACTACCAGATTAGCGCAGACGGAAAGGTATATACCTTCAAGCTGAAGGATGGCGTAAAGTTCCACAACGGCGAAACGCTTACCGCCAACGACGTGGTGTTTTCGATGAACCGCGCCAAGGAATCCAGTGAGATGTCCAACTACACCAAGAACATTGTCAATGTGGAAGCGGTGGACAATCTGACCGTCAAGATTACCCTGGACCAGCCCTATGTTCCTTTCCTGACCGCAGTTGCGGCGCAGGTTTGCATTATGAACGAAAAGGCTGTCAACGAAGCGGGCGACAACGTTCGCCAAAAACCCGTCGGTACCGGCCCCTACAAGTTCAAACAATGGGATTCCGGCTCTCAGGTGGTCCTGGAGCGTTTTGACGACTACCATGGCACCTTGCCCCAAATCAAGGAAGCCAACTTTGTCGTTCTGACCAACCCCGAAACCGCTCTGACCGCCCTGCAAACCGGAGAAGTCGACATGACTTACACGATTCCACCCATCGCGGTCAAGGAACTCAAGTCCAGTGACAAACTGGCCCTAGAACTGAACCCGACCCTGGGAAGCGGCTACATTGTCATGAATACCGAGGCCCCCTTCCTGAATGATCCCAACTTCCGCCTGGCGCTGGCTTACGCCACCGATCGCCAGAACATCGTTGATGTCGGCATGGACGGCGTTGCCGACACCTCCGCACTGCTTTGGGACGAAAGAACCGCAGGCTACTCCGGCCAGTGCACTTTCCCCGAAAACAATCTGGACAAGGCCAAGGAATATCTGGCCAAAACCAACTATAAGGGCGAAGAGATCCCGTTCATCGTCGGCTATGAGAACTACAAAAAGATCGGCGTTGTATATCAGGAAGAGCTCAAGAAGATCGGCGTCAACATATCCGTCGAGCAGCTCGAGGCCAACACCTGGGTTTCCGACATGAAATCCGGTAATTATTCGATGTCCACCATCGTCCAGACAATGGGGCCCGACGTGGACCTGTGGAGCACCGTGTTCATGTCCAGCGCAATCGGTGGCTACAATTTCTCCCGCCTCAACGACGCGGAGGTTGACAAGGCATTCCAGGACGGTTCCATATGCCAGGATACCGAAAAGCGCAAGACAATCTACTCCACCATCGAGAAGAAGCTCTATGACAGCGCGATTATCATCCCCATCTACAATCGTGTGGTGACCAGTGCCCATGACAAGAACCTTGTCATAAATCGGGCCTACAACACCGGTTTTACAACCCTTCTCGACATGCACTGGAACTAAAGAAATTCACACAGTTCTCAAATCCGCCCGGGGCCCCACGACTCCGGGCGAGGAGACACAGTGTTTACGGCTATGTGGCAGAAGTGCCAATCTCGACCATGCGACGTATTCTTTCGGAACAGCAAAACAAGCAAAATCTGGCTGCATTCCCGTCCCTTAACGCGGACGCTTCGGCTGAACGCCATGATGTCCGCGGTTGATCCCGCGAGTTATGATCTTCCGCCAGATGCGACAAACGTGGGAAAAGGGTCGGGGCGCAGCCATTTTGTAAAATGCGCCTGCGGCCCGGCGGGAAAAGTGCTCAGAAGGTTGAGAACGAAGGCGCCATGTGCTCATCTACTTGGAGGTATGTTATGTTAAAGTATATTGCAAAAAGGCTGCTGTTGATGATTCCAGTGCTATTAGGCGTGTCGTTTATCGTGTTTGGTATTATGTCCTTTACACCGGGCGACCCTGCCTCTGCAATTCTGGGGACATCGGCAACCAAGGAACAAATCGCCAAGCTTAACAACGAACTTGGCATGAACGACCCGTTCCTCGTACGCTATACACGCTACGTCGGGGGGGCCATCCACGGAGACTTCGGAATTTCTTACAGAACCCGCAAGTCTGTTTTTGGCGAAATTTTCTCTCGCTTTGGCATCACGTTCCGCATCGTTGTCTTTGCAATTTGCCTGGCGATTCTCATCGGCGTACCCATCGGCGTCATTTCGGCGGTGAAGCAATATTCCGGCGTGGATTTTGCCAGCACTATTATGGCGATGTTCTTTGCTTCGGTTCCCCAGTTCTGGCTGGCGATGATGTTCGTCATGTTCTTTTCGCTGAAGCTGGAGTGGTTGCCCTCCATATTTACGGGAACAATCACGCTGAAGCACTACATTATGCCGGTGGTCACGCTGGCCATGGCCACGGCGGCCAGTATCATGCGGCTGACCCGCTCTAATATGCTGGAAACCATCAGGCAGGACTATGTGCGGACGGCGCGGGCCAAGGGTGCCTCGGAGCGCACGGTCATCTATAAGCACGCGCTGCGGAACGCTCTGCTGCCGGTGATCACTGTCGTCGGCAACGAGTTCGGCTATCTGCTGGGCGGAACTGTGATCGTGGAGGCAATCTTCGGCATTCCGGGTCTGGGTTCACTGACGATTACCTCGATCCGCGCCAAGGATATCCCGCAGACCACGGCCTGCATCCTTTTCCTTGCGCTCTTGAATGTCGTTATCGTGCTTTTGGTCGACATTTTGTATGCGTACATCGACCCCAGAATCAAGGCAAAATACATGGGAGGTGTCAAACGTGCTGCAAAACAGCCTGCAAATAGCTGAACGCCCCAATGCCAGGCAGAGCCGCTTTGCGGAGATTTGGAAGCGCTTCCGGAAAAGCAATCTTGCCATGTTCGGACTGGCTGTCATTCTTGTGATAATCTTGCTGGCCGCCTTCGCTTCAGTCATCTGCAACTACGGGAACGACGCCATTGCCCAGAATTACGACGCGCGTTTTCTGTCGCCATCCTTGGAGCATCCCTTCGGTACCGATGATTACGGCCGCGATATTTTTGCCCGTGTTTTGTTCGGTACGCGGGTGTCGCTAGTGGTGGGTATCGTCTCAACGGCGCTGGCCTGCCTGATTGCCTGCTTCCTTGGTTCCATTGTGGCCTACTACGGCGGCAAAGTGGATACCTTACTGATGCGTATTCTTGACATGTTTATGGGAATTCCAACACTGCTTTTGGCCATCGCTATCGCAGCATCGCTGGGCGCCGGCATCCGCAACCTGATTCTGGCGCTGGTCATTTCACAGGTCCCGGGCTTTACGCGGGTTGTGCGTTCTGCGGTGTTTAATGTCGCCGATATGGAGTATGTGGAGGCAGCAAAGGCGTACGGATGCTCACCGTTGTATATCATTGTAAAGCATATTCTGCCCAACGCCATGGGCACTATCATTGTCCAGGCGACCATGGCAGTGGCTGCGCAGATCCTGAACACGGCCGCTCTGAGCTTCCTCGGCCTTGGCCAGCAACCGCCCGCTCCGGAGCTGGGCTCCATGCTCTCCGACGCGAAAGAATACATGCGTTATTCCATATGGGGCGTTCTGTTCCCAGGCCTGACCATCGCTATTGTCGCCCTTTCGCTGAACCTGGTGGGCGACGGCTTGCGTGACGCTCTGGACCCAAGATTGAAGAAGTAATGCTGAAAGAATCCAGTAGATTTTCCCATCTTGTTTTTTGAGGGGAAAACGAATAAAAAGAAGGAATCAGTAAAACAATGGAACAAAAAATATATCAGGATTATGTCCAGATTCTCAAGGAAGAACTTGTTCCGGCCATGGGCTGCACAGAGCCTATCGCTCTGGCCTACGCGGCGGCAAAGGCGCGGGAAATCTTGAGTTGTCGGCCGGATCGCGTGTTGGCGCAGGTTAGCGGCAGCATCATTAAAAATGTCAAGTCTGTCATTGTGCCCAACACCAACCATATGAAAGGAATTCCGGCAGCAATCGCAGCCGGAATTGTTGCGGGCAAGCCTGAAAAGCAACTGGAGGTCATTGCAGAAGTGACCGAAGATCAGTTCAGGGAAATCCGCATTTTTTTAGATGAGGTGCCCATTCAGGTCCAGCATGTCGAAAACGGACCTACTTTTGATATCGTTCTGACGCTGTTCCATGAAAATTCCAGCGTCAAAATCCGCATTGCCAACTACCACACCAACATTGTCCTGCTCGAAAAGGACGGCAATGTCCTGCTCCGGCAGGATGTCAAGGACGAAGAAGAAGAGGGCCTGACCGATCGCAGCGTGCTGAGCATGGAGGGTATTTGGGAATTTATCAACACCATGAACGTTGAGGATGTCCGTGACATCCTGCAGCGCCAGATCGATTACAACACCGCAATTTCAGACGAGGGGCTTCGAGGAGACTACGGCGCCAGCATCGGCAAGATTCTTTTGAAGACCTATGGCAGCGACATTAAAGTCCGTGCCAAAGCCAGGGCAGCGGCCGGTTCAGATGCCCGTATGAATGGCTGCGAGCTCCCCGTGATCATAAACTCCGGAAGCGGAAACCAGGGAATGACAGCTTCGTTGCCTGTGCTCGAATACGAACGGGAATTGCACATCGGCGAAGACAAGCTGTTTCGCGCTCTGGCGCTGTCCAACCTGACTACAATCCACCAGAAAACGCTGATCGGGCGGCTTTCCGCATTCTGTGGCGCGGTAAACGCAGGCGCCGGCGCCGGGGCGGGCATCGCCTACCTTTGTGGAGGCGACTATCAAGCGGTAATTCATACGGTTGTCAACGCACTTGCCATTGTTTCCGGTATGGTGTGCGACGGCGCCAAGGCTTCCTGCGCGGCCAAGATAGCCTCAGCGGTGGACGCCGGCATTCTGGGCTATTATATGTATACCCAGGACCAGCAGTTCTACGGTGGCGACGGCATTGTGAAAAAAGGCGTGGAAGCAACCATTTACAACATCGGCCATCTGGGCAGGGACGGCATGCGCAAGACTAATGAAGAGATCATTAAGCTCATGATGGATTCGGATGAAAAGGAGAATGTACACGATGCAGTATCAGTTTGACGAACCTGTTGATCGAAGCAATAACTTTGCAGCAAAATACGATGAATGCGCAAAAAAGTTCGGAAAAGAGGGCCTGATCCCCATGTGGATCGCGGATATGGATCTGAAAACCGCCCAGCCGATTTTGGACGCCATTACAGAACGCAACAAACAGGGGATGTTCGGTTATACCTCCCGTCCCGCTTCTTATTTCGACGCAGTTTGCCGGTGGCAGCGGGAACACAACGGCTATGAGTTCGACCGCAGCCTTGCGGTCTTCGCCCTCGGAGTTATTCCCGCCCTCTGCACACTGATCCGGGAGTTTTCCGAGCCTGGGCAGGAGATCATGTTCTTCACTCCTGTGTATTCGGAGTTTGAAGAATCTGTGACCAATTGGGACAGAAAACCGCTGACCGTCTCCCTGAAGGAGCACAACGGCTACTATGAGATCGACTTTGAGACATTTGAAGAGGCGGCAAAACGGCATCCCGCTTTCCTGATCATGTGCAACCCCCATAACCCGGTGGGCCGCACGTGGACCAGGGAAGAGCTGGAGAAAGTAGGAAACATCTGCCTCAAATATCATATCCCTATCATTTCAGATGAGATTCATTCAGACCTAATGTTGTACGGCTCCCGCCACACCGTCCTGGCGAGTATTTCCAAAGAGATCGCCGACATCACCATAACCTGCACCTCCGCGACCAAGACCTTTAACCTGGCCGGCCTGCAGGCGGCGACGATCTTCTTTCCCAACCATGAGATGAAGGACAAGTACGAAAGCTTCTGGTTCAAGATGGACGTTCATCGGAACAACTGCTTCAGTCTGGTTGCCGTGGAATCGGCGTTCCGCTATGGCGGGGAATGGCTGACCCAGCTTCTGGCATATCTGGAAGGCAACGTCGATTATGCCTGGGACTACTTGAAAGCCAATATTCCTGAGATTCACTTCCGCAAGCCCGAAAGCACCTATTTGATTTGGCTGGACTGCCGCGATCTGGGTCTGAAGGGCGATGCCCTGCCAAAGTTCATGGTGGAGCAGGCCGGCCTGGCGCTGAACGATGGACGCAGCTTCGGCCCCCAGGGCACGGGATATATGCGCATGAATATCGCCTGCCCGAGATGTACGCTGGAAAAGGCACTGACGCAGCTCAAGGTGGCTGTTGACAAGCACATGGGCCGCTGTTGGGAGAGTCGAGAAAAATGAGATATGAAAAAGTACTGATTCGCCCTAAGGAGCAGCGTATCAAGTCTATGCTGCAGGAAAAGAGCATCGACGGTGCACTTGTCCTTTCCCCCGAAAACTTCCACTACGTTGCGAGCTTTGCGGGCCACCAACACACTGTTTCCCGCCAGCCGGGCTTTTCGATGGCGGTGATGTCCGCAGAAAATGACGTGCCCACTCAGCTGGCAACCATGGATTTTGAGGAGCCTACCTTCGAGAAGAAGCTGGAGGACCTGCGTGCGGCGCTGGGAGCCGATGCCGGTAACTTTGAAGTGCACACCTACGATACGTGGGTGGGCGTCTGCACCTGGGACGAGATTACGGGCGCCCGTCCACCCGAACCGCACCATCCCATGCTCTCGTCCGACGATCTGCTAAACAAGCTGGTGCACGATATGAACCTGGCGGACAGGGTGATCGGGGTGGAGCTGGACTACCTGAACGTGGGGTATTTCCAGATGCTCCGGCAAGCGTTTCCCGAGGCGAAGTTCGTCGACATCTCCGACCTGTTTGTCCGCGCCAGAAGCGTCAAGACTCCGGATGAAATCCAGATGTTCCGCACGATCTGCCGCGTTGCAGACGAAGGATTCTATGAAGTCAGCCGCATCGTGCAGCCTGGTGTCAGCGAAAAAGAGCTGGTCGATTGCTTCCGGCACTCCATCATCTCTTCTGGGTTCTGCGCGCCGAGCTCCTGGTCAATGTTTTCCACGGGCAGTTCCGGAGCGCGGCTCTGCCTGCCGGGGGATAGCGTCATCCGCAGTGACCAGGTGGTGAAATACGACGCGGGTGTCAATGCAGAATTTGACTTCTACACGACGGATACCTCCCGTGCCTGGGTTATGAAGGACGCCAATCCGGAGCTGTTCCGCCTGAAAGATCGGCTCTACGAGGGCCAACGGCGGATGATTGCGGCCGCAAAGCCCGGCCTGCCCATCAAGGAACTGTTCCAGATCGGGTACAGTTATGTGAAAGAACAGTATCACGGCTACCGCCGCGGCCACTGCGGACATAGCATCAGCATGGGCCCCGCCACAGCGGAAGACCCATATATCAACGAGAACTCGGAGCGCCTTTTAGAGGCGGGGATGATCCTTGCCATGGAGGTTCCCTGCTATATTCGTGATTTCAATGGCTTCAACATCGAGGACATGGTGCTGATTACGGAAACAGGAAGCGAAGTTTTGACGCCTAAGACGCCCCACTATCTGTAGGGCGCCAGATGATTTGAAAATTATGACCACCGGCTTAGCCGGTGGCTTGTTCTTGCCCTAGTGCGCTCTGCATGCGCGCACTAGAAAAGCCCTGCCGGTTTTTTCCGGCAGGGCTTTCCAATGGTTTGAAACAATGTTATGGGCTTATCGTTCAACATCGTATACTAGTAAGTGATACCCTGTGCGTACATTGCGCTTGCAACCTTTTCAAAGCCTGCAATATTGGCGCCTGCAACGAGGTTGTCGCCGAAACCGTAATCCTTTGCAGCCTTGCTTGCATTCTTGAAGATGTTGACCATGATATCCTTGAGCTTGGCATCAACTTCTTCGAAGGTCCAGGAATATCTCATGCTGTTTTGACACATTTCGAGTCCGGAAGTAGCAACGCCGCCTGCGTTTGCAGCCTTGGCAGGTCCGAATAAGAGGTTGTTCTTCAGGAATACTTCAACAGCTTCGGGAGTAGAGGGCATATTAGCGCCTTCGCCTACAGCGAAGCATCCGTTTGCAACAAGCTTCTTGGCGGAAGCTTCGTCTATCTCGTTCTGTGTAGCACAAGGCAGAGCGATGTCGCACTTGATGGACCAGATACCGGAGCAGCCTTCCGTATAGGTAGCCTTCGGATGTGACTTGACGTATTCACTGATCCTCTTTCTTTCGACTTCCTTGATCTGCTTGATGGTGTCTAACTTGATACTGTCGGGATCATATATATAACCGTTGGAATCGCTGAGGGCCACTACCTTTGCACCGAGCTGCTGAGCCTTTTCGGTTGCGTAGATGGCAACGTTTCCGGAACCTGATATAACAACTGTAGAACCCTTGAAGGATTTGCCCTTGATAGCCTTCATGGCTTCTTCCATGAAATAGCACAGTCCGTAACCGGTTGCTTCGGTCCTTGCAAGGCTTCCGCCCCAGGTCAGACCCTTGCCGGTAAGTATGCCTGTGAACTCGTTCTGAATTTTTTTGTACATGCCGAACATGTAACCGATCTCACGTCCTCCGGTTCCGATATCGCCGGCCGGTACGTCCGTATCGGGTCCGATGTGCCTTGCAAGCTCAAACATGAAACTCTGGCAGAATCTCATGACTTCGCCGTCGGATTTACCCTTGGGATCGAAATCGCTACCGCCCTTTGCACCGCCCATAGGCAGGCCGGTGAGGGAGTTTTTGAAGATCTGCTCAAAGCCGAGGAACTTGATGATACCGGAATAAACTGAGGGATGGAGCCTGATGCCGCCTTTGTAAGGCCCGATAGCACTGTTGAACTGGATCCTGAAGCCTCTGTTTACCTGTACCTTGCCCTTGTCGTCCACCCACGGTACCCTGAAGATGATCTGCCTTTCAGGTTCTACGATCCTGTCGAAAATTCCTGCAGCTACCCACTCAGGGTGTTTTTCAGCTACAGGCTCCAGCGATTCAAGGACTTCCCTTACTGCCTGGTGGAATTCCGGTTCGTTGGGGTTCCTTTTTATAACCTGGTCCATAACACTTGCCAAAACTTTCATTATCTCTATACCTCCTGATTATTATAATAATGCTTGTAGGGTGAGCCTTTCACCTCGCCGTGCAAGTAGCATTCACAAAAAATTTACAATTGATTTTGCGGACATAATGCAGGGCGCGAATCTGATTCTTTCAAAATGTTTTGATTTTCCGGCTGTCGGAGTCCAATTGAAATATACCCCAAAACATCTGGCATTACTGCAACTTCCCTTATAATATATACGTATATACATACATTTGTCAAGAAAAAAATTGAAGGTTTTGCAGTGCTGAAATTGCAAGATTTAATGCAAAAAATAACAAATGAGTCTATTTTGAGGCTATTTTATGCAACCAGATGCAATGAAGTTTTTTGTAGGATTTTGATGAATATTATGTTAATATAACATTATGTCATTACATAATCTGTGGCCGTTGGCAGTACAAGGGAAACGTGCAATTCAATAACATTATCGGGCCGGCCGAGGGGTGAGGGTACTTGTACAAGGTAATGCTGGTCGATGATATGGATATTGGCCTGAGGCAGTTGAAAAGGCTTAAGCTCTGGAACGGAGAAACCGACTTCTGTATTGCCGCAGAAGCGAAAAACGGACAGGAAGCCTTGGATATACTGCAAAAGGATCGTATCGACCTGATCATAACCGATATAAAAATGCCGAAGATAGACGGCATAGAACTTCTCAAAGAGGTGACCGAAAAGTCGCTGTGCCCTTGCGTCGTCCTTCTTAGCGACTATGAAGATTTTTCTTATGCAAAACGGGGGATCCGATACGGAGCCTTCGATTATCTCAGCAAACCGGTCAAATACGAGGATATCGTAAAATTACTGGGCAGGGTCGGGCAATTTCTCAGAAAAAAGAAATACGAGAGCGAGCTTGTTAAAAACCTGGAAGTAAGGCTTGAAGAGAAGATGGAAGACCACTTCCCGACTGCGGAAATGGATCTCCTGATCGAAGCTTTTCTAAAGAAGCAGCCGGATACGCCTGTCATAACGGACAGACTTGCCGAAGCAATCCTTGTAATATCCGACAAGGATCTGCTCAAGGCCGGAATGTCGTTCAAAAAGGCGGTGTCAGAGCTTTTTCAAAGGATATCCGAACAGTACGGATGGCTCGATATGTTTATTGATACAAGTATATTAAAAAGTATAGATTTTTCAGGGTTCAACAGTGCGGATGAAGCCGCGGCGGCATTCGGGCAGTCTGTCAGAACTCTTTTCGAGAGCATAACCGGACTCGAATACGGCTGCGATCCTGAGCAGATGGAAAACAGGATATCCCGCTGTGTGCTGATGTCGGTGGACCAGTATATAACCATCGAAGGGATCGCCAGATCGATGTATATGAACCGCAAGTATCTGAGTGAAGCTTTCAGGCAGAAAACAGGGGAGCTACTTATCGAGTATATAACAAAGGTAAAGATGAAGCGGGCAGCCAGACTGCTTGGACTAGGCGGGAGAAAAACGTATGAGATTGCGCTCCTCCTTGGCTTCAGGGATGCGGAATACTTTAGCAGACTTTTCAAGAAACATATGGGCGTAAGCCCCAGTGAGTACAGGAGCAACATGGGTGCCCAGTAAGAAACTGACATAATTCGGGGTAAAAACAGGAGAAATTTCATTAATTTATTGGAATAGACAGGGTAAAATATAAGAAGTTTGGATGGCACCCTGCCTGTTTTTTATATGGCAGGCAGCTAATACCTTATAGTGTGGTGTTGACATGAACGAAAGGGTTATGCTGGCGGTAGTGATTGTTGAGGATTCTCTGTTTTTTGCTGATCTTATTCTAAGGATCCTGAAAAGAAACGGAATGTCAGTCAAAAGCAGGATAGTCTCTACAAAGGCTGAATTGCAGGATGTATTGAACGGGGACAGCTGGGATATCATCCTCAGCGACAATGTCATGCCAGAGTTCAATGCACTGGCTGCATTGCAGGTGAGGAACGGGATAAGCAGTGATACACCATTTATGATCGTTTCGGAGGATATCAGCCAGAATGAACTGAATGAAGCCTTCGAGAAGGGGTGCAGCTTCTTCCTCGTGAAGGATAGGATATCCGAGCTGCCGGAGGTCATCAGGAAAGTTGTAATAGAGCATGATCGGAAACAAAATTGCCAGTAATGTTTGATAGACGAAAGGGGGTGACAGTATGAAATCTACAGGTATAGTCAGAAAGGTGGATGAACTCGGAAGGGTAGTATTGCCTATCGAGCTTAGAAGGACACTGGATATAGCAGAAAAGGATGCACTCGAGATATTCATCGAAGGAGCAAATATAATTCTTAAGAAATATGAACCGGCTTGCATCTTTTGCGGTGACGCCAAAGACGTTATTAATTATAAGGGAAAAAATATCTGCTCCGCCTGCATGAAAGAATTGAAAGGCTGAATAACGGCTTTCGGATGTCGTGGCATGCCATGACGTGAAGAAAGCATATAGAAGCAATTTGTGTAATTTTCACAAATTGCTTCTATGGTATGTTATGTAATTGGAAGGTGATTTTCTGAAGGCCCCAAAAGGAAATACGGTTCTGATAAGAACATTGCAAATAGCGGTAATTTCATTGATTGCCGGGTTTGTCATGTACTATGCGGTAACGAGTCTGCTCATATCTGAACTGGAAAATTCACTCGTACGTTTTGCGCAGCAGGGAGCTACGACAGTAGACAGCTATGTTTCAGCGCGTACATTTGAGGTCAAATCTATTGCTGCAAACAGTATAATCAAAAACACATCTCTGCCTCTCGGTGAAAGACTGGACGAGCTGAAAAAGCAATTGTACCTGGACAGGTATAGGAGACTCAGCCTGGCCGATACGCGAGGGAATGCCGTAACTACTGACAACCAGGAGCTTTACATCGGCGACAGGGAATATTTCAAAAAAGCCATGAAGGGCGAAACTTCGGTATCGGATCCTATTGTCAGTCGTGTTGATGGCACATCGATTATTGTATTTGCTGTGCCCATAACAGAGGATAATAAAGTCACAGGCGTCCTGTATGCAACTTATTCAGCCGACGTTTTGAGCCTTATGACGGATAAAATCAAACTTAAGAATAATGGCAGTACCTTCATTATAAATAAGGAAGGGGATGTTATAGCCAATGATGACAGAAAGCTTGTTTACAACGGCAAAAACAACCTCGATAACATGGAGGGCAAACCGGGCCTTGAAAAGCTGGTAGCCCTTGAAAGGAAAATGACGGACGGGCAGACAGGGACCGGCGAATATTATTTTGACGGCCAGGACAGGTACATGGGTTTCTGCCCCATTGGGGACACAGGCTGGTCGATTGCAGTAACTGACCCGACGAGTGAAGTATTCGGTGAACTCAACATTGTCTTTGCCCTGCTTATTGTATTTATATTGGCGGGCGCGATCATCATAGCACTTGTTTTTTCACACTCGGGAAACCTGAAAAAAGACCTGATGAAGCAGCAGGTCAATTCCATGCGTATAACCGATTTTACAAATCTTATCGCGCTCAGCTTCAAACGCGACGGATCGATAATTTCATCCAACAGGCATGCCGAAGATATATTGCTGTATTTCAGCAAGTTCTGCGAAAATGGGATCCGGAACATAAATGAATTAATGACGACTGTCGATCAGGAAAAGCTGACCGGGGCAATTTCAAATATCGAGCAGCAGAACAGCAGCTCAAACCTCGAGCTGGCATTAAGGTCCGGAGACAGCAGGATCATGCACATTTACTGCAGCGTTATAAGCGACAATGAAAATTACGATGTGTTCGAACTCCTGGGAATCGACATTTCGGACAGGGTCGAGCAGGAGAGCAAGCTGCAGGACAGTTTCGAGGAGCTTACGCTTGTATATGATGAACTTGCGGTCACAGAGGAAAAGATAAGGCAGCAGGCGTATAAGGATCCTCTGACCGGTTTACCCAACCGTATAGCCCTTTATCATGACGTTAAGGATCTATTCTCGGGCTCGGGTAAAAATTGCCGTTATGCCCTCCTGAATTTGGATTTGGATGATTTCAAGTATATAAACGACTCCTTCGGGCATACCCTGGGCGACCTGCTGTTGGTAGATATAGGCCGGCGGTTAAAGGAAGCTTTCACGGAAAACGAGATCGTTACCAGATTCGAAGGAGATGAATTCATAGTATTCATAAAAGATTTTGGAACCTTGGACGGCTTGAATGAGAGGATAGAAAAAGCAATGGGCATTTTTAGCGAGCCCTTCAGGGTAATGGACAACAATTTCCACGTCTCGGCAAGCTGCGGTATCAGTATTTATCCCGAGCACGCCGGAAGCATGGAGGAGATGCTCAAGAGTTCGGACGTTGCGATGTTCCGTGCGAAAAAGGACGGAAAAAACAAGACGGTCATGTTCGAGCGTGAGATGAACGAAGAGATCTCCGAAAGGATCAATATGGAAAACGGCCTGAGGCTTGCTATCGAAAGGAACGAGTTTTTGCTGTATTACCAGCCGCAGGTCGACCTCAATACCGGAAAGATAAGCGGATTCGAGGCGCTGATCAGATGGAGGGACGCCGAACGTGGCATGATCCCGCCACTTAAGTTCATTTATATCGCAGAGGAAACCGGACTGATCGTAAAAATAGGCCAATGGGTCATGGAAACAGCCTGCGGCTTTATAAAGAAGCTGAACGACAGCACAGACAGCCGGTTTAAGATATCGGTCAATATATCGGTCATACAGCTTATGCAGACCGATTTCGTCCAGACCGTGAGAAAAGCTTTGTTGGAGACCGGTCTCGAACCTTCACTGCTGGAACTCGAGATAACGGAGTCAAAGTTGGTCGAGGCACTTGAAATGAATCTGCAGAAACTGAACGAACTCAGGGAGCTGGGCGTGAAACTTTCGATCGACGATTTCGGTAAAGGCTTCTCTTCGCTCAGTTACTTGAAACAGCTGCCTGTCGACACTCTAAAGATCGATAAAAGCTTCGTAGACGATATACCGGAAAATGACAACAGTATGATAGAATCGATCATTCATATAGGTCATCAGAGAAATCTATGTATCGTGGCCGAAGGGGTCGAAAAGCTGGAGCAGACTGAATTCCTCGCGAGGTACAAATGCGATACGGCGCAGGGCTATTACTATTCCAAGCCGCTGCCCGGTGAGGAAATAAGCAAACTGCTGCAGTAAACGGAGTATACATAGCAGATCCTTACCAAAAAATCACAGTCGTTCGATACGCTTGTGATTTTTTTATTCTCGAAATATGTTAAAATCCCGAGTAAATCAATGAACGAGTTACAAAAGGAGATATAAAGACGGATAAAATTAAAATAATGCATAAAACAGTTGCAAACGGACAAAAGCAGGAGTAATATGTTTATAAATAATAAAACTTATGTTAGGTGAGGCTCCTATACAGATAAACGCTACTGCCCGGAAATGTCGAAAGACGCCAATGGGTCAACAGGTACTACCGGATTAAGGTTTTACTTAATGTAGCTGAGATGAGGTAAATCTCCACGCTGTATAGTGCCAAAGCTCAACGAAGGTAAGTGCCGGTAGCATATACAGGAACTGTCTTTCGTTGATGGTTCCTTTTTTGTTGCGTGTGTCCGGCGAAGCTGGACAACACTTGGTGCGCATTTGGATTTTACCGAATTTATATTATTTAGTGGTCAAAAATATGATATATCAGCCGGAGGTGATTTCCGTGAAAGCATTGTCTACATTTTATCTTAGCCGGATACTTGGACGCAGGGTCGTTTGCGCCGGTAATAACTATATCGGCAAAATACGGGATTTCATAGTTGATATGAACAGTATAAGACCCAAAGTTACAGGGATTGTGGTCAAATACGGAAATGAAACGAAAAATCTGGATTTTTCCGGTATGTCGATAGAAAAAATAAATGGGCAGTATTACGTTTCGGGCATCAATGCAGTGGAATTGGGCGAGCTTTCGGAACATATGCAGCTGCTGGCTAGGAATGTATTGGACAGGCAGCTTGTAGACATAGACGGCAGGAAGGTTGTACGCGTCAATGATATCAGGCTCGCTGTGTTGTCGAGCGGAGTATTCGTAGTAGCTGTCGACGTAGGTATGGAAGGGTTTCTTAGGAGGCTGGGAGTCGCCAAGCTTTTCAAGAAGCTGCTGAAGCCCTTCGGCGTCAACATTCCGGGGCAGCTTATATTATGGGACGAGGTCGCTGCAGTAGAGTTTTCGCATGTGGGCATCAAGCTGTCGAAGGAGCATACCAAGCTGCTGACGATGCATCCTTCCGATCTTGCGGATATAATCGAGGACCTTGACCATAATACACAGGTCGCCATATTTTCATCACTCGACGAGGAGAAAGCCGCAGACGTTCTCGAAGAACTCGAGCCGGATGCCCAGGTCAGTATAATAGAAAGCATCTCGACCGAAAAGGCGGCAAACGTTCTGGAACTTATGCCGGCGGACGAAGCGGCCGACCTGCTGGACGAAGTTGAGGACGACAAAGCCGAAGAACTGCTGAACGAGATGGAAACCGAGTCTTCAGACGAGATAAGGGAACTGATGGAATACCCGGACAACGAAGTCGGCAGTATCATGACGACCGATTATATATCCTTCAACGAGAACCTTACGGTGGCCCAGACACTGGAGGAATTGCGAAGGCTCAAGCCCGAGTCGGACACCATATATTATCTGTATGTGCTCGACGACGAAGACAAGCTTATCGCGACAGTATCTCTCAGGGATATCGTTATATCCGAGCCGGGAATACTGTTGAAAGAGATTATGAATACCAAGGTCATCTTTATATATGACCATGACAAGATCAACTCCCTGGCCGAGATAATATCGAAGTACAGCCTGCTGGCCGTACCTGTAGCGGATGAAAACTCCGTAATGCAGGGTGTTGTAATAATTGATGACGTTGTGGATACATTGCTTAAATCACGCAGAAGAAGGATGTAGATCCCTTTTTCAACTTGTAAACGCAGAACGGGAGGTGGAAATGATGACGGCAAAAGTAAAAAACAACTTTTGGAGAAACTTTCTAATTTTTCTTTCTATATTGGGACCAGGAATCATCACAGGAAGCGTAGACAATGATGTGGGCGGTATTACTACCTATTCCGTAGCCGGGGCCACATACGGTTATAAACTTATATGGGTATTGATTCCTGCATTTATCGTACTGTTCATAGTTCAGGAAATGAATGCCAGGATGGGGATCGTAACAGGAAAAGGCTTGGCAGACCTGATACGCGAAAATGCGGGCGTGAAAATAACATTTTTCATATTCATAGGACTTTTATTCGCGGACATACTCAATACGACCACTGAATTTGCCGGCGTCGCTGGAAGCATGCAGATTTTCCACGTCAGCAAATATATATCTGTTCCGCTCGTGGCTAGCGCCGTTTGGCTGCTTGTTGTCAAAGGTACTTATAGGGTAGCGGAAAGGATTTTTTTGGTTTTCAGCGTAGCTTTGCTTTCATACATCATATCGGCAGTAATGGGACACCCTGACTGGGGAGAAGTCGGGACGGCCTTGATCAAACCTGATATTGAGTTTAATTTCGACTATATTACTATGGTTATAACTTTGATCGGTACGACGATCGCTCCCTGGATGCAGTTTTACATGCAGTCATCCGTTATCGAAAAGGGCTTGAAATTGAAGGATTACAAATATACCGTACTGGATGTGATCGTCGGGTGCGTCGCTACCGTAGTTGTTGCGTTCTTTATTATAATAGCATGCGCGTCCACGCTTCATGTAAATGGCGTGCAAATAAATGATGCGGGAGATGCTGCACAGGCGCTGAAGCCTTTTGCCGGCGAACTGGCTTCACAGGTGTTTGCATTCGGATTGTTTGTCGCCTCTATTTTTGCGGCGGTTATTCTTCCTGTTGCGACTGCGTTTTATGTATGTGAAGCTTTCGGATTTGAAGCAGGTATTGATAAAAAGTGGAAAGAAGCCCCGCAGTTCTACTGGATATATACAGCGATCATAGCGATAGGAGCCGGGATCATACTTTTACCGAATGCGCCGCTTGTAAAGATCTCACTGTTTTCACAGGAGATAAACGGCATACTGCTTCCTGTCGTTCTTATCTGCATGATGATAATTATAAACAAAAAGGAAATAATGGGCGAACATGTCAATAAAAAGTTTGGGAATATTATTGGCTGGACTACGATTACCATTTTGGTCGGCTTGTCCGCCATACTTTTTGTAACATCAATTATTTAGTTCGAATAAAACGAGGTGTCATATGAAAATCGTAATACTGGACGGATATACTACAGACCCCGGGGATATCCACAGCTGAACAGGCCTAAAAACAGTGTTATGCACAGACTTATCAACATTATCCACAGAAACCTATCCACAAAACGGACGTTCTGAGGATAAAATAATTAATGTCAGACATAAATTTTAGTTCCGAGTATTATCTGATGTAACACACTTGTTACTAAATTATTGGAGGTAAGATATATGAGGAAAAGTAATTCAACGCTCGGAGGGCTGCTCGTAATAATCGGCGCCGTTCTCCTGGTTGCACGGTTTCTGTTCAACATGTCCTTTTTTTCGCTCGATGCCAATGACTACTGGCCGATCATAATACTGCTGCTCGGCGCAGGTTTCGAGCTTGCCTACTACATTTCACTGAAGGCTCCGGGATTGCTCGTACCCGGTGGAATACTGACGACCCTCGGAGTACTGTTCTTCTTTGAAGTCGCAACAAACTGGCATTTTGCTGCGTATACCTGGCCTGTATACATCCTGGCTGCTGCGATCGGATTGTTCCAGCTGTATGTACACATCGGAAGGCCGAAAGGACTGATGGTGGCAATAGAGATCCTGGGCGGAATAACTGCTGCGTGCTTTATCGTAATGTCTTTCAGGTTCTTCCTCGGAGCTATCGATCTTGGACTTGTGATCCCGGTCGTACTGGTGCTGGGCGGACTTGTAATGGTATTCGGAAAGAGCAGATCGAATTCGAAGACCTGGTAAGTCCCGCATTTACCTGAAACTTATCCTTATTTAAACAAGGCCGGAGCAAAATCATTTGCTTCGGCTTTTTAGCGGACTATAGTGCGATGCGCCCGGGGCTTTTTGGGCAAAAAAGTTGGTTAGTCTGGCGACTAACCATGTAAAGGGGGTCAAAATGTATTTTGTGAGGTCAGTAATAGTATTGACCTCCCTTAGCACTTTTTATTCATTTATCCAATAAAAATTTTTATTTTTTGTGAAATCTCGGTTACGATGGTTTCGATATGCTTTTTTGAGCAGTCTATTTCAATGTCGGCATATCTCCTGTAAAGAGGGATCCTTTCGCTGTACAGCATTTCAAGCGTTTGACCTTTTTTCATTGCGATGCCGCGTGTTCTTGCGTTCTTAAGCCTGCGTTCAAGCTGGTACATTTTCGTATTCAGAAATACAATGATACCATTAGCCTTAAGGTGGCGTATTGCAGTATCGCCGTAGATAACGCTGCCGCCTGTGGCTATCACATGACCTTTCACGTCAAGGCCGAGGACTATGCCTTCTTCTATTCTGATAAATTCGTCTATGCCGCGTGAATCCAACAACTCCTGAAGGTAGCAGTTCTCCTGCTTCTGTATGAGCAGATCCGTGTCGATGAACGGCATCTTCAGCGCTTTTGCAAGCAGCACTCCTGCTGTGCTTTTACCTGCTCCGGGCATTCCGATGAGCACTATGTTTTTGTTATCCATGTTATCCCGCCCGAGATAAATCTTCCATATATTATTTTGCATTCATGACAATACTATATCATGATTTATCATGATATAGTTGGCCATGTGCGTTTTGGCAATAGATTTCGCCAAAGCGAAATGTTTCATTAGTGCAACATTTCTGCAAAGCAGAAATATATTAGTCAAAAATTTCGCACGGCCATAAATTCCGCCGGAGGCATATAATATCCTCGGTTTTTGAGGATATTATATCATAAACCGGAAGAATAAAACACAACCCGGACCCGAACAAATATAGGGCAAAACAAACAAAACGGAGGATACTGCATATGTCATATCATAATTATCATAATATGGATAGGAAAAATTCTTTCGATAGCAGCAGGAATGCGGATCCGATATATGACGTTACTGTCGGGGAAAGGACCATAAACGCGGAGAGCCTGCAGATGGAATCTACGCTGAACGAGCTTTCCAGCGAGTTGAAGCCGGGGGAAACGCTGGTACTGGATATAGGAAACAATTATTTCAATCAGACGGACGAAATATATGATACACTGGTCATGCGCGGTTACGAAGTCAGAAAAACCTTCAGGAACGGACGGAATCAGATAGTCGTAAGCAAAAAGGCGTAGAAACCGGTAAGAACGCCGGCATTTGCCATATGCCATAGAGGCCCATATGTGGAACAGGTTATATGCCGGATACGGTCAGTATTGCCTGGATGCAGCAGCCGACGGCAATAGCCGGCGAGAAGCGGAACTTGGCGCTGTCGCTCTTATCATCGAAATCCGTATATGGTACGAAGGACTGCGTCAAAAAAACAGTTTTCAGGTATGTGGCCACAAATGCGAACCTTTTCCGGGCATTGCCCCTGGCGATCATTATCGCGATGGCCATGATGCCTCCTGCCAGAAAGGAAAAAGCTGCGGCGTAAGCAGTGAATTCCGCGCCCATGATAGCGCCTGTTGCACAAAACAGCTTGATATCACCCGCACCGAGCATCCTGAGCGCAAACAGGACAAACAGCAATATTGCCGGCAGTATTGCTCCCAGTGACGATTTTATCAGCCCTTCCGGCCCCTCGATCAAAAAATTTATCAAAAAGCCTGCGGCAAGACCCGCGGCCACAATAGCGTTGCTGATCCTGTAACGCAGGATATCGCCCGTTATTGCCGCAGCCAATACGACCGCAAGTATCACGAACCTCACCGGCATATGTTGCCCCTTTCTACCGAGAAATGACACTTAATCACCATTAATGTAAATATATAACAAATATTTGCATTTTGCAACTGCATCTTACTTGTCTGTAATCTAAATATAATGTGCTCTCGATGCCGGATTATGTTAAATTATTGGATCATTCTGCCGATATAACCAATGAAGTACACCTTAATGTCCGCTGCTGGAAAAGACTACGAAACCAATATCTGCGGACGTTCGTATATCAGGCTGGAGGTAGGATGCATATGAAGCTTTTAAAGAGATCAGTAGCTGCGGTTTTGATCGCGGTACTTCTATACAGCATAATAGGCGGTTCGATGATCGCGGCATTTGCGGCGGATTTCACGGCGGTCAGGATAACGGTCGTTTCATACGCCAACGGCACGCTCAATATCAACTGGAGCCAGCCGCCCGGTGCGAAGGCGGCGGAGATCACATACCATACCCCGAATGCCAATAATTCGGCCACTGCCATGAAACAGACCGTCATCGGCAAAAACACAGCAGAGATCAACGGCCTGAAGCCTGACTATATATATGATATCCGTGTTACAGTCTACGGCGCAGTCGATGGCAGCAATAATCCCACAGGGGAACCTGTTGGTCAGGGATTGCTTTTTTATCTTCCAGCCATGACCTTCTATTCAAGGGCTCTGCAGCAGAACAGCAGGACAGTCGATGGGGGCGGTCTCGAGATAGGCGTGTATCCCAAACTGAAGCTCAGATGGAAAGAAGCAAGGATCTTTTATGATCCCGATTATGAATCCAATCCCGATTTCACTAACAACCCCGATGTCTATCCGAACGCTGCAAATAATACTTTTCTTCCCTTCGGCAGGCATGAGGTGCCTGGATATATTGCCAAATCGCTGAATGACATCTACGGGACAGATATAGCAATAACGTCGCAAAGCTATGAGATAAATCTTTCTGTTGAAGGAAACGCAAAGAAGGACCTGCTGATAACAAGGACAGGCGAGTCGTCCTATTCTGCCTGCGTCTCGGGAAGTCCGGCCGTATCCGCCGCAGTTACAGCTCCTGACGGACAGGGTTTCATGAGTTTCGAACTATGGGGCAGGGAGGACGAAAACTCAACTGTAAAAGAGCCGCTGCCTCATAATAATACCGCCAACATCCTGCCCGACGTAGATATACTGCCAGGTACGGTGTATAACATGAACATCAAACCCGTTTTCAAGGATTCTTCCGGCATAAAAGTAAATGCCCTGTCAAGCGGTAGTCCGGATAATGCAGGTAAATTGAACGTTCGTGATGAGAGCCTGCTGACTAATTTCGCCAGCACTCCTATCCGTTTTGAGATCACAAAAGACGCCGCAAACAATCTTTATATCAAGATATACAAAGCAGATCAGGGCAGTACGAATCTTCCAAAGCTCTATTACGACATTCAGGTCGACGGCAGTCCGAACAGGGAGAAACTTGTCGGCTCCAACTATAACGGTCCTTATATCATAGAGAGTATAAAGGGCGGGGACTCTCAAAACGAGAGAGCCTACCAGATAATAGTCACTTCAGACAGCCCTGAATACAGGCTTGAGTCGCTGTCCATGCAATACAAGCCCGCGGATGATTCCAGCAGGCCTCCGCTGCCGACAGGCATCTCGGTCATCGACATGACCCCGGAAACAAGGAGTGTCACTTTCCCTACCGGAGGAGCTATCACGGTACCTGTGACGGTTACTGTGACCTCTTCGGCCGTCAAGCTTTCATGGGACATGCCGTCTAATCTTGACTGGAACACTATCAGGAACGATCTGTATTACCACTTCCTTTTATCCACCAGCCAGACCGATCTGCCGGATACCGTGCCGATTTATGTAAACGGCAGTCGATGGGGAGACAAGGAATATGCCGTAAAGTACCGGCTTGTAAAGGATGTCAGTGCATTGGCTGTCACGGATTTAGGTAACGGACGGCTCACATATACGCTCGACGGCTTCGACCTCTTTACCAAGGAAACGAGTACGGGAGCTATCGGCGCCGCTTTGCCCAATGACGACGGTTACCCTGACTTCCTGCTGCCCAATACCGTGTATTACCTTCAGATGTATACCACCAAGGGCGATGTGGATCCGGCGCCGTCGGAAAGCCAGTCCGAGCACTCCATAATAAAGAGCTTTACTACGCTGAAGGGTACGGAACCCGATGTTCCCATGCCTGCAAATCTCAGACAGACGGATAATGAAAACCTCGCTACTACGAGTTCGGCAGTTACGATAGAGTTCGACAAAGTGACGAATGTCAAATGGAAGGATTATTTTACCGGATACAGCGATAGTGGGTACGACCATTACGTTTATTACGACATTTATATGAGTACCGCTGCAACTACTACATCCAGATCAGCTTTCACACTTATAGGCACCACACAGATCCGGGGAAAAGACGTAGATTCTACAGGCGACAACGATCCCGCCAGCACTCGCGTCAAGGCGGTGATCTCGCAGTTCAAAGACCAGACTTCGGCCGCCTACGGGCTTTTCGGCCCGTCGCTGCTGGCCAATACTACATATTATGTAAAAGTCAAGACCAGACTGGTCATCCAGAAAAAAACCGACCCAACTGATGTGAGAACAAGAGAGTCCGTCTTAACATCCGTCCTTCCTGTTACGACAGAGACGTCCGGTGTAACTCCGCCGGATGAAAACCGGATAAAGCCTTTGGCGCCCTCGGACTTCTCAATTGCGAAGACCACCGGCAAAGACCTGATGGTTACAGGTGAAAGCGTTACTTTTACGTGGTCGAGGAAAGCAAACGAAAGAAATGTCATATATCAGATAGTAAAGGCATCGAAAAAGCTCGGGCCAAACGACGTGGCGGCCGACTATGCCAACGACCCCGAGTACCAGAGCCTTCTTGCGGCATATAACGACAACCCGATCAAGGGAATCACAGTTACAAACAGCGCGATTTATCTCGATATTGAACCTGTGTCTGAGGACAGTGAAAAAGCGGTATATACGTTTACAGTCGATCACAGCATGTTCCCCAACAAGCTCTACTATTTCAGCCTGAAGGCAGTGCGCGTCGATGCTTCAGGCAAATTGCTCGATCCTCCCTCAGAGAGCGTCTGGGTGTCGATACCTGTAACGACAAAACTGATCGATAAGCCCAACTCACTGGCAGCGGTAGTGAACGCAGAGTTGGGTTTCTTCTGGACTGATGCGACGGCCAGCCTGACTGCCGAGGATTATAAAATTTACCTTAAAAGCCCCTCCGATGCGGATTTCAAGCTGATAAACCGTTCACAGGCCACAGTTGTAAAGGATGGCGACGGCAAGACCTACTACGGCAGGATTTTTGGCCTGAAGGCCGACGCATATTACGATATCCGCGTTACGAAAGGCATCAACACCTCGGTCTACGAGAAAACAGCCGTGAAGACCCGCGACGCGAACCATGAACTTGAAGTCATGTGGGCCGGCAAGCCTTTGGACAGCCATGCGTGGTATGAGCTGGCTATCATTGAGGAGGGCGGATCGGAATATACGGTCCTCGATGCTTCGGATCTCGAGCAATATGTCGACAAAAACGACAAAATACAGCCCTACTATCAGGAAGAGACGCTACGCACCATCAATTCGGATGAACTGTACTACCACGCAAAAATAAAAAGCGTCAATGTGGTTCTTCCGGGCGGCGTCGTGACAAAACAGCCGCTGAAATCAAATACGAAATACTATATCAAGGTCAGGATGGTAAAGGTGGATTCCGCAAACGGCGATTTCATAGCCTATTCGAAATATGACGGTCCCGTTAACATACGTACAGAGTTCAACCAGGACGATTACGACAACAACGACCGCGAAGAGCAGCAAAAGGCCATCTTCCTCGACCGTATGCAGGAGCTTGAAAGAGGCTACTACTGGCGTGTAAACATAGCCAGCAACCAATCCGTCTGCATTCTGCTAAAGGGCGACAGGGTCTCCGACGCAATGAAAAATTCAGCTTCGGATTCATTTACGATAGATATGACTTCGCTTTCCGTCAATATCGAAACCGACGAGATATATGTGCCGGCTACCGTTATCAGGACTATGAATTCCATGGACAGGAGCCTCGTGATCAAGACCTCGGGAACAGAGTTGGTACTGCGGCCCAAGACACTGGATGCTTCTGCAGACGGGCAATTCAAGGATGTATCTTCCAGACCGGAAGTAAAAGATCTGTACGTCAGGCTTACGATCTCCCGCCCTGCCGTTTCGGCGTCGGCTCTTCCTGCAAACCTGCAGAAGGTTTCCGAGGTCAACGAGCTCGATGTACAGGCCATGGGGTTGTCCAGGACCGATAAGGAAGTGGCGCAGCTTATACATGACAGGCTTTACGACGAGGATACCGGGCTGGTCAGCGATATGCTGAACCTGCTGGAAAGCGCTTATGTGGGATCCGGCACGGGCTCCAAAGCTCTGATCGACCAATATACGCAAAGCTTGATAGATACGCTCCAGAAGGATCTGTCGGTTTATATCGGACAGACTGTTTCTTCATCCAAACTTACAAATGCGGTAAAAGATATAACGGCATTTGACACACCAGCTTCGGTAAATGTTTTGTTTACAGGCGGAAGCGGCGTAAAGGTGCCGTATGCGTTATACGATGGTTCGGCATCGTGGCAGAAGGTAACTGCCGGTATGGTGCAGGGCTCTTCAAACTTAAGGTTCAATCTGATAAAAACGGGCAGGTTTGTCGTAATGACCGTAAAAAGCAGTACAGGTGCGATACCTGCGGGACACTGGTCCGAAAGCTATGTAAAAGAGCTTTCTTCCAAATATGATCTCAGTGACGTATTCCCGGGCATGCAGGCTAACTTCATGCCCGATAACAAGGCTACCTGCAGTGAAGTCGTACTGCTTTACGAGATCGTTACCGGCAGGACGGCTGAAGACGCAGGCCTCAATATAAGACAGAAAAATACGAAGCTTGGCCTGGACAGTATTATAAATCCGAATTTGCTGCAAAAAAATATCAAAAGGGAAGAAACGGCTGCCGTACTTCTTAAACTGTTTTCCGTCAAAAAGGGTGTAAATGCCACCGCCATAAGGCCTGGCGGCAGGATTGCGATAAAAGATGAGAATAGTATTGACGAAGCATATTTCCAGCCTGTTGTAGTCATGGTGGATATGAAGATCATGGACCTGGACGGAAATAGAAACTTCAGCCCGGCTGCAGCAATGACACGCGCCGAGGTTGTAGCCGCCTTTACGAAGCTGTTGAAGCAGACCGGCGATCTGTAGGCTTGAGGAGGATACGGGATGAGAAATGTAAAAAAAGTCTTTAGCATAATATTGATAATGCTGCTGATACTGCAATACGGCGCGCTTTCTCCGGTTTATGCGGCAGCAGTGCAGCCCAGCCCCCAGGGACTTACGGTGGCAAAGGACGCTGCCGGGAATCCACTTATCGGATTTGACGGAAATCAATATGGCGGGATTGGGCAGGCTGCCGGACAAAAACGCCAATGTTTTGCCGAGCTGACGAGCGAGAAGCTTACACCGCCCTCTACGGCTTATTCGGGCTTGTTTTTGAATTATTACCTGCAGGAGGTAAATAAACCGTACAGACCGGCCAAGGCAGTGGAAGCAAAGGGGAAAGACATAGCGGCGGATACCGCTGCAAAAAATGATATACGTTTGACGGGCCTTTCCTCCGGAACCGTTTATTACGCATACTCCAGAGCCTATTACACTTACACGAAGGACACGGCAGTACTTACCAGTGATTTGTCGGATATGTCCAATGTGGTAAGGTTCATGACGGATATCGACATCAGCGCGGCCCCATACGGCCCCAACCAGATCAAGATCACATGGGATGACGTCTGGGATGTCGGCAAAAGGATGGAATACAAGCTCTATATTTCTGAAAGTGAGAATTTCACCAATACCGAGCCTATCTATATAAGCCAGAACTGGATCACGAACGGTACAGTGAAGGTCAACCAGACTGATGGTACCCTCGAATATATCTACACTGTCAATGATCCCGGTAAAGTCTATTATGTCAAGATCGCGCCGAATTCCACAGATACAAGCCTTATCAGATCCAGGGAAAGCTATGTGCAAAATCCCGTAAGCAGCTACATCCTTGCTAAAACGACAAAGGTTTCGACGACAGAAAATGGCGGCGCGATGTGGAAGCTGGAATGGAGTCCCGTAATACCGTGGAGCAGCAAATACAACGTTTCCTATAAAATCTACCGGAGCAAGACCGGTGACCCGCAGTTTTTCAGATCGACTTCAGGAACTACCTGTTTGATCCCTGTTGCGCCCGGAGAAGAGGACTACTATTATATAGTTTATGCGATAGTGACCGAAAATGGAGGATTGATCTATCCTGAAGATTTTATCAAATCGCAGGAGATCCATATCAAGGAATCTGAGGTACCTTCGACTCCCGCAGCTCCTGTGATTGTACAGGAATTCCCGTATGCGGACAACGGCGGTATCTTTTATGACAAGGAATTGAGCTCGACAAAAGCGACCGTACTCTGGGATCTGCCGCTGAAGGGGAACGGAAAAGAGGATACGGACGTCGAGTATGATATATGGCTGCTGAAAGATCCGAACCAGTTGAATGATCCTACTGTCGGTACAAAGATCGCTTCATCGATAAAAATGAATGGAAGCAATTACGTTAAAAGCGGTGCCAAGCTTATCGGATATAAATATGTGCTCGACAACCTTCTGCCCAACTCAACATATTACTTTAAAATAGTGGCTAAGAAGAGTTTCGTAGAGATCGTGGATAATGTCGTTTCAAATGTGACCCTTGAGTCGGACTATGCGATGAAAATAATCACAACGCCGCCTTCCGGTCCGACCGATCGTCCTGTTGCACCCAATAAGCCGCCGTTCGCGCTCAAGGCCGACAAACAGAATAAGGACATGGTCACAAGTACTTCAGCTATTGTAACCTTGATGGACAAGTGGTACGAACGGTTCGCCGCGGATGGCACGGGCAGATCTACCTGGACCTATACGACTCCGGGCGCTTTAAATGCGGAAGGCCTTAGCCTTGTGCCCCAGGTGCCGGACCTTGTATCCGAGATCGATAACGGTACCGCAGATCCGATGAAATACAGGAAGGTCGAATATGACAAAACTGTGACTATTAACGTGGGCTGTGTAGAGTACACGCCCAACTTTGACTATAACAGTCTGAAGAAAATATCGGCCGACAAGGTGATAAATTTCCCCGTCACGCCGAACGATCCGAATGAGGTCATAAATGCCAAGGGGGGTATACAGGACGGCAAAAAGCATAACGTGGACATCGCTTTAAATAGTCTCGCTCCCAATACGACCTATATCATATGGGTCAGAGCAGTCAGGAAAGGCGTCGATCTTATTACGGGCGAAAAAGTCGATTTGATGTCGGAGCCTTCCGAACCGATAATCGTTACGACGATGCCTGACTTCCCGATGACGGTGGAGGAGCCTACCGTCCCGGTATTCAATTACAGCCAGGCAGGGGACGTCTTTGTCGACCTGGGCTGGAACTTCAACGGAAAATACGTGTACCATATCAGCTACGGGACCTCAGATGATATCAGCAAGGCCGCAGGCACCAAAGACATAACGCCGGACATGCTGAAATATGCGACATATTACAGGGTAAGTGAACTAAAGCTGGATACGGTCTATTATTTCTGGATTTGGGCTGAAATGATCGACAGCAAAGGTAATAAACACGTCTCTGATGTGAGTGACTCTCTGCTGGTAAAGACCAAAACGGATATCCCCCCTGAAACCCCAATGGGCTTCGGAGTCAAGGGTACGCCCGGGTCCATAACAAAGGACAGTATCACATATGAATGGATCAAACAGGATGGCATGAATTATATTCTGGAGATATCCGGGAACATAGATTACAAGGACAGCCAGAAGTACACCGTGACAGGCGCCTCCGAATATACGGTAACTGGCCTCAGATCAAACTACAGGTACTATGCAAGGCTGTATGCGTATGATCCCAATAAGAAGCTGTCTTCCGAACCCACGCAGAGCGTCACGGTCAGGACGCTGCGCAGCAGCAATGACTATGATTCGAGCGAGGACATCGAAGATGTGATCAGCGGCGACTATATTGTGATCGACGATGAGGCGGTAAACGGAATATGGACCGTCAAGATCACCGGAGTCAATGCAGACCGGTTCATCGAGCATGTCCGGACGGATAAGGTGCTGGATTATTGCATAAAACTGACGGATATGCCGGCCGGTACGAAAACGATCTCAGTTATGGTTTCTCAGAGAGTATTCAAAGCGCTTGGAACGATGGGCGAAAATCTGATGATTAAAACGCAGAGGAACACTGTAATAATACGTCCGGGGGTACTTGCCGACAGCAACGGCGCATATGGCTCCCTTAAAGGCGAAGCAAACTTTGTGATCGATATTACGCTTGACAACCCGTATGCGGGAAGCAACACCAAAAACCTGATATTCAAAACACCTGTATCGGATGTTGAAATAGGCATTTCTGACGGTATAACCGATCCGCTCGAATCGTTCGAAAAACCCCTGAAGATCGTTTATGAGTATAGCCCGGCCGGTTGGTACAAGTCCGGGATCACGTCAGGCTACGTACTCCCGTCCGGTGCGTCGGATTGGGCGAAGTCTGTCTCGACAGGCAGCTTCGATACCGACGCGAGCCTTGGCACACTGTCCTTCGAAACTCTTATCCCGGGCCGCATGGTTATTGCGGACCAGGATGCGGATTATTATGACGACATTTCGGGCAGCTATGCAAAAAAATCGATAGCGAATGTGGCGTCGGCGCACAGGTTGAAATCAGTAACCGGCAGGAAATTCGAGCCCTCGAAGACCCTGACGGTCGGCGACTCGGCGAAGTTCATGCTGGATGTGCTGGACGTCAGTTATGGCAGCGATTACATGACAATTGCCGCAAAGGCCGGAATCATACAGAATACGGATTTAAACAATGCATCGGCAAATTGTACGAGAGAGAAAATGATCGGCATGGCAATGCGTGTCTATGAATTGAAAACGTCTCAGAAAGCGAAAGCATCTACTAACGATACTGCCGTATACAAGGATATAGGCCAGGTCAGCCCGGCGCTGCTGCCGAAAATCAAATTTGCGCAGGAAATCGGTGTCATAACAAGCAGGTTTTCCGACACTCTGGGTCCGAAAGACCCTGTAACACGCGCCGAATCGATGGTGCTTCTCGAAAAGCTGCTGCGTTATGCGGGCGAGATTTGAGTAAAAAAAGACATCTCAACCAGTAAAGAAGCGCGATATAGAAATTTTTCATGTATATGCCCCCTTACCTTCGGCAATAATTCTATCGGGATTATTTTTACGGTAAACGAGTAAGGGGGCTTGATCGTGAAGAAATTTACATTCGTGATACTGATTTTTATATTAGTCATCTCCATTTTTTTTATATCCATACAAAAAGTTCAACAGGAATATTCTGCAGCAACCGTGATGAATACTGCTTTCAAAACAACAGGGGCATCGGCGGTGAGCTGTGAGGTCTTCATACATTGTGACCTGACTTCCGCCAATTTTGAAAAGGAAGACACGCGCAGGCAGCTGCTTTGTGATATCATCTCGGGCGCCGGCGGGGATCCGGCCGGGAAGGAACCTTTATTCAGCAGTATCGACAATGACATGAGCTTCGGGACACAAACCGATTACATAATAAATGATGACCGTACCATACATACAAGTGTATTGAAGGATAGGCAGGCGAAAACCACTGATCTGTTCAGTATCACAGCGACCTATGACGATACGTCCGGGTCTGCGGATATGGCAGGGGCCGTAGATGGATTGGATAATGTTTTTGCGAAGTATGTTGATGATCCTGCAGTAAATATCTCCATAACGGGCAGTCTTGACGGAAAGCTCGAGGAGGGGGATCTGGACCGGCTTTATAAAAAGGTGTTCAAAACAATAGGCGCCGATGAAGTGGAAGGAATCGATGAGGCAGGACTGATCAGCGTTTCAGCCTTTTCCCCCTCGATACGCGATTCCGTCCGGGTAAACGGCAAACGTATCAATATTAATATGGCAGCAAGGTATAATTCTTACGAAGGAAAGACCTACATATGGCTCGCGACACCGGTTATAACAACGGAGTACTGAATGCGGACCAAATGAGGAAGAAAAAACGAGAGATAAAGGGGAGAGTAAACGTGTCCAAATTGATCATATCGGAGGGAAAGCCTTTGAAAGGCAGAGTGCGTGTGAGCGGGGCCAAAAATTCGGTGTTACCGATAATTGCAGCCTCACTGCTTGCCGACGGCAGAAGTGTTATTGATGAAGTACCTTATCTGAACGATGTGAAAATAATGTGTGATCTGATAAAATCTCTTGGAGCGACAGTCAGTATATCCGATAATCAAAACAAGCTGGAAATAAACTGCTCGTCTTTGACAAATACAACTGCACCTTACGAGCTGGTCAACAAAATGAGGGCGTCTTTCCTCGTAGCGGGACCATTGCTGGCAAAGGCCGGATATGTAAGGATATCCCTTCCTGGAGGCTGCGCGATCGGCTCAAGGCCTGTGGATCTGCATTTAAAAGGCTTTATGGCGTTAGGTGCGAACATTACGCAAGGGCACGGTTATATAGAAGCCAAAAGAAGCGGCCGCCTCAGAGGCGGTAAGGTCTATCTCGACTTTCCCAGCGTAGGCGCTACTGAAAACATAATGATGGCGGCATCCCTGGCCGAGGGATCGACAATCATAGAAAATGCGGCAATCGAGCCGGAAATAGTCGATCTTGCTACATTCCTCATTTCCATGGGAGCCGAAATAAAAGGCGCAGGAACGGATACCATCAAGATTTCGGGTGTCAGGGAGCTGAAGGGCACCAGTCATGCGGTGATCCCGGATCGTATAGAGGCCGGAACATACATGGTGGCAGCCGCTATCACTGGTGGGGACGTAGTGGTCGAAAACGTAGTTGCCGACCATCTCAAACCGGTGACTGCAAAGCTAAGGGAAGCGGGAGCGGAAGTGTCCGAGGAGCTTACCGCCATACGCGTAAAGGGCGGGGGACTGAACGCGGTCGATATCAAAACGCATCCGTATCCTGGCTTTCCTACGGACATGCAGTCGCAGATGACATCTCTGCTGAGCGTGGCATGCGGCACAAGCATGGTTATAGAGACTATTTTTGAAAACAGGTTCATGCATGTATGTGAACTAAAAAGAATGGGAGCAAATATAAAACTGGAGGGCCGGAGCGCAATCATCGAAGGCTGTAAAAAGCTCACGGGGACCAAGGTAAAGGCTACCGACCTGAGGGCGGGAGCGTCCCTGATACTGGCCGGGCTCTCTGCCGATGGCACAACGGAGATACTTGACATCGAACATATTGACAGAGGATATATAAGGATTGACGAAAAGCTGAAAGGGCTCGGAGCGAGCATCACGAGGGCCGAGGGCGAATAAGCGGGGATCCGGTAAAAATGAAACATAACGAAGTCTTGTTTAAGAACAACTTGTACTCGATGTGCATGTTGTTCTTTTTATGTGAATATATATTATTTAAAGTTGTCGAAAGTAATTCGAATGCCGTGCCGGTTGCTTGATATTGCGTAAGTTTTGTGACATAGAGCATGTTAACGAAGTTTTGCTTAAGGCAAATTTTCTGTTTGAGCGAAGCGAGTTAAAATTTGCCGCAAAACGAGTTATATATGCTCTTGGAACGAAACTTGCAATAGAAAGTAACCGGCATGGTAGAGTAACAATCTGATTGTTAATTGTTCGGGGGGACGGATGAAAAAGCTTATTCTCTATGCAGGCATCATGTTAATAGTTGTCATTCTTCTTCCGCTGCTGATCGTAAAGGGTTGCGGACCTTCTCCCGCTCCGGGGAAGAAGCCGCCTGAAGAAACAGTCCAGCCTTCCCAATATACGATCACGGTATATAATGCTTCCCTCAAAAAAGCTGAAGAAATGGATCTTGAGGAATATATCAAGGGCGTCGTAGCAGCCGAAATGCCAGCCGAGTTCAGTATCGAAGCTCTTAAGGCGCAGGCAGTTGCCGCCAGGACCTTTGCATACGGAAGGCTCTCCGGAGCGTATGCTTCGAAGGCCGGAGTACACGACGGCATCGACATATGTACTGATTCAACGCACTGCCAGGCCTGGACTGATAAAGCTTCTGCGATGAAAAAATGGAGTATCCTTTTTGCCGCAAGATACTGGAGCAAGATCTCGAAAGCAGTAGATGATACAAGGGGCCTCATAGTCACATACCAGGGGACTGTGGCAAATACCCTATTCCATGCAAGCAGCGCCGGCAGGACCGAAAATGTGGAGGACGTATGGGCGGGTGGCAGCGTGCCCTATCTACGCAGTGTCCCGAGCGACGGAGATGAGGTTTCAAAGGGATATGTCACGACTGTGTACTTCAAAATAGGCGATATGGTCAGGAAACTTAAGAACGCCTACCCCAAAGAGGATTTCGACGAGGATTCCGTCAGAGATATGGAAATATTGCAGTACACCGCGGGCGGCAGAGTAAAAACGGTAAAGGTCGGGCATATTACACTGAAAGGTACTGAATTCAGGACACTTTTCAACCTGCGCTCAGCGGCGTTCAAATTTGAACCTGCGGATGATGACAAGATCAAAATAACTACGACAGGCTTCGGACACGGAGTCGGAATGAGCCAGTGGGGTGCGGATTCTTTGGCAAAAAGAGGCGGTACCTTCCGCGAGATCCTGCTGCACTATTATACAGGCGTCGACATCATTTCCATCGAGGAATACGAACAAATCAAATAATTTCACTCCATATGTATATCGTTGCCATATGCGGAAACAATATTATACGGAGGTGGAATTTGTGAATATGAAAAAGTCGTTTCCAGATGAGAAAGGAACAAAAAAAGGAATAAAGGAGTTTCTGGACAAAAGAGGGTTTTATATTGTCCTGTTATTGTGCATAGCGGTTGTAGCCGGGACGGCGGTATATGTAACAATGCTTAAAGCCGGAAACTCCGATTACAATGCACAGGAGATTTCACAAGGGGCAGGGGAAGGGATCGCAGCCGATAATACGCTATCGAACGAGCTTGACGCACGGGAGCCCGAGAATACCCAGGCTTCGGCAGGCGCACAAAAGCAGTCCGATATAGGCAATCCCGCATCGACGGATGCCAGCGGCAAAAACGCAGTTAAGTCTGAAGGCAGTTCTGCAACGCCCAAAGATAGTACTGCACCTGCAAAGTCTACGACTCCAACACCGTCAAAAACGAAGACTCCAGCCCCGGTGAAGAAGCAAAGCTTCCAGATGCCGGTATCCGGCGCCATTTCTCTTGAATATGCGAATGACAAGATCATTTATTCAAAGACTCTTGAGGAATGGAGAGTACATACGGGCGTCGATATTGCCTCGGACAGAGGGACCCCCGTTGAGGCCGTAGCCGACGGAGTCATCACGGACGTCAGTAATGATCAGTATCTGGGCATAACTGTCGTGATCGATCATGGCAATGATATCAAATCTGTATACAGAAATTTGGCTTCGGACGATACGGTAGCCGTCAACCAGAAAGTCAAACAGGGCGAAATCATTGGTAGTATAGGCAATACTGCGATGGATGAATCTTCGGAACAGCCGCATCTGCATTTTGAAGTGCTGAAAAAGGATGTCTGCGACGATCCTATGGCTTATCTGCCTAAGAGTTCAAACGATAAGGAATAGGCCGATACCAGTCTTATGGCTTGCATTGGTTAGGTTCTATAGGAGCATAAAAAAGGCGTACTTTCAGGTCCATCAGGTTGAAAGTACGCCTTTTGCCGTATTTATAAGTTACTTTATACCGAACAGGTTCTTGAAAAAGTCTCCGATCATACCAAATATATTTTTCCCTCTTTGATCCGCCTGTGTTTCAGTGACATCTGACTGTGCCGTTTTGACGGTATCGGAAGCGGGCGCTTTGATGCTGTCGCTTTGAAGGAGGAATTCGACCTTGCCTCCGCACAGCTCCGCTGTGCCTTTTTCGATCCCGGGGAGAGCGCTGTCAAGCTTATCCAGACCGGCTGCGAGTACCGCTGCTCCGGCTGCCCATCTCCGACGGGTTTCACACATTTGCCCGTCAAAATATGGAGTGAAAGTTGAGCAATTAAATCATATAGATTCCCCGCAGGGCATATATATACTGTAGTGATACATGATGCAAGCCCGGATGCTCATTTAACGAGAAAATCGGTGAAAAACAAGAGTAGCAGAACCGCCTATGACTGTACTGGCTTGGGCTGCTGGAAAGATATATTACCCGTGATGAAACTTGAGAACATCAAGGTTTATGACATTTCTCCATAGTATGACTTGAAGAGGGGGTATACGCAGTTGAAGGGATATATCGAAGAGAGGGCAATAGAACTGGCGAATTACATTATTGAAAAAAAGACAACAGTAAGAGCAGCAGCTAAAAAATTCGGTATCAGCAAAAGTACGGTACATAAGGATGTCACGGAGAGGCTTGGAAGGGTGAACTCCGAACTGGCAGACGATGTGAGGATCGTGCTCGAGGAAAATAAGGCGGAAAGACATATAAGAGGCGGAGAAGCGACGAAGGCAAAATATCAGGGAAAATAAGCCGTTAAAAGGGCAGCAGAAAATCAGAATTGTACGAAAAAATTACAAAGTTTTTAAGAGAGTAAAGGTGAAGCCGGGACAATCAGTTTGTTCCGGCTTTGTCGCGCATTGACATAAAATCCGATGTTGCATAATTGTAATATTATGATAATATTAGAATTGAGTTTTGCAACTTTTCTTGTAAAAATTCGATAGGATTTTACATCATTATGATATAAAAGATTTAGTAAAGGGGTGTTATCATTGGGCTTCGGACAGGATATCGGAATTGACCTGGGTACAGCTTCCGTGCTGGTTTATATCAAGGGAAAGGGTATTGTGCTTCGGGAACCATCCGTGGTTGCCATCGACAAGAATTCAAACAAGCTGTTGGCTGTCGGTGAAGAAGCTCGCCGCATGCTGGGCAGGACGCCCGGTAACATAGTAGCGATCAGACCTTTAAGGGATGGCGTTATCTCAGATTACGACATCACTGAAAGGATGTTGAAATATTTTATAAATAAAATATGCGGGAATAAGGTATTCAGGCTTTTCAAGCCGAGGATCATGGTCTGCGTACCGAGCGGCGTCACCGAAGTCGAGAGACGTGCGGTAATAGACGCGGCGATGCAGGCCGGGGCAAGGAGGACCTACCTTATAGAGGAACCTATAGCGGCTGCGATCGGGGCCGGTATAGACATTACCAAAGCCTGCGGCAGCATGGTAGTAGACATAGGCGGTGGTACGACCGATATAGCTGTTATTTCACTGGGAGGCACCGTTGTTTCGTCTTCGATCAAAGTTGCAGGAGATAAATTCGACGAAGCTATCGTAAGGTATATGCGTAAAAAGCATAATATCATGATAGGCGAGCGAACTTCCGAAGAGCTTAAGATAAATATCGGAACGGTCTACCCGAGGGTGCAGGACGTCGCCATGGACGTAAGGGGAAGGAATTTGATCTCCGGATTGCCCAAGACTATTTCGGTCACGTCGACAGAGATGATGGAAGCCATGGAAGAGCCGATTTCGAGCATAATCGAAGCAGTCCATGCAGTGCTTGAAAAAACTCCTCCTGAGCTTGCAGCGGACATAAGCGACAGGGGCATTGTGCTAACGGGCGGCGGAAGCCTGGTTTATGGGTTTGATAAGTTGCTGCAGGAGAAGACGGGCATCAATGTCATTATAGCCGACGATGCGATCTCGTGTGTGGCGCTTGGGACGGGCGAGGCGCTCAACGATATAGAGGTAATCGAAAAGAGCGCCGCTACGGAGGTCAAGTATAAAAAATAATGGCCCGATTCCTGTATGGGAATTCAGATAATCGTGGAAACCGTGAAAGAAGCTGAAGATTTGGTGTAATGGCCTATCATTCAGCTTTTTTTTCCCATGAACCGCGCCTTTTGCCCCGGTTCTTTTTTATTATAGTGAGTATGTGTCTGATTATTTCTAAGAAAATCGTTAAACAGTATGGAATATTTTCCGATATCTATTATAGCGCATGGACTGCGCAAATCAGCAGATTGTAGTTGGGTTTACTGCCACGGACGGCGCTCGACCCACATGGAGTTCATATGGTACGTGGCTTATATACATCCGGCTGGAGTATGCTGTCTCTTGAAAAAAAGATGGATGTCATTTCAAACAATATGGCCAATTCCAGTACAAGCGGCTATAAAAAGGATACGCTTGTAATGGAGAGCTTTCCCAATGTATTGACGAAAATAGTAAAGGACTATGACGTTCCCACCGGAAGGGTATACGATATAGGCACAATGCAGCTTGGCAGCGATGTAGGCCAGGTATATACCTATTATTCGCAGGGCCAGCTGAACAGGACGGACAGCAGTCTGGACATAGCGATCAGCGGAAGCGACAATGCCTTCTTTACAGTAGCTGTTCCGGATGCCAACGGCAATGTCAAGGCGTATTACACTAGAGACGGTTCCTTCTCGAAAAGCTCGAACGGTACGCTGGTTACAAAGGACGGTTATACCGTTCTGGGCGAAAATGGACCGATAAAGCTGCAAAACGGAGATTTCACCGTCAGTGAAGACGGCACGGTGGAACAGGACGGCCAGATCGTCGATAAATTACTAATGACTGAATTCGATGATACAACAGCACTGAAGAAATACGGAATGAATCTGATCCAGGCCGATGCCGGAACGCAGACCCGGAATTTTTCCGGCACTGTTCAGCAGGGCTATCTGGAGCTTTCAAATGTGAATACGGTAAAAGAAATGGTCGATATGATTACAGTACTGCGCTCTTATGAAGCAAATCAGAAGGTACTGCAGGCTATCGACGGCACGCTCGACAAAGCGGTGAACCAGGTCGGGGCGGTAAGATAATGATCAGACAGGGAGGAACTTTCTTATGATGAGAGCACTTTGGACATCGGCGTCGGGCATGATGGCACAGCAGATGAATGTCGATATTATTTCGAACAATCTGGCAAATGTAAATACAACCGCATATAAAAAGGACAGGGCGGAGTTCAAGGATCTGCTCTATGAAACGCTGGACAGGGCGCGCGTACTTCCTGACGGCGGAAAACCGGTGAATCTGCAGGTAGGTCACGGTACTACCGCCGTTGCTACTGTCAAGGACTTCAGCAAGGGAAATCCCGAAGAAACCGGTAATCCGCTGGACTTTTACATAGACGGCGATTCCTTCTTTATGGTGCAGGGACCTACGGGAGAAACCAATTATACAAGGGACGGCAGCTTCAAGATCAGTCTTACCGACGCAGGAAAGATGCTGACCACCGCGGATGGCTATGCAGTGCTGGATGATACGGGCAACCCCATAATGATAGACGCCGACCTTTCGAAGCTTAATGTATCGCAGACCGGCGAACTGAGTTATCTGGACGAAAACGGCGTTTACCAGCCAACCGGTCAGGTAATAGGCCTGGCTTATTTCGACAACCCGGAAGGCCTTGAAAGTATGGGGCATAATCTATACAAGGCGACGCAGGCTGCGGGCGAACCGATCATGGCGCTCGATTCGACTCAGAAGAGCCTGATCAACCAGAATTTCCTCGAATCATCCAATGTACAGACAGTCGAGGAGATGGTCAAGCTTATCGTCGCGCAAAGGGCTTACGAGCTCAATTCGAAGGCTATTCAGTCCTCCGATGAGATGCTCGGCCTTGCCAACAATCTCAAAAGGTAATAAAATAAACCGGAGACAATAAAAAGGGGCTTGGCATTATGGATTCAGGCATAGGAAGTATAACAGGCAATTTAACGCAGAACATAACGGGAAATGCCGTACAATCTGCGGCGCAGTCGTCCGATGATACCTTCGCAAGGAAGCTTGAGGAAGCGGCTAAGAAAAACGACGACAAAGCGCTTAAGGAAGTTTGCCAGGAATTCGAATCCATCATGCTCAGCATGCTGTACAAGCAAATGAAGGCAACTGTTGTCAAGTCCGATCTGATGGAAGAGGATCCGGGCATGGATATATTCCAGTCGATGGAGGATGACGAGCTTATGAAGCAGGCATCGAAGTCCGGGAGCTTCGGCCTTGCTGAATCGCTTTACAAGCAGCTTTCGAAGCAGTACGGCAAGGCTGTTTACGATACGGGAGAAGCCGGCGCAGCGGATAACGCGGTGAAATCGTCAGAGGCAGCCGATAACGGCGCCGATAGCTCCGGAGACGGCGAAACCATACAGGAAAGCGAGCCTGTAAGTGAAGAAAACGGAAAATAGCAAAAATAAAAAAATAATATCAGCAGCATTATTGATCGTAATGTCCCTCATATTGATCTATGTCGGACATTTTTTATTTGGCATTAAAAGCCCGGATAAAGGCGGAGAGGCTGATGGAAACAATCCGGCGCAGACAGGGGTGGAGCCGTCGGGCACGGCATCCGGGACATACCGTGAAGAGGACGCCGTTCGTTATAGTCATAGATCCGGGAAGCTGAGCGGTCTCAGCCACGAGATCAACCTGCTGGAGATCGATCCCGGCGCGCCGGGCGTAAAAATCATGCCTGTGTTGTCGCATGACCTCATATATGGCTTCGAAAAGCTCAGTGTGATGGCTCAACGCAAAAATGCGTATGCAGCTGTAAACGGAGGCTTTTTTCACGTATACGGGCAACCCTCGGGGATGGTCGTCATCAATGGAGAGATATATACGGCCTCCACGGGCAAATACCCCGTCTTTACGGTAGAAGGCGGGAAAGCCGCACTGAAAGAGATAGACAGCAGACTGACGCTGGAATATGGGAAAGGGGCCGGAAGCCTGCCGATCGATAACCTCAATGCTCCGGCGCAGGATAAACAAACCGTAGTCTATACGCCTGTTTACGGGAAAAGCAACAGGGCGCAGAAAAGGAACATAACAGCAACGGTCGTTAACGGGGTGGTCACAAGGATCGCGGATTATACCGGCGCGGCAGCGATACCCGAAAACGGGATGCTGATCTCCTTTTTTGATACTCTTAAATTTTCCGGTGTGGAACTGCCAATAAGGGAAGGCGACAGTGTAAAGCTCATACACAGCCCTGGGATCGGCGCGGATATGCAGGCATACGAATGCGGAAGCTGGCTGGTCAGGAACAGCATTCCGGTCGTGAAGGAAAAGGACGCCTGGGTCGGGATCATGACCAACAGGGATCCAAGGACCGCTGTCGGGATAAAGGCGGATGGAACGGTGATCCTTCTGACGGTTGACGGTAGACAGCCAGGTTACAGCGCAGGCTTTACCGGGCAGGAACTGGCTGAATACCTGATCAGCTGCGGCGCCAGGGACGCGGCAATGCTGGACGGCGGCGCTTCGACCGAAATGCTTATAAAGGGCAGATTGGTGAACAGGCCTTCCTACGGCGGACAGGAAAGGGAGCTGGCAGGAGGCATACTGATACTGCTGGATAATTGATGAATACCGGCTCAGTTTACTCTAGAAATAGAAAAATAACTGATCAAGGGTGTTGTCAAGCTTGAATTCGAAATCGGAGACAAGCAGTTCATCATAGGAATCCGCCTTGAGAAACGGGTTATGCGGTATCTCACGTTCATCGATCCAGCCGAGTTTGGCGTAAGCATACCAGGTGCCTTGCCGGATTATCATTTCCTGGATGTATGAAAGGCGTTCGCCCATATCACACAGATACAGACTACAGCTGTATGGACGGATCGCGTAGTGGGAGCACAGCCTGTTCCTAAGCAGGCAGCATTCACCCATGTCCTGCTTTGCAAGTATTATCGGTTCGGCATTGTTATATTCGAACAGCAGTGTGGCTTCCAGTTGTGTTATATCGGCAGTCTTGGACATTTCCCTGATTGCCTTGCGCCTGGCCGTAATATCAGGCTTTTCGGGCATTATGAACAGCTCCTTACAAGCCTGTTCAAGGTTTAAACCGGTTCCCTCCAAAAGCGTATCGATATCCGGGCCAAGTACCGGTATATTATCGCTGCAGCACCCTCCGCAGCCTTTGCATCCGCTGGACTTCAGGCTGCTTGACAGCCTGTATCTGTCGAGCTCTTCCGAGAGCTCTGTCAATGTAGTATCCGGGTCATAATATTTTAGTTCGATCTCATTATTTTTTGCGACAAATTCGGTCATTTTTCAACAGCTTCCGTCAAAGCATTTCTTCAATGATAGCAGAACGCGGCTTTTGCTGCAATATTACTTTGCAGAGATGGGCGTGCATCTTTTGCCATGGCTGCCAGCGTGCCGGTAAAAAAATCCAAAATCATGGAACTTAATTGGAAACTGCAAGTCTAATATTTTGTGCCGGCAAACACAAACCATATAAAAATGTAAAGGACTGATCCGTGTGAAAAGGAAGATAGCATTATTATTGACAATAGTTTTTATATTTACACTTGCTCTGCCCGCCAGCGGATTTGCGGCAATGGATAAAGAGCTTGAAAATGCGATAAAGATCGCCAAGACAATATTTTCGATACCGGACGACTATTCTTTCGAATCAAATATCAGTACAAGCGGTGAAAAGAAGATATACCAGCTGAGCTGGAACAGCAAGGATAAAATGAACTCTGCCAGTATCTATGTGACGATAGATGAAGACGGTATGGTGACAAATTACAGCAAATACACGCAGGATGACTACAAACAAACGAACAAACTGCCCAAGCTAAGTAAGCAGGATGCAACAGCCAAAGCCGGGCAATATATCGAATCCATAGCGCCAGGTCTCCTGAAGCAGCTCAGGTATGAGGAGAACAGCCAGAACAGCATCATGGATTCAGGCTATTACATGAATTATTGCAGGGTCGTGAACGGTATTCCGTTTTATAACGACATGGTCACAGTCAACATAAACCGAGATACTGGCGCGCTCCTGAATTATTCGCGCCAGTGGACCGATCTAGCAGCCTTCCCTTCGGTTTCGGGCGTCATGTCGCTTAAGGATGCGCAGAAAGCCTATGCTGAGAATCTCGGGCTTCGCCTGATCTATAAATATGCCCAGAATGATAATGTGCTGAGCGCTTATCTTGCATACGCTCCCATATATGATAACAACAGCTACGGTATCGACGCATTCACCGGCGAAAAACGCCGCATGTCCTCCGGCTATTATTATGCGTTTAACGATTCGATAACCATGGCTAAGCAAAAAGCCAACATAGAGGCTGCGGCGGGCGTACAGCTGAGCCCCGAGGAAGTCAAGGCAGTGGAAGAAGCTTCCAAGCTGATATCGCAGGAGGATGCCGAGAAAATAGCACGCAGCTGCGAATTCCTCAAACTGACCGACAGCTTCAAGCTGCAGAATTATTACTTCAACAGCACCTGGCCGGACAGGACGCAATATTCTTGGTCCCTGTATTTTACCAAGCCTGCCGACGACAAGAATGCCTATACCGATTTTGTCAATGTAATGATAGATGCGAAGACCGGAGTCATTACCGGGTTCAACAAAGGGACCCCTGTAAATCCGACATCCAAGCCTGTCAATGATGTGGTTAAGGCGAAGGCTGATACGGATGCATTTCTGAGCAAGTACTACCCTCAGTATGTGAAGCAGACCGAATACGACAAACTTACCTCCGAAAACTATATGTCGGGCTCGGACCAAAACACCAACTACAGTTTTGTTTATTACAGGATGGTAAATGGGATACCGTTCCCGGACAACGGAATAGCACTCAACTATGACAATACAAGCGGAGTTATCACAAGCTTCAGCATAAACTGGTTCAATATTGGTTTTCCGACGAGTAAGGCAATAGGTATCGATGCGGCAACAAACGCAATGTTTGAAAAGGTTGGACTCGAAAAGCAGTATAAGCTTGACAATATGGCGGTCAGCAATGCCAAGATTCTCCCGCGGCCTTCGTCCGATAATGCCAGCGTAGTTTTGGTCTATATGCTTAAGAACAATAAACCGCTGCTTATTTCAGCAACCAGCGGAGCGCTGCTCAATGCCGACGGCACTGAATATAAGGAACCTGTGAAAGTGAATTACACGGATATAAAGGGCAATGCCGCGGAAAAGCAGATCATGGTGCTTGCCGACAACGGGATATATCTTGAAGGCAGCCAGTTCAAACCAAATGATGCTATTACGCAACTCGACTTCCTGACATTGCTTTCAAAGACTCTGAACTACTATGGACCGGTAATCACTCCGAAGAGTACGAGCCAGGACATCGATGGGATGTATTCCTACCTCCTGCGCGAGGGCATCCTCAAGGCCGGTGAAAAGGCTCCCGCAGCCAATGTGACGAGGGAGGAAGCCGTAAAATACCTTGTAAGGGCTTTGAAGTTCGACAAGGTGGCAGATATCAAGGGTATATTCAATATCAGCTTCAAGGACAAGGCAAGCATCAGCCCGGGTCTTACCGGATACGTCGCTATTGCCGCAGGCCTCGGCATCGTGGGCAAGAGTGACAGTTTCAACCCGAAGGCAAAGATAACCAGAGGCGAAAGCGCAATTATGATATACAATTACCTGCAATCATAGAATATAACGCGTCCTCCTCATAAATCCGGTCAAATACCCTCTTTGAACAGGAAGCACGCTGTTTACACCTCAGCGTGCTTCCTGCATGTACGCGCGATAAGTGCGCGACTTGAACCATTAACTTCCTTCTTACTGCTGCAATATGAAATGACCTTTCGACCTTATGCCGCCTATTCCTTTTGCGCCCGACTGTGTCAGCTTTGCGATTTGCTCCGGCGACACGTAGTACCTGGAATCGGTCAGTGCGATACGGTCTCCCACTTTTGCCGGGTCGAGCGCATGTATCAGGATCCTGCCCGGAGAGCTTGCAAAGTTCGCTCCGGCGTCCATTATTCCTTCAAAATAGGACTGGCATGCACCTGAGAATATGCACAGCTTGTCGTAGCTTGGCTCGAATTTTCTGGCCTCCTGTGCAGTCTGGATGAAGTAGCGGGAATTGCGGTAGCTATCCGCCGAATTCATTTTGACAGCATTCTTTTTTAAACCATCATGCCCGGTCGCGACAAGGATATCAGCCCTCGTAGCTGTAAGCAGCGACCTAATGCTCCCGGGCTGTTCGCTTTCCGGGATCACACGGCCAACCGCCCTTATTTTGGCATCGTCATAATATTTAAGGCACATTTCCATGAATTCGGCACTTGAATCGATATGCAGGATCGTACCTGATCTTCCGCGCACCCTCCGAAATAGGCTGAACGGAGAAGAATTTCGTGACATGTGGTGCATGCCCTCTGCCGAAAGCCTGCTCTTCAGTTCCCTGTCTACCTCTTCGGGACTTTTCCATTCGAGATCGCCCTCTTCTGAATCGGCCAGTATACGGTACAGCATCCCCTTCAATAAGTAAGTCTTCTTTCCGTTGCTCCTGTTGCTCGTTATTTCTGATATTTTGAAATGGATATCGCTGCCGTAGGATTTTCTGGTAACAACATCACCTATTTTTAAAGCTTCCATATGACCACCCTTCAATTTACATAACTCAACAGTACATAATATGAAGGGTGATGCAGGTTGGGAACAAAGGGGATGTCAGTGACATAAAAAAAGAACTCAGCTGATATGGAGTTCCTTAACACTAAAATGGATTAATGTAATTTTGTCAGTCGGAGGATTTGCCGGATGCGGCTGTTATGTTGGATTTATCTGCTTTAATATTTTTGTATTCTAAAATGGTTAGAGCAATCATAATAACATCAATTAGTGTAAAAATCAAAAGCATAATGGAATGAGTATGGGTGAAACGTTGTGTTTGTAAAAAAATAAAAACACAAAATAATACGATAGACAATGGATATGCCCATAGTTTTTTTCTCCACAAAAGAATTAATACGGCAACTTTAGTTAACCCGTGAGATAACAGATAGAAAGTGGTAAAATGTTGCACACCTATTGAGAAGTGATGACTGAAAGTAAGAAGATAATTCATTACCAAGTCATGCGGGTCTTCTTTTAATTCATCTCGAGATATTAACGTTATTAGCTTACTCATTTTTTCGGGAGTCAGAAAGAATAGCAAAATTCCACACAACACTTCGCCTATATCATAAAAGGTTTTTAAAATTAAACCAATACTAAATCCAACGTGTATATTTTTTTTGCTAAATAATCTATTCAAATTAAGCCTCTTCTATTTTACATAAAATACAAACTATTTAAGACGATTTTTCAAACTTTATGAGAAACAACAATATCCTCCTGTTTCATAGATAATCATGGCTTGAAAAGAAAATTATTATGCATGGCTCCGGTGCTCATCGAGCATTTCCGTACTTCTTTGCTTCGGCGATGATCTTCTCCGCAGTATTCTCGACGGAGAGCGTTGTAGTATCGAGTATCAGATCGTAATTTTTCGGGTCTGAGCAATCGACGCCGTACTTTGCGTTATAGCGGAGATTCTCGCTCTTTTTCCGCTCTATGAGGCTGAGCTTGGCCGCATCGGGACTGGCATAGGTTTCAACAGCGCCTCTCCGGTCCCTGATTATCCTTCTCGCTGCCTCGTCGAGCTCGACAGTCATATATACCTTGAACGTATCCGGCACGAAATGCCAGGCCATCCTCGAGTCAAGCGCCATATCCTCATCGCGCCTGCCTATCCGTGCAAGCTCCGTATCGATCTCTTCGTCGATCTCGGGATGGGATTCCATGTATTTGTTGAATGCAAGCACATCCATATTGTACTTCTGAGCCAATGAACGCTGTATCTGCCCGATGGAATATATATTCAGGCCGTACTTCTCCTTCAGGTAACGGCAAACAGCCGACTTGCCGCTTCCCAGGTCACCTGTGATGGAGATTTTTATACGCTTGCCTGCTTCATTCATTTTACGCACTCCTTTATTGATTCCATACTCGATTTATCTTATAGAGATTATAACAAATATGATACCTTCTTTACCACATTCATATCAATATTTATCGTGCTTGAGCCAGGATAATGTCAACGTGGCAATCGAAGCTGCAAGGGCGGGGGATGCAGGAAACGGTTTTGCCGTAGTTGCCAAAGAGCTGCGGACGCTAGTTGAAGACATGGATACAGAGACGGGTATGTTTTGAAATTGTGGGCATAATCAAATACACATGGAGTAATTTCGAGTAGGAGATATAAATATGCATTGCTATAACATTATGTCGCTGATATTGAACAACAGGGTCCGGAATGCCGTGAAACTCCAGGATGCCCTGACAGAGTCCGGCTGCATGATAAAAATGAGGCTAGGTCTGCATGAAGCAGAGGAAGACTGCGAAAACGAAGGTCTTATCATACTGAAGCTTGCCGGCACGGATGAGGAAATAGCCGCGCTGGAAGCTAAACTTAACAGTGTCGAAGGAGTCAAGGCCAGAAATATGAAGATCTGCTCAAACTGGTAAGAGGGGCATCCGCCCCTCTTTGGTTACAACCGGGTTATGCAATAGTGCTGGATCGCTTCATTGTAGTAGGCTGCAAGTCCAGGAGCAAATTTATCGTAATATTTTGTGAATCTCTCATCGGTAATGTACATGTTCCCAAGGCCTGAATACATTTCGAGAGAGCAGGGATAGAAATACTTGCTCATATGCGCCCGCGCCGTATTGCAGACGGCCATCATACGGGGATCATCGTAAGGTACGCCCGAGGCATAGCAAGCTGCCATTTCCTTCAGGTTTTCCTCGCTTTCGGCATTGATCCTCGCCCAATCTTCCTTAGTATACTTCGAGGTCCGCTCTTTGGATATCCTGTAAGCTTCCGAACCGCCCCACCTTTCCTTTACTTCGTCCTCATACTGCTTTTGCTCTTCCATCATTTTGTCAAAATCGAATGCCTTGAACATTTCGTTTTTATCCATCTTTTTATCTCCTTCCAGATTACGTAAAGTCTCTTTTGCCAGTTCCGTGAGATTCAAATACCGCTCCGCGCGTTTTTCAAGAAAGCGGATCTGCATTTTTAAAGCGTCCTTCCTGTCGAAGGCCGGGTCCTTCAGCAGCCGGCCGATTTTATCAAGCGTAAAATCCAGTTCCCTGAAAAACAGTATCTGCTGAAGCCTTTCCATATCTTCATCGGAGTAAAGCCTGTATCCCGCTTCAGTTCTGCCGGACGGGACGAGCAAACCGATCCTGTCGTAATATCTCAGCGTCCTGAGTGTTACGCCTGCTGTCTGAGCGATTCTGTTTATCGTATACGACATGTTCTCACCTCATCTCCATCATAAACCATGACGTAACGTCAATGTCAAGCGAATATTTTCAGAAACTTGCGTAAAATGAAACCAGTCAGAAACTTTTGGGTACTTGAATCAGTAATATGGTACAATATTGAAGAGATATATGACTTATTCAGATATTAGGAGTGTAATAGAGTAAGACGAGGAGGTTCACATGAAAAGAGACATAAAAGCATTGATATTCGCTATGACGCTTGAAGAAAAAGCATGTCTTTGTTCAGGCTTGGATTTTTGGCATACAAAGGCCGTAGAGAGGTTGGGGATACCGTCGATCATGGTGGCGGACGGCCCTCATGGATTGAGAAAGCAAGTGAAGGAAGAAGATCATTCAGCCAGCACGAGCGAACCGGCGACCTGTTTCCCGACGGGCGCAGCACTGGCCTGTTCATGGGACCGCGGCCTGATCGGGGAGGTGGGTACGGCTCTTGGCGAGGAATGCCAGAAGGAGGAAGTTTCGGTCCTTCTCGGACCTGCCGCGAATATCAAACGCTCCCCTTTGTGCGGCAGGAATTTTGAATATCTGTCAGAAGATCCGTATCTTTCTTCCGAAATGGCAGCTGCACATATAAAAGGCGTACAGAGCCAGGGGGTGGGTACTTCCCTGAAGCATTTTGCCGCAAATAACCAGGAGACGAGGCGTTTTCTAATAGATGCAGTGATCGACGAAAGGACTTTAAGGGAAATATACCTCGCAAGCTTTGAGGAAGCTGTCCGGCAGGAGCCCTGGACCGTGATGTGCGCTTACAACAAGCTGAACGGCGAGTACTGCTCCGAGAATAAACGCCTGCTTACCGATATCTTGAAGCAGGAATGGGCATATAAAGGTGTTGTCGTATCCGACTGGGGAGCTGTAAATGACAGGCCGTCGGGGCTTGCCGCCGGTCTGGAACTCGAAATGCCCTCAAGCGGCGGAAGAGGCGACGCAAAGATAGTGCAGGCTGTCAGAAGCGGAAAGCTGTCTGAAAGCATTCTGGACAATGCTGTCGGTAAGCTGCTTGAATTGGTATTCAAAGCGGTGGATAATCAAAAAGGGCCTGTCAACTGTGACATGGAAGCGCATAACAAGCTTGCGCGCAAGGTAGCCGGCGAATGCACAGTGCTTCTGAAGAACGACGACGGTATCCTGCCGCTGAAGAAAAAAGGCAGGTTGGCCGTTATTGGAGCTTTTGCCAAAAAACCAAGATATCAGGGCGGGGGCAGCTCACATGTCAACCCGGCTGAACTTGACTGCGCCTATGAAGAAATATTGAAAAAAGCGGGCAAAGATCTGGATATACTTTACGCGGCCGGTTACAGGGAAGACGCAGCTAACGGGATCTTCAGCAAAACGCCGTTGACGTCGGCAAGCGACATAGCCGATCCGGTGCTTATTGACGAAGCTGTCGATGCGGCGCGAAAGGCCGATGCTGCAGTGATCTTTACAGGATTGCCGGAGAATTACGATTCAGAAAGCTTCGACAGAAGGCATCTGAGGATGCCGGACGGACATAGCCAGCTGATCGAGGCAGTAGCGGCAGTTCAGAAAAACACAGTGATAGTGCTGAGCAACGGGGGTGCTGTTGAAATGCCATGGATAGGCGAAGTCAAAGCCGTCCTGGAAATGTACCTTGGCGGTCAGGCCAGTGGAGGCGCGGCCGCGGATATCCTTTTCGGCGATACCAATCCGTCGGGCAAACTTGCTGAGACGTTCCCGAAAAAGCTCAGCGACAACCCGTCATGGCTTTATTTCCCGGGTGATATCAAGAAGGTCGAATACCGGGAGGGCTTATTCGTAGGCTACAGATATTACGACGCCGCAGAGGTGGAACCGTTGTTCCCGTTCGGGCACGGGCTGTCCTATACGAAATTCGATTACCTTGCGATATCGGCCGATAGGATTGAAATAAACGATACCGATGAGCTCGTAGTAAAAGTCAGGGTCAGGAATAGCGGCAAGCTGCCCGGTAAAGAAACCGTCCAGCTATATGTAAGTGACAGGGAAAGCAGTGTGATCCGTCCCGTAAAGGAATTGAAGGGCTTTGAAAAGATCGGGCTTGAGCCGGGAGAAGAGAAAACCGTAACCTTCACTCTGGGCAAGAGGGCATTCGCTTATTATAACACCGAAATCAGGGATTGGTACGTCGAAAGCGGCGAATTCGATATCATGGCAGGACCTTCCTCGGAGGACGTGCTGTTGAAAACGACAGTCCGCGTCAATTCCACCACGCCACTGCGCGAGGTGTTCACATGGAATTCCACACCCTTCGAAGTTATGGCTGTCCCGGAAGGCAGAGCTTTTCTGATGTCGTTGTTCAAGTCCATGGGAAAAGGCGGGGATGATCCGGGCGATCTAACCCAAATAGGTGCCGGAGATGAAAACATGCTGAGGGAAATGCCGCTGCGAAGCTTTGTTACTTTCTTCCCGAACATCTTTACCGAAGAGAAGCTGCAGCAGCTGCTTGATAAACTTAACGCGCAATAATGATAGAGGAAGCAGGGGGGACGGTTTACAGTCAAAGAGCCGTCCCCCGACTCCCTTAGTGCTTACCGGTTGAATCCTATTTGAGCCAGATCCTCGCCTCGCCGGGCAGACTGATGTCGTTTTTGAATATCGGCCTGATCCTGAGGTTAAAATTGAATTCAGTCCTGTCCAAACGATATTGCGGAAGCAGTTCAGGTCCGCAGCTGTTTGAGCCGACCCCGCTCATCATGTAGTCAATGTTGACTATCGTTTCGTCCCTGCGTTTCAGCTCATAGGGGTGTCCGGCTGCCGCCAGATCTTCGGGAGTAAAATGGGAGACGTTGAACGAGAAATCATTATCGCCCACAAACAGCAGTCCCGCACCATTTGCATCAGTAACGGCGGCCCATTCCGTAGACCAGTGGCTTCCGTTCTCCTGGGGCACCAGGTAATCCTCGTGCATGTGGTCGACTGTGCTTGAAAACCTGCTTTTCCATGTGCTCCTTCTTTTGTCGATATAGCTTTCATGCGGGCCATAGCCGAAGTATTCGACAAATTCATTGCCGGCCGGCATCCAAAGCTGCAGACCGAACCTTGGCAGGAACGGAATGTCATCCCGAACTTTTACCTGCAATTTAAGTATGATATCGCCGCTGCCGTAGGTCTTCCAGATCGCCTGCCCCCGTATGACAGGCCTCTTTGCATAGCTCCCCAGTGAAAAATCAGTGCGGAATGCGATGTGATTTTCATCCTCCCAGATCTTCTCCGTCAGGTAGTTGTGGGTGAATATACGGCTGTAGCCCGCATCGATCCACGAACCTTTGATGTTCCGGTCATTGTCGGTCGGCGCTCTCCAGATGTTGAACTTCGGCCTGACGCAGATCATATCGGTACCGTTGTATTCCATTTTCGTATAACAGCCATATTGAGTGTTGAAAACATAGTTGAAGCCGTCGCCTGTTATCGAGACTTCTTCCGGTGACTTGCAGGTTTTAAGCGTCGGGACTTCAACGCTTTTTACAATATTCTTTTCAATATCCCCGACAGGGAGCTCGAACTGTGCGAATGCCATTTCATATCCCTTTTCAGCCCAAACTGTGCTCTTTGCCAATGTGAAGAAGACTTTAAGGAAATAGCGTGCATCAGCTGCTGCCGGAATGCTGAAGGGCAGCGTCAGGACAACCGATCCCTGCGGCGCAAGGTTAACTTGCCCGAGCTGTCCCTCTTCTATGATCTGACCGTCCTTTTCAAGGTTCCAGTTCAGCACCAGTGTATTAAGATCCAGAAAATCATACAGGTTGGTCAACTTGATCTTTCCCGCCGACAGGTCCTCAGCCTCGACTCTGACCGGGGCAATTACGTTCTTTAATTCCAGCAGTCCCGTATGGGGCGTCCTGTCGGGATATACCAGCCCATCCAGGCAGAAGTTGCCGTCGTTCGGATGATCCCCGAGATCGCCGCCGTAAGCATAATATTCTGTTCCGTCGGGAGTCCTGCTTTTTACGGCGTGGTCGCACCACTCCCAGACAAATCCGCCCGCCAGCCTGGGGTTGCTGTAAAAGAGATCCCAATAATCCTTCAGGTCGCCGGGGCCGTTGCCCATGGCATGGGTGAATTCACACAGAATAAGCGGCCGCTTCTCATCAGGCTTGTTCAGGAACTCATCCGTGATCCATGAAACCGGCGGGTACATGCGGCTGTATATGTCGAGGCAGTCGGTATCATAATCCTTGTTATTCAGTATATCAGCCAGTTCGGGATGGAAAACGCGCTCGTAATGTATGAGCCTGCTGTTATCGCGCTCCCTTGCCCAGTAAGCCATTTTGACATGGTTGTGGCCGTATCCGGACTCATTTCCGAGCGACCATATAACGATACTGGCATGATTTTTGTCCCTTTCCACCATACGCTGCATGCGGTCCACATATGATTCCTCGTACTGTGGGTCGTCGGAGACCAGGTTCCAGTAAGCCGCATTGTTGCAGCCGTGGCATTCCAGATCCGCCTCATCGATTACGTAGAATCCGATCTCATCGCACATTTCAAGGAATCTCGGATCGTTCGGATAATGCGACGTCCTTATTGCATTTATATTATGCCGCTTCATAAGCAGCAGTTCGTCCCTCATGAAATCGAGCGGTACGGTATGACCGAGCTCCGGATGCGAGTCATGACGGTTTACGCCTTTGAATTTGACCGCTTTTCCGTTGATCAGGATGACCGAGTCCCTGACTTCGATATTTCTGAAACCTACTTTTTGCAGTATTACTTCTTCACCTTGATATATAACGAGTTCGTACAGCTCGGGTATCTCCGTGGACCAGAGTGCCGGTCCGGCGACTTTTGCCTCAAATATCCCTTTACCGGGGACAGGCTTTGTTTCATCCAGCAGTATTTTACCGCCGGTATCTCTCAGTACCAGTCTGATGTCTGCCGCAGCATCCCCCGCAACCTCGACCTCGCATTTCAGGAAACCCGTCTTCCGGTCATCGCTCAGCCCTGCTTTTATAAACACGTCGCTGATATGTACCTTCGGCCTTGTCAACATGTAAACGTCCCTGAAGATGCCTGAAAGCCTCCACATATCCTGATCCTCGAGGTAGCTCCCGTCGCACCATTTCAAAACCATTACAGCCATCCGGTTCCGGCCGTCCCTCAGGTATGGTGTTACGTTGAATTCGGATGTAGTATGGCTCACCTGGCTGTAGCCCACGAATTTACCGTTCAGCCAGAGATAGAAGCACGAATCCACGCCTTCAAAGACAAGGTAATGCTCTTTTTCACCCGTCTCCCCGGCAGCATCCCTTACGTCGAAATCGCGTATATAAAGGCCGGCGGGATTGTCGTTCGGAACATATGGCGGATCGACCGGGTACGGGTAATTTACGTTGGTATAATTAGGTATGTCGTAGCCGAGCATCTGCCAGTTGGAAGGCACTTCGAGTTCGTCCCAGCCGTTTGCGTTATAGCTTTCCGAATAAAAACCCTCCTCGGCCTGGTGTACAGATTCGTGATATTTGAATTTCCACACTCCGTTCAGGTTTTTAAAATATTTGGAATTGCCTCTTACTCCTGTTTTTGCCCTGATCTCATTTTCAAAAGGTATGAAATATGAATGCGGATTCTCACAGTTGATATGCAGCTTGTGAGGGTCTTCCCAGTACTTTTCAACATTTGTTATCATTTGGCTTTTCCTCCAGTTCAATAGACTATAACATATTATAACATGCCTTAGAACAGAGGGGCGAACAGACGTAAAAAGGATCCGGCTATCTTCACCGAAGTTTTTCCGTTCAGGCATTCCTCCAACGTGATCCTGCGGCTTGCCCTCAGTATTTCTGCAAAATCCTTGTCCATGCTTTCTATTGCGTTTGTACGATACATAAGTACGGCGCACTCATGATGGAAGAACAGGCTCCTGAAATCGAAATTTATGGAACCGACGACCCCAAGACTGTGATCGCAGACCACAGTCTTGGAATGCATGAATCCGGGCGTGTACTCGTACACTTCTATGCCGTTTCCGATCAACTGCCTGTAGAATGTACGCGTGATCAGATGAATATTCCATTTGTCAGGTGTAGACGGTGTCACTATCTTTACGTCAATGCCGTTCTTTGCCGCCAAAAACAGCATTGACAGCGTCTGGGCATCGGGTATGAAATAGGGAGTGCAGATATGTATATACTCCCTGGCGCCGGCTATAAGGTTCAGGTATACATTTTCCCCTACAGGTTCCCCGTCTGCGGGGATATCGGCATACGGCGCGACAAAACCCAGGGAAGGGCCCGCTGGGGAGTACCCAACTGGATTTGGTACAATTCCGATGCTGCCAAATTCGGTAGAATAGGAGATACTTGTCGGTATGGCCTCTGGAAAAGTTCCGCCTGGGAAAGGACGGCCCGGCAAGGGACCGCGGGCGACCGGTTCTTTCGAAGCCTTGTCCGTTTCCTGCTTCACCGGCTCAAGTGAGTCCCACAGGCTCAGGAACATGCAGGTGAAGCTCTGCGCCGCGTCACCCTCCAGCATTATGGACGCATCCTTCCAATAGCGGAACCTGCGGTGTTCATTTATATACTCGTCGGCCAGGTTGGTCCCACCCGTGAAAGCAGTGCGCCCGTCCACCACTGTAATTTTCCTGTGATCGCGCATATTGATTGTGGAGGAAAGCAGCGGTCCGAGGTGATTATAGACCCGGCAGCGTATGCCGAGATCCCGGATCTGTTCATCGTACCTGTCGGGTAGCAGCTTCAGGCAACCCATGTCGTCGTAGATCAGCCGTACATCTACGCCCGCCCTTGCCTTCTCCGCCATGATACCCAGTATTTCGTTCCACATGACGCCTTCCTGAATTATAAAATACTCCATGTATATGGACTTTTCAGCGGTTCTGAGCTTTTCCTTAAGCCTGCTGAAAAAACGTTCGCCCGGGCTGAGATACTCTACAACATTGTTCTCATATACCGGAAAGTTATTGGTCAGGGAAAGATATCGAAACTGAATCGCAGCTGTTTCGTCGAGATCTCCGAGTTTTCGGAGGACGTTCATGCCGCTTTCCGCCAGCGGCGCCAAAGCCGAGCCCATCCGGGCTTCCTGTTCGGACAGTCCCCTGAGTGGCTTTTTGCGGGACAACAGCAGGTACATGAAACCGCCCAGGATCGGAAACAGCATTATCGGTATCACTAAAGCCAGCTTTACATCAGGATTCAGTTGCTGATTAATTATAACAAACACTATGACAGCGCTCAGAACAAAACTGAACACCCAGAGATAGGGGAAGCTGAGATTAAATGCCATAAGGAAGACCGCAATCAGGGCGGCCTGAACTGCGAAGCCTGAAAGCAGCAGGATCATCCGGACAGCGTATGTTTTATATTTACGACGGTTACTTTTTTTCATCAATTTTGCTCCATAGTCAGTTTCATTGCAATGAAACATATTTATGTCATGGAACTTATTATTTTTCAAAGCAATATCCGTTATACGTTCCAGCCGTATTGTATAAAATGCATATATTCGTACTTTCCATGGCGTGATTGTGAAAGCGCCTGTTATAATCCAGATATGAGAAATAAATCGCTTGATTTGCTTGAATTCAACAAAATACTTGATATGCTGTCCGCTCAGGCTGTTTCGGAAAGGACACGTGTAAAAATAAAGGGGCTGCTGCCTTATAAAGATAAAGGCGAAGCCGAACGGCATATGAGCGAAACTACCGAGGCCCGAAAGGTACTTGAATCGATCGGCAGCCCTCCGCTTTCGTGCATGGAGGAGTTCGACAGGGCCATGTCGCTGATAGGCAAGGATACGATGCTGCTCCCGGAACAGCTGACGTCGGTGGCCCTGTTTCTTACGTCCTGCCGCCGAATGAAGCAATATCTGAAACGCGGAGAATACTGCTCCGCCTATCTGTCTTCATTCGGTCTTTCGATCGACCCGCTCGAACCTCTGGAGCAGGAAATAGAGCGGTGTATACGCGGTGATTCGGTCGATGAGTGCGCATCTCCCGAGCTTAAGGGTATACACAGGCAGATCGGCATGACAGGCGACCGCATACGCCAGAAGCTTGATTCGATGCTGCGCTCCCACCCTGAATGGTATATGGAGTCTTTTGTGATCCAGAGGAACGGCAGGTATGCACTGCCGGTGAAGAAGGAATTCCGCCGGATGGTGGAAGGCACGGTGATCGACGCATCACAGACAGGTTCTACAGTTTTTGTCGAGCCTTCTTCAGTGAGGAAAGCCCATGACGAACTGAACGAGCTGATGATACAGGAAGAGAACGAGATACGCAGGATCCTTTATATGCTGACGGGACAGGTCGAGGACAATGTCCGCCCGATACGCATGAATGCTGATATCATGGGCACGCTTGATTTTCTTTTTGCCAAGGCAAAACTGAGCGCTTTGATGCGTGCGCGCCCGCCGAGACTCACGGAAGAGCGCCGGATAATCATCAATGACGGGAGGCACCCCCTGCTTGCCCCTGAAACTGTCGTGCCTCTGAAATTCGCAATAGGAGACGGGATCAGTGCGGTAGTGATCACCGGGCCGAATACGGGAGGTAAAACTGTTGCACTGAAAACTGTAGGACTTCTTTCTCTCATGGCGCAAAGCGGCCTTCATGTGCCGACCGGTGAGGAAAGCCTGTTTTGTATCAATAGTTCAGTTTTGTGCGATATAGGGGATGGCCAGAGCATAGAGCAAAATCTATCGACTTTTTCTTCACATATGGCCAACATCATTGAGATACTGAAAGAAATGGACGGCCGTTCCCTCGTGCTTCTTGACGAGCTGGGCTCGGGAACCGATCCGACAGAAGGCATGGGCCTTGCCATAGCCCTGCTTGAAGAGATAAAGGGAAGCGAATGTCTGCTTACGGCAACTACGCATTACCCGGAAATAAAGGATTTTGCTGCAAAGACCCCGGGATTTTGCAATGCGCGCATGGCCTTCGACCATGATACTCTGATGCCTCTTTACAGGCTGGAGATCGGGCTTGCCGGCGAAAGCTGCGCACTGCATATCGCAGAACGGCTGGGTCTTCCGAAGAGGATCATCGAGAGAGCCTATACTGTGGCGTACGATTCCGGGAATTCCTGGAAATCGCCGGCTGACAGTGAAGTATCATCGGGAGCGGCTGAAATCACTAAAGACTACAGCGGACTGTTCAAATTACCGGAACCTGACGCCGGCAAATCTGGAGCCGCTGCCAAAGCGTCCATCTGCAGCCTTAAACCCGGAGACAGCGTTAGGATCCGGGCAAGCGGAAAGATCGGCATCGTCTATGCGCCGATAGATGACGAGGGCAATGTGGGCGTTCAGGTGCAGGACAGGAAATTCCTCATAAATCACAAGAGGATCAGGCTGTTTACGCCGGCTGAGGAACTTTACCCGGATTATCCCAATTACGACCTTTCAATAGTGCTGGACACTGTCGCAAACAGAAAAGCACGCCGCAGAATGGAAAAGGGCCATTTCGAAGGCAACGAGATCATATATGAAAAAGAACGGCAACCGTGAAAAACCATAGATTCAGGTTATGATTCATATTTGACTTGATAGTATTTTTTTCATATAATATGAATGAACGTTCATTCAGAATTGAGGTACAGAATATGTCGGAACAGAGTAAAACGCTTGAAAAGAAGTTCCTGGAAGGGTTCGAGGAGATGATCCCCGATACGCGGACGCGAAAGATCCTG
>Ga0207834_1000003_pt1 | contig 84803 bp, 68 predicted proteins | sample LuqExpMetagenom5_FD_187763 | JGI IMG/M metagenome (GOLD analysis project Ga0207834, IMG submission 187763) | Tropical forest soil microbial communities from Luquillo Experimental Forest, Puerto Rico - Sample 5 (SPAdes) | ecosystem: Environmental > Terrestrial > Soil > Tropical forest ...
AGCGCAGAGAGTTACAGAACGACCTTGTTCAGTGGATACTCGACGATGCCGGTGCCACCCGCGGCCTTGAGGCGAGGGATAACATCGCGCGCCGTGCGCTCTTCCACGATGGTGTTGACGGCCACCCACTCGGAGTTGGAAAGCTCGGAGATGGTGGGCGAATTGAGAGCGGGCAGAACGTCAAGGACGGCCTTGAGGTTCGGGCGCTGAACGTTGAGCATGAGGCCGACCTGCGATTGGGCGTCGATAGCGCCGCGCAGCATGGTGGCGATCTGGTCGAGCTTGGACTTCTTCCACGGATCGGCGAGTGCGTTCTTGCCGGCGATCATGTGGGTCTCGCTCTCCATTACGGTGTCGATGATCTTGAGCTTGTTGGCGCGCAGGGAGCTGCCGGTCTCCGTAACTTCGACGATGGCATCAGCCAGGATGGGAGGCTTCACTTCCGTAGCGCCCCAACTGAACTCAACCTTCACGTTGACGCCCTTCTCGGCAAAGTAGCGCTTGGAGACTTCGACGAGTTCAGTGGCGATGATCTTGCCTTCCAGGTCTTCGGCCTTTTCAAAGCCCGAACCCTCGGGGACGGCGAGAACCCAGCGAACCTTGCGGCGGCTGGTCTTGGCGTAGGTGAGCGAGGTGATGCTGGTCAGCTCCAGGCCGGACTCAACGACCCAGTCGATGCCCGTGAGGCCGGCGTCGAGAACGCCGTGATCAACGTAGCGGGCCATTTCCTGCGCGCGGATGAGCATGCATTCGATTTCGGCGTCGTCGATGGACGGGAAGTAGCTGCGTCCGTCGGCGTAGATGTTCCAGCCAGCGCGCTTGAACAGAGCAATGGTTGCGTCTTGCAGGCTGCCCTTGGGAATGCCCAGTCTGAGTTTGTTAGCCACGGTTTGCCTCCGAGTTATCGAGCGTGATGTTCTTGGTGAAGCAACTGACGGTGCCTTCGTGGCAAACCAGGCCATCGCCTTCGACTTCCACACGGAACAGCAGCGTGTCGTTGTCGCAATCGGTGGCGGTGGAGACGATCTTGAGGCGGTTGCCGCTGGATTCGCCCTTCATCCACAGCTTCTGGCGGGTGCGGCTCCAGAAGGTTACGTATCCGCTTTCCAGCGTCTTGGCATAGCTGACGGGGTTCAAAAAGCCCAGCATCAGCATCTCGCCGGTCTTCGCATCCTGCACGATGCCGGGGACGAGGCCATCCATTTTCTCGAAGTCGATTGTCGGGTTCTTGTCGCTCATGTTCGTTCCTGGATTCCGTTTCTGCATGGTTGGTGGGGGTGGTGGAGACGCAAAAAAGCCCGCGGGCTTGAGCGCCGGCGGGCTGATATTTCTTGAGATCTGGTTGGTCTGGTTAGTTACAGACCGCAGCAGTCCGCCGGCATGGAATGTCCATGATGGTGGTGGTGACCGTGATGGTGGCGGGTCTGCATCTGCATTTGAAGATAAATTGCCTTCCGGAATGTGTCAAATATTTTCTTGCGGGCTTAGCTTTTCAGGGCCAAAATGGCACGGTGCGTTTCTTCCGGCAAAAGCTGGCGATCGGATTGATTCTGGCGGGGTTCGCGTGGTGCGCTCCGGCTCAGGAGAGGTCTTGGGAACGCGCCAGCAACACGGCCAGCGGACGGAATCAGGTGCCGGCCGGGGCGCGTGTCGACATCAATCGCGCCTCGCTGGAGGAACTGATGACGGTGCCGGGCATGACCGCGAGCTGGGCCGGGCGGATTGTGCGCTTCCGGCCCTATCACGCCAAGAACGAGCTGGTGGATCGCGGCGTGCTCAGCGCCGAAGCGTATGAACGCATCCGCAACTACGTGATCGCACATCGGATGAAGAAACCGGAGAAGTAGACCGAAGGTGAGTCCAAATAAAACGGGGATGAGCTTATGCTCATCCCCGTTTGTGTTGCGTGTTGCAGGGTTATGCTTCAGCCGGCGTGGACTCGTCTTCTTCTGGCTTGCTGCCCAGCAGGCGGCTGAGCAGCACATAGAGCACGGGGATGAAGAAGAGGTTGAGCACCGTGGAGAGCAACATGCCGCCCACCACCGTGGTGCCTACCGACTGCCGTCCCTTGGCGCCAGCGCCGGTGGCAAAGACCAGCGGCAGCACGCCCAGGATGAAGGCGAAGGAGGTCATCAGAATGGGGCGCAGACGAAGCTCCGCAGCCTCGATGGCCGCTTCGGCAATGGAACGGCCCTTACGGCGGAGCTGTTCGGCAAACTCGACAATCAGAATCGAGTTCTTGGCGGAGAGACCGATCAGCATGACCAGACCAATCTGGCAGTAGACGTCGTTGGCCAAGCCGCGTGCCCATACAAAGCCCAGTGCGCCGAGCACCGCCATGGGCACGGCCAACAGGATGATGAAGGGCAACGCGAAGCTCTCATATTGCGCGGAGAGCGTGAGGTAAACAACGAGAATGCCCAGGCCGAAGATGATCAGCGCCTTGCCGCTCGATTCCAGTTCGTCCAGCGTGAGGCCTGTCCATTGGAAGTCCATGCCGCGCGTCATTTGCTTGCGCGCCAGGTCTTCCATGGATGTCAACGCCTGACCCGAGCTGAAGCCGGCCGCGGGCGATCCGTCAATTTCAACGGCGCGGAACAGGTTGTAGTGCATGATGACCGGCGGGCCCGAGCTCTCCTTCACCGTGACCAGATTGTCGAGCGAGATCATCTGATCCGTGGAGGAGCGTACGTAGTAGCTGTGCAGATCCTTCTGCGTCATGCGGAAGGGCTGATCGGCCTGTACATACACGCGATAGGTGCGGTTGTTGTAGTCAAAGTCATTCACGTATTGCGAGCCCATGAAGACATTGAGTGTGGATGTGATCTGCGAGAGCAGCACGTTCATGGCCTTGGCCTTCTCGCGATCAATGGTGACCAGCACCTGCGGATCGTTGGCCGAGAAGGTGGTCATCAAGTTGGTCAGATCCGGTTGTGCCTTGCTGGCGTTAACAATCTGGTGGGCGACGTGGTCCAGGTCGCTGAGCGTGCTGCCGCCGCGATCCTGCAACATGAACTGGAAACCGCCGTAGCTGCCGACGCCGCTGACAGCAGGTGGTTCAAGCGCCATCACCAAACCGCCATTCGAAGCAAACATCATCATGCCGAAAGGCCCGGAGAGCTTTTTGACGATGTCGCCTGCGGAGTGTCCCTTGCCGCGGCGTTGATCGCTGGGCTTGAGGTTAAGGAACATCATGCCGGCGTTGGAAGCGCTGCCGGTCATGCTGTATCCCATGACCGAGAAGGAACCATCCACATCCGGCTCCTGCTGGATGATGGCTTGTGCGCGATCGGCCAGCGACTGCGTATAGGTGAGCGAAGATCCTGGAGGCGCCTGCAGGATGACCATCAGGTAACCCTGATCCTCCTGCGGGATAAAGCCAGTGGGAACGCGGTTGTAGGTCCACACGGTTGCGCCCAGGCCCAGCACGAAGACGAGCAGCAGGGCGTAGCGCAGACGGATGGCCACATGAATGGCTTTGGCGTAGGAGCTGGCCAGCCAGGTAATGGCGTTGTCGGTGCCATGGACGAAACCGGCAAATGCCCGCGAGAGCGGCGCAATGTGCAGGAAGTCCAACTGCTTGGGGCGATCCTCTTCACCGCGCAGGAACAGCGCCGAGAGCGCGGGCGAAAGCGTGAGCGCGTTGAAGGCCGAAATGGCGATGGCGAAGGCGATGGTCAGCGAGAACTGACGGTAGAGAATGCCGGTTGTGCCAGGGAAGAACGAGACCGGCACAAACACCGCGATCAGCACCAGCGATGTGGCGATGACGGCGCTGGTTACCTCACCCATGGCGCGGGAAGTGGCTTCACGCGGCTTGGAATGCTCCATCGAAATGTGACGCTGCACGTTCTCGATGACCACGATGGCGTCGTCCACAACCAGGCCGGTGGCCAACGTGATGCCGAACAGCGTGAGGGTATTGATGGAGAAGCCGAAGACCTTGATGAAGGCAAAGGTGCCGATGAGCGAAACCGGAATGGTGACGGCCGGGATGATGGTTGCGCGCCAATCCAGCAGGAACAGGAAGATGACGACGATGACGATGAGGATGGCCTCGGCCAGCGTGGTCATCACTTCGCGGATCGAGTCGCCCACCACGGTTGTGGAGTCGAATGCTACCGCATAGTTCAGGCCTGGAGGAAAGTTTTTGGCCAGCTCGGCGAGCACGGCCTTTGCCTGGCGATCTACCTCCAGTGCGTTGGCGTTGGAGAGCTGCTGAACGCCGATACCCATGGCTTCGTGGCCGGAGTACTTGAGCACGGAGCTATAGTCTTCGGCGCCCACCACGGAGTGGCCTACATCCTTCAGCAGGACCAGGCCCGTGGATGCGTTCTTCACAATGATCCGGTCGAACTCTTCCGGACTGGAGAGGCGGCCTACGACGCGCACTGGAATCTGATAGGCCTGCTGCTTATCCGAGGGCGGCTGGCCGAGCTGGCCGGCGGGAATCTCGACGTTCTGCTCGGTGAGTGCGCTGGTTACATCGGCCGCGGTGAGTCCGTGCGCGGATAAGCGCACCGGATCCAGCCAGACACGCATGGCGTACTTGCGTTCGCCGAAGATCATTACGTCGCCCACGCCGGGTACGCGCTTGAGCGCATCCTTGACGTAGACATCGAGGTAGTTGGAGATGAATTCGCTGGAGTAGCGGCCATCCAGGGTATAGAAGCCGGCGCCAAAAACAAAGTTGCTGTTCGACTTGGTGATGGAGATGCCGGTGGAGTTGACGGCGGAAGGCAAACGGCCCTGCACACTGGCCACGCGGTTCTGCACATCCACGGCGGCAATATCGAGGCTGTAGCCGGTCTGGAAGGTGGTGGAGATTTGGCTGGTTCCGCTGTTGGTGCTGGTGGAGCGGATGTAGCGCATGCCCTGCACGCCATTGATCGATTCTTCCAGGGGAATCGTGACGGCTTTTTCGACCGTTTCAGCATTGGCGCCCACATAGTTGCAGGAGACCGAAACCTCCGGCGGCGCAAGCTCCGGATACATGGCAATGGGCAGATTCGGAATGCACACTGCGCCGCTCAGAATGATGAGCAGGGCGCAGACTGTGGCAAAGACCGGTCTACGAATAAAGAAATCGACAAACAAGCGAGTTCCTCTTTCTTCTTGGCTTCAGACGGCGGATGAACCTTTGCAGGTTGTCCGTCTGTAGCTGAGGCCACCACGAAGGATGGTCAGTGATACACGGCGAGGGAGGATGTGTGTTGCGTATCCTCGGCAGCTTCTCTGGCTTGACCTCCGGGACGAACGGGAGGCAGACGCGCGCTTCTCGCAACTCTGCGGGTGCCCCGGGCCCTGGTGGAGGCCCGGGAGGAACAAACTTAGTGGCCGGCCGGTGGCGGTCCCGCTGGCAAGGGGATGACCGGCATGTTGTTCACCAGGAACTGAGTGCCGGAAACGATGACCTTGTCGCCAGGCTTCAGACCGGAGTTGACTGCGTACACATTGCCTACGGCATCACCCAGAGAGACAGCAGTCTGCGCGGCAAAGTAGTGTCCGCCCTTTTCCGCCATCACAAAGACGAAGGGTTGGCCGCCCTGACGGATGACGGCAAGCACCGGCGCAACCGCGGTGGGCTTGGTCTCCCAGATCACGCGAGCCTTCACCATTTGTGCCGTGCGCAGCATCTCTGCCGTGCCGTGGACGGGCGCCTTCACCAGGATGCCTTGCAGCGTGGAATCCACCTGCGGCGAGACAAAGTTGATCTTGGACTTTTCGAGAGGCTGTCCGTTGTTGTCGGTCAGCTCCACCTCAAGGCCCATCCGTACATCCGCGGCCCGCTCGGTGGGGATGTAGATGTAGGCTTCCAGATCCTTGTTCTCATCCACAGTGGTGAGCTGCAGAGAGGGCGAAGCGTAGTCGCCTACATGCACCGGCACATCGCCCACCACGCCATCGAAGGGCGCGCGGATGGTGTAGTAGGCCAGCAGTTGTTCCTGGGTCTTGCGCGACTCGACCGCAGCCTCATAGTCGGCCTTCGCGTTTTCCGCAGCCTGGTGCGCCTGATCGAAAACCTGACGGCTCACCACGCCCGCTTCAAACAACTTGGACTGGCGCGCCTGTTCCGTGGCATCGTAATCGGACAGAGCTTTCTTCTGACGCTCGGTGGCCTTCAGAGAGGCAACTGTTGCCTGCTGCTGGCGCGGATCAATTTCCATCATGGTCTGGCCGGCACGCACATGATCGCCGCTCTTGACGCGGATCGAGATCAATTGGCCGCTGACCTGCGGCTGCAAGGTTGCCGACCGGCGCGACTTGATCGTTGCCACATATTCATTGGTGCGTGCTACCGGTTGCAGTTCCACGGCAGCGGTTTGCACGGGCAGGCCCTGCATCGCCGGGCCGGCTGCCGCCGCGTCTTTCTTATGGCAGCCTGTAGCCGCCAACCCTACTAGAGCCAGAGAGATCAATACTGCAATGTGGTTCGCTCGGAAGTTTCTCACCCGCTACATCCTTTACCTGGGGTCGCGTTGGACCCGCGTGTGTGCTGTTCTTGTCTGTGATGCCGCTGGCGCAAGGGCACACTGCCCCCTGGGGTGCGGCTGAAGTAATTTACGCAGGCCGGGTCATACGGGTTCCAGCCTGCAGCCGGAAAATTGCAAAATGGATCGGCACTGGGTGCCAATTGCCCCAAGTAGTTGGACGCGCCAGCACTGCAAATTGTCGCAAAATGATGATTTCGGAAACGTGTCGGCTTCCCGAATTGCGCAGGGGCAGGAGCGAGCAGTTCCAACCCACCCAGCATAGCGTAAATTTTCGCTTTGTCTTCGGTTGTCTTTGTTGATTTTCTTGCTTCGGTTACATCTGTCTTCCTGTTTTGACCTGCGAATCCCGCTGGATGTTGGGCCTAGATCGATTCGATAGAGCAGATCCGTCCGTGCACCTTTGACACCTGGGCTTCAAGTTGGTAGCCTTGGAATGGGCGTATGTGGCCACCCTGGCCATCCCACACGCCTCAAGTGCGTCCCCGTCGTCTAGCCCGGCCTAGGACACCGCCCTTTCACGGCGATAACACGGGTTCAAATCCCGTCGGGGACGCCAAATCATATCAAGCACTTAGCAAAAATCCCCACCAAAAGCTGCGGAGCATTTCGCGGAGCATTTAAGCCCGCTTTTTGCACTCTTCCTGGTGCATTTCCGGCCGGATCATTTCGACCACCTTCTGTTGTGCTGCACGCTTGGCAGGCATCTGCGCCTGCGCGTAGATGTCCATGGTGACCTTCACCGAACTGTGCCGCAGCAACTCCTGCACCACCTTGACGTCTTCCCGGTTTGCCTGCAAGAGCGTCGTGTAGGTACGCCGGAAGGTATGCCATCCAACCTGCTTCTCGATGCCGAGCCGCTTGATCACCGGCTGAATGTGATAACGCATGATGGTCGACAGCCAAAGCGGCTGCTTTCCGCGTTTCTTTCCAGCCCGGCTGCTGTCTGAGGCGAAAACCCAATCATCCGGCTCGCGATACGGTGTCTGGCGGTACCACTCTTGCAGGTCCTGCGCGGTGTACTCGTCCATGGGCACGGGTTTCTGTGAGCTTTCAGTTTTGCAGCGGCCCACAACCTGGTCCACGATCGACCGCGTGACATTGATCTCCATTTTGCCAAAATCAATGTCGCTCCATTGCAAGCCTGCCAGTTCGCCGCGCCGCAGTCCGGTCACCATGTCCAAAAACAGCAACACGCGCTCCCGCAACTGAAGTTCGGCGATGATCGCCTGCATTTCGGAGACCTCAAGAATGTCCGGGATACGCTGCCGTTTGGAACTCTGGCGAACGCCCGAGCCTTTGACAGGCCCCGAGATCGGATTTCGATCGGTAAAGCCCCACCGGATCGCATGATTGAAAAGCACACTCATCAGATCTCGAATCCTGGTCTTGCTAGCAGGAGACAGCACCTGCATCTCGGCCCTCTTGGGGCGCTTCGCAACCGTCACAAGGGAAGAACGAGATTTCTTCTTCAGCCGCCAGTTCGGATCGAACTTCAAATCCTCCAGCCACTCTTCGACGATCGGAGTCTTGATGGAATCCAATTCCTCTCTGCCCCAGCGAGGCGCGATCCACCGGTTGAGATAGCTCTCATACCGGTCGCGTGTTGCCCACGCACGACCGTTCTCGCCCTTGTCGATCAGCTCTTTTAGCCGGAAGTGTTCGATCACGTCGTTCACCGTGATTCCACTGAATGCGTGCACCTGGTTGGAATTGATGGCCAGCCGCCAACTTCGCACTGCCCGTTCTGCGGCAGCCTCGGTCTTGTACTGGTCAAGGGAACCAACTTGTCTCTTCTTTCGGACGCGCTTACCGTTCGGAAGAATATGTCGCCAGCTGAACATCCAAACCGGAGATCTGCTGCCGTTCTTATCCAGGTAAAGCGTGCCATTTTGCTTCCGCGCAGTCCTCATAAAATCCTCCTTCCGCTGAGGGCGCAGAATGCATCGGTAATGACACTATAACTCCCATGCAGCATCACCGGAAAAGCAATCCCAGTCCCTGTTTTCGGCCACTCGACGCCAGTTGAAATGGCTCTGGCTAGGCCTGTTCAAACATCGCCGCTCGGAAGCCGAACTCGTGCGTAATCGCGAAACTAAATTGGTCGCGTTTGGAACAAATCATCGATTGTTGCCGCTCTCTCGCTCTTGCAGCCATCGACCGAGTTCAGAAAGTCGAAATCTCCAGTGTCTGCGCGAACCGTTGCTCACCGGATGTCCAGGGAGCAAACCTTCGCGCGCGAGTCTCTGCACAGTGACAGGATGCAATTGAACAAACCTGCTGGCCTCCCTGGCGTTCACGAATGGCTCCAGCGAGGGAGAGGAAGCATCGGAGGGTATAGCCATGAGTCACCTCGAATGACGACGGAAAATGTGCACGGCATCGTAGAACGCCGGATTCGCCCAGCGTGGCGCGGAGATCAAGGCATGTCCAATACTTCGTATTTATCGGGTGATAAATGGCAGCTATCGGGTCGACAATTATCTCCGCTGCAACCGGCAGAAAACAATTAAGTTATTCCATCAGGACGATTCATCAGTTCTCAATCCCAAGTGCGGCTAATGCTCCAATTCAGCAGACGGTGCTCGCGGTGTGCTCGTGTGCTCGATAGAGCACATCGTTCTTGGTATTTTTCATCCCCACTTGCACAGTGCCAACACGCCGGGGGACACCCGCAGCGTGTTTTGGGCGCGCAGGAGCTCAGGCCGCTCGCCCGTGCCTTATAGTGTTGCCAGGATGCCAAAGACCATGCAGATGCCGGATAAGTTTACTTTTCGGAAACATGCTTCCATCGGCGCGGCGGCTGCGGAAGAGGACGCCAAATTCTTGGCCGAATGCTTTGTCGATACTGGCGATCTTGAGACGCTCTTCGATTGTTCTGATCGACGACGGATTGTCTTGGGCAGAACCGGGGCGGGCAAGAGCGCCCTGCTCGGTCAACTCTCCGGTAAAGCCGACGTGATCGCAATCAACCCGGAAACGCTCTCATTCAATTACTTGGCCAACTCGACGGTCCTCCAGTTCTTTCTTGGGCTCGGAGTGAAGATGGACCTGTTCTTCAAGCTCCTGTGGCGGCACGTCTTCACTTTAGAACTGTTACGTCATCGATATGATCTCGCAGCCCCAGGACAAACGATTCCGTTGCTTGAGCGTCTGAAGTCCCACTTCACTCCCGACCCCCACAAGGAACGAGCGATTAAATACTTGACGCAATGGGGCAGCCGATTCTGGGAGGATACTGAATATCGCATCAAGGAAATCACCAGCAAGCTCGAGGACGACCTGAAAGCTGGCGCGACCAGCCATTTACCGGGGGTGGACTTTGGCGTGGGCGCGGCGTCTAGATTATCCGAGGAACAGAAGCTAGAGGTTATCCAGCGCGGGAAATCAGTGATCAACAACATCCAGATGAGGGAACTGACAGATGTCCTCAGGTTTTTGAATGAAGACGTGTTCCCCGACGAGTCCGACAGAGTATTTATCTGTATCGATCGCCTTGATGAGAATTGGATCGACGAGGGATTTCGATATCTGCTGGTGCGGAGCCTCATTGAAACCATTCGGGACTTCCTGCAGGTTAGGAATGTAAAGATCATCGCTGCGCTACGCACTGACTTAGTCGAAAGGGTGTTCCGATACACACGTGACCCTGGCTTTCAAGAGGAAAAATACCGCAGCCTTTACCTCCAAATCCGATGGAACAAGCAACAGCTACTCGAGGTCCTTAATAAAAGAATAAATACGCTGGTGCGACAGACCTACACGAAACAGCCTGTAGGCTATGCCGACATCCTCCCAACAAAGATCGGCAAGAGAGTAGAGACACCCACCTACCTTATTGAGCGGACTCTCCTTCGACCCCGCGATCTTATCGAGTTCTTTAACAACATCGTGGAAAACGCGGCGGGGAAGGCTGCGCTGACTCAGGAGATGATTTTCACTGGGGAGGGGATTTATTCGAAAAACCGGCTTAGGAGCCTCCAAGACGAATGGGTCAGTGACTACCCGTCGCTTATCGAGTGTTCCTCGCTATTGAAGCAAAAGCCCGGTTCTTTTCGCCTTAGCTCATTTACACGCGAAGAGGTTGAGAATTTCTGTCTCGGCTACAGCATTGAAAACTATGACCGTGGTCGATCTGACCTGCTCTCAGCCCAGGCTCGCGCTGTCGCTGACGGGATCATACCTTGGGAGGTGTTCTTACGTACGACAATGCACGTCTTCTATCTGACTGGGGTCATCGGCCTTAAAACCGAATCGTATGAATCATACCAATGGGCCCACGAAGGCACTGCGACTGTTGTTGCAGACACCATCGGCATGGAGACGAGCGCAATGGTTCATCCCATGTTTCATCGGGTCCTGGGGATTAGGCCGGACAAGCGGTAATGCTCAAAGGGGACTCCCTTTGAGCATTGGCCAAGATAGAGCCGCGCTACGGATTAGAGGCGTAACCCTGTAAGGCCAGACTCTCGATTTCAGTCTGTTAAGAACGACGCAGATATTTCTTCTCAAGCCAGCAGGGGCCAGAAATCGGTGCACTAGTAAGGCGTATCTGTTGCCGATGGAGTGAAGCGCGGGTCGAGTCGGTCCACGAAAAGAGGTGGCAAACCCGTGTAGGCTCATCCGTTGCATCATTCATAGCCGAACAAGGACTGCTGCATGTTCTGCGCCGGAGTTCTCTTCTCTTCAGCCATCGCAGCTTTCATCGCTTCGCCAGACAGTACGCGCAACAGGTGTAGCGGCGGTCGCGCGGTCGGCCTCAGATACTCCGAATACTCGCAGGGCTCCAGAATCTCCGGTTGGCGCGTGTGAATCGGTCGCATGACCGCGTTGGCCTCGCCAGTAAGGATCGAGAAGGTCTGCTCCCACTGCCCGCTGCGCGGGTTGAGCCAGGGAGACCACAGACCAGCCATGCCGAACAGCCTGCCCTCATTTACAACGAACTCGAACTTTGTTTTCGCGCGTTTCGTATCGTGGGTCCATTCAAAGAACGCGTCGGCTGGCACGATGCAGCGGCGCTCGCGAAACGCCTCCTGCCAGAAGCGCGACCGCTCGACGCCTTCTGACCGCGTGTTGAATAGAAAGCGGTCGGGCAGCTTGAAGCCCCAGCGCATCGGCGCAATCCGCCGCTCGCCCTCCGGAGTGAGATAGACCACAGGCTGCACAGAGCCTGGAGCAATATCGTCCTCGGGCTCAATCTCCAGTTCTTCGAGGCCGCCCTCCACCTCAAACAGCTCGGCGATCTTCTCTTTGATGGAACGGCGACGGTAACGGCCACACATAGGGCCAGTGTAGCCGAAGAATATTCTCTTCCTTTTCAGCGGATTAGCGGACGCGTGCAGCGAAGTTGATGCAATGGCGCTTGCATCCTGCCCTCACGGAGGCGAATATAAGGCGAATACAGCATGACTTCAGCCGCCACAATTCGCCGCCAGATCGAATCCGCTCTTGCCGACCGGATTCCCTCCGCACTCACGCCGCAGCCGCGAACCGTGCGTCCTGTGTGGCCCACCGGGATTGCGGCTGTCGATGAGTTGTTGAACGGCGGCCTGCCCGTCGGTGCGATCACGGAGATGGCTGGCCCCGAGTGCTCCGGGCGCACATCGCTCGCGCTTTCGTTCGTGGCCACGTGCACGCGCGCGGGCCGCGTCTGTGCCTGGGTCGATGTTTCGGACACGCTGAGCCCGGAGTCGGCGGCTGCCGCTTGCGTTCGACTTGATCGGCTGCTCTGGGTTCGTTGCGGCATCAGCCGCGAAACTTCTCCTCGACCGCAACGGACCTTTCAACTGCCCGCGCAGTACTTCACGCCTGCTGCACCGAAAAAAGGACTGCACGGCGGCGGTTGCGGCGGGCATCCGCGCGCCGAGGCGAAAGGGCTCGCGGGCGAAGTTGGCGCGTTGCTCGATCCCGCTGCCCTCGCTCCGCGCTGCGCCGAGCCGCAACGGCGTGTGAAGCCCGAGCGTGCAGAGGTTCCTCGCGTGTCTGTTCCCCTGGCTGCGGTTCCCATGCGGAAGCCACCGCAGCACAGGCCGTGGCCTCGCATGGAGCAAGCCATGCGCTCGACCGACCTGTTGCTGCAGACCGGTGGCTTTGCTGTCATTGTGCTCGACATGGCCAGTCTCAAACCAGAGGCCGCGCTGCGGGTGCCACTGGCCACGTGGTTTCGCTATCGCGCCGCGGCTGAGCGCACGCAGGCCAGCGTTGTTCTGCTCACACAAGCGCCGTGCGCTAAAAGCAGCTCCGGCTTAGTACTGCGCATGCAGCCAGCTGCGGAACTGAACGAGGAGACAACCGTCTTTACCGGTCTCTCTTGTCGCGTCGAAGTCACACGCGAACGCTTTCAGCCAGCAGCCAAAGTGGTGCCTCTGCGCAAGCCACCCGCGCACGAGACCGGCGCAGGCTGGCAAGCGCGCAGTGCATGGGCAGGTGGACGATGAAGCCCCGTGAACTCTACGCCTGCATTGCCGTGCGCGAGTTTCTTGCGCAGGCCATGCTGCGCCTACGCCCGGAGCTGCGCACAGAGCCCTGCGCTGTACTCGATGGCACGCCGCCGCTCGAAGCTGTCTGCTCGCTGAATACGCGCGCGCACCGGCTGGGCATCGCGCAAAACATGACACGCGTCGAAGCAGAGACCTTCCCTGCGACGCTGCTTGCACGCACACCGAGCGAAGAACAAAGTGCGCGCTCGGCACTCTTGGCCTGCGCGGCGCACTTTACACCGCGGGTGGAGGAGTGCGGTCGCGGCTCGGCCTATGTGTGCGTGCTCGACATCGCCGGAACCGGTCAGCTCTTCGGGCCGCCGGCGAAGCTCGCCACCGACTTGCTCGAACGTTTGCGTACTGCGGGTTTCACGGCGGCCATCGCCATCACTGCCAACTTTCACGCAGCGCGCTGCCTAGCCCTTGCACGCAACTCCGGCTTCTGCGTCATTCCGGCGGGGCAGGAACGCACCGCACTCGCGCCGCTGCCGCTTGCTGTACTCGACATGACCGAGCAGCAAGCTGAGACGTTCTTTAGCTGGGGCTTGCACACGCTCGACGATCTCGCCAATCTGCCGGAAGTCTCGCTCGTAGCACGCATGGGACAGGACGGCAAACGCCTGCGGCAGCTCGCGCTTGGCGCATGTCAGCATCTGTTCGTTCCCCTTGAACAAAATCTCGCGTTTGAAGAACACATCGAGCTCGACACGCCGGTCGAACAGCTCGAGTCGCTGCTCTTCGTCCTGCGCGTGCTTCTCGAACAGTTGATTGCGCGCGCCGCAAATCATCTGGTTGCGCTGGCGTCGGTCACCGTCACGCTCAAGCTCGAAGGCGGCGGTGAGTATAGCTGTACAGTGCGTCCAGCATTGCCCGGCAACGACCCTCAGCTCTGGATGAAGCTCGTGCAGCTCGATCTCGACACGCATCCCCCGCAGGCCGCAATCCTCGCGCTCACGCTTGCCGCCGGTGTTGGTTCGCACGGTAAGGTGCAGCTCGGCCTCTTCTCACCGCAGGCTCCTGAAACGGATCGCCTTGATGTTACCCTCGCGCGACTGCGCTCCATCGTAGGCGACGATTGTGTCGGCATGCCCGTGCTCAAAAACACGCATCATCCAGATAGCTTTGAGGTCGCTCCCTTTCGCGTCGTCTCTGCAAACAATGAAGCCACACACACGAGCGAGCCCCGTCCCACGCGCGGCGCACTACGCGCGTTGCGCCCGCCTGAGGCTTTGAGTATCACGCTACGCGGCAAAAACGCCCGAAGCGTTCGTCTTTCGCGCGACGCGTTATTGCGTCGAGCGCGCCTACGGTCCGTGGATCGCCAGCGGCGCGTGGTGGAGTCCGACGCTCTGGGCCATGCAGCAGTGGGACGTAATCGCACGCAACGCCGCCGGCGAGCTGCTCTACTGCTGCTTCACCTTCGAGCCTCTTGAGAAAACCTGGCAGATGGTCGGTCTCTATGACTGACGACTATGTCGAACTCCACGCCGCCAGCGCCTTCAGCTTTCTTGAAGGAGCATCGCAACCAGAAGACATCGTTGAACGCGCCGCGGAATTGCACATGCCCGCGATGGCACTACTTGATCGCAATGGTGTGTACGGCGCTGCGCGCTTTCACATGGCTGCTATGCGCACAGGCATCGCTGCGCATATCGGCGCAGAGATTGCTGTCACGAATTTCGGTCAACGCCTGTTGCCTGCAGAGTGGTTGCCCATGCAACGAACACCCGAGCCGGCACGCCTGCCTCTCTTGTGCGCCTCGCGCGTCGGTTACCAGAACCTCTGCCAACTGATCACAGCATTCAAGCTGCGTGAGAAGAAGAAGGGTGAAGGCACGGCCACACTCGATGAACTCACTCACTATGCCGAAGGCCTGGTATGCCTCACAGGAGGCGACGAAGGCCCGCTTGCGTCAGCACTCGTTCACGGCGGTGAAGATGCCGGACGCAAGCTCGTTGATCGACTCATCGGTATCTACGGCCACACCAACGTCTACATCGAATTACAACGCCATCGCGAGCGCGAAGAAGAATGGCGAAATCAAGCCGCACTGCGCATCGCACAATCGTTCAACCTTCCAGTGCTCGCCACCAATGGCGTGCGCTATGCCAAAGCCTACGACCGTGAGATCCTCGACGTTTTCACATCCATTCGCCATCACACGCAACTCGACTGCGCCGGCCGATTGCTGTCGCTCAACAGCCAGCGCTTCCTGCGTCCTGCGCGAGAGCTGGCGCGTCTCTTCGCCGACAATCTCGATGCAATCGCCAATACGCGCGAGCTCTCCGCACGCCTCACATTCCGCCTCAACGATCTTGGTTACGAGTTTCCGCAATATCCTGTGCCTGCAGGCGAAACCATGGACAGCTATCTTGCGCAGCTTGTCGCCAAAGGCGTTCTCTATCGCTACATCCCAAAGAACGATGCCAACCTTATGCGTCGCGCGCGGGCGCAGGTGGAGCATGAGCTCAAGCTGATCGCAAAGCTAGGTTTCGCGGGTTACTTCCTCATCGTCTGGGACATCGTGCAATTCGCCAAGCGCAATGGCATTCTCATCCAGGGCCGCGGCAGCGCCGCCAACTCCGCCGTCTGCTACGCGCTTGAAATCACTGCTGTCGACCCCGTCGGCATGGAACTGCTCTTCGAGCGCTTCCTCAGCGAGAGCCGCGGCGAGTGGCCGGACATCGATCTCGACCTGCCCTCCGAGCATATGCGCGAGCAGGCGATTCAATACGTCTACCAGCGCTACGGTGAGCTGGGCGCCGCGATGACCGCCAATGTCATCACTTATCGCGGCAAGTCCGCGGCGCGCGAAGCCGGCAAAGCCATGGGTTTCGACGAGGAAACACTCGGGCGTCTCTCCGGCCTCGTTGGCCGTTGGGAGTGGCGCGGCGCGACCGACACCATGGCACACTCCTTCAGACAGGCTGGCTTCGACATCGCGCATCCGCGCATCGCAAAGTATCTTGAGCTTGCGATGCGTCTGCAGGGGCTGCCACGTCATCTCGGCCAGCACTCCGGCGGTATGGTCATCTGCAAAGGGATGCTCAACCATGTGGTACCGCTCGAACGCGCGTCGATGCCGGGCCGCACCGTAATCCAGTGGGACAAGGAAGACTGCGCAGATATGGGCATCATCAAGGTCGATCTGCTCGGCCTCGGCATGATGGCTGTCCTCAAGGATTGCGTCGAGCTCATCCCGCAGCACTATGGCGAACGCATCGATCTCGCGCAATTGCCTGAAGACCTGGAAGTCTATCGCACATTGCAACGCGCCGACACGGTGGGCATGTTTCAAGTGGAGAGCCGCGCACAGATGGCCGCCCTCCCGCAGAATCATCCCGAGCGCTTTTACGATGTCGTTGTGCAGGTCGCCATCATCCGCCCCGGCCCCATCGTCGGCAAAATGATGCACCCATACATGCGCAGACGGCAGCATCTTGAAGAGGTCACCTATCCGCATCCGTCGCTTGAGCCGGTTCTCAAGCGCACGCTCGGCGTGCCGCTCTTTCAGGAACAACTGCTGCGCATGGCGATGACCGTTGCAAACTTCTCAGGCTCCGAAGCCGAAGAGCTGCGCCGCGCAGTCGGCATGCGCCGCTCGTGGGAGCGCATGAAGAACCTCGAAGGCCGTCTGCGCGCAGGCATGACGGCAAACGGTATCGATGAAGCCACTCAGCAGACGATCATCGACAACATCAGCTCGTTTGCTCTGTATGGATTTCCCGAGTCGCACGCGGCGAGCTTCGCGCTCATCGCGTATGCCTCGGCATGGCTCAAAGTAAAGTACCTCGCTGCCTTCACCTGCGCGCTGCTCAACAACCAGCCCATGGGCTTCTATGCGCCTGCGGTTCTGGTCAGCGACGCCCGCCGCCACGGCCTCCGCGTGAAACCCATCGATGTACAAATCTCGGAATGGCCCTGCACTTTAGAGCACGAACCGGATAGCTCTCTCTCACTACGTCTCGGCATGGGCTACGCACGCGGCCTGCGCCGCCAAGCCGCAGAAGCAATCATCGCCGCACGTATTCAAGATGGTACGTTTACGTGCGCCGAAGATATCGCTCTCCGCGTTCCATTACTCAACCGAAAAGAGCTGACGCTTCTCGCACGCATCGGCGCACTCAACACCATCAGCGGCATCGAACACCGCCGCGACGCGCTTTGGCAGATCGAACGCGCAGGCAAACCCGAAGGCCCACTGCTCCGCCAGCAGAGTGAGTGGCTGCGTGACGAGATGCACGAACAACCACTGCACTCGATGACAGACTCGGAGCGCATTGTCGCTGACTACAGCGGAACGGGCCTCACTGTCGGCCGCCACCCCATGCAGTATCGCCGCGAGGCACTGCGTGCGCAGGGCGTCCTTGCCGCTGCAGACCTTCAACAGAGACCGAGCGGCGCTTGGGTGCGCTCTGCCGGGTTTGTTATCGCGCGTCAACGTCCTGGCACAGCAAAGGGTTTCCTCTTCATCTCCATGGAAGACGAATCCGGCATCACCAACGTGATTGTCTCGCCCGATCTCTTCGAACAGGAGCGGCTCACCGTAAGCCGCGCGCGCTTCCTGCTTGTCGAAGGCCCGCTGCAAAATAACAACGGCGTCATCCACATCAAAGCCGCCCGTCTCCAAACACTCTCCGATCAGGCCATCGACTTACGCTCGCATGACTTCCATTGAAATGACGGGCGAATCGATTTCGTGAATTAACCCCACTCGCCTGCGCAGATCCGAAGCGGAGCACCTGAGCAGCGAGAGCGATCATCTGTGCGTGGCGACAACTCGAAGGACTGTAGGGCCCTTCCCGATAGTAATCAGCATGCATGATTGAACAACATCCGACCCGTCTCGATTCTCATCGTGGGCCTGCCCTCTTACATGGAAGGGATGCCAAGCCTGAAGACTGTGAACCTAGCAAATCGGCTTCCATGCGCGGAAATTGCCAGTCCCCGCGCACGGCGTTGTCGGTTATTTGTGAGCTTCGGCGAACCATACTTCAGCGTCGGCTCCGGTTGGCACAATGATGGGCGATGCGGGCTCGTTGGCGATCTTCCAGAGTGCCTCGGCAACATCGGACGAGTACGTGATGGGGCCGGTGGATTCCCGAACAGTGGCGATGAACTGCTGGAAAATGGTGGCATAGGCAGGGTGGTCCATGCCGCGCGCATGCGGGAAGGCGTTATCGCCGAATCTAGTTTCAGGCGAGCGGCCCGGCAGAACGATGTGGACGCGAACGCCGAACGACTTCATCTCCAGGGCGAGCGATTCCGTGAAGGCATTCACCGCTGCCTTGCTGGCTCGGTAGATGCCAAGCAGAGGGATGGGACGCAGGGTGGTGGAGGAACTGACGTTGATGATGACTCCGGAGCCGCGCTCACGGAAGGCCGGAAGCACGGCCTGCGTGACAGCGAGCGTGCCAAAAGTGTTGGTTTCAAAGAGGGCGCGGGCCTGGTCCAGGCCAATCAGTTCGATGGGCGCGGGAGCGGCATATCCTGCATTGTTCACGAGAACATCAATGGTGCCGGCATCAGCAATCGCTTTTGCGATGCTGGCGTCGTTGGTGACGTCGAGCGGCAGGATCTGCAAGCGATCAGATTTCGGCAGCATGCTATCGTCGGGCTTGCGCATTGTGGCCACAACTTCCCAGCCACGATCAAGAAAGAGTTTTGCAGCGTCCAGACCAAAGCCAGACGAACAACCGGTAATAAGAACCTTAGGCATGGAGCACCTCCCGATGCGTCGTACTCACTCAGGTTAGGCTGAACTGGAAGGACTATCTATGTTTGACCGTCCCCGATTCTTTTGCGATAGTCCATTCATGCCCATTGATCCGCTTGCCGAGGTGGTGACACTACTACAGCCCGCTGCGCGATTTTCAAAGCTGGTGGAGTGCGCGGGATCGTGGCGCATTTGTCCCCCGGGTACCGGAGAGCCATTTTATTGTGCGGTACTGGAAGGGGTATGCACGGCGACCGTGGATGGGCAGGCGATGACGCTGCAGGCCGGAGACTTTGTTCTGGTGCCTGCCGTGCGCGAGCTGGTGAACGAGAGTACGCCCCCGCCGCCGGAGGGTGTGAGGACAGAGCCGGTTGAGGTGAGCCCCGGGCGGTTTCGTGTCGGAGAGCGGGACAGCCCGGTAGCGTTGCGGATGCAGATAGGGCACTGCAGCTTTGCTTCGCCGGATGCGGAACTTTTGATTTCGCTGCTGCCGCAGGTTGTCATTGCCCGTGGCGAACCAAGGCTGACGGTGTTGCTGCAGTTGATCCACGAGGAGACGAGAGCACAGCGATCAGCGAGGGACTTAGTGTTGCAGAGACTGCTGGAGGTGATGCTGATCGAGGCTCTCCGGTGTGGCATGGATGCAGCTTCCGCACCAGGACTGGCGCGAGGTCTGGCAGACGAACAGTTAGCAGTCGCATTGCGGGCGATCCATGGCCGGCCGGAGCATGGATGGACGGTGGCGAAGCTGGCGAAGGATGCAGCTCTGTCACGTTCAGCGTTCTTTGCGCGGTTCAGCCGCACGCTTGGCATGCCGCCGATGGAATACCTGCTTTCCTGGAGGATGGCGCTTGCAAAGCGCCGCTTGCGTGAGCGTGAGTTGTCGATGGAAGAGGTAGCAGCGAGCGTAGGGTACAGCTCGGCCAGCACATTCACCGTAGCGTTCGCGCGGTACGTGGGAATGCCTCCTGCGCGGTATGCGCGGACAGCGTAGAGACGAAACGCTTGTCGAAGAACGGCTCAATATTCGGCGGCCGAAGATTCTAGGGTGACTCTACGACAATGAAGGAGAGGGACGACAGCGTTCCTCGTCATCGTGGTTGGTCAATCGCTCAAAGAATCGGCACCTCCGGCAAAGCTGCCTTCGCGGCTGTCTTTCTCAACGGCCTGTATGGCACTCCTCGGAGTTCCTGCACTCAGTCCCCGTCGTTTGGGCGTTTACTGGCGCTGGGCCCACACCGTTTGGCCAAGTAGTCCCCACGCACGCCGCGTCGAGACCATTCTTTGGAGCAAAGGCCCGGAAGCTCTCGAATTGGCCCTCCGAAAGACCGCTGTCAGTTTGCTGGAGTGATATCCGGAGGACCGACGTCTTCTTTTTTCTCCTGCTCTGCAATCCACGCAAAGGCGAGTTTGCGGGCCTGTTCCACCGCGACGCGGCCGTCCGTATCGAATGCCTCCACGGTTTGGGCGACCCTTCCTGTGGTAATGTCGATAATGTCAATCTTCTGAATGTAGTGCGTTTCCCACCTCGGATGTTCGTCAATCTCGATCGAGCGAGGACTAAGTCTGTACCGGTCTCCCATGGAGCACCTCCTACTAGAGGGGTCAAAAGTTCGTTTTCTTCCAATTGCCAGACTTTGTCCCGCCACGGAGATAGTGGTTAAGCTCAGGAGGCAAAGGAACCGTCCGCGAATCGTAGGAAGATATCGATTTTCTTCAGGTCGTGCTGGCTGGCGACATGGTTTAGGAAGGCTATGTTTTCATCGTCAGCCCGCGAGATGCAGTCTCTGAGTAGCTCAGCGTTCTGGAGGGCGGTTCCAGTCAGGGCATCCCTCGCCCTCGCGACCGCGTCCCTCGGGGTCTGGGTTAAGTAGGTGTGCATTTTGCCAAGCAATCCGACCACTACATCCGAGATCTGGATGCCAGGCTCCGCCTTCGAATCGACGAAGCGAAAGTGAGTCGCCGGCTGGCCGCCTGAGGTGATTGACATGACTTCGAGGCGGTCGTGAATCGACTCTTCCATGTCCAGGATGTGGGTAGCCCGGTTAAACACGGCGATGCGGGTCAGGTAGAAGATACTGAAGTCCTCGATCAAGCGATGAGGCGCGTTGCCCTCTATGAATGGGAGGTCGCTGAGTTTCAGGCCCGATCGAAGTACGTGCCGGATGATTCCGGCGCTTGGTGCCGGAATTGCCCCGCAATGAGAATCGAATAGCTCAATCAGTTCCAGCAAGAATGGTTTCCTGCTCTCAGGCGGAAGTCCCGGATACCCGTGGCGATGGAACAAGGCAATAGTCGCCGCGGTGTCCATCTTTAGAACCGCAGTGAGATCACTCTTCAGCCAGACGTGAAGCAGCATCAATCTCTGATCGCCGATGCCCGGAAGCAGCGAATCGATGATGTCGACGACCGACCAGTAAAAAGGGTCGAGGTCGTGATAATGGATGAATAGGTCGCTCTCCGACAGCCAGCGAAGAAATATCGTAAGTTTTGTTGACCGCAGCAGGTCTAAGAACGAACCTGTCGCGACATGCTGCAGCTTGATTTCCGTGGCCGTCTTCTGAATGCGCATCGCATCGCGCAGAGGATGCAGGTCGAGCGGTCGCGGGTCTCCATTGTGAACGACTCCGCCCAGCACGAACACCTTCAACTCGGCCACGTTTAGGCCTTGTGGCCCGAGATGGAGCTTCCGAATGTTGTTGGTCTCGTCGTAGTAAAACGTCGCCTTAAGGTCGGTTCCCGAAAGTCCATGGAGCCGAATCTGTTTCTCGCGCCAGTCGTCGATATCTATCAATCTCTACCTGCCTCATTCCGCTTCCTGATCTCGTGTCAACCGCTCGGCCACTACGCATTGGTCTTGGCTTCCCGAAGCAACCCGAGCCATTCGCCGAACTCAGCCACAGACGCCGCGTTCTTTCCGAGATTGCAAGCCAGGTGCGCCAGCCGGAGGTTTTCAGGGCCATAATCCCCGAGGCTGCTGTCGATGCGGTCCGGTGATGGCTGCAGAAGCCGGTTCTTTGGCTTGATCTGCATGACGCCGCCGCATAGGTAGCAGACCAGAGGTTTCGCCTGCAGGAGAGTATGGATGTTCGGCACCAGGTCCTCCGGTGCAGTCCTCTCGGGCGCAGTGCGCTGGATAGTCTCTCCCGAGATCGCCACTCGCGCGAAGATCAGGTTCGCGATGCGTCTTGCCTCGGCGAGCAGGTCGACTGTTGCGGATTGGTCATCTTCCGGCGAGAACTGTCGGAGAAGCAACGGCGCGATGGGCAGCTTAAGAAGGGCCGACCTGTCGGATCCGGTGAGCTCAAGGACGCCGCCGCGGTGCGGGTACTGGCCCATCAAAGGGTAGCTCTGCGGCAGGACGTCACGGCTCCCGGGAAAAGGAACAAAGTTCCAACCCTCTGTCGCTTTGAAGCAGTTTTCCCATTGTCCCGGATACTGCTGGCTGGCCCACTCCCAGCTTTGAGTGGAAATAAGCGCAGAGGTCGTATGAATCTCGCCCGTATCGATCCGGACGAGAGAGAGAAGATGACCACGATGTGCGGGATCGAGGGTTGTCTTGCCAGTCGTTCCCGTATAGACAATGAAATCGGCGCCGGGGCGAAAATCATCCTGGAGTCTTGCGCCCAAGGACCTCGAAGTGAAGGCGACCACAGGCCAGTCGCTGGAGAGAGGCCCGTACTCTGACTTGAGAAAGAAGCGGCTGTCAGGACCGGCAACGGAAGCAACCGTGAGGGCTGAACTAGCTGGCGATGGCTTCGGTTGTGTCTGTGCTGACGCTGGCGGTGAGGTGGGCCTGCTACCGTCGAGATAGGGCGACCAATCAAACTTTTTGGACTTCCGAATCTCTTCGATCCACCAGGGAATGTCGTCGAGTTCCCGCTTGCCGTAGAACTTGAAGTAGCCGTTTCCCGGATCGCGTTCGAGGTCGCGCACAATCAGACCGGTAACGGCTGGAACGCCGCTCTCCTTGGCCCACTCTGCAAGCGCGTCGAGTCCATGTTCCTGGAGGATACGGCCGGCGTGGCCCTGAGCGTGAGGAATCCCCAGGCGCGTAAGAGCTTCCGAGTAGGTGATAAATGTGCGGGGGTCTTGAGGATCAGCCGTCCGCAGAACATTGCTAAGGACGGACAGCAGTGCTTTTGCGTCGCGATCAAGCTGGCGTGCCATAACAGGGTCACCTTTCGAGCTTAGCTTCGTACGACATGAGTCTAGCGTGCGGACTCCAGCGCGCTCTAGTGTTCCGCACTTCCCGGATCAGAGAAGGTCAAGCCAAGTTGGAGTGTGTATCCCAGAGAATGAGAATTCGGGGGCAAGGAGCCATGCTGGACGGTGACTTTGAACTGAACGTATGACGAGTAGAAATGTGCATATCGAATACCGCGCAGAGTAAGTTTGGCCAAATGCACAACTTCTGTTGCATTCCCAGCCTGACCCGTGCCAAGCTCACCACAAGCGGAGGCGTCGCGGTGTCCGCTTTCGCCAGCGCCTCCCTGGTTGCATAAGGGGGGCAATGTACGATTGGGCGGAGTTACGCCACTTTCGATACTTACTCACCATCCTCCAGAAAGGAGGGTTTCGCGCCGCTGCGGAGGAACTGTATACCTCACAGCCCAACCTCTCGGTCCAGGCCCGCCAGTTTCAGGAAAACGCCTCGATACGTCTATTTCGAAAATCGAAAAGCGGTCGAATCTATCCGACCAGAACTGGCTTAGCATTTCTGGCATTGGCCCCTTCCATCTTTGAAGTTCGCGACGAAATCATTGACACGCTTATCGCGATCGAACGAGGTGAAATCAGTTCCGTGCGATTTGGATGTACACCGCTCGTCAATCAGACTCTGTTTCGCACCTTCTGTGAAATGCACAAGGAACTGATGCCGAAGTGCGTCATTCGGCCGACCCGCGATGATATGGCGCATTTAGTTGAAGAGATGGTTAACGGCACGGTCGATGCCGCTGTCCTAACCCTGCCACTCCAACACCCGGCTCTTCACGTTGAAGGAGTGAGCCGCGACCGACTTGTGGCGTGTTTGCGCAAGGATCATGCCCTTGCCCTCAAGGCCACCCTGGACGCGACCGACTTACAAAACAATCTCGCGATCTTCTGTCGCCCGCAGTGGCATCCTGATGCGCACCAACAACTGCTGCAATTCCTCGCGAGCGTCGGCATCACTGTCAAAGAATATTCCTTCGCCTCACACCCATCTGAAATGCAGATTCTGGTCAAGGAAGGATATGGTTTCGCGTTGATTCAGGAAGGCTCTCCGCTGGACGAAGAGCTGACGACGCGCCCAATCGCCGGAGTTGATTGGGCCGTGGAAACTGCCGTTGTTTACCACCGGTTACGCCATCCCAAGACCGTCCCCTTCCTCGCGAAGAAACTCGGGAGAATGGTTCAGAAAAACACTGCCCCTGGCGGCCTTCCCCCGATGGCCCAGCATCCATCTGCAGGCGATAAACAGTCGATCACGACTGCTGAGAAGAAGCCTCTCCAGCTATCATTTCCGTTTGAATCCTACTGAATCCATTCAGAATAGATGAGGCCGATAACTGCCATTTATCGGCCGATAAATAGCAAGTATTGGACGCGCAATCACCCCGGACCAATGATTACGGCATATTCCAGGCCAGCAGGGCCAACGGAGGTGCCGATGTCCCACAAGTTCATTTCTTCACTTTCTCGCAAGCCCACCTTGTGCGCCAAACGATTGGTGCGTCCTCTCTCCAGACAAGCTCTTCTTCGCGCGGGACGCACACTGTGGCCCGCTCTTCTCACGCTGTCGTTTGCCGGCGTGGCCCACGCCCAGGGAACCATGGACTTCTCCGGGGCAACCACGCTGATGTCAACTTTCAAGACGTTCGCCATATACGCCGGGGCTGTCATTTGCTTCGGCGGATTGATCTTCGCCGGAATCCGCATGATGAGCGGCCGTTTCACGGATGCGATTCCGGGGCTCTTCGGCGCGCTGTTCGGCGCCGGAGTGCTGGGTTGGGGAGCGGGCTGGATAGGCAGTTTAACAGGCCAGTCCATGTAGGAGCGCCCCATGACCAAGCGAGGAGAGCCGTTCCCAATCAATCAGGCGCTTAACAGGTCACGAGCCAAACTCGGCCTCGACCTCAGCGCATGGATGGCGATCGTATTCGTCTCGGTAACGGTTTTCCTCGTCGGGTTCCGCGTCGTGGCGCTGATCGCCTTTCCCTCTCTTGCTGTGAGCGCTTGGCTCGTCGTCCGCAAACACCCCAAGATGTTCGAGCTTTGGGGCTTGAGCTTGAACCAGAGGTCCTACTATGACCCGCGCAAACACTGAGCAGATGAAGTATACGCCCTGGTTCGTGAAAGCAGGGGCCGCGTGCTCGATCGTGCCGATCGCACGCTTCGTCAACGACCGCGTCTTCGCCCTCAAGGGCGGTGGCTACGGCTGCCTGTTCTCGCTGGCCGGCATCGACGAGGAAGGCATCACCGACCAGGAGCTTGAATCGCAGATGCGCTCAATCGAAGGCGCGCTGCACGGATTGCCCGAAGGATCATGCCTGTATCAGTACACGCGCGTGAAGTCCGGCTTCGACCTGCCGCGCAAATCGCACTACTCAAACCCAGTCACCCAGGTATTCGTAGACGACCGCCTCGCGTTCCTCAAAAAGACGGCGGGCTTCCGCCGCATCGACTTGCATTGGTGCCTGACGCTGGAGCCGGTGAAGGTTTCCTCTCTTGCCCGAAAGCCCAAGGAACACACAGCTGACACCACGCGAATGCTCGTGGACCTTGAAAAGACGGCCACGCTGCTCGAAGGACACCTCGGCGCATCGATCGGATTAAGGCTGCTCGACAAGAACGCCGCTTATCAGTTCTTCAGCTATCTGTTCAATCTTGAAGATTGGGCGGACACAGGCACTTTGTCCGCCGATGACGGCGTCGACCGGCAGATTGCGAAGAGTCCGGTCGCATGGCTCGACGATCACCTCACCATCGGACGCCGGTACGTCCAGATGTATTCGTTGAAGACAACACCGGAGGCATCCAGGCCGTGCCTCTTCTCGGGGCTTGCGACCCTCGACTGCGACAGCGTTCTCTCGACTACGTGGAGGCCGAAGTCTACGGCCGCAGCGCGTAGCGAGATCGACGCCCAGGAGAAGTTCATCTCGTTTTTCAAAGTCGGTGTGCTGACGCGTGTGATGAGCGGACGGGATACAGCTTCGCTCGAGACTGGGGCCGGCGCGCGCGCAGCCAATACTCAGGTCGATGACCTGGGCGACGTCATTCGCTCGCTCGACAAGAAGGCCCAGGGCGAGTTCTCGCTGCGCTTCCTTGTGGCCGCGCGCAGCTTGGACGAACTGCGCGGCCTCGCGCCTGCCGTGCATAGGGTCTTCGTCGATGCACGAGCACAGGTGATGGAGGAAACCCTCGGGAACCTGTCGGCCTTCTATGCGCTATTTCCCGGCAACAGCAAGTTCAACGTCTTTCCTATGTGGTTGGCGGAAGATCACCATGCCAGGCTGTCCTCGATTTTCGCGCCCAGTCTCGGCCATCCCTGCTCGGAAGATCTGGAGAACGAGTATCTGAACGTCTTCGAGACACGCACGCGGACACCGTTCTTCCAGGATGTGTATGTAGACGGCGTGCGAGTGATGCTGATCCTCGGGCCAACTGGATCGGGCAAAAGTGTGGTCGGCAATGCCACTGTTGCGCTGGAACAAAAGTACAGCGGATTCACTTACATCTTCGACATCGGCGGAAGCTACGAAAGTGTAGTCGAGCTGTACGGCGGGCGCGTGGATCGCATCGGCAAGGGCGGCCCACGCGTCAATCCCTTCTCTCTGGAACCGACCGGGAACAACATCGCGTTTCTTTATTCATTCGTCAAACTGCTTTTGACTAACGGCGGCGCGGAGTTGGAGCCGGAAGATGACGACGTGATTCACAAGGCGGTGCGGGATATGTACCTGCTCGACGCCGAGAACCGTCGCCTGTCGAATCTCTTCCTTCCTAAAAAGCTCGACCGCTACTTATCGAAATGGGTCGGCAAAGGCGTCTATAGCACCATCTTCGATAACGTCGAGGACAGTTTGTCGCTGTCCCGGCTTCAGTGCTTCGACTTCCAAGGCGTCAACAACGAGCAGAACGCCGATCTCATCGAGCCGCTGATGGTATGGCTGCTCCGCCGCATCAACGACGTTCTCTACAACCTCGACAATCTCGGTGTGCCCAAACACATCCTGATCGAAGAGATTTTCTCTTCTATGAAGAATCGGCAACTTTTGGAGGGCGCTCTTGCCTCCATCAAGACCGTGCGCAAGAACCTCGGCGGCGTGACCATGATCGGTCAGTCCGCCGAGGACCTGGGCGTGAATGCGGACAGCATCGTCAATTCGTGCACGTCGTTTCTGTTTCTGAAGGACGCCACTTTCAACCGCAAGCGCTATGCGGAGTTGTTCAAGATGAACGAGCAGCAGCTTGCATTGTTTGAGAGCTTGCAAGACCGCGAAGCACTGTACATGCGGCGCGACGGGTTGACCAAGGTCGTCAAACTCAATCTCGACAGCCGTAGTTATGCCATTTTCTCGACCAAGCCGAAGGACCGCGTGCGCCGCGTTAGGTTAATCGCCAAATACGGGCTTACCGAAGGCATCGACCGCTTTGTCCGCGGTGAAACCGAGTAACCGAAACCTCGACCCAGAAAGGACTTGAGATATATGCGCCCCACCCTTTTTGTCTCTATTGCACTGCTCACCATGCTGGCTTCCGGTCAGATTCGTGCCGCGACCGATCCGCATTCCCTTCAACCCGGTGCGCCTCGCACGGTCGTCATTTCGGAAGCAGCCACGCCTCCTGAGATTCGTGCTGGCCTTCTGCGATCGACGCTCATCGTTTTGCCCGCCGAAGAAAAGGTCGCCAATGTCTTCGCTGGCGACACGGTGAACTGGATCTTCGACGGCGGCCACGTGGCGTCGCGCTTCATCAGCGTGAAGCCGAAAACCGCGAACGTGACCACCGACGTCCATATCGTCTCCGATCACGGCAACGAGTACACCCTTGCACTTCGCGAGGTATCCGGTGACCCCGATGCGCACTTCGATTCCAAGATATTCCTCAATCCCGGCGACCAGACCGCAAAAGACCGTCTGGCCGACCTTCCGGTCTTCGTGCCTGTGGCTGAACTGGATAAGGCGAAACAGGAGACTGCTGCAGCGAAGGCCGCTCAGGCTGCGGAGCTCAAAGCCGAACAGACCAAGGCCGAGCAATTCCGCAGTGAATATCCCGGTTTGTTGCACTTCGATTACACCTGGGACGAACGCAAAGGCAAAGAGCTCGGCCTTCAACAAATCTGGCGCGACGACAAGTTCACTTACCTGCGCGGAGTCTTCCAGGAAACACCCGCTCTCTACGAGGTGAAGGACAAGAAGCCGTCGCTCATCAACTTCGATTTCAACGGCGGCCTTTATACCGTGCCGAAGCAGCTGGAGAACGGGTATCTCGCGATCGGCAAGCAGAAAGTCGAGTTTCGCCGGACGGGAGGAGTGAACTAACCATGACCGACCCCAATCAGAACACTCCCGCAACCGTGCCCGAGCAGCCGGAGGCCAAGCTGCCCCTGCGCAAAGGAATGCCGTTGGTCATCGCACTCGTGGCGATTCTCGGCATTCTCGGCATCGCCAACGTGACCAGCCTGCTGCGCGGCAACAAGAAGACCGCGCCACAGAGCGCATTGACCATGCGCCCTGTCTCGCCCAACCCGCAGCAGGTGTCGAACTTCGAGACCCAGCAGCAACTTCAGGCGCAGCACGACGCCGAGGAAAAGCAGAAGCAGCAGCAACTGATCGCCGCCATGCAGCAGCTTCAGGCCGAACAAAGCGTTCCCGGTCTCGAATCAGTCAGCGTTGCGCCGATGACGGCGGCGCAGCGGGACACCATCTACGGAGCGAGTTCCAACGCGCCGCAGCACACCTCCAATGTGTCCGAAGCGCAAGCCGAGGCCAAGCAGAAAGCTCTGGCACGCGAGAAGCTGAACCAGGACGCCCTCAACAGCGATACCGTGGCGCTCGACTTCGCTCACGCGAGTGAGACACCGGCCGCTTCCGCCTCGGCTTCGCCCTTGGCGGGAAAGGAAACATCGCGCGCCGTTGCCACGACAGATGTGGCCAGCGACGCAACACCTGCCACTGCTCCGGCAAAACCAAATACCAGGGCCGACCCGATGGGGTCGTACAACTTCGATCAGTATCAGGGCCGTCTCTACCGGATCTTCGAGGGAACGGTTCTCGAAGGCGTCGTCACTAACCACATTGACGGCGGATTCTCGGGGCCAATCCTGATTATGCTGACCACCGACTACTACTCACATGACCATCAACAACTGCTCATGCCACAGGGTACGCGCCTCATCGGCACTGTGCAGAGCGTAGGCAACGCCCAGCAGCGCAAGATGTTTGTCTCTTTCCATCGGGCAGTCTGCCCAGACGGCTTTTCGCTCGACTTCGACAAGTACACCGGGCTCGATCCGATCGGAACAACCGGCCTCGCCACCAAGGTCGATCATGGCTACCTCATGGCCTTCGGCGCTGCCGCGGCCGTGGGCGGCCTGGGTGGTCTTGCGCAAATCGGCAACAACGGCAGTGTTCTATCAGCATCCTCGGAGATTCGTAATGGAATCTCCTCGCAGTCGGCAGCCGAAGGCGAGCAGGTATTGAATCACTTTCTCAACCGACTGCCCGTCATCACCCTTAAAGAAGGCTCGCGCGCCCGCGTGTATGTGGGCCGCGACATCCTGATTCCGTCCTATGCGGAACACCGCGTGGACCCTACGCTATGAAAGCCGACATTGCGAGGTACTGGTCCATGACCGCGCCCAATGACCGCTACAACCACCTGCTCAACAAGGCGCGTAACGCCAAACGCGGCGGCCACCGTGCCTGGGCCGTGCAATCGACCGGTGAAAAAGTTGCCGTTGCGCTTGTGCTCAACCGCGCCGACTGGCTTCGGGAATTCGATTACACCATCGCCGAGGCCATTGAGCGAGCAGGGCAGGAATGGGTTGCCGTTATTCCGCAGATCGCCCGCCAGCTTGCCGAGGAGGAGATGTGACGCCGACAAAGATGCGTCACCGCAGGCTCGCCGGCTATGCAGCACTGATCGTGCTGACGCTTCTCGTCTTCAGAATACCGACCGTGCAGAACGTTGTCGCCGCTGTGCTCACCGAGTTCGTCGAGATCACCGAACGAGCGCTACGCACTCCGTGCGCGCTGCTCGACCACGACCACTGTTTTTCCCTGGACAGGTTCGATCCCACCTGCCCGCAATGCATGTAACCGCTCAATTCAATCGAGAAGGAGGCTTTCTATGCAGTTTCAACTCAAAAGACATCGCAAGTGGCTCATTGCCGGCGCCGCGTTGCTTGCAACGGCGACGCCCGGCTTCGCCCTGTTCGGTCTCGGGGACATCGTGTTTGATCCCACCAGCTATGCGAGCCTTGTTTCCCAGCTCACCACGCTGGAAACGCAATACAAGATGCTCAAGAACAACATCACGCACTTCAGTTTCAAGCAGCAGTGGCAGACTACACTTCACGCCCTCGAAAACGTGAACGTGGCTAATATGTTTGGCGAGACAGAGGGCATAAGCATCGCACTCAACAGCAATTCACCCTCCACCTCGGCTACGGCCTGGAAGACGGCCACAGTCTCGATGAGCAGCGGCGCGACGAGCTACCTGCAGGGACAATCGCTCGGTAGCGCACGCATCTCGCAGCTTGCCTTGATTGAAACTTCGGACGGCATTTCGCCCGACTGCCTCACCGCCGTCGGCCAGTACCGGACCAGCCGGACCGAGAATGCGACGGCTAATTCGTCTCTGCTTGCGAGTCAGTTTGACAGCTCGGACAGCACAAATACCGAAGTCCAGCAGCTTAATCTCTTGAACGCCGCCGAAGCGCAAAAACTGAGTGAGATGCAGGCGCAAGGTTCACTTCACACCTGCATCGCCGGACAGATGACCATTGCCAACATGGAGCGGCGCAATGCCGCTGTCGAAGACCTCAACACCGCAGTCTTCGTCCAGCAGCAGCGCTCGACGAACGACGTGAACGCTGCCAGCGAAAGCAATACCTGGCAGACCTACCTGCCGTAAGTCCGGAATCCGAACTGAAGCACGATGCGGCGCTGGCCGTTCCAGCCAGCGCCATTTTCTCCGAGGTGACGACCATGATTGCACCGGCTCTACTGGCACAGGCATTACCGACCGCAAGCTCCGGCGTGGATTGGCTGTACCAGTTCACGAATAATCTGACGAATCTCACGACGCAAAACGGCGGTGCGCTAACCCAACTCGGGTTGACCGAATTGAGCTGCATCGCCATGTTCTCGCTGATCGGCATGGTCATCAACTGGAGCACCTCGGAGATGACGACGTGGCACTTCCACGCGCACCCTGTCCGCGCCGGCGATCTGACCCGCTTTCTGCTGCGGTTGATCGCCTGCTGCCTGCTCATCAACTACTGGGTGAATCCACTGCCCGGAGCGAGCTTTGGCTTGAACCATTTCTTCAGCTACATCGCCCAGGCGATGGTCGCGGTCTTCGATCAGAGTTCGCTCGACACGCTACTTCAACTGTTCAAGACGGCCGGCGACGACACCGCCATGCCCTCGCTGACGGCGCCGGTCCAGATTCTCTGCTACTTCTTTGTGCAGGCGCTCCTGGGGCTGGCGTCGGCCATCCTGTTTCTCATCAACTGCTCTTCGTTCATCCTCTACGGCGTGACTGCGCTGTTCGGCCCGGTCTTCATCCCGCTGCTGATGACCCGAACCTTCCAGGCGAAGTTCTTCCACTTCCTCGACGTGCTTTTGAGCTTCGCCATGATCCGCGCCGTGGCTGCCGCGTTCATCTTCGTTTGGGCAGGATTCCTGAACAGTTTCATTCAGCAAACCTTCAACGGAACCTATTCGATGGAGATGTGGCTTGCCAACCTCATTCCCTGCACGATGGTCTTCATCGCTTTCATCATCAATATGCTCTTCATCCCCAGCATGACCCAGGCGATCTTCGGAGGCACGGCAGGGATGGCCGACAGCGTGTCCAAAGTCGGCGGCGCGGTGGCTTCGATCGCCATGATGGCGGGGTGAGTATGTGGACCTTCCTTGTCAGCTTTCTGGTCCTTCGCCGACTCGGTCTCGCGAAGCCCATCCGTTACGCCCTCGCTGTGCTGATGATCGGCTTGATTTTCGCGGCTCTCATCTATGCACTGTGCCTGTTTATCACTCTTGAGGAAAGGACGAATCCGGCTCATGTCTACGCACGAAACAACTTTGACGCCCGCGCAAGCGTTGCTCGCTGATCGCATTGGCAACGAGGTCTATTCCTCCCACTACGCTGAACGGAGAGCGTATCGCTTCACTCTCGCCTGCGAGACTGTTCTGCTGCTTGCCTCGCTGAGCATGAACCTGTCGCTTGCGCACCGGCCGATTGCAAATAGGTATATCCGCATCGACGAGATGGGGCGTGCGCAGGCGATCCAGTATTCAGATTTGAACTACAGCCCGCGCGAGGGCGAAGTGCGGACCTATCTGACCGATTGGGCCAACTACCGCTATACAGTCAATCGCGAAGTCATCGCCAAGAAATACCCGCTCAACTACTACTTTCTCTCACAGGCTCTTGCTTCCAAATTGATGAACGACGACAACGCCAATCACCTCGTTTCGCAGGTCACGGCGGGTCAGATTGAATCGAGTGACGTTCAGGTGCAAAACGTGACCATTACCTCCATGTCAGAGGAGATGGTCCAGGGCGCTCGCATCGCCCGTGGAACGGCACTGTTGACCGTCGATCGATTCTATTCTGCGCAAAACTCGCGTCAGCCCCGCACCGAGCATTGGATGCTCAGTGTCACGTATTACCTGAATCCGAAACAAGTCAACGACCAGTCGCGCGTGTATCCGCAATACGAGTTCATCAACCCGCTTGGGCTTACGATCACGGAGTTTCACGAGAACCGCATCTCCGTCGATTCCATCAAGCCGGATGCGGCCACTGGGGGCATGCGGTGAGTTTTGAACTGATACTGCCGTTCTTTCCCGAAGAACTGCGTGAGTTGCTACTAGACCCATCGATCTCAGATCTGATGATCAATGGGACGACCGGCGTGTTCGCTGATCGCAACGGCGTCGTCGAGCGGATCGAGTTGAAGCAGCTCTACACCAACGACCGCTTGCAGGCCGCCATCGAGCGCGTCGCGCGCCTTCTCGGCCAGGATCTGACGGAGCAGAACCCGATTCTTAACACTCGCTTGCCGGACGGCTCGCGTGTGGCCGTCGTCGGGCCGCCCTCGTCGGTCTATGGACCGACGCTCACGGTCCGCAAATTCAATCGCTGGTTTACCTCCGATGAACTGATTGCATCGGGCAGCTTGCCCGCCGCTGTCCGCGATACGATCGTTGGGTTCATCGAGCATCGGAAGAACGGCATTATCGCCGGCGGAACCGGCTCGGGCAAAACAACTCTGATGAAAGCGCTGCTCGATCACGTGCCGCTCCAGGAGCGGCTGATCGTGATCGAGCAGCCCGCGGAATTGAAGATAGCTCACGCGAACGCGGTTCGCTGGGAGGCTGTTGCGGCCATTCCTGGCCAAGTGGCGGTCACACCGAGCCAGCTTGTCGCTGCTGCGCTCCGGCATCGTCCTGACCGCATCATCATGGGTGAGATCCGCGACGAGTGCGGCTATGACTTGCTTCAGGCTATGAACACCGGCCACGGCGGAACGCTGTCCACGCTGCACGCCGATTCGGCGCTCGATGCCCTCGACAGGCTCGCGGATATGGCTCTGAGCGCCAGGACAAATCTCAACCAGCAGTTCATCCGGTCACAGACCGGCAAGGCGGTGGACTTTGTTCTCTATTGCGAGCGCAATGCTGCCGGGAGGCGCCGCGTGCGTGAGTTGATTGCTGTCGCCGGTTACAGCCACACCGAACAGTGCTTCCAGACTGAGGAGATTTACCGGGCATCCGCCGCCAGAGCAGGCGTTGGCCCGCGCGAAAGCGCAATCCGATCGTGAGGTCAATTCGATGTCGAACCAGGCTGCCGTTTGGGCAGTGCAATCCAACTCGTCCCAGAATCAGCCCTGTGAGAAGCCGCAACAGCCCCCAGTTCGGGCCGCTGTCAGCGGGACAGATCGCTTAGCGCTTCCCGACCGCACAGCGGTGCATGAGCAGCAGGCTGAGAGGCCTGCCGATCGATCCGGGAGCGCATGGGTCGAAGTGTGCCTCGAATCCGCATTCGCTACACGAGAGCGCATGCTCGGATTCCGAGTATTCCTTGCGAACCACATCCGTGGGCAGTTTTTCGTCTTCGATGATCCGCATACCGGCAAGCCTAACACAAGGAAGCCCTCATGCACGTGTGAGGGCGATACAGCACAGTGCACGGGCCTTGTCGCGCTGCGACTTGGCCGCAGCTATATCGGCATTGAGCTCGATACAAAATGCATCGCCATGTTCGAACGTCGCATCGGCGAAGACGCTCCGTTCTTTCGACAGAGAGGACACGCATGAGATACCTCTCTGTCTGCTCGGGTATTGAAGCCGTTTCGGTTGCATGGCAGCCACTCGGCTGGCGCCCCGCCATGTTTGCCGAGATCGATCCCTTTTGCTGCTGGCTGCTGCGCTCGCGCTATGGCGCCTCGCGGCCGCAGCATATGCCTTGTCCTGACGACGCACCGGACTGGAAAGAAGCCAAACGTCGCGCGGCGGCAATTCGCAACGTAGTCGCCTTGCCCGCCGATGGCGACGTCGTCAACGCTGGCGATTTCACAAAGATTGGAAAAGACGATGTGGGAACAGTCGACCTTCTGGCCGGAGGAACACCTTGCCAGTCTTTCTCCGTCGCCGGTAAGCGAGCGGGACTGGATGATCCGCGTGGCAACCTCACCATCGAGTTTGCTCGGCTTGCTGATCGAATCAGGCCCACTTGGCTGGTGTGGGAGAACGTCCCCGGTGTTCTGTCGATCGACGACGGACGAACGTTTGGAATCTTCCTCCGGATGCTGGTCCAACTCGGGTATGGCGTCGCTTACCGAGTGCTGGACGCTCAATTTTTCGGAGTACCCCAGCGACGGCGCCGCGTCTTCGTTGTTGGACATTCTGGAGGATGGCGAGGTCCCGCAGCGGTTTTATTTGAGTTCGCAGGCTTGTCGGGGCATCCTCCGCCGCGCCGAGAAACGCGGAAAGACCTTGCCCCCACAATTAGCGCACGCACTCATGGCGGTGGCGGACTCGGAACAGACTTCGATCTCAACGGCGGCCTGATTGCGCCTCTCGCATTCGGCGGCAACAACACCTCCGGATCTATCGATGTTGCGACCGCCGCCAATGCCTGCGCCAGCGCGTCGGGCCGTATCGATTTCGAGACGGAAACCTTCATTGCCCATTCGCTTTCATCCGATGGCTTCGACGCCTCGGAAGATGGCACGGGACGCGGCGTACCGCTGATCACTGGAACCCTGAGCACGCGCTACGGAGATGCGTCCGGGCGGGATCTATCGGACGCATCTACCACCCCGCCTGTAGCGTTCAATCTACGCGGGCGCGACGGCGGCGCAGTGCCCGAGGTTTCCGCGAATGCAAGCCTGCGCGCATCCGCAGGCGGCAGCACCAACAGCTACATTGCCTTTTCGGCCAAAGATCACGGTGCCGATGCCGACCAGATCGCGCCGACGCTGCGAGGCATGGGACATGACTCAAGCCATGCCAATGGCGGCGGTCAAGTCGCTGTCGCATTCACGCTTCATGGATCGGATGGGACAGCGAATACGGCCACGCCTACTGATATCGCGGGAAGCGTTCGTACGCGCGCTCCGGGCGGCATCGAGAACAGCTCAACAACCGCAGTTCTACAGCAGCAGATGGCCGTGCGCAGATTGACGCCGCGCGAGTGCGAGCGCCTGCAAGGATTTCCTGACGATTACACGCTGGTCGAGTATCGTGGCAAGCTCGCCGCTGATGGTCCACGCTATCGCGCTCTCGGTAATTCGATGGCAGTTCCAGTCATGCGCTGGATTGGGCAACGTATCGCCACAGTCGATGCCATCCTCCGCGATGGTTCCGGCGTGGGGAGGCGATCATGAGGCTACGCAGAATCGTCACCTTACCGCTGGCCTCTCGGTTGCGCAAAGACTGTGGACTTTTCTTGTCCTTAACGATCCGGCTCACAAGCGATGGAGTCCACCTTCGATCCCCACTCCGCCCTTCACAGAGCAGGCTTTCGCAGAATCGGCGGGTAGTCAGTGCCGAGTGCTGCGGACGGTGCGGTTGGCCCACTCTCTGCTTTGTAAGCGGGATTGGGGGCCGACGTCAGGAAGATTCCGTCTCTGCCCGTCTGCGGATGCGTCCTCTTCCATGGACCCTTCAGACGATCGTCGCCGCAGAGCGCCAATTCTCCAGGACTTTCCCTGCTCACCCTCGGTCACTCGCTTCGGTGCTTTTCCCGCGCCCGGCGGCACGGCGTGTCTCTGCTTCGGCTGCGCCGCCCTTCGGGTTTCGGCTTTCAAAGAATCTTTGTGCAACGAGCGCAAAGAGATTCTTCGAACCTTCCGAAAAAGACGCCACTTGGCCTTGGGAGCGGGGCACACTCGCGTCGCTTCGCGCAAGAGTGTCCCGCGGGTAATCCGGGCAAATCCAACAAGGAGAAATCACATGGCACTCTACACGAACGAGATTACGCTGAAGGGCTTTCTGGGTAAGAACGCTGAGAGCTTCGCAACCAAACAGAACCGGAACCTCGTAGTTCTGTCGCTGGCCACCAAATCCGGCTACAAGGACAAGCAGACCAACGAGTGGGTCAACCACACCGAATGGCACCGTGTCGTGGCCTTCGGTACACCCGCCGACTACGCGAAAGGCCTGAAGAAGGGCGACTACGTGGAGATCGAAGGAGAACTGCGCTCGACCGAGCGCGAAGTGGAAGTCGTCAAGGACAAGAAGAAGACCAAGTCCACGGTGCGCAACTGGGAGGTGCGAGCCAGCAAGGTGACGAAGCTGGCTTCACCCAAGCCCGGCGAGAACCAGGACGCCGAACCCATCACGGAGGAGGATGCGGCTTAGGCCGCATCCTCCCTCGGGAGGTGCTGCGATGAAAACTCTCTTTCTCAACTCGATCCGCCTGCGTGGATTCCTCGGCAGAGATGCTGAGATCCATTCCGCAAATCCAGCCGCCGAGAACGACTATGCCGTTCTCACGCTCTGCATGGACTCCGGCGTCTGGTGGCGCCCGGCCAATGAGTGGCATTCGCAAACTGCCTGGTATCGCGTCGTCTGTCCAGGTCCCTACTTCTGCGGCTTTACGCGCGGAATGAAGCAGGGCGAATACATCGAGATCGAAGGGATTCTGACGATCCATCATTACGCCTCGCCCAACCTGACGAATCCCGTCTACGAAATCCACGCGACGGCAATCTCGCGGCTGGAGCCTCCCGCCGCCAATGTCGTCGAGGAATACGACGGCTGAAATACCTGAAACGCTTCGCGGAGAGGTTCGTGCCTCTCCGCATTCGTTCTGCCAGGGTTTCGTTTGCCGAGTCCGCATCTTCGAGGTGATTTCATGATCCAGATCGCAGTCAACTTCCTCACCCGCAGCTTTACGTCGAGCGAAACGATTGCGCTGCTGTTGCGCCGGGAAGATGCGCCGCGGCCACAGCAGCGGGTAGTCACGCTCGAACAGGTTCTCGCGCCGCGCTACATGGCCTGGCTCGCCCACGAGAACGAACGTGGCGCAGACATCTATGTCTCTGCCAATCCGCTCCTGCCCGGCAGCCGCAAGCGCACCAAGGAATGCATTGCTTCTGTCCGGCATGTTTATATCGACATCGACGAGGACGGCGACGCCCGGCTCGCTACGCTGCGGGCGTCGGATCGCGTGCCGGTTCCCACAGCGATTCTCTCGACATCGCCCGGCAAGTATCAGGCACTCTGGCGCGTGGCGGGATTCAGCTTCGAGCTTCAGGAACAGATACTCAAGCTGATCGCCCAAGCCTTCGGCGGCGATCCGGCCTGCACCGACCGCAACCGGGTGCTGCGCATCCCCGGTTTTCTGAATCGGAAGTATTCTCCCGCTCATCCTGTCGCGGTCGAATACCCGGTTGACGCGACCTATGGTCCCGATGACTTCCGCCTTGACGATGTCGCCGGCTCTTCCGTGCTGCCGCTACGCGGGGACGCACGGAAATCGTCGGCCAATTCGATCACTGGCAAGCACTCCCATTCCGAGAGCGATTGGGCATGGGTTTTGAGCGAGCTTTCGCACGGCCATGACGCCACAAAGCTGACGCGCGAACTTGTCTTCCGTCGCGCGGACAAGGCCAATCCCGAGTATTACGCGCAGCGCACCGTCGATGTTGCCTCGGCTCGCCTCTGGCTGGCCGAAGGCGCTCCCATCGACGACGTCATCACCATGCTCGAATTCCGGCGCCGCTTCGAGATTCCCGCCACGCTCAACTCAGCCCGCGCGCGGGAGATTGCAGCCACAGCCCTGCGCATGATCGCGCGTTCGAAGACAGCCTGATTCCACAGTCGAAGGAGAGAACCCATATGCCACTGCTTGAAGTCACACAAATCCACTACGTCAGCGCTTCGGTTCGATTGACGGACACGACCGCCGCGCTGCTCGATCAGTACGCCGCCTTCATCCACGCCACAGCGGATGAAGTCCTTGACCAGGCGCTCGCCTATGTCTTCGCGAAAGACCGCGACTTTCAGGCGTTCCTGAAGTCCTCCGAAGCGGGGCGCATCACACCGACTCTGCGCGTTCGCAGACCTACGGCCAACGATGCGGCGGAACCATCCGCAAAGCGGTTGGTTCCCGCGGCTTCATCGACAGCTCATGCAACGGCAATCGTGGCTGGATCGAAGGCATGATCCAGCACCTAAAGCCACTGCGGTGCTTCGCACCGGGAGAGGCAGACAATCCACCCCTTGAAGGGTGGTGTTTCAACGCCTTCGGTAGACAACTGTCTACCGCAATGAAACCCAAGAGATTACGCACCATCGGTAGACGATAGGCTACTTCCCGTCTCCTATTGTCTACCGGCATTCGGAGATACATGATGCCGCTCGAATTCAAACCCAATCGCATCGATTTTGAGGCCCGGACAAGCCGCTCGCGCGGCCGTTCTGGAAGAACGCACGTTGCGAGCGCGAAAGTGACACAACGCGAACTCGCGGAACTTGAAAAGGCAGCAGCAGCGGCAGGCAAGGCGCTTAGTGAATGGGCGCGGGACACGCTTCTCTCCAGCGCCCGAACTTCCAGCCACGATGCCGTCTTCACCGAGTTGGTCGCGACGCGCATGCTACTGGTCAATCTCATCAAGCCGCTCATCTTAGGCGAAAAGGTATCGCCGAACTGGATCACCGAGGCCATGGCAATGGTGCGCCAGGAAAAGCGCAAGGCTGCGGAAGAAGTGCTGCAGCAATACCGGAAAGGGGAATAGCTATGGGGACGCAATGGGGAAGAAAAGAAACGATCATCTGGCCTCCGCACATGCCGATTCTGAGCTACAGCGCGGTAGCCGCCGCACTCCTTCTGACCTGCATCTTTGGCTGGCTGTATCTCAATTCCGCAATGCCGCCCTTGCAGCGGTCGTACTTTCCCGACTATCTCCGCGCGGGTGTTAGAGCTTCCTTTCATCTGCACGGCGAGTATCGTCTTCTCTACCTCGGTGGTGACAAAATCAAGCCGCGCCTTGCCTTTCCCGTGGACTTTGCAATAGGAAAAATGACGCTACCAAGTGGCAAGACCATGCCGTTTGCACTTTCCACTTTGGCGCGCACACAGGGGTACAGCTTTCCTTTCCGTGGCCCAGCGCAGAAACTCGCTGACACCGTACTTTATCGCTGGCTTCACGATGCTATCTATGCGGGAACCGGACCGGTGGCGTTGTTCTTCTGGTCCTATATCGAAGGTGGAATCTGCCTTGTCCTGATGCTTGGCTTCGCCGTTCCGGCTGATCTTCGGCGCTTCCGGCAGATGAAGTACGGGCGGCGGTTGCGCGGGCCGCTTCTGCTCACGCCGAAGGAGTTCAACCGGACGCAGAAGGGCGACGGTATCGGCATCAAGACGACCGAATCGGGAAGGATGATGCGCATCCCCACACGGAAGGAAGCCCAGCACTTTCAGCTCATGGGCGATACAGGAGTTGGGAAAACGCAGCTCATCATGCAGATCCTCCGCCAGATCAGGGACCGGGGTGAATCGGCCATTATTTATGACCCCGCCTGCGAGTATATTCAGCGCTTCTTCGATTCCGAACGCGGCGACATCGTCCTCAATCCTCTCGACGACCGCTGCCCTTACTGGGGTCCGGCCCACGAGATGGCCTCGAATGCCGAGGCGGATGCCATCGCCGCATCGCTCTATCAACCCGCCACGGCAGACAAGGACGAGTTCTTCCACCAGGCGCCCGCTCAGATCTTCGCGCATCTGTTGAAACTGGGTCCGACGCCGCACCAGCTTGCGGCCTGGATGGCAAGCGATGCCGAACTGCTCCAGCGTGTTCAGGGAACGGAGATGGCCTTCTATATAGATAGGAAGGCTGGCCCTCAACGCGCTGGCGTTTTGTCATCCCTCGGATTGGTGGCAAAGTCCTTCCGCCTGTTGCCCGAAAAAGATGAAAAACGGCCCATGTGGAATGCGCGGACTTGGTCACAAAAACGGCAGGGATGGGTATTCATCACCTCGCGTCCACCCGAGCGCGAAACGCTGCGGCCCTTGCATTCGCTCTGGATTGATCTCTTGGTCATGCGGTTGCTCTCCGCGCCGCAGCCCGGCCAGAAGTCGGTATGGTTTGTGATCGACGAGTTGGCGAGTTTGCAGAAACTGCCGCAACTCCATACGGCGGTCACAGAGAACAGAAAGTCGCGGAACCCGCTCGTGTTGGGCTTCCAGGGAAAGGCCCAACTTGAAGTCATCTACGGTCATCTGGCCGAGGTGATGCTCTCGCAGCCGGCAACCAAGCTCTTCATGAAAACTGCCGAACCGAAGGCGGCCGAGTGGATCTCGGATGCCATCGGCAAAGTCGAGATCGAGCGACTGAAAGAGACCAAGTTCGATGGCTCACGGTCGGGCAAAAACTTCACACTCGACCGTCAGGTCGAACCGTTGGTGATGGGCTCCGAGATCAGTGGACTCGACGACCGGCACGCCTACCTGAAATTAGGCAACAACGTGGCCCGCTTCGCCTTCGACTACCTCGATCTGCCGATGACCACGCCGGGATTTATCCCGTGCAAATCGGCGGGCGGTGCGATGCGCTTTGATCCCGATACGCTTGAGCCGCGCAACCCCGATGAGGCAGATCCTTCCGATTCGACTGCTCCGGATTCCACTCCCGACACAGACCCGGACCGGGCTCCACACGCCCATGAGCGGACTCCGATTCCCTGGCTGAAAGCCGATGCAGAGGCGCAGAAAGAGACCCGGAACGGGGCGCGTGCCCTCTCACCTCAGGACGCGGCACAACTCACTTTGCCAGCCATCGAAGCGGATCGAGGACGCGATGAAGCAAATGGCCCCGAATACGTGAGGGAGCCGTAACCATGCTGAACATCTCGAAGCCGTTGAGCGCCGGACAGGCTCAGACCTATCACAAACTCGAATACACCTCCGCCGAACAGAGCTATTATCGCCAGGGCAATGCGGTTCAGGGTGAGTGGCATGGGAAGCTGGCCGGGCGAATGGGCCTTTCCGGCGAGGTGGGCGCGCTGGAATTCTCGTGGCTTTCCGAAGGCCAGCACCCGCAAACCGGAGAACAGTTGGTCCGTCACCGGATGGCCTCTGAGTACACCAATGCCAACGGCACAACCGTCAAAACCGTCGAGCATCGCGCGGGCTGGGATGCGACGTTTGCCGCTCCCAAGTCCGTCTCCCTGACCGCGCTCGTCGGCGGCGACGAGCGCGTGCGCGAGGCCCATCGCGACGCAGTGAACACGGCTCTCGACGAGTTGGAACGCTACACCCAGGCGCGGATCGGTGGCAATCATCCAGCCGAAACTACCGGCCAGTTTGTCGCCGCGAAGTTTGAGCACGACACCGCCCGGCCTGTCGCGGGCTATGCCGCACCACAGCTTCATACGCACGTCGTGATCTTCAATGTCACCGAGCGCGCCGATGGTTCCACGCGCGCACTTCAACCGCAAGCCTTCTTCGACAGTCAGCAGTACGCGACGGCTATCTATCAATCCGAATTGATGTACCGCCTACGCGAACTGGGATATCAGATCGAGCCCGGCAAGAGCGGCGCGCCGGAGATCAAAGGCTACACGCAGGAATACCTTGACGCTTCGAGTTTGCGCCGTGAACAGATCGAAAACGCCATGGCCAAGGCTGGCGTGAGCGGCCATGAGGCGGCAGAGATCGCCGCCCATTCAACGCGGAGCGGCAAGCAATCGCTCAGCCCGGCCGAAGTCCTCTCCGCTCATCGCAAGATGGCCGAGGAATACGGCAACCAGCCGCAACGGGTGATTGCCGAGGCGCGGGAACACGCCCAAGAAAAGCAGTTCTCTCCCCACAGGGCCGCCCGCGCCCGCGAGGCGGTCACCTATGCGCGGGGCAGCATCTATGAACGCGAGGCCGTAGCCGACGAACGGCTGATCTTTCGGGACACGTTACGCCGAGGAATGGGCGAGATCACCTATAAAGATGCGAGATCCGAATTCGAGAGCAGACATGAAAAAGGTGACTTCAGCTCGGTTGAGAAAGCAAAATATGCCTCCGGGCGCAGTTTTACGACTCCGGAAACGATTGCTGCGGAACGCGCCAACGTTGCCTTCATGCAGGCGGGACGCAATGCCGTCGATCCAATCCTGAACGCCGAAAAAGCTCAGGCTATCGCGGATTCAAACAGCATCCTTAATGAGGCACAGCGCCGTGTGATTGAAGAAGTGCTGAACTCACGCGAGCGTATCCATGGTCTTCAGGGACGGGCGGGTACGGGCAAGACAACAGTGCTAAGTCTTATCCGCGAAGGTGCGGAAGCTCAGGGGTACACCGTCGAAGGTTTTGCGCCAACCTCACGCGCTGCCGCTCAGTTGCGCGCGGTTGGGATCGATACCCATACGTTGCAGCATTTCCTCGCCCGCGGAGAGAATCCGCCCGGTGCGGAGGTGGCCCCGCATCTATATGTTTTGGACGAGTCGAGTCTGGTGAGTACGCGCCAGATGCGTACCTTCCTCGAACGGCTCGCGCCAGACGACCGCGTACTGCTCGTCGGCGACACCCGCCAGCACCAGGGAGTCGATGCCGGAAAACCCTTCGAGCAGATGCAGGATGCCGGGATGCGCACCTCGCATCTCGATCAGATTCTGCGTCAAAAAGATCCCGAGTTGCTGAAAGCCGTCGAGCATCTCTCCCGCAACGAGACTCGCCAGGGAATTGAGATGCTGCGCGAGCAGGGCCGCATCACCGAGGTTCCGAATTATGGGGAACGCATCGCCGCTATTGCCCACGAGTATGCGGCTCATCCCGAGAACACCATCGTCGTCTCGCCGGACAACAAGAGCAGGCAGGAGATCAACGCGGCGGTGCGCTCGGCGCTTCGAGAGGGTGGAAGGATTCAACAGGATGACCGACAATTCCAGACGCTCGTGCAGCGCTCCGAGATGACCGGCGCGGACCGGACCTGGGCAGCGCGTTACGCCGTGGGTGACACCCTCAAGTACACCACCGGCAGCAAGGAACAGGGCATCGAACGGGGCAGCTTCGCAACGGTACAATCCATCGACGCACGGGCCAATACGCTTACTGTCGAGCTTGCCGATGGAACGAGCGTCACCTACGATCCTCGCCGTCTGCGCGGCGTCAATGTCTACAACAACGTCGAGCGCTCCTTCTCTGTAGGCGACCGGCTGCAGTTCACGGCTCCATCCAAAGAACTGGGCGTCGCTAATCGCGATCTTGGCACGATTCTGGAAATTGGCGACCGAGAAATACGCGTGAAGATGGATGGCAACGCCGAGCGCGTCGTCGCCTTCGATCCGGTTTCGTTCCGGCACCTCGACCATGGCTATGCGGTCACTTCCCACAGTGCGCAGGGACTTACTACGGCGCGGGTCATCGCCCACTTCGACACCGAGGGAGCCCGCAGCCTGACCAACACGCGGCTGGCCTACGTCGCCATCTCGCGCGCTTCCGATGACGCCCGCGTCTTCACCAACAATGCCACGACGCTGGGCGAGCGGCTGGCTGCCGACGTATCGAAAACCTCTGCCCTCGACTTCCGTCCTCCAAGCGAAACTGAGCAGGTGCGGGAAGCCGTGGAGGCATTCCGTGCGAAAGACGCGCAAGCTGCTACAGAACTCCTGCAAGAGCAGGGGCGCGTCCATGTTTACTCGAGTCCCGAGCACCGTCTGGCGACCGTGGCCCTCGACTATGCGGAGCAGAACGACCGCGCCGTAGTCCTCGCTCCCAATGCGGAGGAGCGGCGGGAACTGACTCAACTCATCCGCGACGAGATGCGCCGGACCGAACGGCTCTCGGGAGAAGATCGCAGCGTGTCGATTCTCGTCGAGCAACATTTTGGGAACCCCGGACTTGCCGCCAACTACCTCCCCGGCGACCGAATCCACTACCGCGCTGGCAATGCGGCTGAACTTGGTATCGCGGACAACAGCGCCGCCCGCGTGCTTTCCGTCGATGCCCATGCCAATACGCTGACCATCGGAACGCTCGATGGCAATGAGGTCTCCTATAACCCGGCTCTCACCCGGAAGATGACCGGGCAGAGTGCTGTTTATCGTGAGGAACAGCGTGACTTGGCTGTCGGAGAGAGAATTCGTCTCACTGCTGCCGATCAGGAACAGCACATCCGTTCCGGCGACTTCGCAGGTGTTGAACGGATCGGTGAAGACAACGCACTATCTGTCCGGCTCGACAACGGGAGATCCGCCGAACTCGATTCCGAGCTGGCCATGCATGTTGAGTATGGCTACGCCGTGGAGACGGCGCCGCACGGATCGGTGGATCGTGTTCTCATCTCCGGCGAGGCTTCTGAGCTGGCGAAGCACGGTCAGAATCTGGCACGGCTTTCACCTTCCACTCGCGACATCGCCGTCTACACTTCCGACAGCCGCGATCTCAACTTGGGCAAGGAAATGGCAGGCGTCAAGCCAGGGCTTTCGCCCGATGGCGTTGCTACCGGCATCGAGAATATCGCAGATGCTGGTGTTGCCTCGATTGCCTTGGAAGGGCCGGGAATCGGACTCGCGTAGGCTCCTTTCGACTTTCGAGGCATTGCCAATTTGTCGGAGCATGAGCGGCGCTTCGAGTGTCCCGATTAGCGCGGCAGCGGCGCCGAAACCAAATTAGAACGCGCCTGAGATCAACAACCGTACTTGTCTTTGACGAGCTCGCGCGAAAATTCCTAGACAACCTTGGCAAACGATCACTCTTCAAGTGTTACGAGTAGCAATCGATACCATTTGCGCAGCTTTTTTGCATCTATAGTCTCAATCCAACGTATAACCCGCGCCCTGATGTCTTGCTCCGACTCTTGCAAGCCCTCGACGAATAGAAGATCGTCGATCGTAACGTCCAACACGCGCGCCAACTTCTCCAAGATTTCGTACGGAACAGTTTTGATGAAGCCAGTCTCTACGCGACTAATGTAGTTGTTCGCACGCTCGATCTTTTCGCCCAATTGCTCCTGGGTGAGGCCCTTGGCATTGCGGAGCAGCACCAATCTGGCGCGGAACTGCTTTCCGTCAAGAGGATGAAGGGCCATATAGTCCAGCATTCGTCATCTCTCTCGCTCCGTGAAGGACATGACCCGTACAATTACCTTGACGAATTGCACATATTGCCAGATTCTATTGTCAGAATGGCGCTATTGCCGCTCTAAACCCGAGGCTTAGCCGCTTTCGCCTTGGTTTGTGGCTGTTCGTCAGTCGGAAAAACGAAAAAATGAGAATTTCGGGTCTTTTCGATGAGAACCTCAGGGTTTATGCCGACTCCTTTAGCCACGCGGAATACCGTTCTAAGGCTAGGACCCTGTACTCCACGTTCCAAGTCGCTAATGAAGGTGCGATCTAGCCCAGTGGCCTTATATAGGTCCATCTGGGACATTTTCTTCCTAGATCGGGCTTTACGCATTTCATCTCCAAACGCTCGTTCGACTCCCTCGCGAGGTTGAATTTGTTTGCGCCTAGCCATCTTGAGTTTTATGGTCCTCGCTTGTCGGTATTTGCCCAACGGGTAGTTACCGACAATTCGCCGAGTGACCGAAGCTCGGAGACAACAAGTCCAGCAACTTGCGGGTTGGTGCGGGAGAGGAACTGGGCGCTATGAGCTCCGAAGCAGCGTTCAACCTAGCCCGCGCTCTGCCAAATGGAGCTACTCGATCCGACGCAGCTGCGATGCCTGTGAAGAAGTCGGCAGTGTTCGAAACGCTGGTTCAAAAAGCGGGAATCCCGGAGCCGGACAAAAACATATCGTGCCCGGAAGCGGAAACTGTAGATGTCGAGGATGCAAAGTCCCACGAGCAGGATCTCTGTCAGACTTCCGCCAGCCAATCCCCACAACTGTCCGACGACCTGCTATTGAGCCGTGTCGCCCAGGGAGACAAAGAAGCTCTGTCGGCTCTTTTCCGACGACATGCGCATGCTGTTTTCTCCGTCGCATGTCGCATCCTTCGGGATGAGAGTGAGGCGGAGGATCTGCTCCAGGAACTCTTTCTCTTTCTGTTCAAGAAAGCCGCGCTTTATGATGCAGGAAAAAGTTCGGGCGCATCCTGGATCATTCAGATGGCCTACCAAAGGGCCATCGACCGCAGAAGATACCTGGATGTTCGCCATCACTACAGCGTTCAGGAATTCGACGAAGAAAGAACACCAGCAGCCAAAGGACAAGTGTCCGTCGACCAGATTGCAGGGAAAGCCTTACTGGACAGACTGCGAAGTGAAATCTCTGCAGAACAACGGCAGACCCTTGAACTTCACCTTTTCGATGGCTATAGTTTCCGCGAAATCGCGGCCCGGAGCGGCCAGACGCTGGGAAACATCAGAAATCATTATTACCGGGGCATCGAACGGCTGCGTTCCTATGTTTTCCCGAAAAAATGAGTGCAAAGTGAGAAGATTAGGAAGCGGTTTTCGCGCGCAGGAGCCAAGCCGGTGAACCCTCAATTTCATGACGAGTTCATTGCCCTGTCTGCCCTGTTCTTCGCCGGAGAATTGACTGACGAGGAGTGGGCACTCCTGCAGGTACATCTTGCCTATTGCGACGATTGCCGCACAAAGTTCGAAGAATACCAGCGTCTTCATGCAGATGTCGTCCCCCTCCTGGCTGCAAGCGCCGCTTCCGAGCCGGAAGGCGCAGCCAGCAAGCACCCAGGCTTTTCACTGGAAGCTGCCGAACAGCGTCTCATGGCGCAACTCGATGCTGCACCCACCACAAAGGAACCGCAACGCAGTCGAAAGAGGCAGTGGGCACTAGTAGCCGGGGCGGCTGCCGCCTGTGTTGTGGGCATTTCATGTCTGCTTTATTTTGACTTGGTTTCAGCGAAACGAAATGCAGCGCGGCAACCAGCGACTCTGGAAAACTCCCTGAGAGCTTCAATACCTGTCGCATCCGCAACCCACGAAATCCAGCCGCCCGCAGAGCTGAAAGCTGCCGGGGCTGATGCAAAGAAACTTCAAGAGCAACTCAATGCCGCTGAAGCTCAATATCGGCAATCGACTCTGACTGCCGCGGGCGTTGCGCAACAACTTGCGACAGTACAAGCCGAGTGGAACAAGACCAGCGACGAAAGGGATTCACTCCGCGGGCAGCTTGCAAGCGCTCAGTCGGAGATCCAGTCCTTACGAGCCACGGCGGTAGCGGCAGGCGCAGCTGAACAGGAACGAACTAAGCGCGTGGCCCTTCTCGAAGCGAAACTCCAGGACCTGAACGCGTCTCTCGATGAAAAAGACCGCATGCTGGCGCTTGATAAGGATTTTCTCGCTCACGACCGGGAGATTCGGGACCTGATCGCTGCGCGGAATCTCTATATTACCGACATCTTCGACGTGAAAGACGATGGACAAACGGCCAAACCTTTCGGTCGTATCTTCTATACCAAAGACAAATCCCTCGTCTTCTATGGATACGATCTCGATAAACAGGCCGGATATAAGCAGTCAGTGGCATTCCAGGCCTGGGGCAGCGGAGATGCGCAGCCGGATGTGAGTCTGGGATTGTTTTATCAGGACGGAACGCAGAAACGATGGATTCTGCGCTTCAACGACACCAGGACGCTTGCGCGGTTGAATAGGGTTTTCGTGACTGTCGAGCCACGGGGTGGAAGCGCCAAGCCAACCGGCAAACAAATTCTAATGGCCTATCTTCGCGTGCAGCCAAATCATCCGTAGCAGCTAAGGGGATTGATACAACTCGTCGCGGCCGGCCGTAGATGGAAGGAGCCTATTCATCCTCATCTTCCGGGAGTTCCGCCGCATGAAACGACTGCTTAGTTTCCTCCTCTACGGTTTGTGTCTCTTCCTGCCCCTGGCCAACGCACAATCTACAAATGCCACCCTCAGCGGCGGAGTAACAGACCCCGCTGGCACATTCATCGTCGGCGCCGAAATCGACATTGCCAATGACACCACAGGCGTTGTCTATTCGACCAAAACGAACAGCGCCGGCATCTACTACCTCACCGTTCTTCCTCCCGGACATTACCACGTCCAGGTATCGAAGATCGGCTTCAAGACCCTAATCAAGCCGGATGTCATTCTCAACGTACAGAGCGCTTTGTCGCTCAATTTCTCCCTGCCCGTGGGAGCAACGTCGGAAAGCATCACCGTTGATGCGGCCTCGCCGCTCATCAATACCACGGATGCGTCTGTCAGCACCGTCATTGACAGGCAGTTTGTCGAAAATATGCCTTTGAACGGGCGAAGCCTGCAGAGTCTGATCTCTCTTTCCCCAGGTGTTGTTCAAGTTCCAATTCCCTATGGCTCCTCGAGCGGCTTCAGCGGCGAATTCAGCGTCAATGGGCAGCGTACCGAATCGAACTACTATACCGTCGATGGCGTCAGCGCGAACGTGGGCGTCGGCGGCAGTGGCGTTGCCACAGGTGGAGCATCGGGCTCCATCCCGGCGCAGACGGCGCTTGGCACAACCCAGAATCTCGCCAGCATTGATGCGCTCCAGGAATTCCGCATCAACACCTCCACCTATTCCGCAGAGTTCGGGCGAAGCCCTGGAGCGCAAATAGCGCTGCAGACGCGGTCCGGCACCAACGTCTTCCAGGGCACACTTTTCAACTACTTCCGCAACGATGCACTCGATTCGAACAACTGGTTCAACGATCACACCAGCCCTGCGACGAAAAAGACCGCTGAGCGCCAGAACGACTTCGGCGGCACGCTCGGCGGCCCTATCGTCATTCCCCATGTTTACGACGGCGAAACTCACAGTTTCTTCTTCTACTCCTACGAGGGCCTGCGCTTGCGCGTTCCCACGCCCTCCGTTACGGTAGAGGTTCCGGACGCGACACTGCGAAGCTCCACTCCCGCCGATCTCCAGAGCATAGTGAGCGCCTTCCCTATTGCAAACGGGTCAGATGTTTCCGGGATCCCGGGATTGGCCTACTTTACCGGCGCGTACTCGCTGCCCTCCGGGATCAACACGAACAGCGTTCGTTTCGACCACACGATCGGAAACAAAACTCAACTGTTTGTGCATTATAGCGACTCGTCGTCCAACACGAGCAGCCGTTATACCTATGATCTGGCGCAATTAGTGAACCAGTCCATGGTCGATAGGAGCCTCACCTCCGGGGCCACGCACAGCTTCAGCAGCAAGTTCATCAATGAGGCACGATATAACTACACGTGGACGGAAACCGGGTCGCACAGTTCTATCGACGACTACGGCGGCGCAACCCCGTCGACCCTACAGACCTATCTTCCGAAGTCCACTCTTTCCGATCAGCAATTCGCTGCCTTCCTCTATTACGGCACGCATCCCGGATTCGATCTCAGCACGACGCGCTTCGGGCAAACGCAAATGAACGTCGTCGACAAGCAGACCTTCATCAAGGGGCGGCACTTTATCAGTGCCGGCGTCGATCTGCGCCGCCTTGAAACGACCCAGGTGGTTAACCAGCTTGAAGTGACGATGCTCTACACAAGTTCATCGCAGTTTCTAACTAACAAGTCACAGACCTCGCAGGCCATCAGCAACGGCGTGCCGCCCGCGCCGATCTTCTGGAATATCTCCAGCTTTCTGCAGGACGAATGGAGCGTCTCCCCACGCAACTCCCTCTCGCTAGGGTTGCGCTGGGACATCAACCCACCACCCACGAACGGCAACGGACGCATCCCGCCAGTGCTGGACCAGATCGCCGATCTCGCCACCGCTGTACTCTCTCCAGAAGGAACGCCACTGTGGAATACGTACTACAAGGGATTTGCCCCTCGGATTGGCTTCGCCTCGCATCTCCATGCTGCCGATGGCCGCGACACCGTCCTCAGAACCGGGTTCGGAGTCTTCTATGACACGGGCAATACGCTCGGAGCGATTGGATTTGGATACCTCGGATTCGCTTCGAAGCAAACCTATTCCGGTCTGAGCTTCCCCCTCCCGGACTCTGCATATAGTCCCCCGGCTCCCTCCACCTCGACTCCATACAACCAGACTGTGGTCAGCTACGATCACAACCTGAAGCTCCCATACACTCTGCAGTGGAACCTGTCGATCGAGCAAGCGCTCGGCAGAACACGCACTTTCTCACTTGGCTATATTGGCTCAGCGGGAAGACGCCTGACAGTCGCAAGCTTCCTCAACCCATCCGCAGTCAATCCGGATTTTTCTCTCGGCAACGGGCTCTATACGGTGAGCAATGGTTCGTGGTCCAACTACCACTCTTTACAAGCGAAATTTCAGGAGCAATTGAGCCATGGACTTCAATTCCTTGCATCCATGACCTGGTCCCACAGTATCGACAACCGATCAAACAATTGGATCAACTACCAGCCTCTCCTCAAGGGCGACTCGGACTTCGATGTGCGAGAGAACTTTCAGGCTGCTCTCACGTATAACCTCAGTCCATTTGGCTCCTCGCTTGCCCGACACTTCACGAACGGATGGGCCTTTGACCTGAGAGCATTTGCACGCTCCGCGACACCCGTTGATGTCTATGGCGCGGCCTACGTTGCCTCGGATGGAACCCAGCAATACGCCCGGCCCAATCTCATTCCTGGTGTACCCCTGTATGTCTCTGGTCCGCGCGATGTGATTCCCGGGGGACGAGAATTCAACTTCAATGCTTTTGAAACCGTAACAGGAGCACTTGGCGATGCGCCGCGGAACCTGCTGAGAGGATTCGATGCCAACGAGATCGACATCGCGGCACGACGCGAGATCCTGCTCGGTGGGAAGGCGAAACTGCAGTTTCGAGCCGAAGCGTTCAACATTCTCAACCATCCCGTCTTCGGTGCGATCTACAACACCTTGACCTCCGGCTCCGCTCAATTCGGCCGAGCTTACAATACTTTGAACATCGCACTGACGAATCAGAATTCCCTCTACGAACAGGGCGGACCCCGTTCGCTGCAATTGGCCGCGAAGATCTCGTTCTAGAGGAACCGATCCCCGATCCACCGCTTTCCCTAACGCTCGATCCAGCCATGACGAGGTAACTATGTGTCCGCTTCTGCGCGCAGGCATTCGGGGAATGCTGCGCTTCTCAATCGCCGCAATCGCTATCACGCACAGTCATGCTCAGACGCAGTCCGCGCATAAATTCGAAGTGAGAGATTCGATTGCAATGACGACTTTCGGCATTCCATCGGGGCTTCGCAACGGTCTCCAAGTGGAGACATCTCCTGACGGACGATACTTCTGGTTTGTCACATCTCGCGGACTTCTCGAAACCAATCAAATCGAATCGACTCTTTGGCTCATTCCATCAAGCTCAGTCCGCGCATTCCTCGATGGCACTGGGGCGGCCCAGCCACCAACGCCACATCCGGTGGCGCGCCTCAGAGCCGTTCCCACTCTCCAGGCAAATTCATCGTATGCTTCGTTGATCTCAGAGGTTCGATGGTCCAGCGATTCGCGAAAAGTCTACTTCCTTGGTCAGGTTTCCGGCTCAGGCAGGAGGCTCTATGAGGTCGACGTTGCCGCGAGCCGCTGCCACGCGATCACTCCCCTTGAGATTAGCGTTCAGCAGTATGCCCTGCAGAACATCCACCTCGCTCTTACCGCGACGCCCTCCATCACTCCCAAGAAGACGGTTCCTTGGAAGCCAGACGAGGCCATCAACCCGGATGCCGGCGCGGTGACAGGCTTAGGGCTTGAGGACATTCTGCTCTTCCCGCAAGAAACGCATGGCTTCGGCAACATCGACCTGACTCCCGAGCTTTGGACAGGAACGACTCGGCAGATTCACCGTGTGCCCTCCAAGCGTGAAAATCAGAGCGATGTTCAGCATTCCCAGGATGTACTGTCCATCTCTCCCGATGGACGGATGGTAATCCGGCTACTTCCCGTCTCCTATATCCGGCCGGAGTGGAGCCTCTACAACCCCATGGAAGGCTTCGAATCCTGGCGGATTCGTGCGGACGATCGCTCCCAGGTCTCACCGGAATACTGGTACCGGTTGCGCGAGTACACGCTGACGGATGCGCGGACAGGCAAGACAAGCACCCTCGTCGATGCCCCCGGTGGTGATTCCCTCGCTATGCAGGACCGGAGTCTGGCTGTTTGGTCACCGGATGGCAAGAGCGTTCTATTAGGCAACATCGCCTTGCCATTCAACGGAGTCGATGAAAGCGAAAGGCAACGGCGAAAAACAACCTGTGCGGTCGCAGACGTCGAGATCGCGACCCGCAGCGTCCAGTGCGTTGTCTTCTCTAGGGACGCTGTCAACGTTGTACTGACGGCTGCGAACCCTCACCCTCTTCGGCTTAAAGCGGCCTCCTGGAACAGCAACATGGAAGGCATCGCCCTGCGATTCAGTTGGCATGACAAGTGGGGCGAAGACGAGCGATATCGTCGCATCAACGGGAAGTGGACTCTGCAAGATGCCATTCCTACCAATCCGGCGACCGTGTCCGATTCCGATGATGCTGCTTTATCCGGGCAGAAGCCGGGGCATGTGACGCTATCAATCCGACAGGATCTCAATACTCCACCTGCACTCTGGGCCACGGATACCGTTAGTGGGAAAACGATGCAGTTGTGGAACCCCAACCCCGAACTCAGCCGAATGCGTTTGGGCAAGGCATCTCTTTACCATTGGCACGACAAAACCGGGTACGCGTCCACGGGGATTCTCGTACTACCGCCAGACTACCGTCCGGGCCTTCGCTATCCCCTCGTAATTCAAACCCATGGGGTCTGGGAGGACATCTTCATCACCGAGGGATCATACACAACCGCAATGGCCGCCCGCCCGCTGGCATCTGCTGGCATAGTTGTCTTGCAGACCCAGTGGAATGCCACTCACTTTTCCGAGCGGCAGGAAGAATCTGACCAAGTCGAGATGTTTGATGCCGCCATTGCGCAACTGAGCAAAGACGGGATCATTGATGATCGGAAGGTCGGCATCGTCGGGTTCAGCCGCACTTGCGGACACGTTGAACAGGCCCTCATCAGCAGTCCCGAACGTTACGCGGCAGCCACGATCGCAGACGGCATGGATGTCGGCTATCTTCAATACATGCTGTTTGCCGACGGACGGCCGTCGCTAGCGAGAGAGTACGAGAAGATCGTTGGGACGCCGCCTGTCGGGGACGGCCTCAAAACGTGGATTGACTACTCTCCCAGCTTCCACATGGACAAGGTCAAAACGCCGCTACGTATCGAAGCCATCGATCCCAGTTCGATCCTGACGATGTGGGAAACGTACGCCGCATTGCGTAGGCTCCATCGACCCGTTGACCTGATCTATATCGCAGGGGCACAGCACATTCTTCAAAGGCCTCTGGATAGAATGGCCTCAGAACAAGGCAGTGTGGATTGGTTTCGATTCTGGCTGCAGGGATACGTGGACACCGACCCCACAAAATCGGCTCAGTACGCCCGCTGGCGGAGTTTGAAGAGCTTGCAATAATCGGAAATGATGACGAGCAGTCGAAGCAAACATCGCACCCTCGGCTGCTCGTCGGTTGACTTACTCGTCCGCTTCATAGGCCGCCGGCGTGCATTCGACTCCATCGAAGTCCGGGCTGGCCTTGATCTGACCCTGGATGACATCTTCTGCAACGAAGGTGTCGACGATTTGCGGTGGTGTGTATTTCATATTGATTCTCCTTGTGCTGTGGTGGTTCCTACCAGGAGATGCATGCCTCCCCCGATAAGCTCTTGATGGTCAGCAATCGCATTGCCGGGTCTCTTTTCTTTAACCCATCGCCGCAAGAGGACCATCGCTTGTCAATGGCCGATGTAGATGTAGGTCATACCAAAGATGGAAGTGGATCGCCCGTATGATGAAGGGCAGCTTGCTCAGATCACCGCGTCGGATTGCGGCAGTGACATCTTCTTCGAGCCGGTGACTGTCGACCAGTTCATGAATCTGTTGCGAAGAGGTCCTGAAAAGCTGCCGTATCTCCTGCTCGCGAGATTGCAGCGTCAGGAGAACTGATCGTCTGCGGGTACCCTTACGTCGACGCTCCAGGACCTCCCGCGGCACGATGTCCCGCAATGCGCTTCTCATCATCGCCCTTCTCCTTCCCGGCTTCAGCAATCGCTCTCGCGGCACACGAAGGAGGAAATCGTCCAGATCGCGATCAAGATACGGGTAGAGAACATCGTATCGGCGGAAATGGCGTTGCGGCCGTTGCGGAAGCGTCTCGAGCAGCGCCAGACCGGTGCGGGCATTGCTAATATGACTTGGTCTCACCCATCCCTGAAAACTGCTACCCTGCGAACACTGGTTCACCTGTTCGAGTCGCTTCAACACAGAGGGTCTGAACCACAACGGCAGCAATTGCTTTTCAATGTGCGGTTCCCGGTATTGCTGCGATATGAACCGCAGTGTCTGGCTCATCATGTGCAGCAAAGGAGTCCTGTCAACAAGGCACCAGTCAACCGCCCTCCGTAGATACGAAAACGGTCTCCCGGCTATGAGCAGGTCCCCCAGTTCGGGAAGAGGAGTGGGCACGCCTCCTAGCAACTCGTCCCCGCCTATGCCAGAGAGCACGGACCTGTAATCAGTCGACGCTGCGGATTCAACCAGCCGGCGCTCGTTGTCAAATGTCGCACTGTCTGCTCCTGGCCAGAGATAGCTGACCGGAGCAACGGCGATCTGTTCACTCAGAAGCGGAAGAGGCAGATGCAGACCTCTCTTCTCGCGGTATCTCTCAACGGTCTCGAAAAAGGGCCTCTCATTCCAATTTGGCTCCGAGTCATCGTAATACGACACAGTATCCAACAAGTCTTCGCGCTCAGCCCCTTGCAGCTTGCGAATATGGTCCGACATACAGACGATTGAACTCGAATCGATTCCACCGCTGAGTTGCGCCAGGATCGGTGCACCAGGCCCCGTCCTGCGCTCAACGGATTGTTTGAAAAGCGAAAAGAACTGTTCCTCATACTCGGCATCTGACCGGTAGTGGATCTGATCCTTGACCATCCAACTCCAGTGCGAACGGCACCGAATCTTGTCGCCGTCAATGCACATATAGTGCGCCGCCGGGACAGCGCGGATTCCTTGATAGGGGGTCTGATTGCGAATCGGCTGACAGGCCAGATAGCATGCAGCGAACTCCTCATCCAGATCGCGTCGCTCGGCGCTGGCGAAGAACGTTTCGAGATACGTGCCCCACAGGACATGATGCTTCGCGATTTCGTAATAGAGCGTTCGTGTCCCCGCATGATCGCGTGCAAGGTAGAGCAGCCTGTCGGAGTGTGACCATAGCACCAGCGCCCAATCGCCAATGAATCTCGCAAAGCAGCCCTCTCCCCAGCGCGCAAAGGCCGCAAGTACAATTTCTGAATCCGCCACATTGCGGGCATCTAGACCAAGCGCCCCCTGGAGTTCTGCGTAATTGTCGAGCCTGCCGTCAAAACAGAGCATATTGCTTCGCTCATCGACGAGCGGTTGTCCTTCGAGGCGCGAGCGCTCATGCGTGTAACTGGCTTGGAAGCCCATCCCGATGTCACGTGCTACCCGGACGAACGTGCCGTCGAGCGCGTGGCGGCCCGTAGCCTGAGCCAAGCTTCTTAGCTGGCCTTCCGTCACGGACTGTTCATCGGTCATGACGCCGAAAATAATGCTCATGGCCACTCCTTTCCACCTCACAGCGTTCAAGGACTGTATAGATATCCTGCATGTAGGGCTTGTCGTTCACCACCTTGCCGTTGATCTCACACCATGCGTGCGATTTGAATGGAATCGTTTGTGCTCCAATTACCAGTTCTGCACTCCAGCCGTAACGCCGAAGCAGAAGCGTTGTCGCCGAAGACCGTTGCAGGCAGAGCACGCGATGGAGATAGAAGACGCACGCATAGTCCATGGCGCGACACAGGCTGTCACTCGGAATCACGTTCGCGAAGGTAGTTGGACGGATGGGCGCTTCCTCCACGATGCGATGAAGTTCCTCAAATCTCAGGAAATGCATGACGCAGTCGAAGTAGAACAGCAGAAGCCAACTCTCAAACACAAGACGCTTCATTGTTCCCCCCATCTGGAAAATCGACCTGCAACTGCCGGCAGAAGAATGCGATCCGGCGCGCCAAAGCAGATATGCGGACAGAAAGTGGCAACACAGGTGAGTGCCCGCGTTCCTCGCTATAGTCCACTATTACCGGCGACTTCTGCGCCGGCCGTTCCTGAAGAAGAGCCGCCATCTTGCGAACATGGGCAGGATTGCATCGATCATCCTTGTCTCCGGCAACCAACATCGTTGCCGGATAATTGGCATCCTCAGCAACGTGGTGATACGGGGAGTAGCCATAGAGGGCACGGAAGTCTTCCGCATCCTCGACCGTGCCATACTCAGTCCGCCACTTCACAGCTTGGTCGAAGTGTTCGTAGCGGACCATGTCCAGCAGGGGAGCTATACAAAGAGCAGCAGCGAACAGGTCCGGTCGTTGCGTTAGCGCAGCGCCGATTAGCAGACCGGAGTTTGATCCGCCAAAGACGCCCAAGCGCGAAGGCCGCGTTATGCCTTGCTGGCAGAGCCAGTCTGCTGCAGCGATGAAATCGCTGATGGCTGTTTGACGATTCCTCCCCCTCCCCGCATCGTGCCATGCTTTCCCAAACTCGCCGCCGCCGCGGAGATGAGGCAATGCAAAGATGGCTCCAAGTTCCATCATGATTGTGACCAGGACTGAAAACTGTGGCGTCATGGAAACGCCGAAGCCGCCATAACTGGTCAGGATCGCCGGCCTCGGACCATCGTCCGTGCCGCTACTATGCGCAACCAATGTCAATGAAATTGAGACACCATCCATTGCAGCAACGCTCACTTCCCGCACATGGCAAGTACGACTTCTGCGAACCGGACCTCGTTGATGCCACAGTTTCGATGTGTTCGATTGCGGGTCGTACTCATAGATGGCGGGTGGTGTGTCGAAGGACTCGAACATAAAAAAAAGCCCCTCGGACTGTTGTGAACCACTCGGAAGCATTCGAATCGTTCCGTTTGCCGGGAGGTCGATTGTCGCCAGCTTTTGCCCATCAAAGTCCCAGGCGTCAATTGACGGAATCCCTCCCTCCAGGTAGCTGACGTAGATCCTGTCCCGTGTGATCGCAAACTGCCGGATGGGACTGCGTCTCTCGGGAACCAGTGTTCGCAGTTCTTCTCCATCGGTCGACAATTCGACAAGCTTGGAATTCCTTGACTCGGTTTCGAGCAGCGCCATTATCCTGGCGTGGCAGAGGATTGGATTGTAGGGGAGCCGCTTTCCTGCAAAGACCTGCAACCAGTTGCCAACATCGCTTTCGAGAGCGATCGAGAAGTCCGCAAGTATCTCCAAGCCCTGCGGACGGAGCCACACCGCGCCTAGATAATGCGCATTCGCTATAAGCACAAGTCTGCTGCCTATGGCTCGCGGAGCGCGAAAAACGATTTCATCCTCTCCAGATTCGCCTAAACGATGCAAACGAATAGTGTCCTCAGAGAAAGAGTTGTCTACTTCCTGTGAGTAGAAATAGCCGTTGCAGTCGGATGTGAATGCAAATCCTCGCGCGTATCCCACGGGTATGCAATCAGGAAAGATCTGGCCACTGGCCACGTCAACGATGTGAATCTCTTTACGGTCTTCGCCGCCCCGCTTCATCTCGAACGCCAGAAGCTTCCCGCTTTCAGAAATGCGATGAATTCCCACCGAGGTGAATGGGCTTTCGCCGGAGAGATCGACGAGTAACCGCTCTTCCGCCGCCGCGGCATCTCGCACATAGATGCCGGGCTGCTCCTCTCCCTTTCGCCGCTTCGTGTAGAAGTAGCGGTTCACCACGCGGTAGGGCTGATCGACGACCTCCACATCGAGAAACTCCCGAACGCGGCGCTTCAACATCCCGAGATCCGGACATGCGGCGAAGTATGCTTCGCATCGGCTCCGTTGCGCTCGAATCCACTCGGCTGTTTCCGGCGAATCCCGGTCTTCAAGCCAGCGGTACGGATCCTGCACCACCACGCCGTGTATCATCTCTTCGACCCGAGGCATGATTTTGTTCATAGGACCTCCAGCAATGCGGGGTCCTGTGCTGCGCGGTCCATGTGACGCGCCAGGCTTCGCATGTAACTATCAACTTGAGGACGACTCTCTCGTCCCCTGAACCAGTCGCCTCGGCCGTACAGGTAAGCGTAAATTGCAAGAAGAGGCATCAGAGTAATAGCTTCGCCGATGCTTGTATCGCTGAGCCGGCTTAACCACGATCTCCGATAGACCGCGCAGACACTCTCACGATGGTCTCGATTTAGTTGGCAGAGGCGATCACAAGACAGAAATGGATTGCCGATCGCGGCTTCACTCCAGTCGGTAAAGACACAATGAACTCCATCGTAGAGAATGTTGCCTACGCTCAGGTCGTTGTGGATCAGTACATCCGGAATACCGAGACCTTCCATGCGAAAGCACGTTTCACGCAGGATTTCCGCCAGTTCGATAAGGCGCTTACGGCTAAGAGGAACTACGTTCGTTGAGCTTTGCCGTGCCATGGCATCGATCAGATAAGCAGTGATTGCATCGATATGTCTACTCAAGGCTGAAAGCCTATGATCGAATGCTCCGGCAGACAACAACACATCCGCACAATCGACAGTTTGAAGCTGAAGCGACGTGAAGTCCTCCGCAGCACTTACCAGTGATTCCTTCGTGGGAGAGTCTGGTAACGGGGCACCGGCTTCCTCGGTCAGCCAGGCATTCCATTTTTTCCTCGCTGCAATCAGAGGTGGCAAAGAGGCTGGACATAACTCACTTAGAAAAGCCACGACAGAAAATTCGTGCTCGTTAGGCGATCCCGTTGCTTTCAACCAATACGCATGACCGTCATCCGTACGGAATCGCAGAAGTGCGAACGCCCCACCCGCATTCAACTGCTCAATTTGGCTACTGGAAGAGATAGTGTGACCTGTCGTGGTCTCTATCCAGTCAACCGTTTCATTGATCCAGCCCACCCTGCTGAAGGGGTTCTTGCCTCTGCCGTGAAGGATCGACAGTAAAGCGGAGTATTCTGATTCCAGCAACTCGGAACCAGCGATTTCATCCAGACCCACGGCCCTGAGACCAGATGGAATCGCATGGCCTAACATCTCTGCCGCTACACAATACGCAGAACCGTCACTCGCTGGGAACACGTCCAGAATCACGGTCTCAGCGCCCCATGTGGTCTGGATCGATTTGCGCAGTTGCTGCGCTGGACGCGTCCAACGGGGAATAGTCACACGCGGCAAACGGTTCCCATCAACAGCGCCCACGGCCCATACCGCACGCGAGTTCGGCTGTACAAGAACAACGCGGTACTCTACTATCTCGACAATCTTGCTTTTTGCCTCCATAGCGTCCTCTCGATCAGCGAGACAAGAGATGTTGTTTCTTCAGAGCATCGATGAACTCTCGCACATCGCGCTCCAACGTATCCACTTGCTCACCCGTCTCGCGGGCAAGACTCTCTGTAATGGCCGCCAATCCCTCACCGCGCTCCAAGCCCTGCCACACAAATGCCCCGGTTGCATTCAGAGTTGTGATCGTCCCCGCAGCGGAGTTCAGAACCACGGCGCCATCCTGATTCGCAATGGTTCGTAGATGAGCAGTGGAATCTCTCATGGGCGCTCCCTCGCAAATCCGGCGCATATGAAGCGTGCCGGAATGAGACAGAGCTTAGCGCAGTTTCAATCGCGCGCAAGTGGGAATCCGGGAGGTGGCCAAACTTACTCTTGTAGAGCGTATTCAAAGATGTTGCACGCCCCGGAAGCTGCATCCGCAGTGCAACGGAAGACTGCCATATTGGCCAAATTTACAGTGCGGCATCTGAGGCCCGCAGAAACCGTTGCTAAACCGGCACGAGGACGCAGCCTGCACGCCATAGATTCTTGAATTCGTCCCCGATGAGCGTTGTCTTCGATCCGTATCCGTAAGCACTGGATCGGAGTGCATATTCGCTACCATCCCGTTCGAGGTAGCCACAGATGGTTTCAACTCCTCTCCGAAGAACATAAATAGGCCGTGACCATCCGGTCCGTCTTTGCTCGGTGTGAACGTCGGGAACTGCCGGGGGTTTCTCAAGGACCAGCCATGAGCCTGGACCGATCGCCGGATCAAGCCCGTGCATTGCGTACCCGTTGGCTAAACGCAGTGCCCGTTGGCTCCACAAGCGCAGTTCGGGGTAATGGGCTGACAGAAACGGAGCCCATTCGACGAGTTCCCGACGGTACGCCTCCCACGCTTTCGAGGGCTGGGGCTGGCGCACTGCTGGAGTTGCCGCCACCACGTCGGCCCATTGTCTGGCATTGAGCAGCGTTTCCAGCGAAAACCGCCCCTTGTCGGAAAGGAAAGAGCCTCCCGTTCTGAGCGAGTCCGTATAGCGTGCGTAGTTCGTCATCGTGAGATAGATCAGGGAATCGACGTGCGGTTCTGATGGCGTAAATGCCCGATAGCGGCGCTCCGTTCTCGGACTGGGAATGGAGCCGAAGACTGTGCCGAGGGCTTCCCGGAGAAACTGTTCCTCCTGCTTCGTTCTCTTGAATCGCTTACGTTCGGTTGCAAAGAGAATATTCCTCGTCAGTTGTTCCGTGGGCAGAATTAGATCTGCGCAACCGCGGCACGGTGAAAGTGCGTACCGCGAAGGATAATCCGGTAGCGGAAGTTTCAATGCAAACATCTGCACTCGACCGGCAATCCGCACCGAACCGGGGTAGTCGAAATTCTGAGCGCCGAGATACGTCCTTTCCAACGCTAATAGCTGTAGTTTGCCGCGCGATATAACGCAGCGGCTGCAGCAATAGCCATTGCCGAATTGAAGCAGATAGATCGCTCGCGGATTCGGATGAAATTCTTCATCCTTTTCGATGGGATTCACCAGAGCCAGCGAACCGGGCGGGAGGCTTGACCCGAGGCTGTCCTCTGTTCCGACATGGACGAATAATGTTCTTGGCCGAAGCCAGCCCGCCTCTTCCAGAACGCGCATCGGAATGCCGCTTTGCCATTTGGTTACCATCTCTCCCAGCATTCCGTCGGCCCTGAAGATTTCCTCCGATGCGAATTCGAGAGGTAGGTCGATCGGCCGGTCGCGTTCGAACGGATACGAATCAATGAGGTGAGTACGTCCACCGTTCAGCCGTAAATCATATTCCCGGATTCTCGGAAGGTTGTAGCCGAATAGGTGGTGCGCTCCCTCATTCGTAAGCCAGGTCATCTTAGCTACCTCGTCGACCATGTTGAGCGTGGGATGTTCTTTGGTGCGCGGGAGATTCGACAGGAGGTCCTTGATCCCTGTTTCGCGCCGTTTGGAGGCTCGGCGCTCCTGTTCGTTGGACGGCTCAATCTGGCGATAAAGATTCCGTATGTGGTCTAAGGCATCGGCAATCTCACTGCGCGTGACAGGTCTATACACAACGATGTCCCCTTTTTCGAGAATCTCAGCACATGACCTGCGAAATCGCAGATGAACGGCAGATAGATCGAGCGAGTCACAGGGAGAGCCTTATCTCCTTGATGACGGGCACCCGTCTCTGGAACCAATCCCGCGCAGGCGGGAGATAGCATCGTTGAGCTTTTCCGTTGCATGGCGTAGCTTCTGTTCCTTCACCGCGCGTTAGAATACTGCACGGTCAAAGCCTCATGGGGAAGGAACCGCCTTTCGCGAATTCCTCTGCTTCCATGCCTTCGGTCTTACAAAAAAGTGTGCCTTCTTGAGTTCGCTCTCGCAAGCAGAACCAGGGTGCAGAAGGCGACAAACATAGCAGATTCAATGATTCGGTCAGCAGACAATCGTGCGCTGTGACAAGGCGGATTGGCACGTCTTACCAGTTGTGGAGGTAATCCATCTCCTTCAGGATGCACCGATTCAATCCATCACTTCAACAGGAGGCTTGTCGCCAGGCTATCGGCGCATGAGAAATTCTCCGCCGCGCGCTCACAAACTCCATCCACTGCTGTGGAGCTATTGTGGACCGAATGCTGGACTCAATCTCTGTGAGTGCGATCACGCTTCCATTACCCGCATCTGCCTGTAACGCTTTATGCCATGCACTGATCTCTATTGCGCCCTGCGGACTCTCAGGCACCGCAAGAGAAGGACAGGCTGCGCCCGGCGGCGGCCGGAATTCTGCTTCGTCTGCCGTCTCAATCCGCTCTCGCCCGGAAGCAATGCAGAACGGCAGACGCCCTGCGGGTTCCGGCTCCCCCTGAAGGTCTCCCCCGAAAAAGCATTCCGTCCGCCTTGGGAGCAGCCATCTCTCGCGCCCTCCGGGTGTGTGCCCTGAGAGATCACTCCGGGACCACAAAGGAGATCAAAGCCATGCAGGCACAAGCCACAATTCAGAACCAGCTAGTCAACACCATTATGCACGGAGACTGCATCCAGGTCATGCACCAGATGCCGGCCAACAGCGTCGACTTCATACTCAGTGATCCTCCCTACCTGGTGAACTATCGGGATCGCGACGGCCGCAGCATACGCAATGATGCGAACAGCGACTGGCTCAAGCCCGCGATGAAGGAAGCCTATAGAGTGCTGAAGCAGGATCGGCTCGCCGTAATGTTTTATGGATGGAGCGCTGTCGACAGCTTCTTCGCAGCATGGCGCGAAGCCGGGTTTTATCCGGTCGGCCACATCGTCTTTCGCAAGGACTATGCGTCTAGGAGCAGGCTGGTTCGCTATCACCATGAGCAAGCCTACCTACTGGCAAAGGGCAGGCCTCCGCTGCCGAAGCATCCGATCGCAGATGTGATCGATGTCGATTACAGCGGCAACAAGCTGCATCCGACCCAGAAGCCAATCTCGGCACTCGTTCCTCTGATCCGCAGTTTCTCGTTGCCGGGCGAAGTTCTGCTCGACCCGTTCGCGGGCAGCGGAAGTTCCTGCGCCGCGGCGGCGCTCACCCATCGCAGATACATTGGAATCGAATTGGACGAGAAATATCACATCGAAGCGATTGCAAGGCTGAACCGGGTTCATCAGAGGATCGCGCGCAAGCGGTCCTCTGACCTAGCCGCATCTGCCGAATCGATGGTTCATTGAGGTGGCGGGACGATGCAATTCTCCGGCATTCCAACCTGCGAACCAGTTTGACCGCGGCTCCGCTCCGCCTCAAGGCGAACGTTAATCTGAGTTCTGGCTCCTACCGCCTTGACCCGGCGCGGCGCCGCGTCCCGTCTCCTGGCCATGGTTGGAATGCCATGATCTGCGCTTTTCCGCACTGCACAAAGTACTTTTCGAGAAAGGGAATCCAAGTGGTGATCGGGCCCAGTAGAACCACGATGAAGACAATGGGCTTGCTTGTCCCAGCTTTTGCCTGCTTTGTTGTTCGAGCGTTCTGCGCGCAATCTGTCATCGTGCCACAACACGATCATGGAGATAACGGAGGCGACAAAGTTCAGTCCCAGCAGAATCCACGTATTCGGCCAGTTTCAGTACCCAACTGATCCCAAAAGGCACGCCGATGTCACAAGCAGACTGAAGACGAACGGAAAAACCTTCTTCAGAATTGCAGAAAGCATGCCTGTATTATCGCTCCCGCTTCTCACCGGCACCGTGCAATTCATCAGACGCGTCTGGCAAATTCAGAGCAGCAAGCATTATTCACCAAAGAGACTTGTGAACTTCTTTTGCCTTAGTTCCTCAATCGCGCGTTCTGTTTGTTTCCACGGCTCGCCCTTGATTTTGACGATGAGCGTGGCCCAGATACTTTCGAAGGCAGCTACCGCATCGTCTTCGTGAAAGTTGATGCCTGCAGGTAGAAGCGGCGCAATATCCTCGCTCAGATTACGCGTTAGCTTTTCCAGCATCCGCTGCTCTGCATTCGCACGGGTGATTGGTTTTCCTTCGAGCGCCAGATAGTGATCAAAGCAGGCAAGGAGCGTGTCGGGATTCATTGAGAGCTTCCGCAAGCCCATGTGCAGATCGAAGAGATCGCGGTTCTTGCGACGCTGTAGAAGGGCCCGCAGCTTGGTTCCGAAAATTTCTTCGGGCGCGAACGACGCGATATTGGCCTTGGCGTGATACCAGCTATTCTCAACTACAAAAGGATATTGCTGGATACCGAGTACGCTGTCGTGCTCGCGGGTATTGATCTCTACTTTGACTTTCAAAGTGGAGTCCGGTTGGGCCTCGGGCGCGAACCGGAAGACGAAGTGCATGGAATGCCCTGCCTGCTCCCGCTTGCAGTCACCAAGCCATGAAAGAGCCTCACGAATGGCGCTGGCGGTGGTCCCAATTTGCTCGGCTTGTGTCTGCACCAGATCGATATCTTCGGAGTAGCGAAGCGGTTGCTTGAAGAGAAGTTTGTGGATGGCGGTGCCGCCTCGAAACGCAATCTTGCCCGCCAATGCCGGAGCATTGAAGAGATCACATAGAGCACGGCTGATGATTAAATCCTGCTCGATCTGCTGCGATGTTGGCCAGGGAGCTTTGGTGCTCCATTCCTGAACGTATGCTGCGGGAATCAAAAGTCGGCCTCCACGGGTTCATTGATAACGAGTTTCCACTTGGCAACGCGCGGGGCTTCTTCGGTAAGCGAGGCGATGAGCGGCTTGACGGATGGATCAAGTAGGAGCGAGGTCTTTGCTTTCTTGGCGAAGGGCTCAAGTGCGCGGGCCTGTGGCTCGCAGCCTGCTAAATCGAGCATGTACCCAAGCCGACGCACGGAGGCGTTTTCATAGACCACGGCGGCTCTGGCGAGTTTGCTGGCGTCGGCTTGTGCGCCGAGGTCTTTGACGATCTGAGCAAGCCCGTTAATGCCTGCCGATTTGTGGAAGTAGCGGGCGCAATCAAGCAGGGTCAGCTCGATACCGGCGACTTTGGCAAAACCTGCTTCGCTCTTCATGCTTCCGAGCCATTCAGACTGGTTGACCTGCGCAAACCCTGCTGGCGCCTGGTAGACAAACTGGAGCTGGTGACGGCCGATCTCAAGGTCACGAAGCTGCTTCGGAACGATCACCTGAAAGGTCATGGCCGCCTGATGTGAAGAGCCATGAAATGCCGCCGCGCGCAGGAGTGAAACGCGGTAATCAATGCCCTGATACTTCATGAGCGGATCGATCCAGCGGGCCGGGTCCGGCGCGCCCGACACCCGATCTTCTGGGCGCAGAATCAGGTAAAAACCATGGCGGAGGTTGACCACCCGCTGCTTTTTGGCCATGCGGCCAATGGCGGCTTTCAGTGCAAGCAGAGAAACGTGCAACTCGGCCAGCGCCTCTTCACTGTTGAAGTAGGCGCGCCCGCGAAGGAGTTGTGCATCGATATATCGGTCAAAGCCCGACATTCCCATATTATATACAAAAAGCTGCGATAACCGTATCTTTTTGAATATGAAATGGGATTTAGACAGTGCATTGTCTTCCCATGACGTGCGTGGCTATCATGCCTTTTCCTTTCAATGAGTTAAGTCGATTTTCAAGAATTCTTTCGATACTGCCGAGAGAATTCGCCAGACGGTGTCTGGACAATTCAGAAATTGCAGACACCGTCTGCAATTTCTGTTTGGCGGGCTCACATCATTCCGAGTCCTTGCCCGGGACTCCTTACCCGAGGCGAATCCCACAGATTGCCCAGATGACGTCTGGGCTGTTACCGGGCCGTCGCAATTGCCAGTTCGATAACCTACTCGACCATAGTCGAATAATTATTCGACTATGGTCGGGATAGAGAACGCATGAGCGTATTGCCAGCAGGCTTTGTCTGGACGCATCCAGATGCTGACTGGCCCCCGGCGGGTTGGTAAGACCGCCTTGCTTCTGGATCTTGCTGCCCCCAATAATGGTCTAACTCCGTGCATTTTCAGCTTTTCCAAAACTCTGGTAGTTTAGTGGGTCTGACCTGTCACCCTGATTTATCATAGTGAGACGTGGATTCTTTGATTATGAAGGGTTTGTGCAGATTTACCCTCTGTGTCGCAAATAGAGCAGAGGATAAGGATTGTTGCGTTTCTGCACGATGCGCAGGAGATGGGACTGACGCCTTATCACGCCCGGTATTTTGCTCACGAACTGACCAAGCGCTCCAGTTCGGCGTCGGTCGATAGTCTCACATCGGCCCTGGCCGACGCTCAGGTTGACCTCAATCCCCATCAGGTCGAAGCTGCGCTCTTTGCCTTCCGCTCTCCTCTTTCACGCGGCGCAATTCTTGCCGACGAAGTTGGTCTGGGAAAGACCATCGAGGCGGGTATCCTGCTTTCGCAACGCTGGGCAGAACGCCGTCGGCATCTGCTCGTAATCTGCCCGGCCAATTTACGCAAACAATGGGCACAGGAACTTCTCGACAAGTTCTTTCTTCCATCCGCCATCCTTGAAACCAAGACCTTCAACGAAGAGATCAAGCGCGGCAATCTGAATCCCTTCGACCAGCCCAGAATTATCCTTTGCTCGTTTCAATTTGCCCGAACCAAAGATTCGTACCTGCGTCAGACGCCATGGGATCTTGTTGTCATCGACGAGGCACACCGGTTGCGCAATGTCTACAAGGCAAGCAACAAGATTGCCAACGCCATCAAAGCCGCGATTGCCGAACGCCAGAAGACGCTGCTCACCGCCACGCCCTTGCAGAATTCCTTGCTGGAGCTTTACGGTTTGGTCAGCTTTATTGACGAGTACACCTTTGGCGACTTGAGGAGCTTCCGCAGTCAGTTCTCACGCGTGAATTCAACGGACGACTACAACGCACTACGGGATCGTATCCGTCCTGTCTGCCAGCGCACGTTACGCCGTCAGGTTCTCCCTTACATCAGCTACACCAACCGCCATGCGCTCGTGCAGGAGTTCGTCCCCAACGAGGACGAACAACGGTTGTACACACTGGTATCGGAATACCTGCAATCTCCGCAGCTCTATGCGCTTCCCGCCAGCCAACGGCAACTGATGACGCTGATTCTACGCAAACTGCTGGCATCTTCGACCTACGCCATCTCTGATACGCTGCTTGGCCTTGCCAACAAGCTCGAAGCTGTTGAGACGGAACAGGCCGCCCTTGACGCGCCACCTCCGGAGAATATCGAAGAGAACTTTGACTCGCTGCCGGAGATCGAGGACGAGTGGCTGGAAGATGAGCCGGATGAAGATTCCGGCAATGGACGCGAAAAACAGCAACTTACACCGGAGCAACGCGCGGAACTGCGGGCCGAGAAAGAAAAGCTGCGCGAATTTCATCTGCTTGCCAGAAGCATCCAGAAGAACTCCAAGGGTGAGGTTCTGCTCAGTGCTCTCCGCAGAGGGTTTGAAGTTGCAGGTCAAGCTCGTGCGGTGCACCAGAACGGTGCATTACAACAGAAAGCCCTTATCTTTACTGAGTCCCGACGCACACAGGAATACCTGCTCCGGCTACTCGAAAACTCGGAATTTGCCGGAAAGATTGTTCTCTTCAACGGCACCAACAGTGATGAGAAGAGCAGCCAGATTTACCAGAACTGGTTGGAGCGCCATCAGGGCACAGACCGTGTTACCGGCTCGCCTACCGCCGACAAGCGCGCGGCGCTGGTCGAGTATTTTCGCGACGAAGCCAGCGTCATGATCGCCACTGAGGCCGCCGCCGAGGGTATCAACCTTCAGTTTTGTAATCTGGTCGTCAACTACGACATGCCATGGAATCCGCAGCGCATCGAGCAGCGGATCGGGCGCTGCCACCGCTACGGGCAGAAGTATGACGTGGTTGTGGTTAACTTCCTCAACCGGGCCAACGCGGCGGACGTGCGCATCTACCAGATACTTGCTGAGAAGTTCCGGCTCTTCGATGGTGTCTTCGGCGCGTCAGATGAAGTCCTCGGCTCTATTCAGTCCGGTATGGATTTCGAGAAGCGCATTGTTTCGATCTACCAGAAATGCCGCGCACCCGAGCAAATCGAATTCGAGTTCGACGCCCTACAGAAGGAATTGGAGTCGGAGGTCACCGAGGCGCGTTCTGCCGCGCAGGAGCAGCTACTCAACAACTTCGACCAAGAAGTCATCGAGAAGGTCCGCGTCGAAGCTGGAAATTCCCGCAGCCGTTTCGAGCAGATGCTATGGAAGACGACTTGGTTCTTTCTTCAGCCTTATGCGCGATTCGACGATGCAGACCATAGCTTCCATCTGGAGCGGAACCCGTTTCCCGAGGAAGTCATTCATCCAGGCCCCTACCGGATGGGCCGGAATGTCGAAGACGCCAACATCTATCGCGCCGGCCACCCGCTGGCACAGCGCGTACTTGAATGCTGCCTTCACCTCGACACGCCGCCGGTAGAGATCCGCTTCCAGCTCAGCAAGAGCGGCAAGCGCCTTTCCATTTTGGAGCCGCACATTGGGCGATCCGGCTGGCTGGTCTGTTCCAAATTCACGGTCGAATCCTTCGAGCCTGAAGAGCACATCCTCTTTGCCGCGGTTCAGGACAGCGGAGAACCGCTGGACTCAGATGCTTGTTTACGGCTCTTCGATCTTTCCGCCGACGTGGGCCAACCCGTGCTGCCAGTGTCTGTCCAGGCACTCGACGAACAACTCAATAAGCGCCGGGCACAAGTTCTTGAGGAAATCAGCCAACGCAACAACACTTGGCTCGATCAGGAAACGGTCAAGCTCGACCGCTGGAGCGAAGACCTCAAGTATGGCCTTGAACAGGAGATCAAGGACCTCGACCAGCAGATTCGAGACGCCAAGCGCGCCTCTGCTGCCGCCGCGACACTCGAAGAGAAACTCGTTCATCAACGCGCTCTCAAGACACTTCAGGCCACGCGCAACCAGAAGCGCAAAGACCTCTTTGTTGCGCAGGACGAGGTTGAGGATAAGCGCGATGCTTTGATCGCCAGCATTGAAGCCCGCATGACCACGGGGCAAAAGGAAGATCTACTTTTTCGTATACGTTGGAGCCTGACATGAGTTCAATTGCCGAACCAATAATTACTTGCCCTAAGTGCAAGTCTGAGATTCGCCTGACAGAGTCTCTTGCAGCACCCTTAGTCGAGGCGACGCGTCTGCAATTTGAGGCGAAGATTGAAAGGCAGGATGCGGAGATTGCTGCGCGCGAAGAGTCACTCCGCGCAAAAGAGAAGCAGCTACAGAACGAGAAAAGGGACGTCGACGACAAAATCGCCGAGCAGGTTGCTTCTCAACTGACTACAGAGCGCGCGCGAATCGCTGAAGAAGAGGCGCGCAAAGCTAAACTCGCCAACACTGCTGAGATCGAAGCGAAGGCGCGAGAACTGGCTGACCTACAAGATTTGATCAAAGACCGCGATGAGAAACTGGCATCTGCCCGGAAGGAGCAGGCAGAACTCGTCAAAAAGCAACGCGAACTAGACGACGCGAAACAGCAGCTTGAATTGACAGTGGAGAAACGCGTACTGGATGGCGTTGCGGCAGTTCGCGATCAAGCGCGAAAAGATGCCGAGAATGCATTTCTTGCGAGGTCTCGCGAAAAGGATCAAACGATTGCAACGATGCAGCAGAGCCTTGATGAGTTCACGCTGAAAAGCGAAAAAATGGCTCAGCAAGAAAGAGACTTGCAGGATAAACACAAGCAACTTCTCGATGAAAAGCGGGAAATGGAGCAAAGAGTTGCGGACCAGGTCGCGGCGCAGCTTTCAAATGAGCGCGAAAAACTCATCGAAGATGAGAGAAAAAAAGCCAAGGCGGCAAGCACTCTCGAATTGCAGAACAAGGATCGAGAGCTGGCTGAACTACAAGAAACGCTCAACTCCCGGAATGAAAAACTCGCTGAGGCGCAAAAGACGCAGGCTGATTTGCTGAAAAAGCAGCGAGAGCTTGATGACGCAAAACGAGAACTCGAATTGACAGTTGAACAGCGGGTGCAAGAAAACCTCACCGCCATACGCACTCAGGCAAGACAGGAGGCAGAAGAAGGCGAAAGGCTGAAAGTGGCTGAACGCGACCAGAAGATTGCCTCCATGCAACGCACAATCGAAGAGTTGCAAAGGAAAGCTGAGCAGGGCTCTCAACAGACGCAGGGAGAGGTTCAGGAACTTGCCATCGAGAACATGCTCCGCGCCAAGTTTCCATACGACACGATTGAGCCCGTTCCCAAGGGCGAATTTGGCGGCGACACCATTCAGCGAGTCATGGGTACAGCAGGCATTGTGGCCGGAACCATCCTCTGGGAGTCCAAGCGAACTAAAAACTGGAGCAACACCTGGCTAGCGAAACTGCGCGACGATCAACGGGCAGCAAAAGCTGAGGTCGCGATTCTCATTTCTCAGGCGATGCCGGATGGAGTGGAGACCTTTGAATGTGTTGAAGGGGTATGGGTTGCAGGTCCACGCCTAGTCATTCCGATTGCAATGATGCTGCGCAACACATTGATCGAAGTGAATAATGCGCGGCTCACCAGTGAAGGTCAGCAAACGAAGGCCGAGATGGTTTACCAGTACCTAACCGGCCCGCGATTCCGCCAACGGGTTGAGGCCATAGTAGAGGCATTTTCCTCCATGCAGGATGACCTCGATAAGGAACGCAAGGTAATCACGAAGCAGTGGGCCAAACGCCAAGAGCAAATCGACCGCGTAATGGGGTCAACTGTTGGGATGTACGGAGATTTGCAAGGCATTGCGGGTAAATCAATCCAGCAAATTGAAGGTTTGGAACTCACAGGGCTAACTGCCGCGAGCAGCACTTCTGGAATTCAACAGGAACTTCTCCCGGAATAGTGGAAGGACAGCACGATGACAATCAGCTCGAGTCTATGGCCGCGTGGATCGGAATGGCGCAGGTGGGATTTGCATGTTCATACACCAGCCAGCCTGCTTGGGACATCCTTCGTAGGAGTAACCTGGGATCAGTATCTCCAGGCCCTAGAGAAGGCGGCTTCTGACCAGAAGATTGCAGTAGTTGGTATCACGGACTACATGTCAGTTGATGGATATGAAACTGTCACCACTTCTCTTAGCGCGACGGCGCATCCATGGCTATCGAAGGCTCTACTTTTGCCCAATATCGAATTCCGGTGCGTCCCTAATACTTCTGCAGGAAACGCTCTGAATATCCATTTACTGATCGATGTCACAGAGCCGGACCACCTCTTGCGTATCAAGCAGTCCCTGCGAAATCTTAAGTTCAAGTACCACGGCCAAGACTATGGCTGCATTCGAGAAGAACTGATTCAATTTGCGAGACAACAGAACGCGGAATTGACAGAAGACGCACAGGCTTACAAGTTTGGCGTCGAACAGTTTAAGCCATCATACGGCGACATCTTTAATTGGCTTGACAACGACAAATGGCTAGAAGAACACAGTGTCATTGGAATCGCGAACGGCAAAGACGGTATCAGTGGCCTGCCTCTAAATAGCTTTGCCGCGACCCGAGATGAGCTACTACGACATGCCCACTTTATCTTCAGTGGGAATCCGTCCGACCGCAAGCACTATCTAGGACAAAAGCCTGGCATCACTGCGGAGATGATCAAATCCCAGTACAACACCCTGAAGCCTTGCTTCCATGGATCGGATGCACATGAGCTCGCAAGGCTATTTGAACCTGATCAGAATCCTCAAGAGGAAAAACGATATTGTTGGGTTAAGGCTGACCCGAGCTTCCTAGGTCTCTTGCAGGCAATCAAAGAACCCGAATCACGGACATACATCGGAAACATTCCGCCTAAGCTGCTTGAGGTTTCCGGGCAAAAGCGGTTCTTTATCGATAAAGTTGAAGTCGCAAAAGTGTCCGGAAGCACGCTTCCCGAAAGGTGGCTTGATGGCTGCGTCGTGCCGTTGAGTACCGATCTTGTTGCCATCATCGGGAATAAAGGAAGTGGCAAGAGTGCACTTGCGGATGTCATCGCGCTGCTAGGTCATTCGCGCCAAAACAATCATTTCACGTTCCTCAAAAGGGATCGTTTCAGAGGCAAATCTGGAATCCCCGCCAAGAATTTCATCGGAAAACTCGTTTGGTGCAACGCAAGCAGCGAAGATCAGAACCTGAATGACGATTCTCCCTTAGATAAGGTGGAACTTGTTCGCTATATTCCGCAGGGGCACTTCGAAGAGCTTTGCAATGAGCATGTATCCGGAAAATCCAATGCATTTGAGCGTGAACTGAGAAGCGTAATATTCTCACATGCCGGAGAGTCTATTCGCCTTGGCGCACTGGATTTCGATCAACTTATCGAGCAACAGGAAAGCAGCTTCCGCGACCAGCTAGCCGACTACAGGAAAAGCCTCAAACGCCTCAACCAGGAAATTTCTGGCATGGAAGATCAGTTGCAGCCAGAAATTCGAAAGAACCTCAACGAGCAACTCGACCTCCTCAAAAAGCAAATTGAAGAACACGAGGGTGTGAGGCCTACAGAAATAGCAAAACCAACAGATGCCCTGACACAAGAGCAGGCAGAGGCTTCTGCACAGCTTGACGCAGTATCCGCTTCGCTCAAAGCACTCGAAGATCGTGCGGCAACCCAATCGACCAGCCAGTCTTCCATTGCTGCGAAAATCAAATCTATTCAGAACATTCGCGAACGGATTCGCTTGTTACGACGCGCAGCCGAACAATTCCTTGAGGAGGCCACCAAGGATTTTCAGGTTTTGGGGATTGAGCCATCGAGCGTTATCAAAGTTGTGATCGACGAATCGTCGTTGACTGGAATTGAAAAGGAACTGCCGGCACTACAGGAACAATTGGATGCCGAAGTTTTCAATGACGCAGACTCAAAGAAGAAATTGCAAGAAGAACAGAACACACTTAAGGCTAAGCTCAATGCCCCACAATTGGCATATCAACAAAACCAAAAGGCTCTAGCTGAATGGGCTACCAAACTCAGTGAGCTCAATGGAGTTCCTGAAGAACCAGAGACGCTTGCAGGCCTGAATGCCCGCATTGCACAGCTAGATGGATTGCCGGAACTTCTCAAGCAGCGCCGGGAGCAAAGAAGCCAGGTAACGGGCGAGATATTCGACATCCTCGACGCACAGAGAAAGGCACGCGCGCTGCTGTTCAAACCAGTGCAAGATCTGATCCAGGGAAACAGCTTGATTCGCGACGAATACAAGCTCCAGTTTCAAGCCACACTCGGAGGTACATCTGAATCGCTCGCAGCACCACTCTTCACTCTCATCAAGCAAAACTCCAAGTCCTTCAGGGGCGAGGATGAGAGTCTTGCAACTGTGAAGAAGATCGCCGACAAGTACGACTTCAATATTCGGCAAGACGTTATGAAGTTCGTAGAGGAGTTACACGATGAGATTCAGACAGCAGCGAGCGGAACCCCGGGTAGCATTGGAATCGCGAGCATTCTCAGAAGAGACAAGGCAGTAAAGGACAAGACCGCTGGGGATGTTTACGATCTCTTGTTCAGCCTATCTTTTCTGGAGCCGAGGTACACGTTGCTGTTCCAGGATACGCAAATTGAGCAGTTGTCTCCTGGACAACGCGGCGCGTTACTGTTGATCTTCTACCTTTTGGTAGACAAGGGGCGGACTCCAATAATTCTCGACCAGCCAGAAGAGAATCTTGACAACGAAACAGTTGTGAGTCTACTTGTTCCCGTTTTAAGTGAAGCAAAGAAGAAACGGCAGATTATCATGGCCACGCACAATCCTAACCTCGCTGTCGTTTGCGATGCAGAACAAGTGATCTATTCGAGCTTTGATCGGAAAAACTCGTCAACGATCACATATGTATCCGGTGCAATCGAGAACCCAGACATCAACAAGCATTGTGTCGATGTACTGGAAGGCACCATGCCAGCGTTTCAAAACCGGAAAGAGAAATATCAGTGACCATGCAGAAGAAGCAGAAATTGGAATTGACGTGGATTGGCAAGGAGAACCGGCCGAAGCTGGAGCCGCGCATCTTGCTGGAAGACCCGGAGAAGAGCTACCACGCCAAGCAGCGCGTGACGAAGAGCGACATCTTCGACAACCGGCTGATCTTCGGCGACAACCTGCTCGCGCTCAAGGCGCTGGAGCAGGAATTCGCCGGCAAGGTGAAGTGCGTCTTTATCGATCCACCGTACAACACTGGTGCTGCTTTCTCGCAATATGACGACGGGATTGAGCACTCGATTTGGCTTTCGCTCATGCGAGATCGACTTGAATTGATTCGCCGGCTTCTTGCTCGCGACGGGAGCTTTTGGGCAACTCTTGATGACAATGAAGCTCACTACTTCAAGGTTCTTGGGGATGAGGTGTTTGGCCGTGATTGTTTTATCGCTGATGTCTCGTGGCAGAAGCGCGATGGCCCGCCAAATGACCGGAAAATTGGCTCTATCCACGACCATATTCTGATTTGGGGACGCGAAAGAACAAGCAATTCGAAGAAGACAATGGCCGAGGAGTGCTTCAACTTGATGCCTCGCACGGAGAAGGCAGACGCTCAATACCAGGTGTTCTCAGAGCCGGATGGCCCTGACTCACGTGGCCCGTTCCGGAAAATCGATACGACTGCTAACGGTAAGGGAGGTCGATATGTTGAGAGCCTCTACTATCCAATCATCAATCCATATACGCAGGAAGAAGTATGGCCTCGGAAGGGCACTTGCTGGCGCCATAATCGCGAGGAAATGGAACGACTACAAGCAGACAAGCGACTTTTTTGGGGAGCCAAAGGTACTGCAACAACTCCAATGCGCAAGCTCTTTAAGAGCGAAGCAAAAGCAGGAATGTCTGCGCCTTCGATCTGGACAGACCTCGCACTCAATCAGCACGCCAGTTCAGAAATGGAAGCTTTGTTCGGAGAAAAGGCGTTCTTCGAGACGCCGAAACCTGAAGCGCTATTGTCACGGATTATCCATATCGCAAGTAATCCCGGAGAAGTTGTGCTTGACTCATTCGCTGGTTCCGGCACCACGGGTGCTGTCGCCCACAAGATGGGCCGCCGCTGGATCATGGTCGAGTTGGGAGAGCACTGCCATACGCACATAATTCCACGCATGAAGAAGGTCATCGACGGAGAAGATGAAGGCGGCATCACCAAGGCTCTTGACTGGAAGGGCGGCGGCGGGTTCCGCTACTACAGGCTTGCTCCTTCGCTGCTTGCAGAGGACAGTTTCGGCAACCTCGTAATCAACAAGCAGTACAACGCCGCCATGCTGGCCGAGGCGATGTGCAAGATGATGGGCTTTACTTATGAGCCCGGGGAGTTCTACTGGCAGCAAGGCCATTCCACCGAGACTGACTTCATCTATGTGACCACACAGACGATGACGCGCGATCATCTGGAAGCATTGAGCGAGGTGATCGGCAAAAAGCGCACATTGCTGGTTTGCTGCTCGGCTTTTCGTGGCAAGACGGACGCATTCCCGAACTTGACACTCAAGAAGATTCCGCTAGCCGTGCTGCACAAGTGCGAATGGGGCCACGACGACTACAGTCTGAACGTCGCCAATCTGCCGCATGCTCCAGAGCCCGCCCCCGCGCTGGTCACCGATGAGCCAGCGATGGAACCGAAGCACGCAAGAAAGCGGCGAACACGACCGGACGATATGCCAAGCCTCTTCTCCGATGCCGCAAGCGGGGGCAACAACGGCCAGGGAGGTGCGGAATGAGCGTGGAGAGCAAACAACAGCTTTGGGCCGTATCCAACCGTTTGAGCCTTCGCGCACCGCAGCGGGAGTCGCTGGAGATTCTCGACCGGGTTTGCGAACTGCTGCCATTGACCAAGGAGACGGACACTACGCAGGCACTGGAAGCGATCCGTTCCGCGTTCCCGTCTGTCACGGACTTTGAGCGCGAGTTCGCCTCACTGTGCTTTGCCCTTGCCACCGGCGTGGGCAAGACCCGCCTGATGGGCGCGTTTGTCGCCTACCTGAACCAGTCATGGGGAATCCGGCACTTCTTTGTGCTGGCGCCGAATCTCACCATTTACAACAAGTTGATTGCGGACTTCACACCCGGCACGCCTAAATACGTGTTCCAAGGACTCTCTGATTTCACCATCAATCCTCCGGAGATCATCACCGGCGACAACTACGAAAGCGGGCGCGGAATTAGGTCAGCCGACCTCTTCGGTGAAACCGGCGTTCATATCAACATCTTCAACATCTCCAAGATCAACGCCGAAGTACGCGGCGACAAAGAGCCGCGCATCAAGAGGCTACAAGAGTACATCGGCGAAAGCTATTTCGAATACTTGTCGAAGCTGGATGACCTTGTCCTGCTGATGGACGAGAGCCATCGCTATCGCGGCAAGGCCGGAATGCGGGCGATCAACGAACTGAAGCCAATTCTAGGGCTGGAGCTGACGGCCACTCCGCAGACCGAGAACGGAAACCGGACCACGGACTTCAAGAATGTCATTTACAGCTATCCGCTAGCCTCGGCTCTGCGCGACGGCTTCGTGAAGGAGCCATCCGTCGCTACGCGCGAAAACTTCCGCGCTGACAACTACGACGAGGGCGCGCTTGAGACGTTGAAGCTCCAGGACGGTATTCGCGTGCATGAGCACACCAAGGTACAGCTCGATATATACGCTCGCGACTCCAGCAAGCCACTGGTGAAGCCATTCATGCTGGTGGTCGCCAAGGATACGACTCACGCGAACGATCTGCAGAAGAAGATCGAGGCGGGCGATTTCTTTGAAGGCCGCTACAAGGGACACGTCATCACAGTTCACTCGAACCAGAGTGGCGAAGAAAAAGACGAAACGGTTCAGCAACTGCTCAGTGTGGAAGATCCCGCAAATCCAACCGAGATCGTCATTCACGTAAACATGCTGAAAGAGGGGTGGGACGTAACCAACCTCTACACCATTGTTCCACTGCGGACGGCAAACTCGAAGACGCTGGTGGAGCAGTCCATCGGACGCGGCCTTCGATTGCCCTACGGCAAGCGAACCGGCGTGCCCGACGTGGATCGACTCACGATTGTTTCGCATGACCGCTTTCAGGAGATCGTCGATCACGCCAACGATCCCGGATCGATTATTCGCACTGGCATCGTGATTGGCCGGGACATTCCCGATACGCCGACACAGGCAGTGACGATTGCGCCGACGATAGAGTCCATCCTCGGCATTGCGCCGCAGTCGGTGGCGCCAGGCGGTACGTCCGCGACAGTTACGCAACAGCCGCTCTTTGCGACCGAGCCGGAACGGAAGGTCGCCGAGGCGACGTTGCAGGTGATTCATCGAGACTTCGAGCGGCTGCGCCACTCGGCCGACCTGCACGATCCTGAAGTGAAGCAGAAGTTAGTGGCGAAGGTACTGGAAGAGATTCGTCCGGCGCAGGGCGAGCTTGCCGGTATCGTCGCACCGGTCGATGTGCAGTCAATCGTGGACAAGACTGCGAGCGTCTACGTCGAGAGAACCATTGATATTCCGCACATCACGGTGGTTCCGTCCGGCGACGTGACGGTCGGATACAAGGATTTCGACCTTGATTGCGGTAGCGTGCATTATCCGCCAGTTGCCAAGGATTTGCTGATCCAGCGGTTGACGGACAATCAGCGGTTTCGGATTGTGAGCGGCGACGGCGTAGTTAACGAGCCGCGTCTGGAGAACTACATCATTCGCGGGCTGATCGACCTGGATGACATCAGCTACGACGACCACGCGCAATTGCTCTACAAACTCGCCGGACAACTCGTGCGGCACATTCAGTCGTATCTGCCCAATGAAGATGATGTGCGCAACGTACTGCAATATCACCAGAGCGATCTTGTCCGGCTGGTTCACACGCAGATGAATCAGCACTACATCGAGAAGGCGACCGAATATCAGGTCACCGTAGCACGGGGATTCCAAAAGCTCGGTTCAAGCAGCGCGGAAGTCGAACTCGGCAAAGGCGCGCGGAACTTCCGGCAGCCAGTGGAAGACAAGCTCTATATTCGCAGCTTGGTCTTTACCGGGTTCACAAAGTGCCTGTATCCGGCGGTGAAGTTTGATTCCGATCCGGAGCGGCGTTTTGCCACAATACTCGAAGACGACAGCGACGTTCTGAAGTGGTTGAAGCCATCGAAGGATTTGCTGCGAATTCAGTACGCAGAAGAAGACAACTACAATCCAGATTTCATCGTGGAAACAAAGACCTGTCGTTACCTTTGCGAGATCAAGCGGGCCAGCGATGTGGAAACGACGAATGTTCAGAAGAAAGCCAAAGCCGCTATCGAGTGGTGCGAGCGCGCTTCAAGTGTAAGCGATAAGCCCTGGCGGTATGTGCTCGTGCCTCACGATGTCGTTCAAATCAACAGAACCCTCCAAAGCCTTGTCCAGGTCTAGGTGTTTTGGGACAGCGTAATGTCGGGCGATGGCGGAATTCTGCAGTACCTCAAGCTGAGGTATTGCGGGCACCGCCGCTTGGTCGCTTCGGATTGACGGAATCCTAATCAGCAGGCAGCGGGCTTACGCGGGCGAAGGGAAACAAAGTGGCCAGGAAGAATGAGTCGAAGTTCTATTCGATCGTCAATAACTTTGCGACACAAATGGGATGGCCACTCCGGCTAAAAGAACATCTATGGAGCGCTGAGGGCGGTCCGTCCCCCCTCACGCGCCCCAAAACATCGGCGTCAGGGATGCACCGGGAACGATGGGAGTTGTGGAAGCTTCCCCAGATAGTGACCACCGCATCGGACCTAGTGCAGAAACAGGTGACGCCGGATTGGAGGTGCGACATCGGTGACGTTGATGCGGTTATGAGTTCAAAGTCATCGCTCGAAAACTGTGCAAATCTCGATGAGTTTGCAGTGAAATTCTGTTCTCCATGGTGTCGCTCAGAATCTGAGACCGCCATTGAGGAGAACATGCGGCATGGTGAAGTGCGAATCGATGATCCGAAGACTTCTGATCATTTCGTTGTATATGAATGGGACGGACGCCTCATTTTAAGTAACGATGGCGGGTCACATCACTTTGCGACTGCTCGTTACATATCCAGAAAATTAGGGGTCCGCCGGCAACTTTGTGGTGCCCTTCATCGCTACAGCTTGAACCGCAGCGCAGTATCTCGGCTCACGAATAACTTCCATATCTTCTTACTTGCGGACGATGACCGGCTTTGGCCGTTGATGGGACGACTGCAGGAGTTCGGGAGCAAGCAATACACGGCGCCTCTTCCGTGGCCATGCGATTCGCAACTTGCACTAATCTTTCCCAGAGACGATGAGCGTTCGGCACGATCTGCCCGGCTGCTCCTGGAACGCGGATTCTTCGATCTGGGGGCACATCTGAAATCACTGTGCAGCTAGCGGGCAGATGGAGCAACGATGAAACTCCGACCGAATATGCCTCATATATCCCAGCGACTATCATACGGCTTCGCTAACCGAACCACCCTTAAGCCAAAAGCTTCGGAGGACGTTATAACTTCCCCCGACGGAAGTGAAAAGTGACATCTCCCGCGCTCGAAAGGAATGGATTGGAGGGCGCTGACAGAACTCACCGAGATGCAGAACTGCCTGATGAAAGACCGCTTTCGGCGATCTACGTTCTGTTAATGTCTCGCTAAAGCGGGCCATAGAAATATGCGGAGTGTACGGATGTTGGGCGGGAGGAACACCGCTCATCAGGGCTACTTGATCTACAGATGCTTGTAATGCCATTAACTTGGGGACCGCCAATACCCTGACAAAGAGCACGCCGACATCGTCAAAAACACCGCCGTCAACTAGAGTGATGACGATTGGAGAAAAGGAAATATTGGCTAATCTTTCTGCGATCATGTTTGCTGACTGAATGGTCTGCGGACCAAGAAATCTGAGGGTAATATGCAGATTAGATGCCGAGATCCATTGAGTCCCGTCGAGACCTTTCGTGTGTGCATCGCGAAAGCTAGCAATTGCACTCGCGATATCGCTCGGAATTTGAATTCCGACGAACATCTTGATGAGCGCTTCGTCCATTGGACTAAACCGGAATCATCATCGCATACACTGTGTCACCGATCTTCTTAGCGGAAACACGTAGTCGCTGGCTAGGGAGATGCGTATCATCACTCGACTCCCACCAGGCGAGATTCTCATCAGCCGTACCCTCTTGAGCTACACCGTCAAATACTCGGTGGATGAGGGAACGTTTCGGGACTCGGAAATTTCTATGCAACTGCAACTCACTGGCGCGCGCCTCATCATTGACTGCGACATGGACTGCACGCAAGGCATACCCCTCGCCTGAACTCTTCCCAGCCCATTTTGCTTCGACAAGAAGACAAGGAACATGCCACACCTTAACGAGTCCGAACAATGCAGAAAGATAGCTGCCCTCGGGACAGAGCGATTGGCGGGCATAATCGATAGCTTCAAAGGTAAGCTGCCCTTTTACAAAGGGACGCACCATGGGCTCGTAGTATGCGAATTCACCGGCGATCACATCCACCATTGACTCCTCAGGGCTCTTGAGTTCATGAAGAGCATGCGTACGCTTGAAAGCAAATCGCCGTTGGTCCGTAAGAATCAGGAGATGACCCAACTCGTGCCACTTCGTGAAATATACCCTGTGATTCTTGGTGCCCCTACAGTCAATGATCGAAATGTATGGCAGATCGAATTTTCCGGCATTCAAAAGCTTGAACGTGATGCCGAATACGTCATGCGTTAGTTCCGGTTCAAAGAACGCCGCACAAGGTTCTCTCCGAGCTCCAAACTCTTTGACGAGATCTCTTAAATCATTGTCGCTATGGACTTCTCTGAAGGTGGTGCCTAGCTTTTGTGCTGCAAGCGCGAGCAACCCCGTTAGAGTAGTGCAATCACCAAACTCTTTCAAGAATTGCTTGATCTGCCGATGACAATGCCCTTTGATTGCGGTGACAGGATCGGTAGAAATCCGTGCACCTAAGTCGTGAGCAAGAGTGCGGATCGTCGGGTTGTTCTGAAGTTTGACGGCCATGGCCTCAACCAAAGACGGTTTTTATTGCTCGATGTAGTGCCACCCAATCGTCAGATTCAAATCTCTTTATCTCTTTATTGCTACGGCGTGCAACAACTGATTTGTGTGCCTCCAAAAGTTCTACTGTCTGCGCGTAGGTCAGGTCTAGTCGAACTGCTGCTTCAGCCAGTTCAGGTGGAATTGTGACCGGGCCGCGGGATGAAGCTTGTGCCACTTCATCACCTCGAAGAAGATAGTCGATCGAAGCTCCGAGTGCGTTAGCGATCTTGAGGACATATTCGGAACTCGGATTGCGCTTATTGTTCTCGACATCACTCAGGAATCCCTTGCTGATTCCGCTTCGCTCTGCAAGTTGATCCTGCGTCAGGGTACGCGCCTCCCGTATTTCGCGAATTCTATCGCCGATGCTCGGCATGGCACCTCCATGTATATCCACAGTGTAGCGCGAGATTTTTGCAGCGGTCTCTGAAAAAGTTCATCTAGCCGACTTATTTTGTGTTCGCAATTTGTGTTAAAGTTCTACTATCGGTGAATACGGGAGGCATTGCATGATCGGACAGCTCTCGCTCGAAACTCGGCGGTCTCAGCTTGACGACCTGCTTGCAAGGGTGTGCTTCGAGCTCCAACTCAGCCCTACGCGGTATAAGGAAGCGGTGGAACGGTACGAGGCGGTCTGCTGTTGGTTGGAAGCCGAGGGCAGCCCAGTCGCTAGCTACATCCCCACCATCTATCCGCAAGGATCGATGCGAATCGGTACCACAGTAAAGCCTCTTGGCCGCGAGGAACATGACCTTGATTTTGTGTGCGAGTTTCAGGTTGACGCAAGCACAATCGAGGCACCAATCGAATTGCTCCAGCGCGTCGCCGAACGGCTCAATGAGCACAAAGTCTACTCTGAGCTATTGGAGGTGAAGAACCGCTGTGTAAGGCTGAACTACGCGAACGAGTTCCATATGGATATTCTGCCTGCCTGCCCTGACCCTGCTTCGGGTGAGGACTGCATAGTGGTTCCAGATCGTCAGTCTGCCTGGTGGAAGCCATCAAACCCCCGAGGCTATGCTGAGTGGTTTGAAGATCGCTGCATCGTCACTGTTCCTTACCAATTCTCCGAGCGCAAGCTGGCGATGGATTCGGCAGAACCCATTCCCGCACAGGAAGCGAGCCACGAAAAAGCTACTCTCAAGCATGTTGTGCAATTATTGAAGCGCTGGCGCGATATCTATTACCAAGATCGCAGTGATGTAGCTCCTATCTCAATGGTATTGACCACTTTAGCTGCGATGTTCTATGGCGGACATTGGTCGGTATCCGAATCGATGACGACCATTCTGGACAGCATTGAAGAGGCCATCAGCGCGGCTATGCCCGGACGCATTTATGTTCTGAACCCGGCCAACAGCGACGAAGATCTCAGCGAGCGTTGGAACGACCCCAAGCAGTATGCAGCATTTATCGAAGGCATGAAGGACCTGAAGGTGGCATGGAATCGGCTTACGATCGACCAAACCTTTGAGAAAAGCGTCGGCATCCTTGAAGGGCTTGCCGGCGAACCTACTAAAGAGGCGTTCCGCAAGCAGGCGCGTGATTTGCAGGCAGCGCGAAATGCAAGTCTTCTAAAGAGCCGAAGAGCAGGCGCAATCTCTGCATTGTCTGGTGCTTCCGTTCGGACCAATACCTTTCATGGCGAGGAATAGGTTTCACAAACCTCCGGCAGGTCCAACGCTAGATCAGCAGATCTACCGGATGAGTTGTGTCCGGCCAGAGTTCAGAATGACCTCACATTCTCGTCAGGTCTCTGTGACATGGATCGGCCCAATAAGACCAACTCCGTTGAGCGACGAATACACAGTGTCTATCTCTCTGCGGCCGGGTGTTCGCCCGGTGGTCAGAGTGTTGCAGCCGTCGCTGAAAATTCGAGAGGGCGCAACCTGCCTGCCGCACTTCTATACCCACAACAACAGCCTCTGTTTGCATGAAGTACATGAATGGAGGAAGACAGACTTCGTAGCTGATTGCATTATTCCGTGGGCTTCGCTTTGGTTGTACTTCTACGAAATTTGGTCCATCACCGGATCTTGGGAAGGTGGTGGTACGCACCCTGAGAAACCAGAGCATCGGCCCCTGGAGGAGAAGATCAATTGAGACGCATTTTGTCGATCGATGGAGGGGGGATCAAAGGCGTATTTCCAGCGGCATTCCTCGCAACAATCGAGCAATCGGTCGGCGGCAATATCGCCGACTACTTTGACCTTATCGTTGGCACCTCAACAGGCGGGATCATCGCACTCGGACTAGGAATGGGACTGACGGCTGGGGAGATCCTCGGTTTCTACGAGACGCATGGCCCGAATATTTTTGGGGGCAACCGCTTCCTCCGCGGCTTGCGGAGCTGGTTTCGCGCAAAATACGATCGTCGGCCATTAGAGTCGGCTCTCATAGAAGTCTTTGGAGAACGAAGGCTCGGTGAAAGCCGAAAGAGGCTGGTGATTCCTTCTCTGAATAGCGAAACCGGTGAGGTCCATGTTTGGAAGACCTCGCACCACCCCCGGCTGGAGCGCGACTATCGGTGTCGGGTGGTTGAAGTTGGCCTTTCGACAGCAGCTGCGCCTACATTCTTTCCGACTTACGTGACGGACTCCGGGACGCCGCTCCTTGATGGCGGAATGTGGGCGAACAACCCGATTGCCGTGGCTACTGTTGAGGCGCTGGGGATTTTGGGCTGGCAGTCCGACGCGATTCAAATCTTGAGCCTAGGCTGCACGACTCCGCCTCTCGACGTTGAATGGGGGCGGAAGCATTCGCTGGGTAAGTTTGGCTGGGCCAATCAGATTTCAGATGTCTTCCTCGTTGCGCAGTCGTTCTCTGCTAATGGGATGGCACTGCATCTTGTGAAAGACCGACAGCAAGTCCTTCGCATCAGCCCATCTATTGCTTCAAAGAAGTTCGATCTCGATAGCGCAAACAGAATTCCTGCGCTGAAAGGCCTGGGAGATTTCGAAGCCCGCAAGGCACTTCCTGAGCTTCGGCAGATATTCTTGCGTGAGCCCGTCGTCGAGGACTTCGTCCCCTTTCATCAGCTATGAGAATCATGAGGCGTGATGAACGTTTTATGTGAAACGTAAACCGCCTTCGGATCAAGGGCAAGAGCTCTCTCTCGATTGATCGAGTGATAGACTTTCGACAACGATTTAGCCGCCCTCGAAATGTTGGCGGACGGTTGCGGAGCATTTTGCTTGTTCGTTGCAGTTGCTAGGATTTCTACCGATGCATTCCGATTCTCAGCGATTCGTTAGTGTTGCGAGTTGGGCCACGGCTTTCACGGCGATAACACGGGTTCGAATCCCGTCGGGGACGCCAATTATTTTCATAACTTACGTGCTTCAATAACTTTCTTGTACGTCCGTTTTGTTCCAATAACAGCGATGCATGTTTCTGTTGCGTCCCCGTTGAGCAGTATGCCGGCCAGACGATTTTGCGCGTTGCGCTTCGCGTTGGTGAGTGTCTGGGCGCAAAGATTCATCGTCACCAGGCTGTTGGCGTGCCATAGACGTTCCTGCACAGTTTTGATGTCTTCACCATTTGCTTTTAAGAGCGTGCGTAGGTGCGCCGGAAGGTGTGCCAGCCAACTTTGCCCTCTGCCCTGGCCGCTTGTACAGCCGGCTTGATGTGCTAGAGGCTGTTATTAACTTTGGGCAAGTGATCGAGCGAGATTGCCAAGCATGAGGATGGCGAAGGCCAGATAATGGAGCGCGGCCAGAGTGGAAGCGA
>Ga0207834_1000004_pt1 | contig 81896 bp, 76 predicted proteins | sample LuqExpMetagenom5_FD_187763 | JGI IMG/M metagenome (GOLD analysis project Ga0207834, IMG submission 187763) | Tropical forest soil microbial communities from Luquillo Experimental Forest, Puerto Rico - Sample 5 (SPAdes) | ecosystem: Environmental > Terrestrial > Soil > Tropical forest ...
AACGCATCCCTGACTTTACGTTCCATAGCCTGCATGCCATATTTGTCTACTTCGGCCCTGTTTTTCAACCCATGATGAAGGCACGCCGCTCCATTGATACATCCGCCATCACATGCCATCCCTTCGATAAAATTCTTGTCGAGCCTGCCCTTTGATGCTTTTAGCAACGCTATCCTGCACTGCTCCATTCCATCGCACACCTCTGCATTTACTTCGATGCCGAGGTTTTCTTCCTTCACGACATGGGCGACAGCCTCGGACAGGCCTCCGCTTCTTGCGAAAATACGGCCGTAGTATGAAGCGTTGTCCAGACTTTCCCCCTCGAGCTTTTCAACGTCTATATCCATCCCGTCGAACAATGCCTGCAGTTCCTCAAAGGTTATAACGCAGTCAACTGCGCCCTTGTTTTCCTTTTTTCTGTATTCCGACTTCTTACTGACGCAGGGGCCGATGAAAATGACTTTTGCAGTTTTATCCGTGAGCTTTATAAATCTGGCGAGCTCGATCATGGGAGAAGCGTTATGTGATATATGCTGCCTGAGTTCCGGGAAATTGATCTCGATGTATTTTACAAACGATGGGCAGCAGGAGCTTGTCAAAAAGCCCTTTTCAGCAAGTTCTTCCGCTTCCTTCATGGCGACCATATCCGCTCCCAGAGCAACCTCAACCACCGCATGGAAGCCCATTTTTTTCAAGCCTGCAACGACCTGCTCTATTTTCGCATAGCTGAACTGGCTTATAATGGAAGGAGCGATCGCCGCGTAAACATTGTATTTTCTTCCGTTTTCGGAACCTTCAAGTATCCGGATCGCATCAAGCACAAAAGACCTGTCTACTATGGCGCCAAACGGGCAATTATAGACGCATGATCCGCATTCCGTACATTTTTCGTCGCTTATTACCGCTTTTTTATTTTTATCGATAGAGATGGCGTTGGATTTACAGCCTCTTATACATGGGCGAATATTCTCAGAAATTGCCTTGTATGGGCAAGCGTTCATACATTTGCCGCATTCGATGCATTTTTCCGTATTGATGCTTGCCTTTTTGTTTTCAAAGCTGATGGCTCCTACCGGGCATGCCATAAGACACCTGTGAGCTATGCAGCCTCTGCAGGTTTCCGTAACCTTGAAATGCTCTATAGGGCATTCGTCGCAGGCGATATCTATGATCTGCACAACATTACCGTCGACGCTGCCGTCTTCCATGGCATGCTTCAGACGTTCCTGGACTATGGCCCTTTCCTTGTAGATACAGCACCGCATCGTTGCATCAGGTCCCGGAGCTATTTTGCGGGGTATTTCGTAGAAAGCCCCGTCTACTTTTTTCTGCAACGCCAAGCGGACCAGTTCGTATATGATTTTATACTTCAGTTCCTGGACTTCAGTATCAAACAACCTCATGCATTTTCACACCCATCTATTGTCAGGACACTCTTTAAAAATTTATATCAATTCCATACATTGCGCATTCGAGTATTCGTCTGAGGTCTTCGGGGCTTGTCTGTCTCGGGTTTGACGCGGTGCATGGGTCACCGAAGGCATTCTCTGCAATGTCGTCCGCCTCCGATTTGAACAATTCCTCAGCTACGCCGTGATCCTTCAGGGTCCCGGCAATGCCAAGCCTTGAATTGAGCGCCCTTATTTCGTTTATCAGAGAGTCCAGAAGCTGCTTGTCGGATTCGCCGGCGAAGCCGAGTCTTCTCGCTATCCTTGCATAGTCATGCATGCAAACACTGGAATTGTATTTTATTACATACGGCAGAAGGATCGCATTGCAGCAGCCATGCGGTATATTGAAACGCGCGCCGATCTTGTGGGCAAGGCTGTGCGCTATTCCAAGCAGGGCATTGCTGAAAGCCATACCGGCAAGACACTGAGCTATGTGCATTTCCCCCCTGGCCCTTCTGTCGCCGTTATATGAATCAACCAGATTTTCGAATACCTTTTGAATGGCTTCAAAAGCGAGCGGATCGGAAAAGCCGGATCTGGCGGATGCAACATGTGCTTCCAGGGCATGCGTAAGAGCATCCATTCCGGTATGCGCCGTAAGAGTCCTGGGCATAGTGATCGGAATCGAAGTATCTATGATCGCTATATCCGGGGTTATCTCAAAATCTGCAAGAGGATATTTAATTTTGGTTGAATAATCCGTAATAACCGAAAATGCGGTAACCTCGGTGGCAGTTCCGCTTGTCGACGGCACTGCAACGAATATCGCCTTCTGCCTGAGTTTGGGCATTGAAAAAGGAGTCTTTATATCTTCGAAAGTCAATTCCGGGTGTTCGTAAAAGACCCACATGGCCTTGGCGGCATCAATCGGTGAACCTCCGCCTATCGAGACGACAACATCGGGCTGGAATTCCAGCATCGCCTTTGCTCCGTTCATGACAGTTTCGATCGACGGATCGGGCTCGACGCCCTCGAATCTTTTAGTTTCAAGTCCGACTTCCTTCAATATACTCTCAAGCTTGTCCAGAAAACCATATTTCTGCATTGAAGAGCCGCCCGTCACTATTATTGCTTTCCTGTGGCCTTTGAGGCATTTAAGCTCTTCAATGGCATTTTCTCCCCAATATATGTCCCTTGGTAACGTAAATCTCGGCATAACTCTGTCCTCCTTCTATTCTTCCTATTGTTTATTGAGTATCGACTACAATAATGATCCCCATCTTTAGAAGCTGCAGATACTGTTTCATCCGGCTATTGGCAGCCTTCTTCCGGTCGAAATCCTGCCCTTCTTTATGTGCAGAACCCTCCTGCCCCGACCCTCGTTTCTGTTCAGGTAATCCTGATATGAAATGTCCCTGCAGGGGTATTCAGTTTCACTTTCCATCTCTCCCTCGATAAAAACATGTCCCGAAAGTTTGCAGGAAGCATTGTTTTTCATACCCGATCCACAGCATCCCTCGCCTGCATTTTCTAAATAGTCGCAATATTCACAATTTAACATGAACTTCCTCCACCCTTTGCTTCTTTATTTTTTCCGATTTTGAATAAATCAATTCCGACACTTCAATTCTAGCCCGGATGTTTACGGCTATCAAAACAAACATTTTCAGAATTTTATCTGGAATTTGTGATCGGCATAATTAGATATGGTATGGATTGAGACGTCCCGGCTAATGCAAAACAGATTATTCACACAACAACGCCGGATATGAATATGATAAAGCGAGCTATTTTGTAGCGAGAGGTGCGCCGAATGTATAGTATTATCCACAGCAATGCCAAAGAGGTCAGGAGGATAGATCCCGCAGATATTGCAGTACCGCCGGGCTTCAAAACAGATGTGTTCGCAGCGGGCCTGACAACTCCCATCAATATTATAATGACGGATGAAGGTGAAATGCTTGCAGCAGACGCAGGCGTATCGGATGGGAACGGAAAGGTACTGAAACTTGTAAACGGCAGGTTCGAGACAATTGCAGATGGCTTCAGACCGCCGTTGACTGGCATAACCTATTACAAAGGTGATATATATGTCGCACACAGGGGCTTTATCACAGTGATCAGACCTAACGGCAGCAAAGTGGACGTGCTGAGCGGTCTTCCGAGCTGGGGGGATCACCATAACAACAGGGTCGTGTTCGGCGCTGATGGCAAAATGTACTTCGGCCAGGGCACCGCAACGAATTCGGGCGTCGTCGGAGAGGACAACGAATGGATGATAAACTACCCGTTCTTCCATGATTATCCCGGCTGCGATATTGAATTAATCGGCTTTAATTTCATCACCGACAACTTCCTGAGCGAAGCACCCTCCGACAAGGTCTGTACCGGCGCCTACCAGCCTTTCGGCGTTCCAGGCTGCCCGGGAGAAACAATCAAGGGGATCGTCCGGGCGAGCGGAAGCATACTGCGTGCGAATCCCGACGGTTCGTGCCTCGAGCTGATCGCGTGGGGCCTAAGGAATCCTTTCAGGATCAGGTTCGACAGTTCGGGACGATTATTTGCGGCAAACCATGGCATGGATGTACGCGGCAGCCGTCCGGTAGCCAATTCGCCTGATGAGTTCCAACTGATAAGGTACGGGGCATGGTACGGCTGGCCGGATTATACCGGTAGCATGCCTGTCACGATGCCGGAATTCAAGCCGGAAGGCAAGTCTCAGCCTGCATTCCTTCTTGAAAGCCACCCCATGCGTCCTCCGATGCCTCTGGCGAATTTCACTCCGCATTCTGCCATTATGGGCTTTGAATTCAACCGTTTACCTGCGTTCGGCCCCATAGGCAATGCGTTCATTGCAGAATACGGCAGTGAAGCTCCCGAAACGACGGGAGGCGTGCCGCTTCCGGGTGTGGGACACAGAGTCTCGATGATTGATATGCATAATGGCCGCATTACGACCTTCGCAATAAACAAGAGCGGCTACGCCGCATCCTATACGGGCGGAGGCGGATTCGAACGCCCTATCGACGTTCTGTTTTCAGACAGTGACGAGATGTTCGTAGCGGATTTCGGCCTGACACTTGAAGAAGGTGGCGGATTTGTCCCGGGTACGGGCGTCATCTGGAGGATAACGAGAGCATCGTAAATATGCTATAGCCTGACCTCATATCCTTTATTTTTCAAGGCTTCTGCGATTTTATCCATCGGTATTTTTTTCATGGCGGCGCCTTTTGGTATCGTCATACGTCAAGCTGCCAGCCCCTGTTAAGGTTATTGCAGCTTCCGCGATAATATGATATATTTTGTTACAATTTATTATACCAACAACCGGAGGATCGGTAACTTTGATAGAAGTGTTTTTGAAATCGATGCTTATAGGTTTGGTGGGCTGGTTTTTCGGCCACATACTGGCGGATTTCACATGGTATTGCTTCATTTCGGCTTTGGCGTCAGCTTCCTGATCCCATCTATTAAAATTGTGTACGATTTCTGTTGCCTCGTCACGCACTACTGTCGCATTACGGTCCCTACCGCCGTTTTTTGCCTTGTATAAGGCCAGATCCGCTCCCGAATAAATACTGTAATGGGAACGTATGTCAAAGCGCTGCTCTTTCATAAACATTCCGCACGATCTCCTCGATCTCGGGCTCCTTTATTCTTATATCGCTGATATCATAGTTTCTTGTAAGAAACGTGACTGCCTCGCCGATGCTTATCGTTTCCTTATCGCAGATAAATTTCCTGCTCGGTCCTTCTTCCCCGGCAATATCGAACCTTTCATCGGTGATAAAAACGTTATCGTCGGCAAATTCCACCTGGATCATAAACCTTTTGTTATGGGCCTCTTTGAAACCACTGACCGTACCGTCATATATTTTGGAACCCTTGTCTATCATAATAAGCCTGCTGCAGGTTTGCTCGATGTCATCCATATCATGTGTGGTCAGTATGACCGTTGTCTTCTTTTCCCTGTTGATCTCCTGTATAAAACGCCTTATCCTGCTCTTTGCCACGACATCCAGGCCGATCGTTGGTTCATCGAGATAAACGATTTCAGGATCGTGCAGCAGTGCGACCGTTATGTTCGCACGCATTTTCTGCCCAAGGCTCAACTGTCTGACCGGTTTCTGCAAAAACTCCTGCAAACCCAGAAGCTCTACGTAAAAATCGACATTCCTTTTAAAGCGCGAGTCACTGATTTTATACATTTTTTTATACAATTCGAAGGTGTCTTCGACCGGAAGGTCCCAATACAGCTGCGATCTCTGCCCGAACACAACACCGATGTGCATTGCATTTTCCGTCCTGTTGGCATATGGGAACATGCCGTTCACCGTTATGCTACCGGAGGTCGGAAGCAGAATGCCTGTGAGCATCTTGATCGTAGTTGATTTACCTGCACCGTTTGGTCCTACATATCCTACCAGATCACCTTTCTCAATGTTGAAGGAAATGTTGTCCACGGCCCTCTTGACTTCATAGTGTCTTTTGATCAGTGACTTTACCGTATTTGCGAAGCCCTTTTCTCTTTTATATATTCTGAATTCCTTGGTAACGTTTTCTACCTGTATCAAAGACATCCTGACCCCTCCTTACGTACCAGTGCTTTTGTAATTGTTTACTCCTGTTATCCAGAACCTGTATGCAAGGATAAAAAGTATAATACCGACAACAGGAGTCAAGTATTGAAAAACCGGATGAAAAATCAAAAAATCATTTTTATTTAAAAAATACTGCGCAGGGTAAAAATTGATAAACGCATAAGGCACGACTAAAGTCAACAGGACCTGGATCGTTCTGTTGTACAAAGAGATCGGATACTGGATGAAGGATTTGAGATTTGTAAAGAACGTGTATTTCAGGCTGTTGTTCTGTATCAGCCAGAACGACGGAACGGTGGTGATCAGCAGCGCAGCGCCCTGTATAAGCGCCCCTCCCAGTATGACGATCAGCAATATAAGAAGTTTTAAGGCATTGAGCCTGATACCAAGATTGATAAAGCAAATAGTCATTACAAGGACTGAAAGTGTGATATGCGTAAAATACGCGATATTGAACTCTCTGCTTATCAAATGCACGAATGGATTGAGAGGCTTGGTCAGTATATCGTCGAATTCTCCTGTCTGGATCATTACAGGCAGCATCATGCTGAAGTTGAACAGAAAAAATGCCGCAAATGAATAGGAACACAGGTCCAGCGCGTAAAGAAACAGTATTTCATACGAGCTCCAGCCGTTCAGGTTTTTGAATTTGTCTATCATGATCCATATCAGGGCAAACGTGGTTCCGTACATGATAAACTGTGCAGCCGCGCCTGACAGGAATGCGCCGCGGTATTCGACCATTCTTTTCAGCCGTATCTTTATAAATTCCAGGTAAAGAGGTATGTATGACATATTAACCTCCTTGGATGCTGATCTTGCTTTGCGCCCTGTTCCAGACCAGTTTTTCCGTTATGTTCAATATGACGATCCAAATCAATTGATACAAAATTACATATGCGGAGGATGCCAGGGACAGTTTGCCCGTAAAGATCGATATGGGCTCGAAAGTTACAAGCCTGAACGGCAAGGCCTCGCTTATATTTTGAAGAAATCGCGGGTAAAACCATATGGGTACGAAAGTGCCCCCGAACAATTTGAAAAGAGCGCCTGTATACCATGAAATATACCATGTAGACTTCAGCCAGAAAGCCAGAAGTCCAAAAATATAATTTATAAGGAATATTATTATGATACCGTTGACCAGGCTCAGAAGAAAAAGACAGATCCTGATAATGTCCGAAGGCAGCCTGAAACCAAATATCGCTATGGAAACCAGACACACCGGCAAAACGCTGAATACTACTACGAAAAGGTTATTACCCAGATCCTGTGACAGCAGGAAATACTTAAGGCTGGTAGGCCTTATAAGATCGATAGCAATGGAGCCATCCTGCACTTTCTTTGCAAGCTCATTTCCGGCATTCGAATAAACCAAAGCAAGTACCACAGTATTTATTATCAGGTAGTTGAACATATCCTGGAAGCTGATCCCGCCGATACTGCCGCCATTGCCCATCAATGCATACCAAAGGCTGATCTGGATGAACAGCGTTATCAGTGAACCGATAATGCTCAGGTATGAATCGATTTTGTATACAGCTCGCTGTTGAAACGATTTTTTGATTATTTCGGGATAAACTCCCTGCATGGCCGTTCACCGTACCTTTATAAAGCGGTATTAACGAAAGGACATTTTATGTAAAGTTTTTCATATTTTAATATATCTTAATAGAATACTAAAAGATTGTCAATATTTCAAAGAAATTAAACAAAAAAATACCTTGTCCGGGAGGGCAAGGTCATTTTAGACATCCATCAGGTTAAATTTATGAAGATTCGCGGGATAGAATAGATATATTTATGCAACGCGCTGACTTATACTGACCCTGCAATTGCTATTGATCAGCCTTGCCACCTGAAACTCCGTGTTATCCGTTTCGCTGAACCCGGCATCTATGATCTTCAAGACCGCTTCCACCAAGCTTTCAGCTTCAACTGTAAAATTCCTGTCGCTCAGTTCTATGTTAAATTTCATAACCAACGCCCCTATTGAAATTCTACAATAATATTCGTATGTAATTATCGGTTTTCGAGTGTATCAGGCCATTGTAAAAGTTTCCAGCACATAAATAAGAATCACAGGCGCATCGAGTGCCTGTGATTCTAGAACAAGACTTCGCTATGTTCCATAAATTAAAGCTCCGTCATTGGCGGAGCTGTTGTAAAGAGTTATAAATTAAAAGGAGGTGTAAAATGAAAAAGTTTATGTTCTTATAATAGCAAGCAAATATTAAGAAACTAGGGCTAAATAATTAACTTTTTGTTAATAAAGAGAATGCTTCGGTAAAAATATTGCACCTGCAATAATCAGCCTGAATTTTGGTATATAATAAAATCAACTCTCTGACGGAGGAAAATATTATGAAGATCACAACATTATGCTATATTAAACGGAGCGGCAAAACCCTGATGCTGCACCGCGTCAGGAAACCGAACGACATACACGAGGGAAAGTGGAACGGTCTGGGCGGGCATATCGAATCTGGAGAGACTCCCGAGGAATGCGTCGTCAGGGAAGTGTATGAGGAAAGCGGTCTGACGCTCAGGACCCCGCGTCTCAGAGGTATCCTCACCTTTCCCCTGTTCGATGGCATCGAGGACGAATACACATTTCTATACACCGCCAATGAATTTGAGGGCGAATTGATCGAATCCCCGGAGGGCATCCTTGAATGGATCGATGACTCCAAAGTCCTGGATCTCAACCTCTGGGAGGGCGATGAACTGTTTTTGAAGTGGCTCGAAGACGGCAGGCTGTTTTCCGGAAAGCTGACCTATAAGGACGGAAGCCTGGTTTCACATAATGTTGTTTTTTATTAATGCAAATTTATATATAAAAATAAAAAATAATTTTGGAGAAGGATTATGTAATATTTTGTCGAAAAACGAAATATAGGAAATATAAAAATTTATTAGCGTAAGATAACATCTTTCCGGTAGTATAATTTATTTTCACATCAGGAGGAGAATAATATGCAGATCCAGGATGCGTATAACGTATCAAAGGTACATAGGGTGAATATCATTGCTACAGTTGTGATCGTTTCATTGTTTATAGCGCAGGCAATAATAACTCAGGGGCTGGATCGTGGATTGAAAATAGCAACTTATGGCTCTGTAATACTTGTTATTGCGCTGGTTAATTACTTTCTTCCGATAAGCAGGTACGTAAAAGGACTGCTATTCGGACTCCTGCCCGGATTGGTCGTTATCGCGCTCTTTTATATGGACGGCTATGCGCTGAATAAACACTATATTATTTTTACGACGCTTGCAATGACGGCCCTATATTTCAAAAAAGAGCTCATTGCAATCTATGGGGTTGTTATGAACCTGCTGCTAATACTTGCATATCTTACAATACCTGATAGTATTACCGGTGTTACTGACGCAGGCGCTGATCTGAATATCTTTATTTCTATCATGCTGCTGTTTAACGGGTCCATAATTATGTTTTTTTTCCTTACGAAGTGGGGAAAAATGCTTATAGACGAATCCGTAAAAAGAGAGAATGACGCGAAAGCGTTGGCAAGTAATCTGGAACACACATTTTCCGCTATCGAACAGAGTTCCGCAGTTCTTGACGACAGTATCCACCAATTCAATGCCAATATTCAAAATACACGTGATGCAAGCCAGGCTATCAATACCTCCGTTCAACAAATGGCCAAATCCATTCAGGAGGAGGCTGTCAGCATTAACAATGTAAACAGGACGATGACCAGTTCCCTTGAGAGCGTCCGAGAGTCGCAGGCAATTTCAAGAGGTATTGCGATAAAATCAGAAGAGATGAGCAATAAAGTTTCAGAAGGCTGGAACAGGATAGAGCAGATTGACGATCAGATCGGTATTATAAACACCGCGATCATAACAGCGGCTGCTACTGTTAACGATCTTCAGGCAAATATGCAAATGGTTAATAACCTGCTTGAAGGTATAAAGCAGATAGCAGAACAAACAAACTTGCTGGCTCTGAATGCCGCAATAGAATCTGCCCGCGCAGGAGAACAGGGAAAAGGATTTGCAGTGGTGGCGGAAGAAGTTCGGAAGCTCGCTGAAAAGAGTGCCATAATAGTAAGAGATATTACCCAGGTAACCACAGGAATATTCAATAAGGCTGAAGAAGCTCTGGAAAAGGTGAATAAAGGAGAAAATGCGTCAAATGACGGCAGAAGGCTCGTTAATGAAATTTCGGATTATTTCAGATCCATAATAGAAACATTCAAAGGCATGAATGTTGAAATCTCCACAAACATGCAGAAGATAGAGCATGTCACGGGAGAATATATGGAAGTCCAAAGCCAGATAGAAACGCTATCGAGCATTTCTGAAGAAAACGCGGCGGCCACTCAGGAAGTTCTGGCCACGATTGAAGACGAATATAATGAAATTCTGAAAATAAGCAATTCAGTCGAACAGGTTAAATTACAAAGCGGGCAGCTGAAGGAGACAACAAAATTAAAGGTGTAATATATCGAGTTGAACGGCAACATGGATAAGAATATGTATAAGGCGCACATTGAGCGGGACAACCACCCCGCTCTTTTTTAATTTAAGCAATTATTCGATCTGCTTCGGGAAAAAGGCAAATAAAAAACCCACAGAATCTTTATTCTGTGGGTCGTTGGAGGCGCTGCCCCGGCACCTGGTTTTCATCCTGTTTACTCTCTTTTCATTAAAATACAACGCTTATCATTGGACCCCAGGGTAAGATATTTACCGTCGCCTGAGAGGAAAACCCTTGCAGGCGTAAATCCTTCCACCGCATATGCTGACTCAAACCCGGACTTAAATCCAGCATTAATCACTAGTCTGTACATATGACTTCTGAAAACGATGATGAATTATTTATTTGAAATTAATTGGTTTCGGAGGGTGCTTATGGAGAAAGAAGTATTAATCCTTATTACAGATAACTACGCAGATTGAGAAATTGGCTTTGTTGCTCCCCTTTTGTAGCAGCCATTTGTGATGGCGCAACTTTTTTAGCTGAAAGCGGTTATCTAAATAATATTCCCCATACTGGGAATTCTCTTGCGCACAATGGTACAGCTACTTTGGAGTTTTCACGAGAGGTCATGAAACTCTTGAATATACAATTGCCTGTAGGAAACTCGCGCCATAGGCGCTAAACGTCCTACTTCATTTTTTTCTAACCCATACAAGCATTTCACCTGGGCGCCGGTTGCCCCAGCAGCAGTATGGCACGGCCTTCAGAACAACGGGCTCAAGCTGCATGGGGATTGAGGCGTAAAGCTTGCCTTCCCACCCATCGTCAGCTATCCGGTATGCCGGGGCTGTGACCGTCATAATCCCTCCCAACAGCTGCGGCTCGTATTGTTCTTCCAGCTGGGCGCCCTCCTCGACTAAGATGTCGCATAGCCTATCCCCATTGTCCTCTTCTTCGAGGCAGTAGACCATGGGACCGCGCACGATCGCCATGCGGTTGACATTTGCACGGACCGCCGGATGCGAATAGACCAACTTTGCGTCCATGGAGAAGTCCACCTCCACTGTTGACTCCCCTGCCTGTATTTCCAGCATCGCATACCCCTTTTCAACCCGGTAATCCGCGACAGCCTGCCCGTTCAGCCGGATAGTATAATCCTCCGCCCAAGCAGGAATACGGAGCGCCAGACCTACAGGCGACCCGCCTTCCAGCGACATATGCGCTTTGAACCCCGGTTTCCAGGGGAATTCCGTCTCCAGCAGGACGGTGACCGGCTGCCCCTCCAGCTCAAGCTTCGCGCTGCCGGCAATGAACAGGTCGATATACAGGGTCCTGTCATCGGCGCCATAGATGTACTGTCCGAGCGAAGCCAGCGTCCGCGTAATGTTGGGCGGACAGCAGGCGCATCCGAACCATTTCTGTCTGACAGGCTTCACATGCTGCCTTGACGTGTGCTCCATGCATGATGCCGGCCATACCTCCAGGGGGTTGACATAAAAGAACTCCATACCGCTGGATGAAATGCCTGAAAGGATCGTGTTGTAAAGGGCACTTTCCACAACATCCATGTAAGACGCGTCCCTGTTCATCCTTGCCATCCGCAGGCCGAACAAGGCCAGCCCTATGGACGCGCATGTCTCCGAATAGTTGAAGTCATTCGGAAGGTCATAATCCGTGGTGAATCGCTCCAGAAATGCCGATGAACCAACGCTTCCGGTAATATACATTCTCTTTTGCGTAATGTTCTTCCACAGTCCGGCGCAAGCCCTCATCAGTTCCTCTTCCCTGTACTCCCAGGCGATGTCCGCCATGGCGCAGTACATGTACATGGCCCGGACCGCATGTCCCACCGCGCTTTCCTGCTCCCGCACAGGCAGATGGGATTGGGAATAGGCGGGATCATAGTCCTTCAGTTCGCCAAAAATGCTTTTGAAATCCTGGCGTTGTATTTCCTCTTTGAAATAGTTGGGCTTATGGCCGCGGCGGTCGATGAAGTATTTGGCGGTGTCAAGGTAGCGCCTTTCACCGGTGACCCGGTAGAGCTTCACCAATGCCAGCTCAATTTCCTGGTGTCCGGGATAGCCATGGATCTGCCCTTCTCCTTCCCCGAAAACATCGCATATCAGATCCGCGAAGCGAACCATCACATCCAGAAAGCGCCGTTTCCCCGTGGCGTGATAATAGGCCACAGCCGCCTCGATAAGATGCCCCGCCGTATATAGCTCATGGCCTTCGGTAAGGTTCTTCCAGCGCCTTTCAGGAGCGATCAGGGTAAAATATGTATTGATATAGCCATCCTCCCACTGGGCGCCCGCGATAAGCTCGATGACGCCGTCCGCCGCGCTTTCCAGCTGCGGGTCCGGATGCGTCTCGATACTATATGCCACTGCCTCCAGCCATTTGGCGACATCCGTATCTTGAAAAACCGCGCCATGGTGCTCACCCTGCTCCAGGCCGGCGGCAATCCTGAAATTCCGGAGGCAGAAGCTCTGTTCGGCGCCTTCCACCCTGTCGTTGAGCGCTTCCCACTGATATGGGATGATAACCTCCCTCACCAATCTGGTGTATCCTGACCAGAAGCTGTCTGTGATCGTCACATTCCCTAGAGGCAGGGATTTAATGCGGTCATTCATAGTCGTTCCCTCCATACCGGTGATTCAACCTTTAATGCCGGTCAATGAAATGCCCCTGACAAAATATTTGTTTCCAATCAAAAATAGTATCAGGCAGGGCAGCGCGACCAGGACGGTCAAAGCCATCACCTGTTCGTAATTGGGAATCTTCAGGCTGTTTATCATGTAGAGTCCCAATGTCAGCGTGTACATTTTTTCACCCTGAAGATAGATGAGGGTGTAGAAAAATTCATTCCAGCAGTTTATGAAACTGAACAGGGCAACGACAATCAACGCGGGCTTGATCAGAGGCAGCATGATTTGATAATAAACGCGGAAGCAGCCCGCTCCGTCGATGCACGCCGCCTCATCGAGCTCCTTGGGGATCGTCAGGAAAAATTGCCGCAGCAGAAATACAAAATACGCGTTGCCGCCCGAGCAGAAAAATGCCGGAATTATCAACGGCCATTTGGTGCCGACCAGATGAAACGCGCTGAACATGGTATATTGCGGCAGCAGCGTCACAGCGCTGGGCAGCATCATCGTACTGATGACCAGAGTGAACCATATGCGCTTCAGTGGAAACCTGAGCCTTGCAAAGGAGTATCCGGCAAAGCTGGTGGTAATGACATTTCCGACTACGTATGGCACTACAATGGAAATGGAGTTCCACAGCTGAAGTGTAAAATTCACACGCCCAACCGCTTTGACATAATTGGAGAACATCAGCGCCTCAGGAAACAACACAGGCGGGCGCGCCAAAAATTCAGGCTTGCTCACAAGCGAGCTTCGAAGTAGCCAATAAAGCGGGAAGAAAACCACAATACCCAATATGAATGTGCCCAGAACCAGCAAGCGGTTTATGTTCCTGCTCCGATTCATCATCCTGTCGTATCCGACCTCGTTTGCAGTCGCAAGTTCCCCCCTCATATGCTTTTCCTCCTGTGACGCGGATTATGGTTGCTTTCCGGGCCAACTCGCGACTGGATGCGTGACTGTGCAAGGAATAAAAGGCCGGTGACAGCCAGTATCGCAATAAAAACAAGCCACGCTTCCGCCGCCGCAAGCCCTCGCGTTCCAGCCCTTTTGAACGCATGGTCGTAAATCATAACATTGATGAAATAGGTCATCCTGTCCGGCGACCCGTTTGAAGAAAGCGCGACACTCTGGGTGAATATCTGCACCGATGTGATCATGCACATCAGGGCCTGAAAAAACAGCACGGGTTCAATAGTCGGGAACACAACAGCCCTGAATTTGTGCCAGGCGTTTCCGCCTTCGATCGCCACGGATTCCAGCAGCTCTTCCGGAACATCCTGAAGTGTGGCCAGAAACACCACTATCGTACCTCCGCAGGTCCACAGGCTCATCATGAACAGCGATACGAATATCAGCCGGCTGTCCATGAGCCACTCTTTTGTCTCCAGGCCCAACGCCATGAGCAATTGGTTGAGCAGGCCTCCCTGCGCCTGATTCTGCAGTATGATCTTCCACAGTATGGATGTGGCAAGCATCGGGATGACTGACGGAAGGTAAAACACCAGTCTCAGGAAATTTCTCCCGGTATACTCCCGGTTGAGCAGGAGTGAAATTGCCAGACACCATCCGATGACCAAAATCACGTTGACCGCAGTATAAACAAGTGTGACCGTGATTGATTTTCCAAATTCGGAGCCGCTGTCCCTGAACAGGTATAGGAAATTTTCAAATCCGACCCATTCCATTTTGCCGCTCAGTTCCACATTGTTGAAGCTGTAATACAGGCTTGCCAGCATGGGATACAGCGTCAGCACCAGGAAACCGATGATTGCAGGAGAGGCAAAGAGGTAACCCGCCGCGTATTCCTTATAGCGCCTTGATCTGAATTTGTGAACAAGCTTTACACTCTCCATATGATAATCTCCTCGCACTGCATGCGGCAAAATGAAAGTCATGGTCATTACGGCATCAGTCGACCGTTCCGCTCTCGAACATGGTCTTGATGTTCGGCATGCACTCAGAGAATACATCGGCTACAGGCTTTTCTCCCAGGAGTGCCTTATCTATGTATTTCTCATATTCCGTATTCATCTTCTTGTATGCCGGGACATAGTACGCAGGCCATTGGGCAATCGATCCGTCGACGGTGGAATAGCTCAGAATCGTCTCTACCGCCTCCGGGTTTATGTTTACCGTCCATTTTGCAATAAGAGCCTGGTCTTTATACCATCCCAGCTCGTTTGGCAGCCAGGCACCGGTCTTTATGATATCCAGATTCTTTTCAGGGTCAACCATGTAAGCATAGAAATCCTTTGCCTGGTCTATGTTTTTTGAGGTATTGTAAACCACCATGGGAGCGCCACAGTTCATGGTGACCGCCTTTTCCATCTTCGGCAGCACGCCGACTCCGACATGGATATCCTTTATGTTCGGCAGATTCGCCAGATCCCATGATCCATTGGTGTACATCGCGTATCCACCGCCGCCCAGCGCATCCGCGACGCTTCCGACTGACGATTGGAACGTGTATAGCGCCTGGCTTGCCACATTGTCCTTATGCATGAGGTTAACAAGCTTCTGCAGGCCGTCGGACGATTTGGCACTGTCCCAGAGGAAGTCTTTACCGTCCGCCGATACCACTCCGCCACCGTTGGCATACATCGCCCAGAACTGGTGGAATTCTCTCAAACAGTTGAAGCCAAAGCCATAAGTTTTGATTTTTTTCGGGTCAAAACCGGCTTCAGTCGCGTTTTTCCCTTTCATATCGACGGTCAGCTTCTTCGCATAACCCAGGAACTCATCCCAGCTCCATGCGTTTTCCACCTTGGTCGGCACATGCGGGATTCCCGCCGCGTCGAACATATCTTTATTGTAATATAAAAGGACCAATTGATTGGACAGACCGACGCCTAGTATTTTGCCATCTGCGTTCTTTATGGTGACCGCGCCCAGCTTTTCAGCTATTTTCCCACTGCTGAGAAGATCGTTGATGTCGGCTAGAATGCCAATCTTGTCGTATTTCATGACATCCGTCTCGCCCATGTAGCTAACGTCCGGCAGGTTGTTGGATTCCTTCCTGGTCTGAATATAGGTCTCAAAGGATTCATCCGCCGGAAGAGCTTCGGCATTGATCTTGACCCCCGAATTCTGCTCATATGCGGCGCAGGCGCTAGTCACGAGATCTTTCTGGACGCCATCGGCCCAGTAAAGGAATGTCAGTTCGACCGGCTCGCTACTTTTTTCCGGTGTGCCCACGGCAGCGTCAGCCGTTGTGCCGGACGTGCCCTCCGCCGTATCGGCTGTGCCCGCGGCAGGCGTACCGCCGTTATCTCCCGAATTGGAACCGCTGCCTCCACACCCGGCCAGCAGAGCCGCCAGCACACACATGGCAAGCAGGACAGATAAGAATTTCTTGCCCTTTGACATTTGCAATCCCCCTCACTTATATTTTTATTTTATACCAAACGCTTGCATAAACGTTTAATATTCAAATGCAAAGAGACTTTTCGATTTTTAAGAGCGTGAGGATTATTTTAGCCTATATGTAAATATATATCATACTGCGATGGCAAGTAAAATCTCGTTTTTTTACAATTAAACGAAAATAGTGTTGCAATGTTCAGATTATCTCAGTTTTGCTTTTATTTGCATATAATATCTTAAACGTTTAATTATTTAGGTGTATAAATACTCAAAATTCAGCAGAATATATTAACCGTTTAATCCAACAGATTGCCGTTCAACCAGCTGACATTCGATCTTGTAAAGGCGCATGAATTGGCGCGGATGCTCGGTATCCAGCATTTCAAGCATGATTTCCGAGGATTTTTTTCCTATCTCAAACAGGGGGAGCGCCATGGTGGTCAGCTGAGGGTTATACGCAGAGCTGATTTCACGATTGTCAAATCCGATCAGTGAAATATCGCGCCCTACCTTCAATCCGTTTTCATTGCAATAGTCAATTACCCCTCCGGCAATCAGGTCATTCATCGCGAATATAGCCGTAGCGCCTTGATTTATGAACGTTCCGGCCTCACGATAGCCGAAATCGCGGTTCCAGTCGCCATAAACAAGAAGGTCGGGATTGAAAAGTATGCCGTTTTCGTACAGCGCCCTCTGATAGCCGGTCACCCGCTGCCTTGTATGCACACTTGACGCTATCCCGGCAGCCAGGCCTATTTTCTTGTGTCCTTTCCCGATAAGATGGCACGTTGCGTCAAAGGCTGCCTTTTCATCATCAAAAACAACGGAAGGAATCCTGTCATTGTTGACATAACCATATGCCACCACCAACGGAACCGGCAGATTCGAAGGGATCGCGCTTATTTCACGGCTGTGGCAGCCTATATATATGATGCCCTCGACCTGTTTGGCCAGCAGGATGCGTATCTCATCCTCCACCTGCTTTACGTATCCTTCCAGCTCATAAAAGTTGCCGGCGTATTTTTTAAACAGGCGCAGATTGGCCAGGATGAAATGATAGGAGTTTTCTTCACAGTAGGCGTTTATGCCGTCCACTATTTCGGTGGCGTTGAAAACAGTAAGGTCTTCAGTGAGTATCCCTATTGTCCTTGTATTCCCCCTCTTCAGATTTTTAGCCAGGAAGTTGGGGGTGTAATGCAGTTCATCAGCTATCTCAAGGACACGCTTGGCGGTTTCCCTGCTGACACCGCCTTTGCCGTTGAGTATGTTGGACACGGTGGCAATAGATACATTCGCTTTTTTAGCAATTTCCTTTATATTAGACATAAAGCTCCTTCCTGCCTGTCAAAATAGTGAGGCTGCATTTTAGCAGAATAGTACCACAAAAACGTTTAGCATGCAAGAGTAGATCCCGTTTATTTGCTGCTGACATTGTAGGATTACAATAGATGTGTTACACAGATAAATAAAAAGTGCGGAAAGTCTTCCGATAGTGTAGGTTAAAGTTACCACACAAAAACAGCACAAAAAGGAGAACTTTCCGCATGAATAGCATAACACAGGACATGAACTATCGTCTATCCCTCATCAAGTATTCCTTGAAGCACGGCGTAACAAAGGCGGCAATCAAGTATCGAACGAACCGGCAATACATATATCGCTGGCGGAACCGACTATTCCCACGTACCTCAATGAGACCGTACAGACACATATTTTCGCTTTTTGAATATAATATAAATAATGTCAACAGGAGGCTATTATATGAATGAGCACTATCCATTCGTGAATCCGCCACTACCATATGCCTATGACGCACTTGAGCCATATATCGACACAAAAACGATGCATCTACATCATAATAGACATTTGCAAACATACGTGGACAATCTCAATAATACGCTGAAGGATCATCCTGAACTGCAAAGCTGGACGCTGGAGCAGCTGATTTATAACGCAGACAGGCTCCCGTCGGTTATCCGGCAATCAGTCATAAACAACGGTGGAGGCGTTTACAATCATATCTTTTATTTCGACGGTATGTCAAATTCTGAGACACGTTCGCAGGCGGGGATGCTATATACGGCAATCATGAAGGAGTTCGGGTCTGTCGAGCGGTTTTATGATGAATTCAAAAAGCATGCGCTGGCAGTATTCGGTTCTGGGTATGCGTGGTTGGTCGTAGACAAAGACGGGAAGCTAAAAATCGTGACATCGGCCAACCAGGATACGCCCATTTTGCAAAACATGTACCCAATCACGGTAATTGACGTTTGGGAGCATGCATATTATCTGAAGCATTATAATGTGCGGGCGGCATATGTTGATGACTGGTTCCATGTCGTCGATTGGAAGCATGCTGGCGAGCTTTACGAAAAATACATTGCGAGTATGCAAAGATAAAACCAAGGAATCTTGCCATTTTGTTTTCCTCCAGTCTTTTACGCTGTTCAGCCTAAAAAGAGAGGCTATGCTTCTCATACAAAGAGAACATAGTTAATAGCATTGGCAATATCACTCCATATTTCATCTGAAACAGACAATGTAGTGATAGGCATTCGTCGAGCCACTGCCGACCGGCTGCACACATAGTTTTTCTAAAACTTCATCTATTCTCGCTTTTTTATCATATGTCATCTTTTTTATCTCCTCAAGGGTAACATGACTTGTGGTTGCCGAAAAACTCGCCACAAACAAAAATAAAGAAACCACCTCGATTTGAGATGGTTTTCTTTGTATCAACGATGGTTGATTAATTTGGAGGCGCCACCCAGATTTGGACTGGGGAATAAGGGTTTTGCAGACCCTTGCCTTACCACTTGGCTATGGCGCCAGATGCTAGAAACTGGATCCCCGATACCGCTTTACCGGCCTCTAAGGTCCAGTTTCCCAGTACTGCTTAAATTGGAGCGGGATACGAGATTCGGACTCGCGACTTTCACCTTGGCAAGGTGACACTCTACCACTGAGTTAATCCCGCATGCAGATTATGCCGTTTTCACGGATAATCTTCCGGCCTCACCGCGTGAAGCCCTTAAGGTGTAATTTATGCCGCCTGCGACGGATAAATATTGGTGCCCAGAGCCGGAGTTGAACCAGCGACACGAGGATTTTCAGTCCTCTGCTCTACCAACTGAGCTATCTGGGCATAAGCACAGATAACATTGCTGTTATCTGTCTTAGTGGCGACCCGAAGGGGGCTCGAACCCCTGACCTCTAGCGTGACAGGCTAGCGTTCTAACCAACTGAACTACCGGGCCATATGTCGCTTACAGCGCGAGTCTCTTCCGCAAATTGTACCGTCTGCGTCGGCCGATCGAAAGCTTCACTGCGTGAGGCTTTTAATCGGTAACTTATACCGCCTTACGGCGGATAAATCAAACTTCACTGCGTGACGCTTCATCAAGGTAGATTATATTGCCTCCGGCAAATAATCTTTGGTGGGAACTATAGGGCTCGAACCTATGACCCCCTGCTTGTAAGGCAGGTGCTCTCCCAGCTGAGCTAAGCTCCCGTGTACCTCTCGCGTCGAGCGACAATACTTAGTATACAAAAAAGAGGTTTCAAAGTCAATAACAAAATGAATTTTCCGCAAAGATAATTATTCCAAGGCTGAGATCCTATCCGGCATAGTCGACCCGGCAAGCTGCCGGACTCAGTCGTTCAGTCGTTCATATCAGCGCCCTGAGCTCGTCCTCCGTGAAATAATATTTCCGGTTGCAGAAATGGCACTGCAGTTCCGCACCGTGCTGTTCGTCCGCAATATCGATCAGTTCTTTTTTACCCATGCTGATGAGGTTGCGCTCCATACGATCCCGGTTGCAGTTGCATTCAAATTTACACGGCAGCTTATCTGTGATTTCAAGCCCCTTCTCGCCAAGCAGTCTCTGCAGTATCCCGGCGGGATCCAATCCGTCGGTGAGCATGCAGGTAATGGAGTCTGCCAGGAAGATCTTATCCTCGAGGTATTTTACGGTCTCATCGTCGGTTCCCGGCATCAACTGTATTATATAGCCGCCGGCAGTGACAATATTCTCGTCCGGGCCGACAAGTACGCCAAGCGAAACTACTGTGGGCACCTGTTCGGAGTAAGCGTAGTAATATGCCAGATCCTCGCCTATCTCGCCCGATACGAGGTCCACATAGCCTACGTATGGCTCCTTGAGGCCGAGGTCCTTTATAACATTGAGATAGCCTGTCTTGCCTACGGCTCCTGCCACGTCGAAATGACCTATCGCATTGAGGGGCAGATTGACTTCGGGGTTGTAAACATAACCCCTGACATTGGAGTTCGAATCCGATACTGCAATGATCCCGCCAAGCGGGCCGTCGCCCTTGATCTGGATAGTCAGAATATCCTTTTCGTTTTTGAACATCCTGCCCATCATTGCTGCTGCCGTAAGCGTCCTGCCCAGCGCCGCCGAGGCCACGCCCGAGGTGCCGTGCAGCTTGTGGGCCTCCTGTACGATATCTGTCGTAACCGCGGCAAACGCCCTTATCGAACCGTCAACTGCCGTCGCCCTAACTATATGATCCTCCATAAACTCTCCTTATGTTATAAAAAACCCCGATATATTCATATCGGGGTTCTCGTCTGCTGATCTTAGAATTTATGTTAAAGTTGTTAGCTTTAATTACATAACCCTCGAAACATTTGCAGCCTGGGGTCCCTTTGCGCCTTCGACAACATCGAATTCAACTTCGCAGCCTTCTTCGAGAGTCTTGAACCCATCCATAGTGATTGCCGAAAAATGAACGAAAACGTCGTTTCCGTTGTCTCTTTCAATGAAACCAAAACCCTTTTCAGCGTTAAACCATTTTACTCTTCCTCTTTGCATTGCAAAAAACCTCCTGAATTTAACTTGGATCTGGCAGCACTATATGCTTTTTTTGCCAAACCTTAATAAGTTTAGCACATTCCTTTATGGCTTGTCAATGAGAGAAGATTACATAAAATATATTTAATAATATTTATCTGTCCCTTACTTTAGTTACCATAAATATATTGCAATTTTATTTTGCCACAATCCCGTGTTAATATTCAAAGAAGCAACAAGCAATATTATCCTGCTTTTTTGCAGACAAAAAACATCCTGTCGCAAGTTTCCGGCGGTTTTCTAAAGCGCAGCGCGTCATATACCGACAGCGTTTTAAGGCCCACTGCAGTCAGTAATCCCGTCAATTCTTCCTTTTCGTAGCAGCGCTCGTACTGGACTTCATCAAACCTTCTGTACCGGTCTCCTTCTCTTACGAAAAACGTCAGGTCGAACCTGCACAGCCTTGTACCGCCGTCAAAACAGTTCTGCCATATGTAGGCGACATCCTGGTCTGTTTCACCGAATGTATTGTTTGATAAAACATTATTGAATTTGTAAGGCGTATTAACATCGAAAATGAACAATCCGCCGGGATTCAGGTAATTCGCGGTAAGCTTGAAGAAACGCTTCAGATCGCGCTTGTAGGTCACGTAGTTGACGCTGTCCATGAGACTGGTTATTACGTCAACCGTCCCGTACAATTCAAAATTCGTCATGTCCTGATTCAGAAAAAGTATGTCCGTTCCGCTGTCAAGTGCTTTTTGCCGCGCACAGCTCAACATTTCTGCCGACTGATCGATACCGATCATCTCGTAGCCCTTCTTGGACATTTCAAGACAATAGCTGCCCGTTCCGCATCCAAGATCAGCCATCAGCTGAGGTTTGAGCCCGCTACGCTCACATATTGCTTCGACGTAATCCGCCCATTGCTTATAATCCACGTCATGCATGAGCTTGTCGTAGAGATATGCAAAATCACTGTAAATGAGAATCACCCCACAAATACATAAAGTCATGTGTACATTTATTCTACCACATGACTTACGTCCTGCAAGGCTTTCTTTCTTTTAGAGACAAGTCCCCCTATTTTCCCGGTCTCCTTTGAAGTAAGGCTCTTCCAGCCGAATTGCATAACCTTGTCGGCCAGTCCGAGTTCCCGGGCTATTTCTAATTTGATCATATCAAGCTTTTTATCAGGCTTTTTCTCCATCTCCGCACCTCTTTGTAAATCGTGTTTATTCCTGCCATTGTATTTTGTGGAGAAAACAGCCTTTTATACGTCAATTGGAGCCTATTTTACTTTTTACCTTATCAAGGGCGGCTTTGAGCTGTGTATCCTTATTCCTGGGGATCTGGGATGCCGGCAGGTTCCTGTATTCGTCGGGGACCTTCACCTCTATGTCCGGCATAATACCCTTCCCTTGTATGCAGACCCCTGAGGGCGTAAAATACCTTGAAATGGTCACTTTCAGGCCGGAGCCGTCCTCCAGCAGTTTCAGTTCCTGTACAAGGCCCTTCCCGAAGGTTTTGGTTCCGACAAGCGTCCCCCTCGAATAATCCTTCACCGCACCCGCCAGGATCTCGGAGGCGCTGGCGCTGTTACCATTGGTCAATATCGCAAGCGGCAGATTAACATAAGACTTTCCGGATTTCTTATATTGCCTGTTGCCGTTCCTATCCTCGGTATAGACTATGGTTCCCTCAGGAAGCAGGCTGTCGGCGATCTGGACGACCTGTTCATAGGATCCTCCCGGGTTGTCTCTCAAATCTATTACCAGCCCCTTGATTCCCTTATCGAGCAGGTTTTTGAGATCATTTTCAAAATATCCGGCTATTTCACTGTCAAACATCACGAGCCTTATATAGCCGATATTGCCGTCCATTATCTCGCTTCTTATATTCGAGGCCTTGATCTTCTGCCTTGTGATGTCGAACTGCAGATATCTGTCCTCAGACGGCCTGTATACCGTGATCTTTACGTTTGTATTTTCCTTGCCCTTGATCATGCTTATTATCATATTTTCATCGCTTAATGCCGTAACGTCGGTATTGTCGACCTTTACTATCTTGTCGCCCTGTTTCATTCCGACCTTTTTGGCAGGCGAACCTTCGCTCGGTTCAATGACCGTCAGTAAGCCGTTCGTATCGACATTGACAGTGACGCCGATCCCTACATAGCTGCCTTGGGACTTTTCCATGAAGGCTTTCATCTGTTCCTTGTTGAAGTAAACAGTGTAAGGATCCTTCAAGGAATCGGCCAGACCGCTTACGGCGCCCTCTATCATCTTATTTTGGTCAACGGCCTGGTAATAGTCTTCCGTCAGTATTTTTCTGACCGTGTTGAATTTGGCTACATTCTGGTAGCTGACCTTGTTCGTATCAAATGAAATGACATATTTATTCTGGAAGGAATTTATCGTGTAAAGCAGCATTACAGTTGCCAATATTGCAATTGCTGATGCTATCGCGACCAAAATTAACACCTGCCGCTGCGAATACTTTTTTTCCATATTATCGCCCCTCGCTAAAACATATTGATGTACTGGTCCAAAAGTGGATCAATATATCCTATGCTCCTTATAAAATAAATAAACCCGGTTTTTTTACCGGGTTTGTTTTTTACGGTTTGTTATATTATTTACTCTCAGTTTTTAAGGTAGCCTTTCATAGGATTTTGCGTTTCGCCGTTTACCCTGACTTCAAAATGCAGGTGGTTCCCCGTTGATAAACCGGTGCTGCCCACCTTGGCGATAACCTGGCCTGCCTTTACCTGCTGGCCGACCTTGACGAGCAGCTTGCTGGCGTGCCCATACAATGTAGTGATACCGCCGCCATGATCTATAACTACCATGTTGCCGTAGCCGCCGCTTCTATCATACTGCGATATGATCACCGTTCCGCTGTTGGCTGCGACTATGGAATTCCCTCTGTCCGCTCCTATGTCGATGCCGGTATGCATTTTATATTTCCTGAGTATCGGATGCTTTCTCATTCCATACTGAGATGTTATGCCAAAATTGCCCGGGCAGGGCCAGACCATAGACCCGCCAGCATATTTCTTCTTTGACGACAGGTTCTTGATGACACTGTTCAACCTGTTGGCTTCAGCGATCTGCGCGTCTATATCCTTTTCGAGCTTGTCAAGCGCCGCTTTGCTTCTATTTATCTGATCCTCGACCTCAGCCCGCGAACTTTTCAGCTGCGAAAGCTTTTGTTCCTTTTCATTTGCCTTCTGCTCGAGAAGATCCCTGGCCTTCTGTTCGAGCTGCTTTTTATCTTCGACATCCTGCTTGGCATTGTTGAGTTCTTCTATCATATTTTCATCAAACTGGGATATCGTGGACATGTACTGGACACGCTCGTAAAATTCCAGCGGGCTTTTGGATGCCAGAAGCGTATCGAGGACTGAAACGCTCGAGTTCACATACATTACCTGCAATCTTGTCTTAACAAGCTCACGCTGGCTGTTGTAATTATCCTCGGCCTCTTTCAGAGCTTTCTCCGTTTGTCTGAGGTTTTCCTCAGCGTCGCTTATCTGTTGCAAAAGTTCCTGATATGCGTTCGATTCATTAGTCTGCTGGTTTGAGATTTTCTTCTTTTGCGTCTCCAGCTGTGATTTTTGCTGCATTACTTCTTTTTTTTGCTGGTTCAGCTTGTCGATACGGCTGTCAACTGACGATTTTTGGCTTTTTGCATCACTTAACTGGTCAGCCGCAACGGTGACCGGCACGAAAGCTGATATCAGTAAGGTTGCAAGAAGCGTTACGATTGTCAATCTTTTCACTATTTCAAACCTCCACACGTAAAATCTTTCTCGCGACATTTCTTTTAATGGACTTCCAAAAGGGGGCATTCCATGGGGGACATTCCTTGTAATGGACTCTGAAGGTGTGTCCCCTTACTATTCCCCCTGCATTATACCCTCAAATACCTGCGTATTGACAGGAAGCTTCCCATAGTACCTACGATCGTGCCGATCAGCAGATAATATAATGCGAGCTGCGACCATACTTCCTGTACTTTCGAGAGTGTTAACAACTGCTTGCTGGCAATGACCAGATCCTGGGAGAAATTTACCTGGATAGCATTATATCCATAAGTTGATATGACAAATGCTACCGCCGCGCCAATCACACTTATTATAACACCTTCTACCACAAAAGGCCAGCGTATAAACCAATCTGTAGCGCCTATGTATTTCATGATGTTTATTTCCTTGCGTCTTGCGAACACCGTAAGCTTGATGGTATTGGATATGATAAATATCGATATAATGAGGAACATCGTAACCATGAAGCTGCTGCCGAGTTTGACCCAATAAGATACCCTGGAAATTATATCGATCACATCCTGCGAATAGTTTACTTCCTTTATGCCACTGTTTTTTTCGAGAGCAGCTACGACATCCTTACTGTAAGCCGTATCTTTGAGCTTTATTTCGAAGGATACCGGGAAAATTTCTCCGAATCCATCCAGCAGTTCAGAGCTTTTCCCCAGCTTTTCCTTGGCCCTTTGCAAAGCCTCTTCCTTGGTGACCTTATAATAGGAAGCGATCTTATCGTTGTTTCTAATACTGTCCTCGACCTTCTGTATCTGGGTGTCGTCGAGTTCTTCATAACAGAATGCCTGGAGCTGAGGCGCTTCTTTCCAGACCTTTATATTGCCCTCAAGGTTGTAGGCCGCCAGCAGGAAAAACCCGAAAACCACGAGCGTAGCCGTTACGATCATAACGGATGCCAGGGACATGAGCTTGTTTCTATAAGAGTTTATGGCGCCTTCCTTAATTATATGCCGGACAGTTCTTATCTTCATCCCTGTAAAGTCCTTTCTCCTGGTCCCTTACGATCAATCCCTTGCTGATAGCTACGACACGCTTCTTCATTTCATCCACGATGGATTTTTCATGTGTAGCAACAATGACCGTTGTACCCCTGTGATTTACTTCACTGAGAAGCTTCATGATCTCCCATGACGTCTCTGGGTCCAGGTTACCTGTGGGTTCGTCGGCAATGAGAAGCGCCGGATTGTTTACCAGGGCTCTCGCCAATGCGACTCTCTGCTGCTCGCCGCCTGAGAGCTGGTTCGGGTACATGTTTGCCTTCCTGCTCAACCCTACGAGCGCCAGCGCCATAGGGACCTGCCTCCTGATCTCCTTCGGCAGCGCCTCCGTGATGACCATTGCAAAAGCAACGTTCTCATATACCGTCTTGTTCGGCAGCAGCCTGAAATCCTGGAACACGACGCCAAGGCTCCTTCTCAGATAAGGAACCTCCTGCAATGTCATCGAGGTGACATCATACCCGTTAACATAAACCTCGCCCTCGGTCACATCCTCTTCCTTAAGCAGCAGCTTGACCATCGTCGACTTTCCTGACCCGCTGGGTCCGACCAGAAAGACGAATTCACCTTTTTCTATTTTAAGATTGACTTCCCTTAATGCAACAGTCCCATTGGGATATGTTTTTTCTACGCCTATTAGTTCGACCACATTAACACTCCCCAATTCAACACAATATATCAATATTCTACAAAATAAATCTTAAATCCTGCTTAACAAATCTTTAAAATTTCGGCGAATCCCTATACAAATTCCCCTCTTAAGCTTTCAGCCTTATCCAGATACTTCTTTACAAGCATGGATACCTTGAATATTATTGCATCATCAAAATTTCTAAGGTCAAGTCCCGTGATCTTCTGTATTTTGTCGAGTCTGTATACGAGCGTATTCCTGTGGACATACAGCTGCCTGGACGTTTCGCTGACATTGAGGTTGTTTTCGAAGAATTTCTGTATCGTAAGCAGAGTTTCACGGTCAAGCGCTTCAAACGAGCCCTCCTTGAAGACCTCCCTGAGGAAGAGCTTGCACATCGTTGTCGGCAGTTGATAGATAAGTCTTCCGATCCCGAGGTTGTTATAATTAACGATAGCCTTATCGTTTTCGAAGATGCTTCCGATCTGTAAGGCCGTCTGCGCTTCCTTGTATGACCTTCCGATCTCCCTTACGCTGTCCACTATGGAGCCAATCCCGATCTGGGCCTTTATCATGAGCTCGGTATTCAGAGTATCAATGATGGATTTTGCCGTCTTGTCGATCTCCCTGGTGTCCTCGTCGTCCCTGAGCTCTTTGATCAGCACGGTGCTCTCGTCATCGAGCGCGATCACGAAATCCTTGATCTTCTTTGGGAAAAGGCTCTGTATAACTTCGTGCGGCTGGACGTCCCTGACCTTCTCGGTCTTTATGAGGAACACGGAGCGGTAGACATTGAACGGTATGTGCAGTTCCTTTGCCTTAAGCTGTATGTCTCCCGGTAGTATGTTGTCTGTGATAATACTTTTAAAGAAATTGCTGCGGTCAAATTTTTCCTCATAATAATTTCGGATGTTCGATACGTTGATGGCGAGCATCGAAAGCAGTTTTTTGCTGAGCTCCCCCTCCTGGTTTATAAAGACGATGAATTCCATCCTGTTCTTTATATATACCTTTTGAAACAGAAAGCCCTGCGATTCGTAAAAAAGGCTTCTCTCATTGAGGATCGAAGTAATCGCTGGATGAACGCTGCCGGTCAGCGTATCATCCGTACATCCGAGTATCAGGCCGGTTTCGTCCATTATGCCAAAAAAGCCGTCCATGAATTCACGTATCTGATTTACAAGACTTTGAAAAAGTTTCACTGTTATTCCTCCCGTCGCCGAGATGATCCGGTGCACTGTTTATTATTCTGAATTGTACAGCATTACGGAAATTATTATACTATATTAGCAAAAAATATAAAATAAAAATCATAGTTGCGTCGAGCAGCTATGATTTTTAAATAAGAATATCTCTTTAAATTTGCGATTATCAGTTTACTATCGCCTTTTCCGTATCTTTGTCGAAAAGGTGGATCCTGTTGGTGTCGATAGCTACCTTGATAGTATCTCCGGATCTGGTCTTGGTTCTCGGGTTGACCCTTGCTGTGCAGCTTACATCTCCGATGAACATATGGAGCAGGGTTTCGGAACCGAGCATTTCAACAACTTCTACGTTAGCATTTACAATGCTGTCGGGCATTGATTCAATGAACGAATCCTCATCATGCAAGCTCTCAGGCCTGATACCCATAACGGCTTCCTTACCGATGTAGTCGGTGCCGTCGATCTTCTTGGCTTTGCCTTCAGGCAGCTTGATAGCGTGCTCGCCGAACTTCAGTATGATATCTTCACCCTTTTTGCTGATCTCAACATTGATGAAGTTCATTTGCGGGCTGCCGATGAATCCTGCGACGAACATGTTGAGCGGTCTGTCATACAATGCTGTAGGAGTGTCGACCTGTTGGATGAGACCATCCTTCATAACGACGATCCTGGTGCCCATCGTCATAGCTTCTGTCTGGTCATGTGTAACATATATGAACGTAGTATTCAGTTTCTGATGCAGCTTGGTGATTTCAAGTCTCATCTGGACCCTGAGTTTTGCGTCGAGGTTGGAAAGAGGTTCGTCCATGAGGAATACCTTAGGGTCACGAACGATTGCACGTCCGAGAGCAACCCTCTGCCTCTGACCGCCTGACAGAGCCTTCGGTTTTCTGTCGAGCAAATGCTCTATTTCCAATATCTTTGCTGCTTCGTGGACTCTCTGCTTTATTTCTTCCTTAGGAGTCTTCCTGAGCTTGAGGCCGAATGCCATATTATCGAATACAGTCATATGCGGATACAAAGCGTAGTTCTGGAAAACCATTGCGATATCTCTGTCCTTAGGCTGAACATCATTAACAAGCCTGTCGCCAATGTAAACTTCGCCTTCAGTAATTTCTTCCAATCCGGCAACCATTCTCAATGTCGTCGTTTTGCCACAACCAGACGGTCCAACGAGAATAATGAATTCCTTATCTTCGATGTCCAGATTGAAATCGCTTACTGCTGTAACGCCACCCTCATATCTTTTGTAGACGTTTTTAAGCTTTACACTTGCCATTTTTTCCCCTCCCATATCTAAGTACGGTTTACGATACTATTATTACTATAGCATGTGATAACTTTTTCAACTAGTACACTTTTTAACAAATTTGAAAAACGGTTATTAGTAACTTTGCATAATGGATTTCAGTTAAAATATTGCATCTTTATACATCTATATGTATAATTATAAACTGTAAATGTGGTATAATGGATACTGATGAACCTGAATAAAAAAGCTGTGAAGGGTGTTGAAAGGGGCAGAGTATGGCATACAAAATATTCGTAGACGGCCAGGAGGGAACGACAGGCCTGCAGATAAACGAACGTCTGCAAAAGCGCAATCATATTGAACTACTTAAAATAGATCCGGAGAAACGAAAAGACCTCGGCGAAAGGAAAAGGCTCATAAATGAAGCCGATATCGTATTTCTGTGTCTGCCCGACGACGCGGCAAAGGAATCCGTAGCGCTTGCCGAAGGCAGCAAAGCCCGCATAATCGATGCAAGCACAGCTCACCGCACAAACGAAGCCTGGGCATACGGCTTTCCCGAACTGAGCCCTGATTTCAGGAGCAGGATCAGCAATTCCGCCAGGGTATCGGTACCGGGCTGCTATGCATCAGGATTCAACGCGCTGTTGTATCCTCTTGTAAATGAAGGGATCGTCCCGGCGGATTACCCTGTCACCTGCCATGCCGTATCAGGCTACAGCGGCGGCGGGAAAAAGCGTATTGCCGAGTACGATGCCGCAGATCCGCAGGACGACTCTATGAAAAGCCCCCGTTTCTATGCCCTGGCACTGAAGCACAAGCATGTACCGGAAATGCGTAAGATTAGCGGCCTCGTCAATCCTCCGCTGTTTACGCCGATCATCGGGCCCTACTACAAGGGGATGACTGTGGCAGTTCCGCTTTATTCGCACCTCCTCCCCGGCACAAATAGCGCGGATTCAATAGGCAAATTTTTCTCTTCCTATTATAAAGGAGAGCGGTTCATAAAAGTTTATCCCTTCGGTTCGGAGGGCGGCACAAAGGACGGTTTTCTTGACGCGACGGGCTGCAATGGCACAAATGTCATGGAAATATACGTTACCGGCAATGAGAGTCATATCCTGTTGACCGCAAGGCTCGACAACCTTGGAAAAGGCGCTTCCGGCGCGGCAGTACAGTGCATGAACATCATGCTCGGCATTGATGAAGCCACAGGACTTGAATAGATTTGATAAACTGGAGGTAATTATGGAAACACTGATCAAAAAGGCTGAGATACTGATAGAGGCTCTTCCCTACATACAGAGGCTGCATGGAAAAACCGTCGTCATAAAATACGGCGGAAATGCCATGATCAATGAGGAGCTTAAAAACTCGGTCATGGAAGACATCACGCTGCTCAAATACATAGGTATGAACCCCGTCGTTGTCCACGGAGGCGGGCCGGATATCAACAAGATGCTTGGAAGGCTGGATATCAAAAGCGAATTTATGAACGGGCTCCGCGTGACTGATAAAAACACAATGGAAGTTGCTCAAATGGTACTGGTGGGAAATACGAACAAGGAAATCGTCTCCCTTATCAATCAGAAGGGCGGCAAGGCAATAGGCCTTTGCGGGATCGACGGGAACCTGATCGAGTGCGAGCAATACAAGACTATTGTCGACGGCGTCGAGAAGGATATCGGCTATGTAGGTAAGATAACGGGTATCAATTCCAGAGTCCTCGAACTTATGTCCAGAGATGAATATATACCGGTAATTGCACCGATAGGCATCGGAAAAGACGGACAGAGCTACAATATCAATGCGGATACGGTCGCAGGCGAAGTGGCGATAGCGCTTAAGGCGGAAAAGCTGATGCTGCTGACAGATGTCGAGGGCGTAAAGCTGTCCAAGGAAAGCCCCGATGTGCTGCATGCGCTTACGGAAGCAGAGGTAAACGATCTTATAGCCAAAAACATAATAAACGGCGGCATGATCCCAAAGGTGCAGGGCTGTCTGGAAGCTTTGGCCGGCGGCGTCGGCAGGACCCATATAATAGACGGCAGGATCCCGCACTGCATACTCCTCGAAATTTTCACGAACAAGGGCATAGGGACCATGATTATGAAAGAAAAGGTGCTTTATCACAGCAACGAGCAACTGTAAACTTTTGTATAAAGAGTTGGAAAAAATTCACCGATATAATTGATTGGAGAGTTATACAAAAGACAATTATGGAGGTAATCCTAATGAACCCCTCGATAGTTTCTTCATTACTTAGAGAGGGCATGATGGTAGGAGTCAGGGTCGGAACGAACGCACCCTGGCATGGGAATGTCATCTATGCTGTAAATGGCAGCACAGTAAAACTGGCATACATCGAGAAGTTCATGAAGGACTTTGCGAAGCCCGGAAATAACGTATGGGTCAAATACTCCAATGATTACTATATTTATTATTTCACCGGAAAGGTCGAAAAATTTGTTTCCGAACCTTCCGAAAGCGTCCTTGTCGAACTTGAACACGCGGAGGAAATGATCAACAGCCGGCTCTTCCCGCGCTATGACGTAAGGTTGCAGGCAGTCATCAAGCCCGTCTGGGACAATGAAGCCTATGAATGTACTGTTACCGATCTATCCTACGGCGGAGCGGCATTCGTATGCGAGCACAAATTCGACAGCAACGAATATATCGATATGACTTTGTACCTGACGAACGGAAAGTCTGTACATGTTTCCGGCAAAGTCATCAGGCGGCGCAGCACGATAGGCGAGTTGACCGGCCATGCAGCCCAGTTCATCGAGTGCGACAACAAGGAGAACAGGCAGCTTGCCGAATATTTCGCACAGCTTGAGGAAGAGGCTTCTGAAATTTACCGCAGATATGAAGAAAAAAGCAGGTACAAATAGCATAAGAAAGTGCTAATATAAATAGTAAAACGTAAAGCCACTTATATAGTGGTTTTTCTTTTTAATGAAGTAAAATTGTTGCATTTTTATACATATGATTGTATAATTATGAATAGTATATTTTTATGTGCCGCAAAGGAGTTGGAGACATGAAGCTACAGGAAGTAAAGGATACGGATTCAAAATATTACATGAATACTTTCGGAGCGAGGACCCCCGTGTGTTTTGAATACGGAAGGGGTATGAAGCTCTATGACAGTGAAGGGCGTGAATATACAGACATGCTGGCAGGGATCGCGGTAAACGCACTCGGGCACAGTCACCCTGCCCTCGTTGAGGCTGTAAGATCACAGGCGGAAAAGCTTATACACTGCTCGAGCCTGTATTATATAGAAAGCCAGGCAAAGCTGGCAAAAGTACTGGCTGAAAACTCCTGCTGCGACAGGGTCTTCTTCGCAAACAGCGGAGCCGAAGCAAATGAAGGCGCAATCAAATTAGCCAGGATATATTTCAAAAAGAAGGGGCTCGCAGAAAAATACGGCATAATTACTTTAAAGAAGTCCTTCCACGGAAGAACTCTCACAACCGTGGCTGCCACCGGACAGGAAAAATACCAGAAGCCGTATGCGCCGCTCATCCCGGGGTTCAAACACGTTGCGCTCAATGATCTTGACGCACTCGTGGCTGCCATAGACGAAAACACCTGCGCCATAATGATGGAGCCGGTACAGGGCGAGAGCGGAGTCTACCCAGCCGATATCGAATATATCAGGGCGGTCAGGAAGCTCTGTGACGAAAAAGGCCTGCTACTCATATTCGATGAGATACAGACCGGCATCGGCAGGACAGGAAAACTTTTCGCATATCAGCATTTCGGCGTAGAGCCGGATATCTTCACACTGGCAAAGGCATTGGCCGGCGGTATCCCGATCGGTGCACTGTGCGCAAAGGAGCAGGTCGCATCGGCCTTCGAACCGGGCGATCACGGTTCGACCTTCGGCGGAAACCCGCTCGCGTGCGCAGCAGGCCTCGCAGTCATGAAGACGGTCATTGAGGAAGACATTCCAGGGCACGCCGCAGAAATGGGCGAATACTTCAGGAAAAAGCTCGGAAAGCTTGCGGAAAAACAGAGTATCATTGCAGAAGTGCGCGGCCTCGGGCTGATGATCGGAGTCCAGCTCAGGGAGGACAAGGCGGTCGAAGTCAAAAACAGGCTGTTCGAAAAAGGTTTCCTGGTCGGGAACATCGGCGCGAACATCGTTCGCCTGCTGCCGCCGCTCATCATAGAAAATAAGGATATAGATGCATTCACGAAGGCATTCGATTCGGTGCTTTCAGGCCTTTGACAGTATACGCATATAAAACGTAGGTAAGGGGCAATTAGCTTGGCACATTGGGGACATGGAGGCTAAAATGAAATCAGTTCTGGTTCTTGAAGACGGAACGTACTTCCCCGGCGAAGGGTTCGGGCAAAAAGGCGAAACTGCCGGAGAAGTTGTTTTCAACACATGCATGACGGGCTATCAGGAGATAACCACCGACCCGTCCTATAACGGGCAGATCGTTACCATGACCTATCCGCTGGTCGGCAATTACGGCTTCAACGGCGAGGATAACGAATCCTGCAGGACACACGTGCAGGGCTTCATAGTCAAGGAATTGTGTGTCGAGCCCAATAACTGGCGTAATACGACCGCCCCTGACGAATATTTCAGGAAGAACAATATAATCGGCCTTAAGGCGATCGATACGAGGGCCCTCACCCAACATATCAGGAGCCACGGCAGCATGTTCGGCATAATCTCTACGGAATGCGGGAATGTAGACATACTGCTCGAGAAGCTGAAGGTAAAGATGGAGGAAAAGCGCAGCCTCGTAATGGAAGTGACGACCAGGGAGCCGTATCATATAGCCGGCAGCGGCAGCAGAGTCGCCCTGCTGGATTTCGGAGTCAAAAGCAACATCATACGGTCGCTTCAGAAACGCGGGTGCGATATATACGTCCTCCCCGCTTCATCCACAGCAAAAGAGATACTATCCGTCAAACCGGACGGAGTACTCGTATCGAACGGACCCGGGGACCCGAAGGATCTGCCAGAGGCAAAAGCAGTACTGCAGCAGCTTATAGGCAAAAAGCCGATTTTCGGGATCTGCCTGGGACATCAGCTGCTCGGCCTGTCGCTCGGAGGCAACACCTACAAGCTGAAATTCGGGCACCATGGCGGGAACCACCCGGTCAAGGATTTCATAACCGGAAGGTGCTATATTACTTCGCAGAACCACAACTATGCTTTGAAAAATGATTTCAGCAATGAAATAGAGATCACGCACATAAATGTTAACGACAATACGGTTGAGGGCTTCCGTCACAGGACCTTGCCGGTGTTCAGCGTCCAGTACCATCCCGAAGCAGCTCCGGGACCGCAGGATTCGGCTTACCTGTTCGATGAATTCCTGAAAATGATGCAGCTGGCAAAGCAATAACTGGAGGAAAGTATGCCTAAAAGATCAGATATAAAAAAAGTGCTCGTTATAGGCTCGGGTCCGATCATAATCGGTCAGGCAGCGGAATTTGACTATTCCGGAACTCAGGCATGCAGGTCCCTGAAAGAGGAAGGCATCGAAGTCGTGCTTGTCAACAGCAATCCAGCCACGATCATGACCGATGGTGAAACGGCTGACAAAATATATATAGAACCCATCACGCTTGAATTCGTCAAGAAGATCATCGAGAAAGAAAGACCCGACGGTATCCTCGCGTCCCTTGGCGGGCAGACCGGCCTCAACATGGCCGTACAGCTGGCCAACGACGGCATCCTCGAACGCCTTGGCATTGAATTGCTCGGGACTTCCCTGCAATCCATAAAGAAAGCCGAGGACAGAGAGCTTTTCAAGAGGACGATGCAGGAAATAAACGAAAAGGTACCCTACAGCGCGATCGTAAACGATCTTGACAATGCCGTAGCCTTCGTTGAAAAGGTCGGCTTTCCCATCATCATCCGCCCTGCATATACTTTAGGCGGCACAGGCGGCGGTATTGCCGAAAATATGGAGGAATTCCGCTACATCTGCGGAAAAGGCCTCAAGCTCAGCATGATAAACCAGGTCCTGCTCGAACAGAGCGTTGCGGGCTGGAAGGAAATTGAATACGAAGTCATGCGCGACGGCGCGGACAACTGCATCATTATATGTAATATGGAAAACTTCGACCCCGTCGGCGTCCATACCGGCGACAGCATAGTAGTGGCGCCGAGCCAGACGCTTTCCGACATTGAGTACCAGATGCTCCGTTCCGCCTCGATCAAGATCATACGAGCACTCGAGATAAAAGGCGGCTGCAACATACAGTTCGCCCTTGACCCCGACAGCTACGAATATGTGGTTATCGAAGTAAACCCCAGGGTCAGCCGTTCAAGCGCTCTTGCCTCAAAAGCGACAGGTTACCCGATAGCGCGTGTGGCTGCAAAGATCGCCATCGGCCTGAACCTCGACGAGATAAGGAATTCCGTTACGCAGAATACATACGCCTGCTTCGAGCCCTCGCTGGATTATATAGTTACCAAGGTGCCGCGGTGGCCCTTCGACAAATTCACGACGGCTGACCGTTCGCTCGGCACGCAGATGAAGGCTACCGGCGAAGTCATGGCCATAGGCAGGACCTTCGAGGAATCGCTGCTCAAAGCTGTAGATTCGCTCGATATAAAACTGAATTACCAGCTCGGACTGGAATTGTTCGACAGCAAGACGCCCGACGAACTGCGCGAGGTTCTGAAAACTCCCCGGGATGAGCGGATCTTCGCTATTTTCAAGGCTCTGCAGAAGGGTATAACTGTCGAAGAGATCGTGAATATAACGAAAGTCGACAGCTTCTTTATTCACAAGCTCCAGAATATAGTGCTGCTGGCCGATGAGATAAAAAATGCAGGCATAGCCTGGCTGGATTACGACCTGTATATCAGGGCTAAAAAGATCGGCTTCGGCGATTCATACATCGCAAACCTGGTCAACGTTCCGCTCGATACGGTTCTTGAGCTGAGGCAGAAATACCCGATCAAGCCCGTTTACAAGATCGTCGATACATGCGCCGGTGAATTCGAGGCCGTGACGCCCTATTATTATTCCACCTATGAAGAACGTGACGACGTAGTCGTTTCAAAGATGAATAAAGTCCTCGTAATAGGCTCAGGCCCGATCCGTATCGGTCAGGGCATAGAATTCGACTATTGCAGCGTACACTCAGTCAGAACGCTGAAGGAACTGGGCATAGAATCCATCATTATAAACAACAACCCGGAAACCGTCAGCACAGACTTCGATACCTCCGACAAGCTCTATTTCGAGCCGCTTACAAAGGAGTGCGTACTCGACGTCATACTCAAGGAGAAACCTATGGGCGTCATTGTCCAGTTTGGCGGCCAGACAGCGATAAATCTGGCAGAGCCGCTTCACAAGGAGGGTGTGAAGATACTCGGGACTTCCGTCAAAAGTATCGATATCGCCGAGGACAGGGACAAATTCCTGAAGCTCCTCGACGAGCTGAACATCCCGATCCCCGAGGGCAGTACGGCATTTTCCGTGAAACAGGCCAGGGCGATAGCCAACCGCATCGGGTATCCGGTGCTCGTCCGCCCGTCCTATGTATTGGGCGGCAGGGCAATGGAGATCGTATATAACGACAAATCGCTCGAAGAATATATGAAAATGGCTGTCGATCTGTCAGCCAGGCATCCCGTTCTGATCGACAAGTATATCAATGGAAGGGAAGCTGAAGTCGACGGCATCTGCGACGGTGAAGAAGTACTGATACCCGGCATTTTCGAACACATTGAGAGAGCCGGCATACATTCCGGCGACAGTATCGCGGTTTACCCGCCGCATACGCTGTCACAGAAAATAAAGGACGCGATAACCGATTATACGATGAAGCTTGCAAAGGCGCTCAAGACAGTCGGTTTGTTCAATATACAGTTCGTAATAGACAAGGACGAAAAGGTCTACGTGATCGAGGTAAATCCAAGGGCCAGCCGTACGATCCCGATAATGAGCAAGATAACCGGCATCCCCATGGTCAACGTTGCTACAAGACTAATCATGGGTGAAACACTGCGCGGACTCGGTTACAAACCGGGACTTGCAAAGGAATCGGAATTCACGGCAGTGAAGGCTCCGGTCTTCTCATTTGCCAAGCTGACTACGGTGGATACGTTCCTTGGGCCGGAAATGAAATCGACGGGAGAAGTCATGGGAGTCGACAGGGATTATCACCATGCACTGTACAAAGCCCTAATGGCAAGCGGCCTTTCGATACCTACCGGCGGAAGCGTACTTTTCGTTACAGGTGAAAGGGACCGCGAAGACTGCATACAGATGGCGTCAAGGTTCAGCCGACTCGGTTTCAGGTTGATGGCCGACGAAGATACATTCGGCTGGCTTAAGGAAGAAGGCATGAAGGCCGAACTCGTTCCTACCGATGATATACTGGAGTATGTGAAAAGCGACAAGGTATCCCTTGTTATAAGCACGCCCGCTAAGGAAGGTATCCCCGGCAGGCTGGGCTTTTCCGTCAGAAGGACTGCAATGGAATACAATACCCCCTGCATAACGGCATCGGACACGACCAACGCAGTCCTTGACATACTTGAGCATATGGCAGGGAAAAAGGAAACAAAAATATACGCGCTGGACGAATATTCGGTACAGGCCGGATAGATCGCAGCCCCGAAAACTGCCGGAGAGCGGCGTCACTGCCGGACCTGGATCAAGAGACACCGATTGTGATAAATGAATGAAAAAAGGAGTTGTCAGCAATGAAACATCTGATCGATCTGAATGATCTTACCGTTAATGAAATAGAAGGCCTGTTCACACTGGCCGAAAGGCTCAAAAAGCAGCTCAGATCCGGGGTAGAACACCATCTGCTCAGGGGCAAAACGCTTGGAATGATATTTTCAAAGTCCTCCACAAGGACGAGGGTATCATTCGAGGTGGGAATGTACCAGCTCGGCGGCTATCCCATGTTTCTGAGCTCGAGCGACATACAGCTGGGCCGCGGCGAAACAATACATGACACTGCAAAGGTGCTCTCGCATTATATCAACGGTATCATGATAAGAACCTTCAAGCACAGCGACGTGCTGGATCTTGCAAGATACGGCTCCATACCGGTGATCAACGGCCTGACCGACCTTATGCACCCGTGCCAGATACTTGCAGACCTGTTTACGGTCTATGAAGAGAAGGGCAAGCTTGAAGGCCTTAAGCTGGCCTATGTGGGAGACGGCAACAACGTTGCGAATTCCCTGCTCCACGGCTGTGCCAAGACCGGTATGAATATTACGATTGCAACTCCCGAAAACTATAGATGCGATGAAGCGATAACCGAGCAGGCCAAAGCCGCCGCCAGGATATCAGGCAGCAAAGTGGTAATCACCGATGATCCGGAAGAAGCCGCAAAGGATGCGGACGTCATCTACACCGATACCTGGGTCAGCATGGGCCAGGAAGCTGAGAAGGAGATGCGCATAAAGCTGTTCATGCCGTATCAGGTCAACGAGCGCCTGTTTTCGATGGCGAAGAAAGACGCAATGTTCCTCCACTGCCTGCCCGCCTACAGAGGGCTGGAAGTTACTGAGGGCGTCATAGACGGGCCGCATTCGAAAGTATTCGACGAGGCCGAGAACCGTCTGCACGTTCAAAAGGCCATTATGGCGACACTTATGGGGTGAAGAAATTGAAATATTCTTTTATAATACGCAAGGCTAAACCGGAGGACGCTCCTGCGATCCGTGACATTATGCAGGAGGCCTTCAGCAAATATGCCGAGGACGCCGGCCTGACCGTTTCGATGGACGCTCTGCAGGAATCTCTCGAAGACATAATAAACGATATAAAGACGAAAGAAGTGTTTATAGCGCTTATAGACGACGTTGCCGTAGGCAGCGTCAGGGTGCAGATCCGCCCCGACAACACCGCCTATCTCAGCAGGTTCGGCGTAAGGCTCAGCTATCACAATATCGGTATCGGCAAGTCCCTGATGAACCTTGTCGACAAGCTGCTCATATCCAAAGGAGTGAAAAGCGTATACCTCCACACCGCATCGAAATATTTCGGCCTTGTCCGTTTTTATTACGGCAGGGGCTTCTATATCGATTCCGTGACCAAGGACAGGGGCTATGCCCGCGCTCTCATGGTGAAGGAATACAGGTTGGAACTTTAATTCTGAATTGAGTGTCAATATTTATAAAAAATGAATTGAGGAGTCTTATGAAATTTTTTAGAATAATGATACTCGGTTTAATTTGCTGCATAACGTTAACGGGTTGTTCGAAACCAGGTAAAAACGATGGGAACAGCATCAGTTCCTCTGATACTGTGGGCAAAACCCAGGTTTCAGAAGTAACTGCAGATAATGAGCAGGATTACAACAAGCTATTTGAACTTGAGTTATATTCTGATAAGCAATCATATAAAACTACTGACAAGATTAAGATCTGGGCGACTCTAAAATATGTAGGCAGCAATAGCCAGGTTAAAATCTGGCATGGCGATCCGTATATCAGCTTTTTTATATCCGACGGCAAAGATTTCAATATCGGCGGAATTATTAATACTATACTGACCTCTACCATACTGGAAAAGGATAAGCTATACAGTTTTGATTACTCCAAGAATGGCGGCTATTCAAGCGATGACCCGAAAGCAGACTTTTGGGAAAAATTCTATGAAGAAAAAGATTTATACTTGCCGGAGGGAGAATACACCATAAAAGTCGGGGGCGCTTTTTCTCTAACTGAAAATTCTAAAGAAAGTAAAAACAATTTATCCAAAGAAATAAGGATTACGGTAAAAGATTAGGCAGTGGCTAATCTAACAAACGATTTAGTCGATTTTATCGGAAGATAATCGCAAAAAGCAAGCCGGCCGGTAAAGGCCCTGGCTCCTACTTCTTATTGATTAGTATCAGCCCGGCGATGCAGAGCGCCGAACCAAGTATTTTGCTCAGTCCGAAGCCTTCCTTATAAAACAGTATCCCCACAGGGATAAGCATCACAGCGAGGATGATATTCGCAACCAGCGAACCGACGCTTATGTTCCACCCCGCCCTGTAGGCCATGAGATATCCGAACTCCAGACCGATGATCGAAATGCCGAGAGCTATACTCGTCCAGTTGAGATCCTTAAAGGACTGAAAAAAACCTTTATCGGTCTTATAAAATTGCATCGCTATCAAGGTCAGAAATGCCGCCGTCAGATATGTCACGAGCAGCGCCGAAAATGGGTTGGCATTCTGCGGCGTTTGTTTCTGGCATACATTATAAAGGATATTCGACGCAACTATCAAAACTATCGAAAAAACATACATGAACATGAGCTTGACTCCACATCCGTCACCAAAATAATCAACTTAGCGGTAAATTTATAGTCTCTAATTTACCATATTAAAGCAAAACCGTCAAATATCTATGATTGGTCTACCCATCCACTGATTTCTGCTTGGAATATAGCTAGAAACAGGTACACTCAATTGCATATTTACATAATATGTTGCAGACCCGGTTATTCATGGGCGATATCTATACCTTAAAAGCATATCCACTGGTAATGTACTGAAACGTATGAAAGTATCAAACTGATCTTGCATGAAGGGAGTGTTATCGGATGGATGATCAGAACAGATGGGGTTTCGGGTTCAACTGGATATGGATAATAGTGATCATTGTAGTGATCATACTCATTATTCCTGGTTTTTGCTGTATCGACCCGAAAAAATAAGTATATTCTGCATTAATAACTCCCGCCATTTAGCAGACGCCTGAACGATTATTTTGCGGTATAAAAACGAAAATACCTTGATAAGCCTCCTTTATCAAGGTATCCCTGTATTAGCAACCAAATGTCGTTACCTGTTTGTTTTCCCTTTGGATGCATCATTTACCGATTGTCGTTACATGCTTATATATTCGTCGAAATCGAGCCCGTTGATCTTGCAGTATTTCATTACGGACATCAGTATCTTTTTGCCGCCGCCAACGCCTGTATTGAGGTATCTGTACAGATGTGACGGGTCGACTCCGAGTTCTCTTGCAAACCTGTTGTAATTCCCTGCGCAGCTGGTATTCATCAAATCATGTACTTTCTGCCTGTTCACTTCCATTGAGCTTTCCTCCAAACAACCTAACACCAGCAGACATCCTATTTGAGCATCGTAGGTAATATATTACATTTTTATTCAATTCTAGTACAGTTCTAGAATATTGTCAATATAATGCCGTATATTTCCTGCAAAGCAGTATTTATATTTTGTGGACGACCTTGCTGATCGATTTGTACACGATGAAAGTAACTACGGAATTCAAGCCGGCTTTTATCAGGTTGAACGGGATGATCGCAGGTATCAGCAGGCTTTTTACCGTTTCAAGCGGAACGCCGTAAAAATTGGGCTGTATTATCAGGTTTACAGGTACCATGATCAGCGTCATGGCCAGCGTTCCGCAGATCAGGCCAACGATCGCACCCTTGCGGTCGTGGAATTTTCTGTATATCAGTCCGGCAACTATTACAAAGGCACCTGTCGCAGCCACATGCATAATAAAACCGATCACGCCGTCAGGACTCATCAGGGCCTGTATACCCGCTACGATAACCATGATCATCAGACCCGACAGCGGTCCGAATAAAAAGGTCCCGATAAGGATGGGCACATCGGCCGGTTCATAAATCAGATACGGCGCCGCCGGTATGATCGGAAACTTTATCCATATCATCAGCGCGATCGAAAGCGCCGCCAAAACTCCCATGGTTGCGAGTTTTTTAACGTTCGTCTTCATTTTGCATTACCCCCTGAATTGTTGCCCCAGCCGTTTACTACGGTTCTCCGGGCAAATTAAAATTCCCTGAGAATGATCCCAGGGAATGTAAAATACAAGTTGACCATCTTCTTTCATCCAGACTTTACTGTCGGCCCCGGAATCTCACCAGGTCTGCTTTCGCTCGCGGGCTAACGGCTTTCGCCGCATTACCGCCGGTAGGGACTTGCACCCTGCCCTGAAGATCATATTCAGTTTATGGCAATATATTAGCACCACGGAGTTGTCCGAGTCAACAGGAAAATTCACAATGTTTACCGGGCCCCGTTATTCATACGTCTTGAAGCCTTCGCCGAGGACCTCCGTAACTTCGTTCAGTATTATAAATGCCGAAGGGTCGATTCTTTTGACTATATCCTTCAGCTGAGCCAGCTGCCCTCGCTGTATAACGCAATACAGCACCTTTTTTTCACTTCCCGTATACATACCGAGCCCTTTCAGAGCGGTGACCCCTCTGTCGAGCTCGCTCATGATCGTCTGGGCTATCTGGTCGGCAAAGTCGGAAACGATAAAGATTGACTTCGCAAAGTTTACGCCCTCCAGTATGATATCGATGATCTTCGATGAAATGTAAAGCGCCAGTACTGAATATAAGGCAAGCAAAAAACTTTTGAACGCGACCGCCGCAAAGATGATGACGGCTGTGTCTATAAGCAGGAGTGTTTTGCCCATTGATAATCCCGGATTGAAATGATGTACTATCCTTGCCGCAAGATCGGTCCCTCCCGTTGTAGCGCCCGATTTGAACACGAAGCCGAGCCCGAGTCCCATAAAGAACCCGCCGAAAATTGTATAAAGCAGATAGTCCGGGCTCGCTGTGAGCCTCTCCAGCTCAAGTTCTTTAATGATGATCTTCGTAAGCGGTTCAGTAACGTCAATAATGACAGACAGCAGAATGGTACTGAAAAGTGTACGTACCGTAAATTTGCGGCCGATGAATTTCATGCCGAAAATAAACAGAGGTACATTCAGTATCAACATTACGGTACCGACCTGGAACCTTTCCCCGCTCAGATAATATATTACCGTAGCTATTCCGGTGACCCCGCCCGGAGCAAGCTTGTAAGGAACCAGAAAAATATTGATTGCAGCCGCAGTTATCAGCGAACCTACAATTATCCATAAATAATCCTTCAGGCTTCGTACGAATTTTTCCTTCCGCTTCATAGCCAACACCGCCTTAGTCTATAATGACCCGTTACTTTTATTTTACCCTGCCCGCCGGGTTAATGCATCCTTTGACAAAAAATCGCGTTTATACTATCATCTATATATTGTAATATTATTTGCGACAATTGTTAAGGGGGGATATATCCCCCTGCAGAAAACAGACGGACGGTTTTAAATGAGCAGTATATTATTCGTTTCATCGTTTTATACAGGCCATGGCCATAAAAGCATTACTGCTGCGCTTGGCGAACAACTTTCGGAGCTTGATCCCGGTGTCACTGTCGATGAAATCGATGGTTTCATGCTTGGCGGACCACTGTCGGTATGGCTCAGCAGGATGTATGACAAGGTGGCGACGTGCGCTCCTGCTTTCTGGAAGGTATATTACGGTTTGGGTAACATTTTCCCGTCCGTTTCGAGGATATTCATGGCGCGGAGCATAAAAAAGGGCTTTTGCCGTGCTGTCGAACTGAAAAGACCCGATCTGATAGTATCCGTACACCCCAGTTTTGTAGGGTCAGTTGAAGACATTCTGGATGCAAAGGGTTGGAAGATCCCGGTGATATCATATATTGCCGATCTGGACAATGTATCGAAGATATGGGCGGACAAGCGCTCGCATTATACGATCTGCCCTACTGAAAATGCCAGGCTGACGATGCTGAAATACGGCGTACCGGAATGCAAAATAAAAGTTTTTGGCTTTCCAGTAAGAAAAAGGTTCAATCAAATCGAGCCTTGCAGGGCAACCTCATACTATGAACGCATGAGACAAAAAAACAGGCTTCAATTTCTGATAATGAATGGCAGCCAGGGCAGGCGACAGGCTGTAGAAATGGCAAGTATCCTACTGGAGCATTATGACTGCAGGGTTGTCATACTGGCAGGAAACAATGATATCTTCAGGGCTGAAACTGAAAAAAGCCTTGAAGCGTATAAAGACAGGGTTGAGGTTTGCGGATTCATTGAAAACGTTGAAAAATATATGCTTGAATCGGATATTTTGCTGCTGCGCGCCAGTCCGAACGTTATGATGGAAGCTGTAAACCTGTGTCGGCCTTTCATAGTGACGGGGTCATTGACCGGCCAGGAGGAGAAAAATCCGGATTTTGCAGTAGCAAACAAATTGGGCGTAGTCTGCACCGATACGCAAAAGCTGACCGATACTGTAAATGAATTGCTTGCAGATGACGGCAGAAAAGTTGATGAAATTGCTGCAAGCCAGCTGGCGTTCAGACAGCCGGAAGCATCCAGGCGCACAGCGGAACTGTTTTTATCCGCCCTGAAGGGACAGGTGGAGGGCATATGAAAATACTCAGACATTTGATACAAAAGGGATTTCTGTTGAATCTTTTGACATTTTTTGTTTTTTCAGCGATCATAACATACCTGTCCAACAGGATGCCTGCCCGTCTCTATTCCAGCGACAGCTGGCTGCTCAGGCAGCGCGAATGGGAGAAGAGGGGCGAATTCTACCAGCGCGTCTTCAGGGTGAAGCATTGGAAAAAGCTGCTGCCCGAACTTGGCGACATCGTAAAAAGCGTCTTCCCCAAGAAAAGGATAAAGGAATATACAAGGGAGTACCTTCAGAAATATATATTCGAATCCTGCAAGTCCGAGGTGACCCACTGGAGCATCATTTTCTCGGCTTTTCTCTTCTTCCTCTGGAGCGAATTCCAACCGGCTGTGATGATAGTAATTATTGCTATTATTCTGAATTTGCCGTATATTATCATACAAAGATACAACAGGCCTCGTATAATGGTGATGGTCGAAAACATCGAAGGCCACCAGGGCAGGGTACCTGCCGTCTGACCCCGGGTAGAATGCACAATGAACAGGATATATACCTATGAACAGATTTATTTCATATACAGATCCAAAGGCGCTTGCAGGCACGGATCACGAGAAACGCAAGTTCACTGCATTGATATGTATACTTATTGTACTGAACGCTCTCAAGGTAACGCTGTTTGATTTTATGATCCTGCCTGTCCGGACTCCGTCAGCTTTCGTCTACAAGTTTTCATTTACCATACTGATCGGTATAATACTTGTGCCCCAGGTGGCCCGAATAAGGTACAGGCTGCCGCTTGTCCTTCTGTACGCAGCGCAAGCCGTTTATATTTTTTCATACATGAGTTATTATGAGTATTTCGACAACTATCTGCACCTGTTCCAGGCGTTCGCGCTGTTCACCGAAGGTGTGGGCCCTATAAAGCATTTTACCATTCCGGTCAATTACAAGATGGGCATACTTCTGATCGATCTGCCTTTCTTTATATGGCTGCTCCTGTTAAAAAACAGGTCAAAGTTATACCGCAATGAGCTCAGAAAGCCTGTAAAAACCGCAACTATAGCCTCGCTGATCGTGCTTGTACTGCTGGAAGGCTGGAATTACGCAAACGGCCTATCTATAATGCAGCTGGGTAAAGACTTTTATTCCACTGAAGAGAAGATAATTGAACGTTACGGCACATTCGTGAACAATATCGTGGATATAACCGTAAATTACGGCGGCGCAAACATGGTGAAACAGTTCCATTACGGCAAAACCGTGACTGCCGCCGAAGCTGCGGAAAAACACCCGAATATCGTCGCGATCCAGGTCGAATCGATGGACGCAGGTATAGTAAACCAGCAATACAATGGCGAATATGTAATGCCTTATCTGCACAGTCTTACTCAAAAGGGCATTTACTACCCCTTCATGCTTTCTTATCATAAATCCGGCGGGACCTCCGACGCCGAGTTTTCGATACTGAACAGCGTCGAGCCGTTGGGAAATTATCCTTCCATCAAGATACCGATATACAATTACCCGAATTCCTTTGTCAAACAGCTCGATACAGGCGGTTACGAGACTGTGGCCTACCATGGCAATACAGGCAGTTACTATAACAGGTCTGTGGCGTTCCGAAAAATGGGTTTTGACAACTTTTACGATATTGGTAAAATGAAGTTGAAGGAGAGCGGATGGGGCGCGCCCGATCACGAAGTATACGATTTTGTGCTGAAGAATACGGCGGGGCTGAAAAAACCGTTCTTCGACTATATAATAACCATGAGCAGCCACATGCCGTTCGAAAATACGGCGGGCTACTATGAAAACGACAGATATGACGATATAAGCGACGATGTCGTCCGGAACTATTATACGGCTATGTCCTATGTAGATCAGTCCATACGGGATTTTACCGACAAAATCATCATGGAATACCCGGACACGTACATCCTCATCTGGGGTGACCACACGCCCGGCATTGAATCCGAAGATTACACACAGGCGTCATATACTTCGGAGGGCGATTATTACGAATTCGTGCCGTTTATAATGCAGACGCCGGATGGTAAAGCATACAACGAAAACAGGGATTCAGCGTCGTTCCTCGATATAGCGCCGACAATACTCGATGCTGCGGGCATAGGATATTCCTACAGGACCGATGGGATCGATCTGATTGCTCCGCCCGAAAAGCTTCCGGAAATCCCATTTAAGGGTAACTCCCACAGCAGGGCGGAATTGTTCGATAATATAACGAAGAAATGACCAGAGGAGAATTTCTATGAGAAAGACAGTCAAAATACTCGATATACCGGTAGACAGCATAACAATGGCAGAAGCCGTGGAAAAGGTCGGCACATTCATCAGGGGCGGAGGCATCCACACCGTCTTTACTCCGAATGCGGAGATCATGATGGCTGCGCACAGGGACCCGGAGCTTGCCTCGATACTGACCGGAGCCGATATGCTCACGGCAGACGGCGCGGGCGTCGTACTTGCGTCAAAGATATTAGGGCGGGCACTCCCGGAGAAGGTATCAGGCTACGACCTGGTAAAGAAGATTTTCGAGACCTATGCCAAAGACGGCATACGCTGTTTTTTATTCGGCTCAAAACCAGGAGTGGCCGAGGCTGCGGCTGAAACAATAAGGAACGGCTACCCCGGCATCGTCGTATCCGGCTGCCGTAACGGCTATTTTTCCGACAAGGATGACACCGACATAGTCAATACCATAAATGGAGCCAATGCCGATATACTGCTTGTGGCGCTCGGCGCGCCCAAACAGGAGGAGTGGATAAACAGTTACCGTGACCGGCTCAACTGCAAGGTTTGCATAGGCGTCGGCGGTACGATAGACGTCCTCTCGGGCAATACGAAACTGGCGCCGGATTTCTTCAGACGCAACGGGCTCGAATGGCTTTACAGGCTCTGCATGGAGCCTAAAAGGGCAAAGCGCATGCTCGATCTGCCCAGGTTCATGACGCGCGTCGTGATATCGAGGCTTACAGGAAAATAAGGCCGATTTGATCGGCCTTATTTTTTTGATATATAAAGACTTTAAATTCGTTCTAGATTATTTTTTCCACATAAGGGATCTTCCGTATAAGCCAGGCAACCCCGAAGCAGAGCGGCAGGCCGATCACCGCCGCCAGGCAGAACTTCAGCAGCAGTTGCATCTGCAAGCCGAGCAGCGCCAGAATGAGGAAAACGATGACCGGCACGTGAATGATATAAACGGTGAAGGAATGCTGGGAGAGGAACCGTCCGAGCTTCTTCCCGCCGTCGAGGAAGCGGCGGAAGAAAGTAATCAATGCCAGGCTCATCCCCACGGCGAAGATCGAATCCCACAGCGCGAAGACGGCCGACTGCCAGCTGCCATGGCCTATGAACGCGCTGCCCGAGCCGATAAACACCGCCACAGGGAACAATATGACCGTCGCGAGCACGGCTAAAACGAAGCCCAGCTTCCCGAGCGAGCCGGGGATCGTCCGAAGCCATTCGCACCGGAAAGCGAATATCCCGATGAGGAAAAAGCTCAGATACTGCGGAAAATAGCCAAGCGACGGGAAATCGAGCACGGTTATGCCGTATGGAATTACGAGCCTCATCAGGTAACCTGCCGCCGCCAACGCCAGCATGAAGAGCGCAACTTTGGGGAACGTAAGCTTCGGACGGTTTGCAGCCGCCGGGCGCTCCGGCCTGTTCTTCACTATAGTCCGCCACGCCATGTAGCCCAGGTCGAATACGAGCAGCATCACGGCGAACCACATCGGCCCCAGGGAAAAGTTAATCCCGGCGGTCGAATGCGTTATTTGATGGTTGCCCCAGGCCGCTATCGGGCTGAGTATGAAGACGTAAACAAGCGTGGGGATTCCGAGCCGCAGCAGCCTTTCTTTCAGGAAGGTCCCGGGCCCCTTGCGTTCGAACGACGCGGGCGAGAAATATCCCGAGAGCAGGAAGAGCAGGCCCATGAAGTATGCCTGGTTCAACATCATGAACAAATACAAAGTGTTGTAGAGTGCGGCAATGTGCTGCAGCACTACAAGTATCACGATCCATGTGCGCAGATTGTCGGCGAAATACAGGCGTTTCCCAGGTTCTTCCGCCGGAAGGCTTACGGCCCGGTTTCCCTCAATAAGAGCGCAGGATAGAAGACATGAAAGAGCCAGCAGGATGAGTCCCAGGCCAAACCCGATCGCTGCTATCATACCCAGGTTGGAAGAGAGATACTGAGCCACCGGGCCCGTCTGTTGAAGAACGTTCGTTTTTCTCGTAAGAACGAAGAGGATGACGAAAGTCAAATAAAACGGCAAGTTGGAAAAGACGTATACTTTGGAGAACGAAAATTTAAAATACAGCGGAAATATCACGGCGACCATCAGGCAGGCATAAAGGAAACCGACGGACAAATAGGTCAGGAATTCAAGGCTGTTCATTGCCTTATTAGTGAATATCGAAACGCTATATGCCACTATCGCCGCGATGATACCGTTTATGACGATGATGCACAGGGCGTATAGATATCTGCCTGTGACAACTTCGAATTTCCTGAGCGGCAATATTCCATAAAGTTTTTCAAGGTTGTTTTTTTCATATACGGAAAAGTACTGACCGGCAAGAGGCGTCGAAATGACCATGATAATCAGGGCGCCATAAATGGGTATTTTTGTAATCACGGCAAAGAAAACCCCGATAATGTCAATAATGAACATCGTATAACGTGACTTCGTGATATCGTGATCGAGCTTTATCGATTTGAGAATATTATTCACGGCTTCTGCCCCCTTTGCTGATTGATACCAGGATCTCGTCTATAGAAGGTGTCTCAGTAACGATTTCCGGAGCCAGATGTTTCACCTCGGAAGTGGGCAACAGCCCCGCAAATCCGGCGATATTCGTGGTGAGTCCGATGATTTTTTCCTTCAGTTGATCCGTGAGGTCATGCGGGCCGCCCCTGACGATGCGAAAGCCTTCCAGCAAATCATCTTTGGTTCCGGAATAAAAAATACTCCCGTGATCAATCAGCGTAATATAATCGGCGATTTTTTCAAGGTCAGAGGTAATATGCGTTGAAAAAAGTATACTTTTCTGCCCGTCGGCGATATATTTCCCCAATATTTCAAGCAGCTCATCGCGGGCAACAGGGTCAAGTCCGCTCGTCGGTTCATCAAGTATCAGCAGCTTTGCTTCGTGTGACATTGCAACGGCAAGCATCAGCTTCATTTTCATACCACGGGATAATTCTTTCACCTTTTTGTCCAAAGACAGATGAAAGCTGCTTGCATATTCATTGAATAATTTACTGCTCCAGTTGCTGTAAAAACCCTTGAGGGCTCTTTCCACCTCCCTGACTTTCCAGCTGTCAACAAAATATATATCATCAAAAACTACTGCTATGTCCTGTTTTATTTTCTGCTCGTCCTGCACATTATCCAGGCCGAATATTTTTATTTCGCCGCCGTCCCGGTTAATCATATTGAGGATCAGCCGGATTGTGGTGGTCTTGCCGGCGCCGTTTTGACCGACAAATCCCATTATATAGCCTTTCGGAAGTGAGAATGCGACATCTTTGAGCGTAAAATCCCCATACTCTTTTCCAAGTCCTGTTACTTCCAATGCGTTATTCATATTTACTCTCCTCCAGTAGCAAATCGAAGATTTTTTTCAAATCTTCACGTGACAGTTTGGCAGTTTTCCCCGCACTGACGGCAGTTGAAAAGCCTTCTTCCACCTTGCGCAGGAGTTGCTCGCGGACAAATTCGGTGTTTTTGGGCAGGACATAACATCCTTTGCCCTGGACGATCGAGATAAATCCATCCTGCTCGAGGCCGGTGTATGCCCTCGTCGTAGTAATAACGCTTATCCTTAATTCATTTGCCAGTTGCCTGATCGATGGAAGCAGATCTCCGTCTCTCAGCTCATCGCTTAGAATCGCCTCTTTTATCTGATCTTCAATTTGCTCATAGATCGGCTTCCCCGATGTATTGGCTATAATGATTCGCAATTCAAACCAGCCTTTTACTGAATATAGTGATCTTACTGTTTATATATGATATTAACAGTTAGAATACTGTACGTCAATAGAGTTCTTAATGGAGAATTCGTTTTTGGGTTTGGTATTATTATAAGTCAACAGATATGAAAGTATGATGAAAAGGAGAGTATCAGTCTGGGATCTCCTTCCCTGTAAAGCTCTTGATACTGTAGGCGCCCAGATAGTATACATCGCTCAGTGCAATGCCCCTTGATTCATTGAGCCGCAGCTGCATGACTTCATTTATGCGACTTTGTTCGCACAGCTTTTTATAAATGGTCTGTGTATCGCCTTTGATATTGTAAAGCGCACCGAGCATGCTGACCGTAGAGTCATAGGTGAGCCTGGAATCGGTAAGGAAAGGCCTCAGTCGTGAATCCAGGTCAAGGTTATATGCATTCCTGTCAAGACGATATATTCCGTTGATCAGGATATAGGCCAGATCCTTTTGTCTGGTAGGGTTGCCATATTTCAGATCGTTCTTTAAGCCCCCGCCGATAAGACCGAGGGTAACAAGCTGTCTTGCGGCAGGATATGCCCAGCTGTCTTCGAACTGGCTGCCGATAGTTTCATTCGGCAGATACATGCCTGTCCTTGTGAGCATTGACTTGAATTCACTGTATTTTTCATTATCTTTGTTAAGATTGGCCGGATTTTCGTTTCTGGCTACACAGAAAACCGATGCAGTTCCAGCAGCTTCTCCGGCAGCTATGCTCGTCCCTATAGTACCTGCGCTGCTTGACGCCAAAGATGAGTAGGATGCCCTCGGGCCTGCCATCAGTAGGTTGGAGGTCTTTTCCGGTACCAGGCTCCCAAGGGGTATACCGTATTGGAGCCCTTTTCCGGCAATAAACTGGCCCCTTGCTGCGAATTTACCGATCATTACGGGATAGGAACCCATTGCGACTGTCTCCGCGGGATATTTGCTGTCCAGTATGTTGTTTACCGTTAAAGTACTTATGCCCCGGTAATGCCTTGACTCAGCAATGCGCAGGCCGTCTGCAGCTCTGGAGAATTGCAGGCCTTTGAACTCTTCAAAATTCTCAGCAAGGAAAGCCGCAAGGTTTTTAGCCTCTTCAACTTCTTTTTCGTATGCCTGTTTTATAATATTTGTATCCGTAACATCGATATCGGATACGGAAAGCCCGCTTATAACCACCTTTCCCGTTTCCGGGAAATATACGTTAAGCCTGTCCAGTCTTGAATGCATATACAGCGGATCATACTCATTCAATTTAATATAGAATTCGTTGCTTTTGACCAGCTTGCCCATATCGTCCTTTTTTATCCGGACATCGCTGCCGGCGGTCATTTCAAAATTTAGACCGGCCGGTATGAAGCTCTTGGACATATTGAGGTCTTCAGAACCGGTAATAAAGGGAACCTTTAGCGCATTGAGAAGAGAGGCGTCATCAGATGCATCTATGAACATCCTTGCCGATATCTTCGTGTCCTCTTTATCCGTATGTATCCCTATGGATTCCAGGTACACACCGGATTTCGTCACATCGGTTACGGCAGCATTATACAGGACCCTCAGGCCTTTTTCCGCTGAAACCATATCATTGACTACATCGAGATATTTACCACCGGTAAAGCTTCTGCCAAGGCCGTTATTCAGTTCGCTCAATACGCCGCGGTTCAGAAGGACGTCATTCTTTCCGGCAGGTAATTCGAGCTCCGGTATCATACAATCCGTGATTATACCGCCCAGATCACTGTCTTCACTAATCAGCAGCGTACGCGCACCCAGTCGGGCCGCCGATACTGCGGCGGAAATGCCCTGCGGCTCGGCGCCGTATACGACGACATCATAATCCGTGCCGCTATCTTTCGGAAGCTGTCCGGACCAATACTGCTCATTCGCTTGAATTGTTTTTTTATCATTGAAAAATATAGGTCTTATACCGAATTGGTAAACCAGAAAAAATATGCCCAAGGCCAGAACAAGCCTGAAAACATTTTCTTTTTTCATTTTATCCCCTCAAAACTGATCTTGGCGGCATTAGTCGAGGCTTGTCCAAATATGTACCGTGTTGCTCTATGTATGTACCAAAAATTATTTACGCTTATGGCCTGTCAGCCGCTCTTATTATATATCGGCCAGTCCGAAACTTATACTTAACGCTTCGTTTACCTTCTCCATCAGTTCATCGTCAAGATGTCCGATCTTTTCCCTGAGTCGTTTTTTATCTATCGTCCGTATCTGTTCCAGCAGGATCACAGAGTCCTTTTGTAGTCCGTAATCCATAGCGTTTATTTCTATGTGTGTAGGCAGTTTTGCCTTGTTTATTTGCGATGTTATGGCTGCAGCGATAATGGTCGGGCTGTATTTGTTCCCTATATCGTTCTGCACTACAAGTACCGGCCTGACTCCTCCCTGCTCTGAGCCGATCACCGGACTCAGATCGGCATAAAAAATATCACCGCGTTTTATTATCACGTTTACTCCAACTCCCCAAGACGTTCCTCATATTTTTGCTGCTGGTCGCAATCTGCGTCCAAACACAGCTCTGCAAGTCTTATATTGATCTCGGCCATTTCCTGATACCCTTTTTTCATCCTGTCTCTCATTTCGATTTTTCTCTTTTCCCTTATATATAATTTCATCGCTTCCCTGACGAACTCGCTTCTGTTCGTATTTTCAACAGACACGATCGTATCTATTTCTTTCAATAGATTATCAGGAAGACTTATAAGTATTTTTTTCAATTCTGCCAAAATAAATCCCTCATTTTTTTTGGATTTATAACGAGGCGGCGAACACATATCTACCGCCTCGTTGAAACGCAGCTGAGGCAAGAAAATTTTTCTACTGTGGATTTCTGCATTGCAGAAATGCTACTTTAATGAAACATTTCGCTTTAGCGAAATCTGTTGCCGAAAAATTTTCTCTGAACTGATGCGTTATAAAATGGTTGAGACAGCGTACAATTATTTTAGCTGGCCTCGTTAAAATTATGCGGGTTGTATATGAAATAGTATATATCTAATTATATATATTATTGTATACACGGTCAAATTAAAATTGCATTACGCCCTCTTATAATATAATGCACAGTAGCCGCAAAACATACATGTTTCCCGAACTAACCATGCTGCCGGTTTTCTGCGATGTCCTGCCGCCGCGAAACGGTTACGGCCGGCTAAATAAGATAGTTCAGTATGCTGCAGATCTTGCCGTCCTTCAGATACACTCTGGGGATCCTTTTACCGATGATACAAACGAGCTCGTAATTGATCGTGCCGATATAGGCCGCTATCTCGTCAACGCTGATGCTGGATCCGTTCTGGTCCCCGAAGATCACAGCTTCATCTCCTACGTGCACATCCTTTTTCAGGTCGGTCACATCGATCATACACTGATCCATGCATATCCTGCCCACTACCGGGGCAAACTCCCCGTTCACCAGCATGCGGCCCTTGTTCGAAAGCAGCCGGGTATATCCGTCTGCATATCCGATCGGTATGGTAGCTATTTTACTTCTGCGCGAAGTGCGGAATATCCGGCCGTAGCTTATGCAGGTATCCGGCTCTACATCCTTGACCATTATGACGTTCGCCTTAAGGGTCATTGCCGGTTTGAGCCTGAGCTTTTCCCTGTCCACATCCTGCGACGGATACAGTCCGTACAGTATGACTCCCGGCCGGACCATATCAAGGTGCATTTCAGGGTATTGCATAATTCCGCCGCTATTGCACACATGCTTTACAGGGATTTCTATACCCGCCCTGGAAAGCTCGGTACACAAGCCCAGAAAGCGGTCATACTGCATCTGTGTGTAATCCTTTTCACGCTCGTCAGCCGAGGCAAAATGCGTAAAGATGCCTTCCAGCACAAGTCCCGGCAGCCTGCTGATCTCCATGATGCTCCTGACCGCATCACACCCCGGCATAAATCCGATCCTCGTCATTCCGGTGTCGACCTTGACATGTATCCTGACCTTTTTACCCAGCCTGACAGATGCCGAAGATAGCGCCTGTGCAAGCTCCAGGCTGAAAACTGTCTGAGTGACGTCATTGAGTATCAGTTCCTCAGCCCTTATGGGATCCGTATAGCCAAGTATAAGGATCGGCACAGCGATGCCCATATTCCTGATCTGAATCGCTTCGTCCAGCATCGAAACTGCGAGCTGCGCCACTCCATTGTCCAGCAGGGTCCTGACTACCTCCCTTACTCCGTGCCCATAGGCGTCCGCCTTGACGACACCCATCATTTCAGCCTTTTCCCCAGTGAGTTTCTTTATTTCACGCACATTATGTGCGATCGCGTCCAAATCTATTTCCGCCCATGCCCTGTTCAGTTTGTAGTCCATGATATCCTCCGTTAAATACGATTCCCTGACTATTCAAGCGTCGGTTTCTTTTGTTTATCTCCCTATCAGTATATTCCTGTAGTCTCCTGCAGTCACATTCATTTTACCAGCCATAATAAACTGCCGCCACAGTCCGTTGCATTTCATTTCTGCCGTTAAACAGGCCGGCGCAGCTTATATATTTCTCTTATGGCATAAGGCAAATGCCTTACTACGTCGCCTGCAAGCATGCCGTGCATCCCCATGCTGTCCGCGGCCAGGTCGCCGGCCAGCCCGTGCAGGTATACCCCGGCTATGGCCGCTTCCCCGACGGAAGTTCCCTGCGCTATCAGCCCTGTAATGACGCCGGTGAGTACATCGCCGGTACCGGCGGTGGCCATACCGGCATTCCCGGTGGGATTGACGAATATCCTGCCATCAGGCAGTGCAACGATCGTCCTGCTCCCTTTCAGCACGGTCACTACTCCGTATTCCCTCGCAAACCTTCCGGCTATGCCTATCCTGTCCTTTTGCACATCGGCCGCAGTCAGCCCCGTCAGTCTTGCCATCTCGCCGGGATGCGGGGTAATCACGGCATCGGTTCCGATATGCTTCAATATATCCGTGTTGCCGGAAACAGCATTGAGCGCATCTGCATCCAGCACCAACGGGACCTTGCAATCGACTATTACCTTCTCTGCCAGTTGCCTTACACCATCTGCCGCAGACAGGCCGGGTCCGATGGCAACGACGTCCATGCCGTCCATCCGCTCAGTTATCCTGGCCGCACTCATTTCAGACAGGTGCCCTTTAGCTCCATCAGGAAGCGCGATAACTATAGGCTCGGTCATGGCGGAGCTGTAAATACCAGCCAGACTTTCAGGCACTCCTGCGTATACTAGTCCCGCCCCGGTACGGAGCGCCGCCATGCAGGCCAGGCGACCGGAGCCTGTCATTCCGGCTGAACCGGAAATTATGAAAGCCCTTCCGTAGGTTCCCTTGTTGGAATCGGGTATTCTTTGCGGTATCATACCCGCTGCTATTCCGGCGTCGATCATTTCGCTTTTTATATCCTGTGCATCGATAACACAGCGCGGTATCCCAATATCAGCTACCGTCAGCCTTCCGGCATATCCACAGCCGGGATCTACGGTCAGCCCGATCTTGGGCATGCAGAAGGTCACCGTCGCATCGGCCCTGATACATGTGCCTCGTACGCTTCCGTCTACACCGTCTATACCCGAAGGTATGTCGATTGACAGTATCGGCTTTCCGGACAGGTTCAGCCTATCGATGACAGTCGCGGCAATACCGCTTATATCCCTGCTCAGTCCCGTTCCGAAGACTCCGTCGATCACCAGCTGCGACTCTTTAAGATTAGAATCGAGAAGCCCAATATCTTCAGTATCGTTGATTTCAACAAGCTTTATACCGATTTTCTCCAATATGGCCATGTTCGTGAGGGCGTCGCCTGAAATACCGGCTTTGGCCCCTGCCAAAAAGACTCGTACATCGCAGCCCTTGCTGTGGAGGAGCCTGGCAGCGGCAAATGCATCCCCTCCGTTATTTCCCCTGCCTGCAACGGCCGTAATCACCCTGCCGATGCTGCCGCCTCCAAGCATGGATACTGCTTCAGAAGCAACGGCAGCCGCTGCGTTTTCCATCAGCAGGAGCCCGGGTATGCCATAATTATCTATGGTGTTCTTGTCTATGGAATTCATTTGGATAGGTGTGACAATCTTCATAACGTTGCTTCCTTTGAATGATCGATCGACGATCAATTTAGGTCCGGCCGGACAATATCCGGTAAGCCCGGGTATTACCCGAAAAACTCCCTGTCGAGCTTTTCCAGTTCTTCGCCTCCGAGAAGGTCATGGAAATATGAATATATATCAGTATCATCCTGTGAGAGTGATTCCTTCTCATCTATGTACCCTTTAAGCTTTTCCCTGGTCTCCTCTATCAGTTTCTCCAGTTCGTCGACGCGCTTCCTGCTGGATCTCATCTTGAAATAAACTATGTTTACTGTAAGTTCGAGAAGCTCCAGATTAGCCTGCCTTAACCTGTCGGGCATCAAGTCGAGCTGCTCCTCTATCTGTTTCGTTCTGTCGTTTATCCTTTTTATTTCGTGCTCGGAGGTCTGCATTTCTTTTTGTGCCTCTGCATCATTCTTCTCGAACACGTCAGGCGTAAGCTTTATTATCTTGTCCATATGCTGCTTTTTCACAGCGGTAATATTCTTCTGCTCTGCAGTTAGACGCGCTTCCTCCTTCAGCAGTTCCTTCAGCTTCTCCTCGCTGCGCTCAATGGCAGGAGTCCTGGGCGTGCTGTTGAACAGCTTGTTCCATCGCTCATCCAATATTAGGAGCGATATATCGTTTTTCCTTAAAGTCTTCGTATCAAACTTTTTGGTCTTGTTTGATTTCCAGGGCAATAAATTCATATTGTCATCCCCGTCCCGAAGTATTTGGCAAGCCAACCGGCACAACCAACCAACTCAATTATAGTTTTTTCAAATACCGCATACAATGAGCATTTTTGCTCAGGACTGCCGTATTAAAGGCCCAGCGCATCCTTAAGGTACTTTGCCGACGCCTCCCGTTCCCTTTCGAGAAGCGTATCCACCTTTGCATAATCTATGGGCTCATATAATTTATCGACTCTGTTCCTGAAATCCTTCAGTTCCATTGTATGAGAATATATGCGGGAAAGCAGGCCAAGCCTGCCCAATATGCTGTATAACCTTGAATTCACTGCCTTTTCGGATTTCTGCGAAGATTCGAAGCTGTAAAACTCCTTTTTGAAATTGATCGAAAATACGGTACCATGGAACGAATCGGTACAGACAGCTGAAGCATTCCTAAAAAGACCGAGGAACTCCTTCGGGCCGGCGTCGAGTACCGTATGCCGGGTCTGAGGCACCACCCTGCGCGAACCGCACAGGGACACGACCGGCAGCTTATATCTGTCGGAAAGTATCTGAACGAAGTCTCCGTATTTTCTGGCGTCGGTTATGAAATAGCACAGTATGTAAGGTTCATTATATTCAGGCGCTGCCGATACGGCGCTCCAGTTATCCCCATCCAGCAGGAGTGTGGGGTCGAGCACGGTCTGGGCTTCCCTCTCCGCTATATCGCGTATGATATTTTCACCCTGCTTCTCCCTGACAGACAGGCATTCAAACTTGTCCAGATAATTTTTTAGCAGTTCCCTCTTATCCTCCGGTATCGAACTGATTCCGAAACTGGGAGCATATGCGATACGCCTTCCGCTTTTTGCAAAATCCGCAAAGAAGGCGGGATCGAAGGTGTTTTCCTTATATATGAGGGGGTTCCATATCTGATCGCTTCCGCAGATATACACGTCATATGCGGGAGCGTCATTTTTCAGCTGTTCATAGGATCCGTAGAATTTATCCGAAAGGCTCATATCATCGTGGACAAAGCTTTCAAAACGGCCATACCTCTTTTTAAGCTTTCCAAGGTTGAGCAGCGTATTGGCATTCGACAGAAGCGATCTTGTCGACAGGCCTTTTTTGAACAGCCTGTTGCCTTCGACTGTGTCGACCCTTACATAATTGATCAATTCGCATTCCGTCCCGGCCTTCTGTGCCGCCCTCATGAGCGCATACGCCTGAAGCTGCGCGCCGTAGTGATGGGCATGGTGGAATGTCAATATGCCTGCTTTCATGATCTTCACCTTCCTGTTATTGTTTACCTTATAAGCTGACCTGATTCAAGCTTAGTTAGCTGCAATATGTTTTATCCGCCGCTTTATTCACGTTCTTTTCGTATAACTCCGCAATAGAAAGCAAAGCGCAGCGAGTACATGTATCCTGCCTTAGCCTGCTGTATTCTTCTTCCCAGGCAACAGCCCCTTTATCCTGACAAGGATATCGGAAGCCATCTTCCTCTCTACAAGAATATTGCCGCCGACGACAACGATAAACACCCAAACCGCCGTCGGTACCGAGTATAACGCCCAGCCGGCCAGACTGCCCGGTTTTATGTCCACGAGGTACAGCACCGGCAGTACCGCTGCGAAAAACAGTACGAATATCCTTAGCACTCTCCTGATGGAAAGCACAGGTTTCAATTTTGTCACGGTTTTCGGTATATAGAATATCAGGTCAATATCCCTGTACAGGTTTGAAAGAATGGAAGCGATCAGGATGCCTGCGATGCCGAGGAACGGCGCCAATACTATTGAAAGCACTACTATGATGGCGGCCTGGATAAGGGACTGCACCTTTGTTTCTTTATACAGGCCGGCCGATATGACGAGCATCCCCTGTGGCGTCTTTATATTCGAAAATACTCCCACGCCCACAAATAGCGCCGCTATGACAGGCCGGATATATTCGGCGTCAGTGAATCTTGCGGTGTAGACATTCATAAAAGGCATTATAAGTATGGCTGCGCACGCGTATCCCCATGTTACCAGCGCATAGTAGAGATACTCGTACTGCTGGTAAGCCTTCTGCATCGTTCCTGTCTCGTTCCGGATCAGCAGGTCGCCGAACATGGCGCTCAGTCCGTTGCTGAAGGTCGTAAGCAATGCAAGCACGCTGGCGAATACCATATTGTATACGACAAATACGCTTGCCTCCTTGAAGCCGAGCATAAGCGACGTCACAACCACAGGCGTTGCCGTCGAAGCTACTCCGAGAACCTGCAGTATAAGAGAATCCCAGCGTTTATCGAGCGCATCGTTCATAGGCGGCGCTTTCAGGTCGATATCGGGATACTTTCTCCTGCCGTAAAGTATATACAAGCCCGATCGTGCAAAAAAGCTTATCAGCGCTATCAGTTGGACAAGTACGATATCATAGCGAAGGCTTGCCAGAATGAGGATTATGACGGCATTAACAGCAACAGCCGCCGCATTTATCAGTGAAATGACATAGCTCTTCTGATCTGCCGTATATAGCACCTTGTATTTTCCTACTGCGAAGAATTCCAGTGCTCCCGAGGCCCCTATTATAAGGACGAGGGCGGCGATCGTCATTATGCTGATGCCCTGCCCCGAGGTAAACATAGGGTAAAGGAACGCAGTCAAAAGGACCAGGCCGGAAAATACAAATCCGGAAATATTGTAGAATCTGTTGGATGCAGACAATATACCGTTTATGTCGTGTTTGTTCTTGTCCGCAAGAGGTTTGTACAGCGCGTATATGGCGGCTCCGGAGATACCGGCTTCGACCAGGTTGAAATAGGAAATGAACTGCCGGATGGAAGTAACAAGTCCGTTAACGGTCGAACCGTACACGGTGATCATTACCTGCGGAAGTATCAGGTTTACTACAAGATTTACGAGCTGCAGCACGATTGCGCTGATTGTATTATATATTGAAAGCCTGGTTCTCATAGATTCCTTTCAAAAGTCTCCGAAGCCGTCATACCCGCAGCTCGGAAATCGTCCTACCCGCGTCCTAGAAGGCGCTTTGCCATACGTTTTACTTTATACTTGAAGCTTTTGTTGTCCATATATTTCGCTCTTAGCCGGTCAAAATCGAGACCTGTCCTCATATCATCAAAGAATTCACAGCGCCCGCCAGGTTCTGCGACAGAGGAAACCAGTCTCGGATTGAACCTTACAGCTTCGTCAAGCGAACGTTCTTTTATGCAGATATTTTCGCCGATCCTTCTCAGAGCTTGCTCACCGGCATCCGTATGCGTGATTATCAGCGAGACGCCTTTGTTATCCGAATATTCTTTTTCTCCGCGCTTGTCTATTCCCCAGAAATCCGCAAGCGTAATATCAGCTTTTGTATTGTTCATCCTGAATCTGCAGTCATAGCACGATTTGCGGTTGAATATGCTCTTGCCGAAGCCCATTGAGTATATCTCTCTTTTGACACGGTCGATATATCGGCTGCCGTTTTTGAATTCGACTTTCATGCTGCTGTCGTTCCAGCCTGTTGATTTGTCGCGGAAGAAAACGGCCTTGATTTCGCTTTTATAGGTATCTTGAAGATATTTGAGGAACATTTCCCACACTTTTGGGGAAGGTACGCCATGACAAGCCAGGTCACAGGTAAGCAGGCCGGAATAATCATGGCTCAGAAATGCCCTGAGCCCGGCGATCTGGCAGGGCATACCGCAAAAAAGCACTTTTCTTCCTGCTTTGAGAAAATCCCTGGCTTCTATAAATGAATTTGCGATGTCACTTTGAACATATTTTGAACGTCTGAGGTTGTCTAGCCCTTTTTCATTTTCGGCATAGGTATGGGTCACTTTGAAGCCGCTGTCGAACCCTGCACCGAATACCACTCCGCCGTCTGCGAGCACACTTAGCGCAAGTTGCGTAAATACGCCGCCCGAAGTACTTTTTGATCTGATCGCCTCATCCCTGGAATAACAGGCATATACTTTATGATTGATTTCATTCTGTCCGGCTTCCGCACTGGTTTTGACACCGGTTTTAGCACTGGTTTTTGCACCTGCCTCAACAGCTGTCTTCACTGCGTTGTTTACAGGGCATGTCCTTTCGCAAAGTCCACAATTACTGCAAAGCTCTTCGTCTATATACGGATAAAGGAAGCCTTCCTCATTCGCCGACATCGTTATGGCGCCTCTTGGGCACACTTGGCTGCAGGCCGCACAACCGGTGCACAGTCTGGCTTCCTTCACTATCTCCTTCATCAGGCCACTTCCTCTTCTGCTGCTTCGGAATCATCCTGTGAGATCTGTCCCCCGCAAGCCTTATCATCATTGAGCCTGACATACAGTGTGGACAGGATTATACCGACCGACGCCCAGAAGAACAGCATTACCCTGCGGTCAAACCAAACATATTCTATCACGCCATTGGCCAAAAGGCCTGTCAGCGAGGCCAAGCCGGCAATGAGGATGTTTTTCACGAACTTGTCCTCTGAATGGGCCAATGTCCTGATACTCTTTTTCACTGTCGTAAATATGAAAGCCAGGAATGCCACTATCCCGGGGAAACCGGTCTCCAGCCACAGCTGCAGATATAAATTGTGGCTGTGGGAAGGTATCGAACCTTTCGCAACAAATATATGATAATTCTTTGAAATCCTTATCAGTGTATCGTTTCCGAGTCCAAGACCGGTAAACCAGTAATCCTTCAGGATAGGAATAACTGTTTGCCATACATCAATCCTCGTTTTGAATGAACTGTCCGCCATATTGAATGATTTTAAGCGCATTAGTATGGTATGCGGCAAGAACGGTACAGCTGCAAAAGCGAGCAATATTCCCACAGGTATGAGCCTCTTCTCCTGGAAGAACACATAAACCAATGCCGCGAGGGCAATTGCAATCCAAGCTCCGCGTGCCTGCGTCAGAAGTATGGATAAAAGCGGCGGTATGGCCATGGCAAGGTACAAAAGCTTCGTTAACGTATGCTTTGCATTGAAAGTCATCGCAAAATAGAAAGGCACGAATATCAGTATGACTTCCGCAAAATCATTGGGATTGTTGAAAAATGAAAATACCCTCGTCATACTTCCCTGATTCAGAGTCGTATCCACCCATGCAGGATTTACAGGTACTTTGATGATATACTGGTAAATACCGTACAGCCCCGCGATGGTCAAACCCGCCAATGCAACTGCCAGCAATTCGGTAATCTCTTTTTTTGTCCTTAACGTCACCACGAGCAGCAGCACCATCATGAAGCCTGTAAGGTAATATCCGAAGAACCGCAGGCTGTTACCCGGCATGATGGAAAATACTTCACCAAGGAAAACACAGATGATGAACAGTACAAGGAAAACGTTGAAGGCTGCAGTCTGAAAACCCGTGCGTCCTTCGACGATGGTCCTTATAAAGTATAAAAGCAGCAGCGCCGCTATGGCCAGCGTGCTGTACATATTGTTCCAGTAAGCATACGGCGCGATAAGAGCGATGAATAAAAAGCATGCCGTCAGTAAATGCAGCTTGTTGAATAAGTATGTCAACACCCTGAATGCAATGCTTTCGGCAAACGCATCCTCCGCCTTCAGATACAAAGGATGAAATATCCTCTGTGGAAGGTTCAAAAGCCCATCTACAGCCTTAAACAGCAAGCTTCCCTCATAGGTTTTGTTTACGGCGCCCTCACGGGTCGTAAAATCTACGATTGCGCTGCCCGAAAACAGCCTGCCAAAAAAAGCGCCGCATTTCCTTAAAGCCTTTGCAATAAAGCTATCCTGCCAGGCTTTCGAAAAACAGGAGCAAACAATATATATGAATTTATATGCCAAACTTTCCTGTAACAACGTCCTACCCCTTTATCTCTTTAATATCCGAAATCTTCGCATAACTGAAAGTATTGCCTATTCTCCACTCGGTGCCGCTTTTGTTGATATAATATTCGATGTTACTGAAGGTAGCGCTGGTGGAGCCATATATACCCTGTCCTTCAAATGTGATCGTAACGCAGTTATAGCCTGCCCTCGACCCTTGTACCACAAGTCCCTTGTCGTTGATAAAGTAGCTGATATCGGGGCCTACAGTTATATTGGTCACCTTACCCAGCACTACGTTCTGCACCCTGTCCTGGACGGTATCTCCGATCTTTATGTTTTTTGCCACATAGTCATTTACAGACTCCAGATAGAGGGTCATTTGAATTGTCTGTTTCGGCGTAAACGGCGTCACTGTGCCGGATTTCCCGAATTTGTAGTACAAGCCGGCTCCTATAGCTATAATGATCAGGATAACCAGTACATCCACGATGCTGATTTTTCCGAATAATTTCCCCTTTTTGTCCAATAACATCACATTACTCTCCTTTACGATAATGTTGCTTATAAGTCATCTATCGCAGCTTGTCCGATAAATTCCTCATAGAAATTATAAGTTTGATCCGCCATTTTTACAACGTTAAATTTCTCCTCGACTGCTTTCCGGGCATTATTTCTCAGCTCTTCCAGCAATCCGGGGGTATCCATGATATGTTTGATTTCCCACGCAGTGCCCTCGGCATCGTCATATTCCACGAGGACTCCGCAGCCTGTTTCGTCGTTGATAATGTCATCATTGCCGCCCATGTCGGTCGCCACCACGGGAAGACCGCTTGCGAGCGCTTCAAGGATCAGGAAGCTCGAGGCTTCATGTTCGGATGAATTGAAGTATAGGTCGCTTCCGGTAAAAAGGTTTTTAATATCCTGACGGAAGCCGGCAAACAGTATATCTTTCGAAAGCCCCAGTTCCTCTGTCATCTGCTTTATTTCACCCAGCAGAGGACCGTCACCGGCCAGTATGCATTTCATTTTCCTGTCGGTCATACCTCTAAGCTTGTTAATGGTCCTGACAAGATACCTGTGCCCTTTGTCGTGTGCAAATCTGGAAGCGCACAGTATGACGAAGGTGTCGTCGCTGATGCCGAACTCTTCACGGATCGTGGACTTTTCCGGCATTCCCCAGTACATGGGATCCACCGCGTTAAAAAGGACTTTGATCTTCGACGCGCTGATCCCATTCGAGATCATCATTTCCCTGCCTCTGTTGCAGACAGCTATTATACCCGACTCCAGAGGATTCATCAAACGGTTGGACATCCTTGTGATAAAATTATTCCTGAGTATGAAATGGTTGGTATATGCTACCTTTGCCGGAGAACCGCGCAGCCGTGCCAGCATTGCGACATAATTCTCCCTGAGGTAATGCGTATGCACCAAATCGATATTCAGTTCCCTGCACAGTGCGGCCAATTGTGCCGCAGCCCTGAAATCGAACGGACTGTTCATTTCAAGCCTGTACGTCAGGATCCCCAGTTCCTTGAGCCTTTCTACCAGTAAGCCTTCTTCATTGTATGCGAAGTATGCGTTGATTTTTTTTCCATTGAGCTGTTCAATAAGTGTCTGTACGTATCGTTCCGTTCCCGCCTTACCTGCGTGGTTCAGCAGATACAATACGTTGATCAAGGAAACCACCTCCTTACCGATGTTGTCCTCACGATCGCCATCCTAACTTAGCGTCGGAAAGGGACATGCCTTGTTACGGCATCTATTGGGGACATACCTTGTTATAGCATTTGAAGGCGTGTCCTCTTACATTGAATTTTCCGACCTTATATGGTTTGTCCCTTAACATTATAACAGAAAAAATAAAAACCGGCGCATCGGGATTTAAAATCCGACGCGTCGGTTTACTTGAGGGGTATATGAAACATCAAATAATGCTGGCTTTAGTTGATATCTATCTTGTGTGTTTTGGGCTTTCTCTCTTCGGATTTGGGCAGATTCACAGTAAGCACGCCATCGTTGTACTTCGCTGTGACATCCTCCTGCTTTACGCCGTCCACCTGGAAGCTCCTGCTGCAGGAACCGTATCTTCTTTCCTTCCTGATATAGTTTTCCCTGTTCTCTTCAGTCTGCTCGTTGTGTTCGACGCCGATAGTAAGTATTCCGTCATTGAGTTCGAGTCTGATGCCTTCCTTCCTGACACCCGGCATATCGGCCTCGACAACATATTCCCTGTCGGTTTCACGTACGTCTGCCTTGATCGGGTGCGCAGTGGCAAAGAAGCCAAACGGTTCATTGAAGAAATCCTCAAACAGATCAAACACGTCATTTTTAACTGTCAAATCATTCGACCTTCTGTTAAATGGTACTAATCCGAACATAAACAACACCTCTTAATATTATATTTAGCTGGTATCACGGTTCGCCATCGGCAATATAAGTTTTAAAAATTTCCTTAACGACGGTAACTTGATGGTCGTTTAATAGTCGTTTAATTGCCTTTGACTTTCCTTGACCTTGGTTTTATTATAAAGCCTTCCGGAGTAATTGGCAAAAATAGATTTTGACTATCTTTGACCTTCAAAATCAGTAAAAATGCCATCTGCGTGAAATATCTGACTCAATCACATTATTTCAAGCTTTTTCTTCCTTTTTCATGCCCGATAATTCCAAAAGCTCTTTCGGCTTCAATATGCCTGTTATCAGCATCAACACCAATGCTGAAAGCCCGAAAACAAGCAGTGTCAGGAAGGTAGCCACCGTGCCCTCCGCATGCAAAACGCCAAAAAAACTCTTTATAAAGCTTCCAAGCAAGACCATCACCGCACCCACAAGCCCGGGCTTTATCAGCCATTCCCTCAGGTCGAATACAAGGCCGGTTATCCTGTTTATTGCTATCAGGTTCAGGCTTTCAGTGAGAATGAGGCTTGCCGTCAATCCGAATATATAGCTCTTTATGCCGAAAACAGGTATGAAGAAATAAGCGACCGCTATTCTTATTACAGAACCGATAATAGTATTCAAAAGCAGTGTCCCCTGCTTTCCAAGCCCGTTCATAACGCCTGTCAGCATCTGCTGGAGATAGATGAAAATACATGCGAAAGCAAGCATGAATAAAAGGTCCCCGATTTTCTCCCTCCTGTATACCAACGCTCCGATCTCGTCCGGAAAACTCAGAAACAACGCGGAAAACAGTATCCCGAGCAGGAATGTAGCCTGGATCGACTTGGATATCTGGTAATTGACGGTCCGGAATCTTTTCAGCGATACCGATTCGGATATCGCAGGCACAAGCGTGGTCGCAAGGGAATTTGTCACGAGCGACGGGAACATTATAAGTGGCAGCGCCATACCCGTAAGCCGGCCGAACAGCTCCATGCTGCTTTTGTCGTCCATTCCGCCAAGTACGAGCATTGACGGGATCATTATGAATTCGACTGCCGATAGCGAGGAGATCACAAGCCGGTTAGCCGAGACAGGCACTGAGGCCTTCAGCAGCTCAGTAACGATGCTCCTTTTGCGCATAGGCTTTCCGGGGCGCCTTATTCTTGTAAAAGGTTTTTGTTTCAATGAAAAGACGGCGAGGAGAATCACAAGGTTGGCAACCTCGCCAAGCGCGGCGGCAAGCGTAGCCACTGTACATGCGAATTCCGCCCCTTTCCCGCCTATCGCCGCAGCGAAAAGCATTAGTATGCCAATTTTTACAGCCTGCTCGACGATTTGTGATACAGCGGTGGGAACTACCTGCTGTATGCCGTAAAAGTAGCCTTTGAGAGCGGATGCCGCTACAACGGCAGGAAGGCACGGTACAAGGACCAGAAGCGCATTGTGCGTCCTCTCGTCTCCCAGAACCTTCAGACTCAGCAGATCGGCATTTATATAGATAAACAACGACACGGCCAGGCCTGCAGCGACCACCAATGTCAGCGCACAAACAGTGATGCTGCTGGAATTGGCCTGGTTGTTCCGGGCATTCTGTTCGGCGACCATTTTTGAAACGGCAATGGTCATACCGGCTGTAATTGTCAGTACAACGGCGGTATAAACGGGCACGATGAGCTCGTATAGCCCCATACCTTCTGCGCCGATCATGTTTGAAAGGAATATCCTGTATGCAAATCCGATCAGTCTGGCGATCAGGCCCGCCGCCATCAGGATAAATGCGCCTCTGACGAAAGATTTCCGCACATGGCTGCTCCGATTATTGTTCCTGTTAATTTTTATTATTGGATTTCAGATATATGCTTCTTTTTTATAAGTTGAGAATATCAGGATGAAGACCCGTACTTCCCCGGGATTTTATTCTGTGCCGACTGTATCTTTCTGACAATCCTGTCGCGCCTTTTTTTTAGCTCAGCAAGCTGCTGGCTTCCTGAAAGTCCTGCGCTCAAACATTTTTGCATGGCCTTTTCGACTATCCGTAGCGCAGCGTCGAAATTTTTTTCTTTATGCTCATAGTATTTGGCCATCTCGATCAGATGGAATAGTTCGAATCTCGGATCTTCGGCCTCAACCGCTTTCCAGTGCTCCAATGCACGCTCTATGCTGCCGTTTTTCTTATAAACGCCGGTAAGCCGCTTGACGGCCTGCAGCTTGATGTCGAAATATCCGGAGCCGCTGCACGCTTCAAAGCATTCAAGCATGTCCCCGGTCCTTCCGCTGGCCTCAAAAAGTCTGCCCATTCCAAGCAGTTCGAAACCTCCATCCGTTTCGGAAAGAGGGCTTTTCATCATTGCTGAAAGCCTGGCGAGCAGTGAAACCATCGCAAGTACGTCGAGCTGGTTGTGGAGTATTACCTTTTTTATCTCGGAAGCATTTTTGTCCTCAAGGTATTTGAAATATACAGAAGGGATCATTGCCCCCGGTATATCGTCCTCCCTGTGTTCTCCCAGGACATTTTCCTCAAGCGACGAAAGCCTGCAGCTTTCAAGCTTGAGACCCCAGACCCTTCTGGCCGGATAGAGCAGGTCAAGGTGAGGAAAATCGCTGAAGTGCGGCCTGAATCTATTGGAAATGAACCTGCTCTGCAGGAGGTTGATATCAAAGGACTTCCCATTGAAGGTCACAAAATTGCCGTGTTTGCCGAATAGCTGCTGCAGCTCCGAAAGCATTGCGCCCTCTTCATCGTAATCCCTGATGAAATATTGTCGTACAACGAAACACTCGTCCTCAAAAAAGCCGACGCCCACCAGAAACGCAAGCGTCCCGGCGCCGCCCGAAAGGCCGGTCGTCTCCGTGTCCAGGAACAGAAGCTTTTCCGGCGCCAGTTCCCCGCAGTCCTCGCCTCCAAGTGCAGCAAGTATGTCACCATCCGCATCCATTACGTCGCCAAGCCTGTAGCTGCCGTATAAATGGGACAGAGGGTATTTGTTCTCAATAACGTAGCAGCACCCGAAACCGCTTGAAAGGACTTGTCCGGGTATCAATCTGTCTATATCGTATTCGCACTGACGCCTGACAGGCGCAGAGGGCTTTACAGCGCCTTCCTTATATAGCCCCAGTTTACTTCGCAGGTCCACTTTCATCAGACTCCTGTTCTGCAACCTCTCGTATCATGTCGATCAGCTTCAACGTCAGTTCCTTGGGGTTGTCCGTTCCCGTAAATTCGTTCAGGGGGCCGACACAGGAAGGGCACCCCGTTTCGCAGCCGCACTGTCTCACCATTCCCGCCGCGGTCTCGAACAGCTCGCCGTGAAGCTCGTAAAGCTTGTCGCTGAACCCGACGCCTCCGGGGTAGCTGTCGTATATATAGACGGTCGGACGCTGCGTAAATGTCGCGCGCACCTGATAAACCACATGGATGTCTCCCGGATCGCACATAAGGTAGATCGGCGCCGCATTGGCAAGGACGTTTGAAAGTCCGAGCAGGCCATTCTGCACATCCGTCTGGGACATTTCCGGTATCGATTCGGGCAGGCTCACCCAGTAGGAGGTCGTATGCATTTCAAGCTCCGGCAGGGTCACGGGACCCGACCCGATGTTCTCATGCGTATGCAGCTTGATCTTCTTGAACATCGTGACGAGCGAGCTGACCGAGACCTCCCCGCTGCTCCTGTGCACCGGCTTTTCGGCATCACAGCGGAATTCGTCGATGACCTTCAGGTCCACGGCAAGATTTGCATCGGTGTAGTAATCCACGTTCACCCTGCGCACGTAGGCTTTCTTATCGTCAAAGTCAAGCTTTTCGACCTGGTACTGCACGCCCTCGTGGATATAGATAGCCTCCTCGTGCAGCAGCATCGGCGCGCTGAACCTGTCAGCCTCTCCGATGACTACGGGTTTCGGCTCGGTAATATCGATAATGATGAAATTCTCGTTTGACGCACTGCGCATGCTTATGTCATCAGCCGGGAACACGTCGGACATCCAGTGCCAGCGCTCGCCCACATGCCTGACGAGCCGCGCTTCCTCCATAAACGACAGTATCTCGGAAGTCGTTTCGACGCCGAATTTCTCCCCGTCTTCAAATGGCAGTTCAAAGGCTGCGCATTTCATGTGGTTATAGAGGATTACCAAGTTGTCCGGATTGATAAGGCCATTCTCCGGGCTTTTCCCGAAAAAGTAGCCGGGATTGTTTATAATATACTGATCGAGCGGGCTGCTGCTCGCAACGAGGATCGCTGCCGAGACGCCGCTTCTCCGCCCCGCACGGCCCGACTGCTGCCAGGTACTTGCTATGGTTCCGGGATAGCCGCAGATGATGCAGGCTTCGAGCGCTCCAATATCGATACCGAGCTCGAGAGCATTCGTCGACACGACACCGGTTATGCTGCCCTCACGCAGCCCTTTTTCGATCTCACGCCGCAGATTCGGCAAATAGCCTCCCCTGTAGCCTCGTACCTTTCTGTCACCTTCTCTGGCGCCGTGGTAGATATCCTTGAGATATGTCACAAGCACCTCGACATTCAGCCTGCTCCTCGTAAAAACTATGGTCTGCACGTTGTTGCGGATAAACGTCTCAGCCAGTCCCTCCGCCTCAAGCATGCTGCTCCTGCGTATTCCGAGCTCTTTATTGACCAGCGGCGGATTGTAAAAAATGATATGCTTTTTGGCAGTAGGCGCTCCGTTATTGTCGATCAGCTTCACATCCGCTCCGGTTATCCTCGAAGCGAGCTCTGCCGGGTTCGCTATGGTAGCCGAGCAGCAGATGAAGATTGGATCTGAACCATAGAAATTGCATATCCTGCGCAGGCGCCTCAGTACGTTTGCCAGATGGCTGCCGAAAACGCCCCTGTAGTGGTGTATCTCGTCTATTACGATAAACTTGAGATTTTCAAACAGCTTGGTCCATTTTGTGTGGTGCGGCAGGATACCGCTGTGGAGCATGTCCGGGTTTGTGACTACGATATGGCCTGCCTGCCTTATCGCCTTTCTTGCCGTCTGCGGCGTATCGCCGTCATAGGTAAAGGTCTTGACATCTACGCCGGCTTCGGTTATCAGTTCATGCAGCTCGGAAGTCTGGTCCTGCGACAATGCCTTGGTCGGGAACAGGAAGAGCGCGCGGGATTCTTCATCCTTCAATATGGCGTCAAGTACAGGGATGTTGTAACACATGGTCTTGCCCGAAGCCGTCGGAGTAACGACAACTACGCTGTTTCCATCGTGTACCGCCTGGATGGCGCTGGCCTGGTGTGAATATAGCTTCCTTACGCCCCTTCTTTCAAGCGCCGCCCTGATCCTGTCGTCTATAAAATCCGGGAATTCGGTATAAGCTGCTTCCCTCGCGGGCAGCTCCACCCAGGAGGTAATATTTTTCATTATCTTATCTGACGCCTTGAAATAGTCCAGCATTTGCTCAAGATTCATAACGGCCTCCCGAACATACATTCTGTTACTATTTTATTATAAAGCAAATACAATGTAAAGAAAGAATGACTCTCAGCAAAGCCCGTTTACCAGCTCAGCCATCTCGTCATAAGAAACTGCCCTGAAGACCATATCCTTAAACTGTGATGAATTCCTGCAGCCCTTGATATACCAGGCAATATGCTTGCGCATTTCACGGACGCCAATGTATTCCCCTTTATGTTCGATCAGCATGGTCAGGTGGCGCAGCATCATAGCTTTTTTCTCATCCAGGTCCGGCTCAGGCAGCAGTATTCCCGTTTTTATATAGTGATCGATCCTTTTGAATATCCACGGATTGCCCTGTGCTCCCCTGCCTATCGCGACCGCGTCGCAGCCTGTCGTCTCGAGCATCCTTACCGCATCCTGCGGCTTTACTATGTCTCCGTTGCCGACTACCGGTACGGATACCGCTTCCTTTACCTTTCTGATGATATCCCAGTCGGCTTTGCCGCTGTAGAACTGCTCCCTTGTCCTCCCATGCACCGTAATGGCTGAAACCCCGCTTCTTTCGGCCATCTGCGCAAACTCTGCGGCATTGATATGTTCATCATCCCAGCCTTTCCGGAATTTAACCGTAACGGGCCTGTTCGAAGCTGCCACGACAGCCCTGATAACCTCACCGGCCAGTTCGGGCTTCAGCATGAGAGCGCTTCCCTCTCCGTTTTTTGTTATCTTGGGCGTGGGACAGCCCATATTGATGTCGATTATTTCCGCATCGGAACCGTTCAGCTTTTCCGCCGCATCAGCCATGATCTCCGGTTCCGAGCCGAATATCTGCACCGCCGCCGGCAGTTCCGACCCGCTTAGTTCGGCAAGCTTCCAACTCTTTTCGTCCTTGTAGTACATGCCCTTCGCACTGATCATTTCAGTGCACACGAGTCCACAGCCCTGCTCCCTGCAGAGTATCCTGAAGGGCATGTCAGTAACGCCCGCCATCGGCGCAAGGAATATGTTGTTTTCCGTAATGGCTGAACCTATTTTCATATATTGCTCCGTTCAATAATGTGACACTGCAATTCTAACACACGTCCAATACCTGTGGGAAGGGGTCGATATAAGGAACGGGAAGCGTAAAAAAGCTGCCGGGCGATTAACTGCCGGCAGCCTTCTGATCTATGCACCATACTTTTTCACTTCGTGATTTCCTTTATCCGGGCTTTACGCAGCCTCGGCTTTATCTTTGGTGTCAACATCTTGGAATATTCTTCATTTCCAAGTGTGCGATGCGGGATATCCTTCACCAAAATTTTTGACTTTACGAGTTCGTCGAGCTGGATGATCTCGTATTTATTCATATTCTCGAACTGTACCGCATAAGTGTTCACACCTGCGATCACATCCGCCCGGAGCACCTTGCCTTCGACTTTTATATTGAATTCGGAGAGCATATTGTGCATGAAGAGGTTGAAGTAAAGCTTCGCATTCGCGTTGTACCGATGGACCGAGTTGAACAGCATGCCTCCCGCTGACAGATCTACAATGTCGAAAGATACCCACCTGATTTTGTCCCTGCTGACAAGCGCTTTACAAATAATATTGTCGCACCGTTTATATTTTCTTCGTTCCGACAAGTGGACCATTTTTAACAACTCCTTTTCTTGATTGGCGGAGGATCACCTATCGTTCGATTTTTAGCAAGTCATTCCAATCGGTATCGAAAGTTGCTTGTAGAACTTAGTATTTGGTTAATTACAACAAAAGATGCGTATTTAATTAATTTGTTGTGAAATGTGCCTTTATATGGATATTATAACATGTATAGATAACAAAAGTCGAGGGAACGGAGAAAAAAGATGTATTACTACTGGTAAACAATGGTCGTGAACATCCCGCCCATCGATTGCAACATGTTATTCGACATATGATGCGGTATATGGCAATGGAATGGCCAGACACCCGGGTTATTTGCCTTGAACACAACGTCATAGGTCTCTCCGGACGCTATGTTCAACGTGTTTTTCAGGTATCTCTGAGAAGACGTCAGTATATTACCGTCAGTTGCAACTACGGCGAACTGATGTCCATGAATATGGACCGGATGGGCGTCATGCACCATATTCCCCATCCTTATGCGCACAATGTCCCCATAGTTGACAGGCAAGGGCGAGGTAAAAGGAAAGCAGCGTCCGTTTATAGTGAAAAAATTGAAGTCATGGGACATCGGGTCGATTTCGAATGAACCCTGTCTGATCTCGCCTGTTTTCAGATCATTGACCTTGAATTCCTGCAGCATAAGGAAATAGTCCCTGTCTATCCCGTATTCATTCGGATCCATAACGATGAACGCACCGCCAAGGCCCATCATTTCCTGTTTTGCAGAGTTTGTATGCGTGTGATACATATGTGTTCCGGGATGATTATTCACTCTGAAGCGATAATCGAGAAATTTACCGGGCTTTATTAGCGGCGAAGGTTCGGCATCAGGCACCCCATCCATCATATTGGGCACATCCAGGCCGTGCCAGTGGATGCTTGTCGACTCCTCAAGCCTGTTATGCACACGGATGCTGACATAATCACCCGAATACACCTGTATCGTCGGGCCGGGCGTTGTTCCGTTATAACCCCAGGCCTGTATGAACAGCCCCGGCAGTATCTCCCTTTTAACAGGCTCGGCAAAAAGCTCGAAGTATTTTATGCCGTCATTGTACTTGAAAGGAAGGATTTGAATATCAGGTGTTATCAGCAATGCAACCACCTCGACTTTAACTCCTGGTACCAGTATATTTAAAATTTGTCCCGAAAATGCCCCTATAATATGCCGGAACAAAGTATACATAAAGTGAATATGCTGTAACACACACATAAATCGCGGGTCAGGGGTGATATATATGCCGACGGATATGGATCAGATGCAGGCAATGATGGCGCAGATGCATGCCCAGAATTACATGAACGATTTGAAGCTGGCTCAATATTTTCAGTCAATCAGTTCTGTTTATACGAACATGGCAAAGGGAGAGTACAGGATGTACCAGTTCCATTCAGGACAGATGCCGGGTATGGGACAACCGCATGGCACAGGGCAGATGCCGGGCATGGGACAGCCGCAGGGCACAGGGCAGATGCCGGGTATGGGACAACCGACAGGTCCACAGGGGCCTGGTCTGGGACAGCCGATAGGCGCAGGACATGGGCCGGGGCTATAGCATATACTGTGATTCAGACAGCATGATACCGACTGAATCTGAAGGGCCCTGTTTGATACGCAGGGTTCTTTTTATGCATCGTTTTATACATTTTTCTTGACTTAGAGTAAACTCCAGGTGGTATTATATCGGTATCGGAGGTGAAACCGCATGACTATTACAGAAGTAAGCGAAAAATATGATATTACCCAGGATACGCTCCGCTATTATGAACGTATCGGACTGATCCCCCGGGTGAACCGGAATAAAAGCGGGATCAGGGATTTTTCGGAAGAAGACCAGAGATGGGTCGAATTTATCAAATGTATGCGGAGCGCAGGTCTCCCGATCGAAACGTTGATGGAATATGTCAGACTGTATCAGCAGGGTGACGAAACCATAGAAGCAAGAAAAAAAATCTTGAAGGAACAGCGCAGGCAGCTGTTAAAAAGAATGGAAGATATGAAGGAAACTTTGGAGCGGCTGGATTTTAAAATAGCCAGGTATGAGCAGGGGGCAGTTTGGAATGGGTAAAAATATATAAACTCTAAATAGCTGAAGCGAAAGGAGAAACAAAACATTATGAAAAAATTGGGATTCGGCATGATGCGTCTGCCGTTAAAGGATCAGGGGGATCCTAAAAGCATCGATCAGGAGCTTGTCAACAAAATGGTGGATGATTTCATTGAAAAAGGATTTACCTATTTTGACACAGCATATCCATATCATCAGGGAATGAGCGAGGTCGCGACCAGAAAGGCGCTTGTGGAAAGGCATCCGAGGGAATCGTTCACTATAGCCGATAAGATGCCAACCTGGATGGTAACCAAAAATGAAGATTACCGGAGAATCTTCAACGAGCAGTTGGAAAGATGCGGAGTCGAATACTTTGATTATTATCTGCTACATACGCTCGGCGTATCGCTTTATGCAAATTCCGTAAAATACGGCGGCTTCGAGTTTATGAAAGAGTTGAAGAAGGAAGGAAAGGCAAAGCACATAGGCTTCTCCTTCCACGACAAGGCCGAGGTACTGGACCAGATACTGACAGAGCATCCGGAGATGGAATTCGTGCAGCTCCAGATCAACTATATAGACTGGGACAACGAAAGCGTCCAGTCGCGCAAGTGCTATGAAGTCGCAACAAAACACGGGAAGCCCGTCATCGTAATGGAACCCGTAAAGGGGGGGAGCCTTGCGAACATACCTGATGAAGCGGAGAAGCTTTTCAAGGGTTATCACCCGGATATGAGCGTGGCATCGTGGGCGGTAAGGTTCACAGCTTCACTGGAAAATGTATTCATGGTGCTCAGCGGTATGAGCGATTATGAACAGGTCGTCGATAATATAAGCTATATGCAGGATTTGAAGCCTTTGAACAATGAAGAAAAGGAGCTCGTCAACCTGGCTGCCGGGATAATAAACAGCGTTACCGTGATACCGTGCACTGCATGCCAGTATTGCGTAGACGGCTGCCCGAAAAAGATACCCATACCGAAATACTTCTCCCTGTATAACAACCAGAAGCAATTCAAGCTGGTGCCTTCCCACAGGAATAATTACAACAATCTTGCGCAGGATTTCGGCAAAGCATCCGACTGTATCAGCTGCAAACAATGTGAAAATCACTGCCCGCAGCACATCGGCATCGTGGAACAGCTGAAAGAGGTATCCAGGGTCTTTGATACTTAATGATACTACAAATTCGTCCGAGGAGAAAAATCCATGAGCTTTAATTCAAGCATTATAATGCCTGGTGTTTGGGAAATCACTGATGGAACTGCCGGATCCCCTTCCTTCGTGGATATCTATCTCGTTGAGGGAAACGATAAAGCGCTGGTGATAGATGCCGGCGTCAGCGGATCGGATCTGTCAGGCTACATAAGGACATTGACAAAAAAGCCCGTTGAACTGGCACTTACCCATGGACACCACGACCATGTCGCCGCGGCCTTCCAATTCGAAAAGGTATATATGTCTTCTAAGGATTTCGGCCTGATAAAACCCCATACACCCTTCAAGGATTTCGAATCATCGGGTATTAAGGACCTTAAAGGCGGGGAGGTATTCGACCTGGGAGGCTGCAAACTCGAAGTCATTACGTTGCCCGGTCATACCCCGGGATCTGTGGTCCTGCTCGACAGGGAAAGACAGCTGCTATTTGCCGGAGACGCCATGGGCTCGGCATCGTTATGGTTGCAGTTGCCCCAAAGCAGTACGGTCGAGGAGTTCAGGGACGAAATAAGGAAGTTTGAAAAATCTCTCGAAAGCCTGACCGAGCTCAAGCTTTTTCTGGGCCACAGTTGCCTGATGGGGCGCAAGCCGGACAAAGAGTACATCACCGATACGCGCATAGCCGCTGAAAAAATAGTGTCGGGCGAATTGATCGGCGTTCCTACCGAGAGGAAGGAGTTCCCCGGCGCAGTAACTGTTCCCTGGGGCCAGATGGCGGATTTCCTTTACCGGCCGGAAAAGATCCTGAAGGGTGGCAATAAATAGCGGCAAAGTATCGGCGAAAAAGTTGAGAACGCGCGTACAGCGCGAATTACGAAAAAGAGGAGCGAAATGAAGTTCGCCCCTCTTTTCCTTTTGAAACAGGTTGGGTATGGTGAAGGTAGTTACGTTCTAATCGCTCAACTTCATTGATTCTGGAAAGTATAATAGCCAAGGAAGTTCATATCGGTATCAAACAGCAGCAATAAGGAGTAAGCCCGGTTCTCATCCGAATAGCGGTAATACTCTCCGGATCTGCCGTTGTATGTAAATGCTACTATCCTATTTTGCTTGTAGTATGTGACCATACTTAGAATACTGCCATCGGATACGATATCCGTTCTGATCAGACACACATTGAAGGTTCCGGGCAATCTGGCGGGCAGCCTGGCTCCGTCAAGGGAAATAGTATTAAGCTGGGTAGCGGGATCCGGCGTAAAAGTTATACCCTCACCATCTTTTATTCTAAATTCCTGTAATGAGAATACCTTTATTGCCGGTTTTGAAACAGCCCCATCCGTAAATGAACCCGTACCTTTTGCCTGGACGGTAACCTTATACGCCGCTAAAGGGTCAGCCGCTATAAGCTTAATAAAATCGAAGGAGTTCGTTCCGCTGGCAGCTGTTTCCGTATCTATAACACTTTCGCCTTTGTACAGCTTGAGTTCGTAATTTGCTGCATTTTCAACCGGCGACCAGCTGATCTTTGTAAATTCCCAGGCAAGCTGCCCGACTTGCGGCAGCGCTACAGCACCTTCGTCCGATGGACTACCGTTCTCATCTTCACCGGTATCTCCGGGATTTTGGTCACTGTCATCATTTTCACCTGCATTATAGTCCTTTTTCTGGTATGCATTATAGATCAAAAGCGCCAGATCTCTTCTGGTTATGTTCCTTTTCGGATCAAAGAAGGTTTTGTCACTGGTATAGCGCAGATCCATCAGCTCATTTGAGACGCCGATCGCTACATACTTCATAAGCGCCGGATTTACATTGCCGGCGTCGTCGATAATATCTTCGATCGAGACATCCGTATTGTCATTGCTGCCCACAGCCGCATCGGAATCGTATCCGAGCACTTTTATGATCGCCATCATCGCATCTTCCCTTGTCAAATAGCTGTTGGGTTTGAACAACTTACCCGTATTACTCTTGTATGCAACAAAATAATTTTTTGTCGTTTCAATTTGCTTATAGAATTGATTCTGATCCGTTACGTCCTGGAATGACGGCATTTTAGGATTTTGCAGATTTGATCCTCTTCCGCTCATTTTTGTTACGATTGCCGCAAACTCACTTCTCTTTACAAACTTCCCCGGGTAAAACCTCCCGAGGGTCAGGCTCATGCAGCCCTGGTCAACTACCCATTGTACGGTCGAGTATGCCGGATCAGCCGGTGACATATCTCTTATGGTCAGGTCCTTTGCGTACACTTGCTGTCCGAGGACACCCATTACCATGGCAAATAACAAAATTGTCGTAAGTAGTTTTGTGAATTTCATACAGCTTGCCTCCTAAAAAATAGTGATTACCAATGTAATCTTTTATTTATAGATTACATCGGTAATCACTGGTTGTCAATAGACTTATTCTATTTTTTTACATTACACGAACGGATTCTTACTGATATAATATCCCAGGTAATTCATATCCGCGTCAAAAAACAAAATCACCAGGTATCTGCAGTTATTATCCTGCCAGGTGTATTCACCGGTGCTTCCGTAAAAAGCCGTTCCCTGAACTTTTTGCTCTTTATGATTTGAAGCCATGGTCAAAATGTCCAGATCGGACGCGGCATCTGTTCTTATTAAGCTTATTCTGAGCTTATCCGGGAATTCCGGAGGCATCTTGCTTTTATCAATAATAATCGTATGCAGATCGGAGAAGTCGTCGGTTACAGTGACACCCTCCGTAACCTTAATGCCAATTAATTTTTTCACCCCGTCCTCCATACCGGTTTCAGGACTTTTTCCAGCTTCACCGGTCAGCGGCGGCGCGGAATTTGGCGTAGATTCAGGCGTACCTGATTTCTGCTGCATGTTATTCTCTTCACCGACCGCCTGAGAAAAACCTGTCTGGGTAGGATCCGGACTTATACTATTTCCCCTGTGCCCGGTCAATATGGCTTCAACTCCCGTTACTTCTCCTGTTTGAACTATTTCATCCAAAGCATTGACCAAATTTGCCGCGGTTTCCTTTGTATCAGTCTTGCCCGTATAATTACCGGCATTGACGAGAACGCTGCTTGCCAGAAATATGGCGATCACGATGCCGGCAAACGGAATTGACCTGTTCCTGTCGGGAAACCTGGAAATCATAAAAATCCTGTCTTTTAAATGCGACTTGTTTTCAAGTATCCCGGCAATTCCGGCATAGCTGACCTTTTGCGAAACTATCTCCGCCATATCCAGAATGGTATGTCCGTACTTTCTTGCTTCATCCGGTTCAAGATGCGTAAGAACGACTTCATCGCACGCAAGCTCACGGTCCAGCCGCATTCTGTGGAAAGCGAGCCATACCAGAGGATTGAACCAATGGATGATCTGGAGTATGAAAGCAAGCCAATTAACAACGATATCTCTTCTTTTCAGGTGCGCCAGCTCATGCAGGATGACGAACCTCAGTTTTTCATACTTCAGGCCTGCAAGTACTTTTTCAGGCATGAGCAGCCAGGGACGCGTCACCCCGAATATTGCAGGAATATTGACTCCCGATGTTTGAATGATCGAAACATTCGTTTTAACTCCGAGCTTTTCCTTACAAGTCTCCAATAGCCCGATAACGCTCTGTTCCATATAGGCTTTGCCGTTCTTGACTCTGGACCAGAAATAGATATTGTACAGGAAAGAATACAGGCTCAGTAAAATAACTCCGATAAATTGAGAGGGCTGTAAGCGATATACGGTACAGCCAATCTCAAAATGAAAATGAACCAGATGATATAGTGCCATTTGGCACTGAAGCGGTCCATGAAAACGCGCTTCACAACAAGGATCAGGATAAACAATATGCTTGCCATTATTGTTGAGTTGAACAAAAGATTCACAATAAAAGCAACATCCACTTTCTACGTCCTCATTTCTCTTTCTCGTCCAGCATCTTCCTGAGCTCGTCTATCTGCTGCTTTGAGAGCTTTTCACCTTCGATGAAGTTTGCAATCGCCATATTGATCTCTCCCCCGAAAACCTTGTCCAGGAAAGACTGGCTCTCAAGCTTCACACATTCCTCTTCGGTAACCAGCGGATAATAGATATACGCCCTGTTCTCCTCCCTGAAGCCGATTGCCTGCTTTTTCAGCAGCCTGCTAATCAGGGACTTTACAGTCTTCGGCTTCCATTTGGTACTGCCCGCAAGTTCGTCAATGATCCTGCTTGCAGTGCACTCCGAATTCGCCCATATCACCTTCATTACAAGCCATTCGGTATTTGATATGCCTGGAATCTCTTTCATAATATTCACCTTCACCCGTGGATTACTCCGGTAATCCTTATAAATAATCAATTTAGTTGCACATTATGAACTTTCAAATATTACGAATCATTTATCATCTGAGAATATGGTAAATTCTTGAACCCCATATTCTTATAAAGAGATATCGCTTTTTTATTACTATCTTCCACTTCGAGACGAATACGCTTTATATTATCACACAGATTGTTTTTTAGATATGAGAAAAACTCATGTCCCAAGCCGCAGCAACGATATTCAGGCATCACATAAAGTTCTTCAATCCACAAAACCATGCCGCCTGCTTCCTGAGAAAAGGTTTTAGCCAAAAGTGCATAACCTGCTATATTACTTTCATACTCCATAATATATCCAGTTGCATAATTATCAGACCGCATTAGCTCGTTAAATGTATTGATAATATGTTTTTCTGGTACATTGTGATATACAGCATCTGAGGAATAAAAATTCTTAGCCATATCAAAATAAAACGATTTATCTTCTTTTCTGATTTTTCTTATCATTATGATCCTCCGTATTTTAACGCACCATATCGCTATCCTTATAAACAAAACGGCTCCCCACATTGTGAGGAGCGCGAATTGTGAACAGGCTCTGCCTGCTGGCGCCCCGGACAGGAATCGAACCCGCATCAGCGGAACCGGAATCCGCTACCTTATCCATTAGGCCACCGGGGCATATTATCCGGTATTTGAAGCAAACCCGGTGCAAATATATCCGGATCGCTCCACAACTATATTATAGCAAAAAACGAAGTTTTACAACCCGGTCGCAGCAGATATTTTTGGAAGCCATACCGCAGAAGCCGCAAAGCCATTTCACCTGAACAGCTTGAGCACCCAGTTCATGATCTGCATGTCGAAAACCATATTGAGAATGAAATTCCACGTGAACACTATGATAAAGGTCAGCCTTTTGAAAACCGGGTTGAACCGGAACAGAACGTTTATGCCCCTCGTCAGTATTGCCGAAGCCCAGATGAAAATCAGCATGAACAGTATCAATGCCAGGTTCTGCATCCACGCGGGACTGTTATCCGTTATATTCCGCATCAGGATATAATAAAGGGCCGTCTGCACAGGAATGAATAAAAAATGCGATATGATATACGCCTTCATGACCTTTATCAAGGATGCATTATGCACCACAGGAGCCTTGCTCTCAGGGCGGGGCGAAAAAGAAGTGTAACCTTCACCCTCGTCCTCTTCGCTTATTATTACTTCCTTCTTCTTCAGATACGCAGAAATATCATAAAGCGGCACGCCCATGAAGACTACGTCGATAAATCCGAGGAGAAGTATTGCGAATACAGCTATGAAAATATTGAACAATACATCGTTGACGGGCTTCCCGGTTATCAGAAGCTTTGCGGCGTTATTTATATCAGGCAGCAAAAAATCGATCGCACCAACCATAATGGCACCGGCGATCAAGGTAGCTTTCCTGTCCGTAAGGCTTTCATAAAATCTGGCCGGGTACACCAGAATGTCCGTAAGTCTGGCCATGAATCTGTTCATATATTCTCCCCGCACAATGGATATTACCCAAGTCTTATTGGATACTAATAATAATATAACTTGCCGGAAGCAAAATCAATGCTGTTGCTGCCGCACTGTTTCGCTATTTCCCCAAAAGAGCGTCGATGTTTGACTCGTTTGTCAGATAAAACCTGCCGAATGACACCATTGCCTGACTTTTGATCCTGTCAATGTCCTTCGGTCCCGCCGCATTCAGATTAGTCGTGTTGCCGACATTGACGCCGGGCATGGCAAACGCTTCGATATTGAAACTGTCTTCCTCAGCCAGGTCAAGAAACGTTGAAAATTTATTTGCTCCGAGGAATGGCAGATCCGCATTGAGTTCGAGCGTCGCAGTTCTATTCTTTGTATTGGGATTTTCATTTTCCCAGGACAGTTCGTTCAATTCACCGTTTACCGTGCCCTCTCCGTTCCCGACCATTATCTTTACAGAATAATCAACGATCCGGTTTTTTTTCAAAGTAAGCTTATCCGTTTTGGCAG
>Ga0207834_1000007_pt1 | contig 71577 bp, 63 predicted proteins | sample LuqExpMetagenom5_FD_187763 | JGI IMG/M metagenome (GOLD analysis project Ga0207834, IMG submission 187763) | Tropical forest soil microbial communities from Luquillo Experimental Forest, Puerto Rico - Sample 5 (SPAdes) | ecosystem: Environmental > Terrestrial > Soil > Tropical forest ...
TGCGCCGTCTGGCCTATCAGATTCCCGATGCGGAGAAGGCCGCGCAAGCCGATGAAATAATTGAAAATACAGGCGATCTTGCCGATCTGCGGCGCAAGGTAACCGCCGTGTGGCAGCGCCTGAAAGCCACAGCAACTAATTTTCCCGGAGACCGTCTTTAGAATAAGGTGAACAACGGCTGCGTTGTCCCCAATGGAACTTCAACGCCTGCACGCCGTATCTATCTGAAGGAAGGTCGAACGCCTACGCCCATGAAATTCCGCCGAATTGCATTGATTGCCGTCCTGGTTTGCGGTTTCGTCTTTCTTGCCGCGCACTTCCCCTGGTCGCACTACTTTCCGGCTGGATGGTTTGGCCGCGGTTCAGGTTCGGAGTTGGAGCTGACCGAGGCACATGCCGCGCCCAGCTACGATGCCGAAGAGCTGAACAATATCGCCATTTACAAAAAGGTGCTGCCTTCGGTGGTGAACATTACCGCCACCCAGTTGGTCTTCAACTTCTTTTATGGCGCTGTGCCGCAGCAAGGGCAGGGCTCGGGTTTCATTCTGGACAAGGCTGGCCACGTGCTCACCAACTTCCACGTGGTGGATGGCGCCAATCGCGGTATCGAGGTGCAGCTCTCGAACAAGCATCGGTATTCGGCCAAGGTGGTGGGAACTGATCGCGCGCACGATCTGGCGTTATTGAAGATTGAAGCGCCCAATCTGGAACCGGTCACGCTGGCCGACTCCACCGATCTGGCCGTGGGGCAGAAGGTGTATGCCATCGGCAATCCATTTGGACTGGCCGGCACCATGACGCGCGGCATCATCAGCTCCATCCGGTCGATCAAGAACAGCGAAGGCGCGCCGATAGAGGATGCCATTCAGACCGATGCCGCCATCAACCCCGGCAACTCCGGCGGCCCGCTGCTGAATTCGCGCGGCGAGGTGATTGGCATCAATACCATGATCGCCTCGAATGGCGCTGATCAGAGTTCGGGCATTGGCTTCGCAATCCCTATCAATACGGCCAAGGCGGTGTTGGCCGATCTGACGCGTTATGGGCGCGTGAAGCGGCCTTCACTGGGAATCATCTCCTATGCCATTGGGCCGGATCTGGCCGAGCAGATGGGCCTGGATGCGGGCTATGGCGTGCTGATCCAGAAGGTGATTCAGGGTGGTGCGGCAGAGCGCGCTGGCCTGCATGGCGGTTCGCGTCAGGCTTATGTGGGCAACACGCCAATCATGCTGGGCGGCGACCTGATTGTGGCCATCGACGGCCAGCAGGTGACCGATCCGCAAGATATCAACGCCATGATGGATCGCCATCAGGCAGGCGACACCATTGCCGTGACGATTCTGCGCGGGCACAAGCAGATTACGCTCAAGCTGATTCTGGGCGAGGCTCGGGAGTCGAACAACTAACCCACTGCAAACGCATAGAGCCAAGGCCGCGGAAAACGCTCGGAAACGAGCGGGCTCCGCGGCCTTTTTGTTGGCAGAAGCAATGCTTGGGCAGAGGCGGGGGAAATTGTGGGCCTCGGCCTTTCGCGCTGGTGGCAGGTAAGATGGTTTGCGCAACACATTGAACGGCTCAACGTACCTGTGCGAAAGGAAGAAGCGCGGTGTCCAGCTTTGCTCTGGAGAAGTGGTATCTGGACGTGGTGACGGAAGCTGGCGACGCGGCCATCCTCTATTGCGCCACCCTTCGTTGGAGCGGTCTTCGTTTGGAGTACGGTAGCCTGCTGACGCTCACTGGGAGCGAAGCCCGCCAGAAGAGCGCGCTTGCAGGCTATCGCGTACAACAGAATGCAGAGCAGATCCACGTGGAGATTCCTCGCTTGCAGGTGCGCGGCTTGTGGTCGCGGCAGGCTGAGCCACATACAGAAGTGGTCTATGAAGAACAGGATGGCGCAGTGCTGTGGGAGTGCCTGCAGCCGCGTGCGCAGGTGGAACTGTGCGTGGGGCGGCAGATGTTCTCGGGGCTTGGCTACGGCGAGCGGCTTACTGTAACAGTATTGCCTTGGAAGCTTCCGCTGACGCAGTTGCAGTGGGGGCGTTCCATAGGCCGCGAGCACAGTTGTGTCTGGATGGATTGGCGCGGCCCGTATGCAAAGTCAATCGCATGGGTGAACGGCGAACGGCGCGCGTTGCTGAACGCAACGGAGACGGAACTGGTGCTTGAGGGCGCACGTCTTAATCTAAGCGATGCGCGTGCCTTGCGCGCTGGGCAACTGGGCGAGACCGTGTTGCCCGGGCTTCCTGCGCTCGGCAATCTGTTGCCGCAGGCGATCTTTGGCGTGATGGAACGCAAGTGGTGCAGTTGCGGCCAACTCGATCTGGACGGCCAGCAGAGTGAGGGATGGGCGGTTCACGAGGTGGTGGATTGGAAACATTGATCGAGACAAAACGGGCGCGGAGACTTGTGGGCAAACTGTTGTATGGAGTCTTGTTCGTTGGTGTGCTGCCTGGCCTGCTGGTGATGTGGGCATGCTGTACCAGCAGCCTTGTCCACCTGCCAGCTTTGTGCTGGCAGCAAGGCGGCATGGCGCTGGCGGGCGCAGGCTTACTGGCAATGGCTGCGGGAGTGCTAGCGTTGGGGCGAATGGGAGGAGGCCTGCCGATGAACGCCTTTCCTCCGCCACGCTTTGTTTCCACCGGCGCCTACGGGTTGGTGCCGCATCCCATCTACGGCGGATTTGTGCTGCTGTGCCTGGGCGCATCACTGTTGACGGGCTCGGCGAGCGGATTGTGGCTGGTGACGCCCTCGGTTGCTCTGGGATGCGCGGCGCTGGTGTTGGGCTATGAACTGCCCGACCTGCGCCGACGCTTTGGCAAGCCGACAGCTTCGGTATGGCTGGCCGCGGATGAGGAGCGCTCGGCTTCGTTGCTGGAGCGACTGCGAGTCTACTTTGTTGTCGTGTTGCCATGGTTGGCGATCTTTGAAGGGATTGGCTGGATGGGAGTTCTGCCCGATGAGGTCAGCACCTATCTGGACGTAGAGCGTACATGGCCGACGGTTGGATGGGCCGAAATTCCCTATGCCAGTACTTATCTGCTGGTGTTGGCTGCGCCGCTGCTGATTATGAGCGCACGTACACTGCGGCGCTTCGGCCTGCTGGGGCTGCGCGCCATGGGGTTGATCTTCCCTTTGTATCTGCTGCTGCCGTTCCATGTACCTCCCAGACCGGGAGTGGAGAGTGGAATCCTGGGCTGGTTGATGGCCTGGGAACGAACGCCTATCTCAGGTATCGGCGCCTTTCCGTCGTTTCATGTGACGTGGGCCTGCATTGTTGCTTCTGTGCTGGGAAGTGGTGGGCGTGTGAGGCGCGTGCTGGCGTGGAGCTGGGCCGCACTGGTTGCAGTGAGCTGTGTGCTGACCGGCATGCATTCGATGGCCGATGTTGTGGCAGGTGCTTTGGCCTTTGTTCTGGTGGCGCATATGGATGCGCTGTGGCGCAGGGTTCTGTTGCTTGCCGAGCGTGTCGCGAACTCCTGGCGAGAGTGGCGTGTGGGCCGGTTGCGCATTATCAACCATGGCGCCTGGGCGGGGCTCGGCGCGCTGGTGGGCGTAGTGTGGATTGACACACTTCTGGGACCAGGGCAAACCGCTTCGACTTTTGCCCTCTACTTGTTCTCCACTGTGGGTGCTGCCTTGTGGGCGCAATGGGTGGAGGGCTCGCCTGCGCTACTGCGCCCCATGGGGTTTTACGGCGGCATGATTGGAGCCATCCTAGGCTGCGGTTTTGCCATGCTCATGGGAGTGCATCTTTGGGTGGTGATGGCAGCCGTGGCCGTGGCCACGCCGTGGATCCAGGGCATCGGCAGATTGCGATGCTTGGTGCAGGGATGCTGCCATGGGCGCGCAGCTACTGAGGTGCCTGGCATTCGCTACATGCATCCGCGCACGCGGGTCTTCCGGCTGGCGCATCTGGCTGGTGTGCCAGTGCATGCCACGCCGGTTTACTCGATGCTATGCAATCTGGCCATCGGCCTGGCGCTTTGGCGGATGAATGGGTTGGGCGCTTCCTGCGCCATGCTCTGCGGTGTGTACTTGCTGCTGTCTGGGGCAGGGAGATTTGTGGAAGAGGCCTACCGTGGTGAGCCGCAAACCATGAATTTCTGCGGTCTGCATCTGTACCAGTGGATCGCGCTTGCCACGGCCGCGGCAGGCGCTGTTCTTACGGCGCTTCCCAGCGAGGCGCTGATGCCGGTGCACTCCTTGCGACTGAGTTCGTTTGCGATAGCCGTGGTGTGTGGCGCCATGGCATGGTTTGTGACGGGAATGGATTTTCCAGAGTCGAACCGGCGTTTTGCGCGGCTGACGTGAGCAGGGAAGTGGGATTTGGAAAAATCGCCTGTAAAAAAACGAAAGCAGGCCCAAAGGCCTGCAATTTCTAGCAAAAATGTTGAATATGGTAGGCACGATTGGATTCGAACCAACGACCTCTTCCGTGTCAAGCTCCATATTACCTGTACTATCAACGACTTAACTGCACATCGAATACCGCCTAAGCACCTGTATTCACGTGCAAGACGTATGAGTTTTGGGTAAATCCTTGGGTAGATTTCCCTACACTATTGAACCAGTGGCTTTCAGCTGGGAAAGATGGCTGAAAATTGAAAACAAAGAACATAGAGAATTCTGGAACCTCTTTCGGGCGATTGACTTTACGGGGAATTCACAGATTCCGGAAACGTGGCTCTTATCGGAGTTCAAATGGAGTTCACCAGAGTAGGTGAGTCTTGTTTGAAAAGAACACGGCGGGTAGTCTCGATCCGCCCCCTGTGAGTGATTTGGCGTTTCGCACCAATTGACGACAATCCCGCTTGTCGGGGGCTAATGTCGGTGATAGAAGCGTGTCCTGCCGCAGGGGCCCGGAAGCATCGTCTTCGGCAGCTTCCCGAAACAATGCAGCTAGTTCATCCATTCTGCGGGAATCAGAGCTTGTCCGTTGCGCCACACGTCGACTTCATGAACGAGAGGAATGCCCCCCCAGACTGTGTTGGCGGCGTGATCCAGGACAATGACCTGAAACTTACCGGACGCAGCTGTCACGGCCTGTGACATGGCATTGAAGATCTTTCGTACGGCCTCTTCGTCCTCATCGTGCCATTCCGGTTCGGCAGTAGGCTCTGCATCTTTCCTGGCGGCGAGACGCTGTGGGAAGTAGACCTGACTGGGCTGGTCGTAGACGATAAAGTTGGGCACTGGGCAGGAAGTGAGCGTCAGAAAAAACTGATGCAGACCAAGCGTCAGGGCAACGTGGTAGGACAGCCAGTTCGATCCGCTGCCAATTTCCCAGAGGAAATCCTCTCGCCCCATGCGCTTGACTTTGAGCGTTAGTTCCGTGTCGGAGAGACTTACGGGATAGTCAGGATGTTCCGCATCCAGTAGTGGCATGAGGCGGCCAGTATATAAATTGACTGCGTCAAGAGCACGTTGCATTCTCTTCCCGACTTCTGCTTCGGAGATGACGCGTTCGAGTGCACGCACGCGCTCCCGTAACGAGGCAACCTCAGCTGAAAGTTCACCATCCTGACCGATGCTATCGAAGACATTCAAATCGGCTTCGAGATGTCCGAGAAAGCGAGATGCACGCGTCTGGGCATATTGGCGGTCACGTGCTGCCTCAGACTGTTTGGTCAACGCAGTCTGACGAATACGGATGCCTCTTAACCGTTCGACTTGCTCTGAAATGGCCGTACTAACTCGCTCTAGTTCGCGGTCAAAACTCGGCGGAAGAGTGTTCGCTGATGCAGCTTCCTCCATTGTTGAGAGGCTGCCCAGCAACTCTTCGAGTTTCGCCGGAGGTTCAACGAGATGGGTGTTGCAGAGCGGGCAATCCTGCTCAGTCTGTTGGTCACTGAGCCATTGACTCAATTGCAGGCGATCTCTTTGCAACTTGATCGACCCCTGATACGAAGTCGAGCTCTGGCGGAGTTGCTCCATCTCTGCGCTGCGTCTCCGGAGCCTGGAAAGCTCCTGGGCAACTGTCTGTTCTTCCGCACTCAATCTGTTCAGTTCGGCAATCCCTTCGCTAATCGCAGCGGCGGTGACCAGCGGATCGACGGTCACGGCGGAGGCAATAGTACGCAGTTGGTCAATTGCGGCACCTTGACTGGCGGGCACAGGTGCATTGCTCGCAATGAGTCCCAAGTCCTTCGCTTCGGAGACGCGGGCGTCTATGGTGGCGCGCCAGCGCTCTGAGAGGCTCTGGATATTCTTTAGATCGGCTTCCTTCTTCCGCAACTCTCGCTGCAGCCGCACCAACTCATGCCGCTGGGCTAGGGTTTCACCACTGACGGCCCCGAGCACGTAAGGAAAGATGCTCTGCAACTTCGCGCGATTCTTGACGCTGTCGGCCTTGTAGAAAAGGACATTGGGATTAGCGACGATGTTCTGAGGCTGGAAATTGAAAGAGGCGAGATCGCGGAAACTTGGCCGACCGAGTCCACTGTTGCCAGCGTCATCGACAGTGAAACTCAGGGTCGTGAGCATCGACAGGTTGTCGAGCCGCTGCTTCACAGAGTCTCGCGTGGCGTTCTTCGTGACCGCGTGCGGAATCGTAACTGTTGCTGACTCCTGTAGGTACATATCATCGGTCGCTTGCTGTTGCTCGGGCTCGCGGCGGGCAAGCAGTTTCTCGCCTTCCGCCGTGCTGATCACCACACCGAACCAGCTCGTCTTGTCGCGGATGACGCCGGTAGGGATCGTGCATCGGCCCGACCCGAGACAGTAATCAATGATGGGGATAATAGCCGACTTACCCGTTCGAGAGAGGCCAGAGATGACGTTGATCTGCCCGCGCTCAAACGCGACTACGCGAATGGTGTGCTTCGGGTTCTTAGGCCAAAGGATGATTTTGCTGATCTGGAAGTCCACTAGAAGGCCACCTGCATTTGTAAGCCGATCTCATACATCGTTAGGCTGGAGAACCATGCACCGAGCTTTTCGGCGTTGCCGAGCATGGGACGAATCGGGAGAGGAATACCGCTGACGAGCGGGGTTTCAGATAACGACAGAAGCGTTCCCTTGGCGGTGTCGAGGGCAAGGATGTTGGAAGAAAAGGCGAGCCGTAACGAATCCCAGGAAAGTTCGCGCATCGCGGTGGCTCGCCCGCCCACAGCTAGAAGCAGATCGGTTTTCGATTCCTCTGCACTGCGGAACTTTTCGGTCAGTTTGCGCAAGCCAGAGGATGTTCGCGTAGTGGTAACCAGTGACGCGGTTTCCTCATGATAGAGAATGGGCAAGACCAAGAACGCCAATGGTAGTGGCATAAAGCCTGCTGTGGGATGGCTCTTTTGGAAGCTGGACGCAGCGCGCCAGATCAGGACTGAGCCGAGGGCCGGATTCTGAATGGCCCGAACCTCTTTATTCAGGATCGCCATGGTCCGCTCCGGGGTTGAGAAGCTTCTTGTATTCCGGGTGCCAGCCGACAGTCTGCTCCTCAGCCAGGGCGTGAAAGCTACCCGGTGTGAAGAATGGGGGTGGTTCTAGACCTTGGAGCTTTTGTTGATGGAGACCGCAGTCGGCCAGAAGGAGCTTGCCACGGTCCACGCCGGACAGGCTCTTGTGGGTGATGTTGTGAACTGATCGCTTGTTCTTCCACGCAGAAATGAGAGCCTCTTCATATTCGTCGAAGCTCTTTTCGTGAACAAGTCCTTGTTTGCCCCATGCGGAACGCTCGGCGGCAGCACGCAAGAACTGGTTAATGGCCTCGAATATATCTTCGTCAGAACCCTCGATGAGTTGGAGCTGGCGCACGTAGGTACGCAGCTGTTCCGCCGCCAGGGTGTCCTCGGTGAGGACAAGCTTTCCCGCGATGGCGGTCAAGATGTGCTCGAAGTCGATCCTAGGAAGGAAGGCCCGCATTTCAGCATTAAACTCGTCGACGTTCAGCGTTGCCGACTTTCCCGCGAGAACAAGCCCATCCATCTTTTCTTTGATCCATCCATGCGCGTGCTGAATGACGGCGTCAACGCTTTCCGGTCGTACCCATTTGCTATCGACCTTGGGTCGCAGGTCGCGCAAGGGGTCTTTGGCGGCCACCGAAAGGGTGAAGCGCTGGATGATTCCGACCGCAATGTCGGTTGGAGCTTCAAGGACATGGTTGACATATGGTGCCAAGCTAGCTGCCAGCTTTTGCTTCTTGGGGTAATCGGTGGCAGCGCCCCAGAACAGGTCGCGAGCCTCGGCGAACGCGGCGTTGGTGGCTTCCTCAGTCTTTGCCTCGTGGAAGAGTTGCACCAGTTTTCCGGTCCGGCGCTTGGCAAGGTAAATCTCAAACTTCGTGGTTTCGAGGTTGATCTGACCGCTGCTGATCGCTGTCTTCCAGTTGCTGAAGGTCTTCCAGAGATCGACAGACCTGTCACTAACCGGATTGGTCTCGATGGCAGATTTCGTTTGGGACGCGAATGCGTTACCGTTCTCGTCGACGGCACCCACATCCTCGAAGACTTCCAAGCTGAGCGTCGTTCCTTCGGCTGCATCTAGGGCAAGGCTTAGCAAACGAATGGGTTGGAGAGAGTAGCCGAAAAGCTGCCCGGGAACTTGGGCGCTCTTGCGAGACGAGAAATCTTTCGGCTTGTTTGTTCGGGTAGCCATAGTGCGAACAATTGATAGTAGGAGTCTGATTTGCTTGTGGACATTATTTTTTCACAGGACTTCAACGAATATCCAATGATTTCCGGCTTTTCTTCGAGGTTTGTTCTTGCGATACCGGGTTACGTCCTGAAACTTCTCCAGTTTTCGGTAAAAGAATGACGGATGGGCATCGGGTCGGTAGATTGCTCCGCCATGTAGAGCCAGAGGTAGGATCGATCCTCACAAGTCGGCCAGTTTGGAAGAATTAACAGCCCTTGGCCGGATGCGTTGACGCGTACAGGCCAAGTTACTCGTTCAGCTCAATGAGTGCCGAATCCACCAGATATTTGCGCACAGGTGAAGAAGATTGCCGAATGGGAATTCCCTTGCCTGCCACGCAGAGCGGGGCGGCATGAGGGAAAAGCCCGAAGGGAGTGCCGGAGTTGGTCCAGGATGAAAAACAGTCTTTGTTTCGTTAAGAAAAAGAGGTATATTTTTTCTTAATTATTGACACGAGGTAACCGCATGGAAACCATGCGAGATCAGATAGTTGCGCGAATCGAACGGCTTGGCGAAGGGAAAGCCTTCTCGGCGAAGGACTTCCTTGACATTGCTAGCCGGACGACTATCGACGTGACGCTGGCAGAAATGGCCCGCAAAGGCAGGGTACGCCGTATCCGCCGGGGCCTCTATGACATGCCGCGCGTCAATCCCGCCCTCGGCGGAACGCTCAGCCCCGACATCGACGAGGCGGCACGCGCAATTGCCCGGCGGCAACGCTGGAAGATCGTGCCGGATGGAGCATGGGCGGCAAACCTGCTGGGGCTTTCAACGCAGGTGCCCTCAAAAATCATTTACCTGACCGACGGTCCGAACAACGAGGTGCCGATCGGGCGGCGTAGCATTATATTCAAACACGCTCGTCCAAAGGTGCTCGCCGGACTTGAGGGCAAAATCGCTCTCGTTGTCCAGGCGTTGCGTCACCTCGGCAAAGAAAACGTTGGGACTCACGAGATGGAAGTGCTGCGGGCGGCGCTCACGCTGTCCGAGAGGAAGAAATTTGTCCGAGACGCACGATTCGGCGTGGACTGGATTTATGAAGTCGCGAGCCAAATTGCAAAGGAGACCGCGTGAACAAAGTTGCACAAATGACGAAGCGCGACCGCGCGGACCTGTTTGCCGAAACGGCGGAAAGGTGCGACCTGTCAGAGGCTGTTGTTGAAAAGGACTTCTGGGTTTGCTGGACGCTGAAGCAGTTGTTTGCGATTGATGCCCTGAGAGATCGCCTGCTGTTCAAGGGTGGCACTTCTTTGTCGAAAATCTACCACGCAATCAATCGCTTTTCGGAAGACATTGACCTGGCCGTGGATTACGTTGCGCTTGGCTTCACCGGCGAGCGCGATCCGCGACGGGAAGGACTATCGAAGACCAAACGTGCGGCTCTTCTGGCGGAAATGATGACTGCTTGTCAGCAGTACATCGGCAGCGAATTCATCGCAGTTCTTCGGGAACGCTGCGATGAGATTCTCGGGGACAAAGAGGAATGGACTCTGACCGTCAACGAACAGGATGCCAACGTGGTCCGCTTCCAGTATCCGTCGGCTGCGCAGACGCTTGACTACATCAAGCCGCAGGTCATTTTGGAACTCGGCACCCATGCTGAATTTGTTCCGCGCGATAGCTTTACTGTGCGCGCCTTTGCCGCAGAAGAGTTCCCCGCCTTGTTCACTGAACCAGACGTGCCGGTGACTTCGCTCCTGGCGAAGCGCACCTTTTGGGAAAAGGCGACCATTCTTCATGCCGAGTTCTATCGACCGGCAGAGAAGGCACTGCCGGACCGCTATTCACGACATTACTACGATCTTGCGATGCTGGCGCAAAGCCCCGTTCGCGCCGAAGCTCTGGCCGATCTTGCTCTCTTGGATCAGGTCGTACGCCACAAGCAGACATTTTATCCATCCGGTTGGGCCAGGTACGAACTGGCGCGGGTTGGAAGCCTCCGTCTCGTCCCACCCAAAGAGCGGCGCGCAGCATTGGAGCGGGACTACCGCAGCATGAACGTGATGATCTTCGGGATGCCACCATTATTCGAATCCATCATCGAAACGCTTGCTGCTCTCGAAGCGCAAATCAACAACCAATGACCGCGAACACATATTTGAGGCCATCCCTGCTATGCACATTACAGAACTTCGCATCCGGCATTTCCGAAATTTCATGAAGGAGAGATTTCGCTTCCGCGAAGGCGTGAATACGCTGATAGGCGAAAATGGCTCAGGAAAAACGAACGCGCTTCACGCGCTTCGTCTCCTCCTTGACGAAAGCTTGGAACGGAACGCCGTATATTTGCGCGATGCAGATTTTTGTCGAGAACTGAGTCAATGGCGTGGGCACTGGATAGTTATAGCTGCTGATTTTGCCGAGCTTGATCCATCGGAAGGTTGCCAGATTCTCAGGCACACAACAGCGCACATGGATGGGTCTCAGACGGGTACATGCACGTTTTTCTTTCGTCCGAAGTTGGAGGTGCGTAAAAGGCTATTTGAATTAAGTTCGGCGGGAGAAGACACCCAAGCTTATCTAAAGTTGCTCACCGTGGATAACTACGAACCCATCCTTACAGGGCGCGCCAAGGGCGATTTTCTCGATGACGCTGTGTATCGCGCCTGGGCGGGCGACGTGGACACCGGCACATTCCCAAATCCAGACGATGACGACCAGGAAGTCCTCGGCGTCAAAATCACACCCATCTATCAGGAAGTTGCTTGCACTTTTGTGAAGGCGCTCCGCGATGTCGTTTCAGAGTTACGCGGCTTCCGTGGCAATCCGCTTCTCACACTCTTGCGAGGAATGGAATCAAGCATCGCGATCACTGACGCTGAGCGCATAGCCGAGAAAGTCAAGGAACTCAACACTGACATTTCGACCCTGCAAGAGATTAGATCTCTTGCAACCAACATCGAAGGCGCACTGAAAAAGACCGTTGGCCACACCTATGGACAAAGCGTCAGCATTGAATCGGCTCTCCCGAGCTCTATGGAGAGATTACTCCAGCGCCTGAACTTGTTAGTCGGCGACGACGATGGCTCCGGATATACAGGTGAATTGCAGGAGCAGAGTCTCGGTTCTGCGAACTTGATATACCTGTCGCTGAAGCTGCTCGAATACGAGATTAAATTGTCGAGCGATAGAGTAGCTCATTTCTTCCTGATCGAGGAACCTGAAGCGCACATTCATACGCACATTCAAAAAACGCTCTTCTCAAATCTCCCGGCAAGAAGCACCCAGGTCATCGTTTCAACGCATTCCACGCACGTATCCTCGGCCTCGAAGGTAGCCAGCGTGAACGTCCTTGCAAAAAAGGGCAATCACGCCGAGGTTTACCAGCCAGCAAACGGGTTGTCCGAAGAGAAGATTCGCAGACTCGAAAGATATTTGGACGCTGTGCGCTCGACAGTTCTTTTCGCCAAAGGTGTCGTGCTGGTTGAGGGCGCTGCGGAGCAGATTATGATCCCCGCGATGTTGCGGTCGATTTTCGGTGTTTCGCAGGATGAATTGGGCTTCAGCGTCATTTCTGCCGACGCAGCTTTTTTTGAGCATATGGCAGTTATATTTGGGGAGGAGAGGATCAAGCGGCCATGCGCAATCGTCACAGACCTGGATGCGGCTTTAATCGATCTGCCTGTCGATCCGGGAAAGGATACAGACAAACAAAAGCACGCGCGCGCCGCAGAAAAGGCTGGTAAAGAAAGGAAGGATACGCTCGACAAATCTGCCCAGGCCAACAAATGGATACAGGCTTTCTACGCTGATCATACTTTCGAGCCGGATTTCATTCAGACGGGGAACGCGCCTGAAGTCGTGCGGGCACTTGACTCTATCTACGATAATGATCAAGCAAAAGCTGTGAGCACTGCGCGGCTCGAATCAGATGACCAACGAACTTCTGCGCTTGAAATCCTCCGTCTTGCAAAAAAAGAGGGGAAGGGATGGTTTGCACTGGCGCTCGCGGAACGCCTTGATGTGCAGACATATTTTCCCGAGTACATTCTCCGCGCTATTGCGTTTGCGTGTTATCCCCACGTCAATAATGCAACTTTAAGGCGGATAGGCCAGTTCAGGCTCAATGCTCAGGGCGACGATGGCCGATTGGCACAGGCGCTCACGGAGGTGGCGGATTTACAGAACCTCGGTCCAGCCGAGTTCATGGCTGCGTTCCGAAAATGTGCTCCGAATGATGAACTTTCGCTCTTTGCCCAATATATTGAGGAGTTTCGAAAGTTATGCTGCGCCTAAATCCCGAACAGCAAAGTGCGGTCGATTACGACAAAGACGTTGTCATCACGGCATGTCCGGGGAGTGGCAAGACGAGAGTATTAACAGCCCGCGTGATACGCGGCGTGACGGAACTCAAGTCGCCTAAGGAACGAGTAGTCGCATTAACATTCACGAATCGGGCTGCGGACGAAATTCAGACGCGCCTCGATCAGGAGAATGTTCCCTCGGAACGGCTTTGGTCCGGAACCATCCATTCCTTCGCTCTGGAATGGGTGCTGCGGCCTTATGCTCCATATTGTGACGTTATCAAGCGCGGGTTCTCTGTAGCTGATGAGTTTGTTACAGAGCGGCTTCTCACCCAATTGAAGAGGGACAACGGATTAACGGATTACGCCGAAGTTAGCACTAGTTATGATCGAGACGGAAACAGCGTCAATCTGGATGATGACACCCGTAGCGTGTGTGGCCTTTACAAGGCGCAGCTTCACGAAGCCAGGCTGATTGATTATGACGATGTTCTGTATCTTGCCTACCGTCTGTTAGCGGATCACACTGAGGTTGCTGCAACGCTTGCATCTATTTTCAGGCTTGTCTGTGTGGATGAAGTGCAGGACGTTCAAGACTTGCAGTTCGGGATTCTTTCGCTTATTGCAAAAGCTGCGAGGGTACCAATAAGACTGTTCTTCGTCGGGGACGAGAACCAGTCCATCTATGATTCACTGGGTGCGATTACAAAGAGCCCTGAAGAGATCGCACACGAATTTGGTAGCGAGAGCCTCGGGCATTTGGAATTACAGGGAAATTATCGATCGATCCAGAGGGTCATAGACTTGTATAGGCAATTTCGCCCCAATGTCCCTTCCATCACGTCATGCGCAAAATATGCGAACGAAAGCGGTGTGGTCACATTCGATAACCAGACCATCGCAAGGGGCGAACTGGTCGATGCAATCGCCTCGAGAATTTCAGCGTCGATGGATGATGGAATCGCGACGAACGACATCTGTGTGCTTGCCCCTCACTGGTGGCAGGTGCGCACGCTAGCGAGACAACTGGTCAATCGACTGCCGGATGTCGAATTCGACGCTCCCGGACTTTCGCCGCTGCACAGTTCTCGGGAGAATGTCTGGTTCAAGATTGCGAGGCTCGTTTTGACAAGCCCTTCTCCCGCGCGAACGAGGACGCGTGTTCGATGGGCACACGAAGCCTTATCTGATTTATCGATAGCCCTGAATAGCCCGCTGCCCGATAGCATAGGAACTCCCAGGCGATTTCTCCGGGTTCTGAATTCAATCTCCTCTACGGAGAATGACGGCACGGCTTATTTACGCGATGTATTCAAGCAGTTTTTGAACCGCATAGGCATTAGCATCGATGCGTATTCGGCGCTCAGAGATGCTCTCGAAGTATTCTTCGCTAAAGTGGAAGATCGGTTGTCTGCAGCCGAAGGCGGGATGCCAAGGGATGTGAATAGCTTCCGGAGACTGTTTAGTCATCCGTCAGGGGTTGTAGTGAGCACATGTCATGGCGTGAAGGGTGAAGAGTACGAGACCGTTATCGCGTTTGGACTCTTGCGGGGATACGTCCCGCATTGGTCGGCAATCATCAATCAGCCGGAGCAATTGGGGAGAGAGCGAGAATCGAAGCTCCTCTACGTCATATCTTCGCGCGCGAAGCGGCGACTGCATCTGATTGCTGAATCAGGCAGAGTCACTCAGAGAGGTAGGCCCTACGAGACAGCTACGCTTTTACGAAATCTCAATTTCGATTTTGATGAAGAGGGCGGGACTACCGCTCCTTGATCTGATCATTGATCGGTGCCACGGTGACTCTACGCGCATCTCTTACCGCGTGTTTCAACACGGCGAAGTGTGCTCATGCTTGTGCTGCATCTATTATTTCGGAGTAGCGTCCAACAACTACTCGCGTCCCGCACACACCGGTGTTAACCACTTACAAGAAATCTGTGAATAAATCGCCCGGTTTCACGGAAAGTGCCTTCGCCAGCTTGACGATGTTCTCTAAGGCAACATTCCGTTCGCCGCGCTCGACTCCGCCGACATAATTGCGATGAAGGCCGGCTCGCTCGGCCAGCTCTTCCTGGGAATAGCCCCGTTCGTCGCGGAGTTGCCGCAACCTTGTGCCGAATCGAGACTTAACGGAGCGTGGAGCCACATCTACATGCTCAAATCCTGACCACTATGCGTCTACACACGATGAGTGTGATAACGTTTTGGTTGGCACTGCATACATGGGCCTCCCTGCGCTCGCCCAGCCGTGAAATGCTGGAATGACAAGAAATTCACAGGGCTATGCCATGCTTCGAGTTGACGGCGTAGGATGCTAAACAGAAGGAGGAAGAGGTCGTGAGTACCGATTTCATCGACTGCCCGGAAGTAGCAGGCAAGACGATTCAACTGCTGCGCATTCATCGTGATACCGGGGACGGATCGCGCGTCCAGATCGAGTTGACTGACGGAACCAGCTTTACCTGTTGCGTCCAGGTTCGACCAGCCGTGGAAGCATCCTTATATAAGGGTGGTGCCGGAGCCCCGGAGACAATTCGAGACTACAAATTCTAGGCCAATCCTCCCCCGCAAAACCTGGTCGTTATTCCCAAATGGAATAACGGTCTCCCTGGAATTCATTGGACGCGGCTCCCAAACCGCCATAACTTTGCCCTAATGCTGACGCCAAGTCAGCGGAGGTGCAAAGTGAATCGATTCCGCCGCATCTTCCGATTCGACACCGCTCGCAATCGGTCGCTCATTCCGTCCGCCGCCTGGCTGACGGGACCCAATCTCAAAACCACCCTTCTCTCAACCATCCGAACGATGGCTCCCACCCTTGTTGCGCTCTCGTTTGCCGGCGTGGCCCATGCCCAGGGGACGATGGACTTCTCTGGCGCGACCACGCTGATGACCACCTTCAAAACCTTCGCCATCTATGCGGGCGCGGTCATCTGCTTTGGCGGACTGATCTTCGCTGGAATCCGCATGATGTCGGGGCGCTTCCAGGACGCCATTCCCGGACTCTTTGGCGCACTCTTTGGCGCTGGAGTCCTCGGCTGGGGTGCTGGCTGGATTGGCTCGCTCACCGGGCAGACGATGCAGTAGGAGGCGACCATGACTAAGCGAGGAGAGCCGTTACCGATCAATCAGGCGCTCAACAGGCCACGAGCGAAGCTCGGGTTGGACCTCAGCGCATGGATGGCGATTGTCTTCGTCTGCGTAACGGTTTTCCTCGTGGGGTTCCGCGTCGTGGCGTTGATCGCTTTCCCGTCGTTGGCCGTGAGTGCATGGCTCGTTATCCGCAAACATCCGAAGATGTTCGAACTTTGGGGCTTGAGTCTGAGCCAGAGGTCCTACTATGACCCGCGTAAACACTGAGCAGCAGAAGTACACGCCATGGTTTGCTAAGGCCGGAGCCGCGTGCAGCATCGTGCCGATTGCACGCTTCGTCAACGACCGGATCTTCGCGTTAAAGAGCGGCGGCTACGGCAGCCTCTTCTCACTCACCGGCATCGACGAAGAGGGCTTGACCGACCAGCAGCTTGAGTCCGAGATGCGCTCGATTGAAGGGGCATTGCGCGGACTGCCGGAAGGAGCTTGTCTTTACCAGTACACGCGCGTGATTTCCGGTTTCAACCTGCCGCGTAAGGATGTCTACGCGAATCCGGTCACGCAAGGTTTTGTCGAAGACCGGCTGGCCTTTCTGAATCAGTCGGCAGGCTTCCGTCGCATCGACCTGCATTGGTGCCTGACGCTGGAACCGCCCAAGGCCGCAGCCTTCGCACGCAAGCCGAAGGAGCATGATGCTGACACCACGCGGATGTTGGCCGATTTGGAAAAGACGGCCACGCTGCTCGAAGGCCATCTCGGCAGCACGCTCGGCTTGAAGCTGCTCGAAAAAAGCGCCGCCTTCCAGTTCTTTTGCTATCTCTTCAATCTTGAAGAGTGGACTTCCGGGTACACTCTGAGTGCCGATGACGGCGTGGACCGCCAGATCGTGCAAAGCCCTGTGGCCTGGCACAGTGACCATCTGACCATAGGCCGACGCTATGTCCAGATGTTTTCTCTGAAAACGACGCCAGAGGCCTCGCGGCCCTGCCTGTTTTCAGGGCTCGCTGCGCTCGACTGCGACAGCGTTTTATTAACGACGTGGCGGCCAAAGTCCACCGCCGCCGCGCGCAGTGAAATAGACGCCCAAGAAAAGTTCATCTCGTTTTTCAAGGTCGGCGTTCTGACGCGGGTCATGAGCGGGCACGATACAGCCTCACTAGAAACCGGCGCGGGTGCAAGGGCAGCCAACACGCAGGTCGATGATTTGGGCGAGGTGATTCGTTCGCTCGACAAAAAGGCGCAGGGTGAATTCTCGCTGCGCTTTCTTGTCGCCACACGCACGTTGGCGGAGTTGCACGGCATTGCGCCCGCAGTGCATCGCGTCTTTGTCGATGCGCGGGCGCAGGTGATGGAAGAGACGCTTGGCAATCTCTCGGCCTTCTACGCCATGTTTCCTGGCAATGGGAAGTTCAACGTCTTCCCGATGTGGCTGGCGGAAGATCACCACGCGCGGCTGTCATCGGTATTCGCTCCCAATCTCGGCCACCCGTATTCGGAAGACCTCGACAACGAGTATTTGAACATCTTCGAGACGCGCACACGGACGCCGTTCTTTCAAGACGCCTATGTGGATGGCGTGCGCGTGATGCTGATCCTGGGACCGACAGGCACCGGCAAATCGGTCCATGGCAACATGGCCATCGCGCACGAACAGAAGTACGGCGGCTTTACATACATCTTCGACATCGGCGGCAGCTATGAGAGTGTCGTCGAATTGTACGGTGGCCGCGTGGACCGCATCGGCAAAGACGGGCCGCGCGTGAATCCATTCCGGCTGGAGCCAACCGAGAGCAACATCGCCTTTCTCTATTCGTTCGTGAAGCTACTGTTGACCAATGGCGGCGCGGAACTGGAGCCGGAAGACGACGATGTGATCCACAAGGCCGTGCGGGATATGTACCTGCTCGACGCGGAGAACCGCCGCCTCTCAAATCTCTTTCTACCGAAAAAGCTCGACAGGTATCTCTCGAAGTGGGTTGGCAAGGGCGTTTATGCCGCCATCTTCGACAACGTCGAAGACAGCCTCTCGCTCTCACGCCTGCAATGCTTTGATTTCCAGGGCGTCAACAACGAGCAATACGCTGATCTGATCGAGCCGCTGATGGTGTGGCTGCTGCGCCGCATCAACGACGTGCTCTACAACCCTGCCAATCTCGGCGTACCCAAACATATCCTCATAGAAGAGATTTTCTCTTCTATGAAGAACCGGCAGTTGCTCGAAGGCGCGCTCGCTTCGATCAAGACCGTGCGCAAGAATCTGGGCGGCGTCACGATGATTGGCCAGTCCGCCGAAGACCTGGGGGCCAATGCAGATTCAATTGTGAACTCCTGCACGTCGTTTCTGTTTTTGAAAGACGCCACCTTCAATCGGAAACGGTACGCGGAACTCTTCAAGATGAACGAGCAGCAGATTGCGCTGTTTGAAAGTCTTCAAGACCGCGAGGGCTTGTACATGCGCCGCGATGGTTTAACGAAAGTGGTCAAGCTCAATCTCGATAACCGCAGTTATGCCGTCTTCTCAACCAAGCCAAAAGACCGTGTTCGGCGTGCGAAATTGATCGCCCGCTACGGACTCGCTGAGGGCATTACGAGGTTCGCCCAAGGCGAACAGGAATAGTCACCCAACAACTCGCAAATCACACCGCAGAAAGGAATCAAATTCCATGCGCTCGACCCCTCTTGTCTCTTTTTCCATGTGCATGATGCTGGCCGCAGGCCAACTCCATGCCGCAACCGATCCGCATACCTTCCAACCCGGCGCGCCGCGCACGGTCATCGTCTCGGAATCGGCGACACCGCCCGAGGTACGTGCGGGCCTGCTGCAATCGACGTTGATCGTGCTGCCTACCGAAGAAAAGGTCGCCAACGTCTTCGCTGGCGACACGGTGAACTGGATCTTCGACGGCGGGCACGTCGCTTCGCGCTTCATCAGCGTGAAGCCGAAGACGGCGAATGCCGCGACGGATATCCACATCGTCTCCGATCACGGCAATGAGTACACGCTTGCACTTCGCGAGGTCTCGAATGATCCCGACTCACACTTCGATTCCAAGGTATTCATCAATCCCGGCGACCAGGCTGCAAAGGATCGTCTGGCGCAGCTTCCCGTATTCGTGCCCGTGGCGGAACTGGACAAGGCGAAACAGGAGGCTGCTGCCGCGAAGGCCGCTCAGGAAGCGGTACTCAAGGCCGAACAAACGACGGCCGAGCAGTATCGGAGCGCATATCCCGGCTCATTGCACTTCGATTTCGTGTGGGACGAGAAAAAGGCCAAGGAACTTGGACTCCAGCAAATCTGGCGCGACGACAAATTCACTTACCTGCGCGGCCAATTCCAGGAAACGCCCGCGCTCTATGAGGTGAAGGACAAGAAACCGTCGCTCATCAACTTCGATTTCAGCAATGGTCTGTATACCGTGCCCAAGCAGTTGGAGAGCGGGTATCTCGCCATCGGCAAGCAGAAAGTCGAATTCCACCGCGTGGGAGGCGCAAAGTAGCCATGACTGAGCAGACGCCCAACACACCCGCAACCGTGCCTGAACAGCCAGAGGCGAAACTGCCACTCAAAAAGGGTATGCCAGTAGTGATTGCCCTTGTTGCGATCCTCGGCATCCTCGGCATCGCTAATGTGACCAGCCTCATGCGCGGCAACAAAAAGACCGCCGCAACAAGCTCGTTGCCCATGCGCCCGGTTTCACCGAATGCGCAGCAGGTTTCGAGCTTCGAGACACAGCAGCAGATGCAGGCGAAGCAGGATGCCGAGGACCAGCAACGTCAGCAACAGTTGGCTGCCGCCATGCAGCAGCTACAGGCAGCCGAAGGCGCACCCGGCCCGGAGTCCGCCAGCGCCGCGCCGATGACCGCTGCGCAGCGGGATACGATCTACGGCGCAAGTTCCAACGCGCCGCAGCGCACTTCCAATCTCTCGGAAGCGCAGGCCGAGCGAAAGCAGCGTGCCCTGGCGCTTGAAAAGCAGAAACAGGACGCCATCAACAGCGGGACCGTGGCGCTCGACTTCGCGCACACGGGTGAAGCCCCCGCGTCTGCTGCTGTGGTTCCGACGGCGACGGGCGCGCCGCCGACTGAAGTTGTCGGAAATGCGACAGGCAGCGTCGCATCCGGCCAACCCGCCACTGCGGAGGCGAAAGCCGCCGCCAAAACCAGCCCGATGGAGCCGTATCCGTTCGATCAGTATCAGGGCCGTCTCTATCGAATCTTCGAAGGCACTGTTCTTGAAGGCGTTGTCACCAACCACATTGATGGCGGTTTCAGTGGGCCGATTCTAGTCATGCTGACCACCGACTATTACTCGCATGACCATCAACAGTTGCTCATGCCGCAGGGCACACGCCTGATCGGCACCGTGCAGAGCGTGGGCAGCGCCCAGCAACGCAAGATGTTCGTTACTTTCCATCGCGCCGTCTGCCCGGATGGTTTCTCGCTCGATTTGGACAAATACATCGGTCTCGACTCAATTGGAACCACGGGTCTCGCGACCAAGGTCGATCACGGCTATCTGATGGCCTTTGGCGCTGCGGCGGCTATCGGCGGACTCGGTGGATTGACACAGATCGGCAACAACGGCAGCACGCTTTCAGCTTCGACGGAGATTCGCAATGGAATCTCCGAACAATCGGCTGCGGAAGGCGAGCAGGTGCTCAACCACTTCCTCAACCGTCTGCCGGTCATCACCCTCAAGGAAGGCTCGCGCGCCCGCGTTTACGTTGGCCGCGACATCCTCATTCCGTCCTACGCGGAACATCGCATGGACCCCACTTTGTGAAGAGAGGCACAGGCATGAGCGCGTTCAATGATCGCTACAATCTCCTGCTTAATAAGGCACGGCAGGCCATGCGTTGTGGGCATTGTGCTTGGGCAGTGCAATCCACTGGCGAGAAGATCGCTGTCGCGCTCGTGCTCAACCGTGCCGACTGGCTGGAAGAGCTTGGCTACACCCTGGCCGAAGCCGTCGAGCGCATCGGCCAGGATTGGGTTGCCGTCATCACCCAAGTTGCACACCAACTTGCCGAGGAGGGAGCATGACGGATCACAAAACCAACTGGCGGCGACTTACCCGCTACGCTCTGCTCGTTCTCTTGGCGCTTCTTTTCCTCAGAATACCTGTCGTGCAGAGGACCGTTGCGGGCGTACTGATCGAGTTCATTGAGATCGCGGAAAAGACGCTGTGCCTTCCGTGCACGCTTTTTAATCACGACCATTGCTTCACCATGGATAGGTTTGATCCAGCCTGTCCGCAGTGCTTCTAAACGCTCCACAACCACGAGGAGGCTCATTATGCCGTTTCAACTGAAGAAACATCGCAAATGGCTGATCGCCAGCATCGCGTTGCTGGTAACAGCAACGCCGGGTTTTGCACTCTTTGGCATGGGGGATCTCGTGTTTGATCGCGCGTCCAGCTAAGGCTGGTATGTCCAGCAGGGGAAGGACCTGCCGGGGTAAAAGTCAGAAGCCCCGTAGCTAGATAGCAGGGACGCGGGAAACCAAATCTCTGAAGCCTATCGACAAGCATCTCCTCGGGAGATGTGCGAGTCATCGGGCCGTAACTAAAGTGAACGCATATATGTGGCCCCGTTAACTATCAACCCCGAAGGTCGAGCCCACGGTCAAAGGGTGAAGGCAGCATGGATAGACGCAATCTGACTGATGCGTCTATCTCACTTCGGCGGGGTGGAAGCGACAGCACGATGACAAGGACATGCCAAGCAACTGGAGAAACCCTCCTCGCCCCGGCGCGAAATCGACGGAGAAAGGTAGGCCCTATAACCTCACGCGGGAAAGGGGCTGAAGGCGAGAGGGAGACGGATGGGTTCGTATTAGCGATGAAGCCGGGTAATGCCGGTGGAGCGAAGGAACCCTGCTGTTTGTAACGGTTCCAACAACAAGGGAGGCAAAGGCGCATGACAAACACGCCTATCAGTTTGCAGGACCTGCGTAGGAACCTATACGTCAAGGCGAAGGCTGAACCGTCCTGGCGTTTCTGGGGTTTGTACGTCCATGTTTGCAAGATGGAGACTCTGCGCGAAGCGTATGAGATGGCCAGAAAGAATAATGGCGCACCGGGAATTGATGGTGTGACATTTGAGGCTATTGAAGCGCAGGGCGTGGAGGGTTTCATTGAGCAGATACGGGGCGAACTTATAGACCGCACCTATGTGCCGCTACGTTCGCGGAGACAGCAGATACCGAAGGGCGGAGGAAAGTTCCGTACTCTTTCGATACCGGCTATCCGGGATCGCGTGGTACAAGGTGCGCTCAAGCTCATCATGGAGCCGATCTTCGAGGCGGATTTCCAGCCAGGGTCGTATGGCTACCGTCCCAAGCGCACGGCGCATCAAGCGGTGCAGCGAGTAGCGAAGGCAATCGTGCAGTGCAAGACCCACATCATCGATCTTGATCTCAAAGCATACTTCGACACGGTCAGACACCATCTGCTGTTGGACAAAGTAGCTCGCCGGATCAATGACGATGAGGTGATGCGATTGCTGAAGCTGGTACTGTCAGCGTCGGGAAAACTGGGTGTTCCTCAAGGCGGAGTGATTTCACCGCTTCTCAGCAACATTTACCTCAATGAGGTGGATCGGATGCTGGAGCGGGCGAGAGAAGTTACTCGCAGAGGGGAATATACCCACGTCGAGTACGCTCGATTTGCCGATGATCTGGTGGTGCTGATCGATGCTCATCCGCGCCATGCGTGGTTGCTGGGGGCGGTCTACAAACGACTGCGGGAGGAGTTTGCCAAGCTGCAAGTCGAAATCAATGAAGTGAAGAGCCGCATCGTGGATTTAGCGCGCGGGGAGAGATTCAGTTTCCTCGGGTTCAATTTCCGCCGCCTCCGCAGCATCAAGGGGCAGATGTGGTGTGTGCATCACGCGCCGATGATGAAGAAGCGTACGGCGTTGCTGCATACGCTCAAGGATGTCTTCCGGCGATACCACTCACAACCCGTAGACCAAGTGATCCAACAGATCAACCCGATTCTGCGCGGCTGGGTGAACTATTTCGCCGTCGGACACTCCGGCAAGTGCTTCTCCTTCATTCGACAGTGGGTGGAAAAGAAGATTCGACGCCATATGGCGCGAGCCCGGCAACAAGGGGGCTTCGGCTGGAAGAGATGGAGTAGGAAATGGCTGTATGAGGACTTGAAGTTGTTCAGAGACTATCACGTCCGCTACATGGCATAACCGAAAGGACTCCCAGCATGATAAGTCACATAAACCTTGACATGAAGCAAACAGGAGAGCGCAATGCGGGAAAACTGCACGTTGCGTTCGACGTGGCGGGGGCTGGAAACGGATTTACGAATGGGCTAATGAGGCACTCCCAGAGGAAACGGGGAGCAACAGATAGGCTCACTCTACGAATACCGCGCCAGTCCTCGACCCTACCCCAGAGCTATGCCAGTCTCGTTCAACAGCTCACCATGATCCGCACGCAGTACAACATGCTCAAGAACAACATCACTCATTTCAGCTTCAAGCAGCAGTGGCAAACAACGCTGCACACGCTTGAAAACGCGAATGTCGCCAATATGTTTGGCGAGACGGCAGGCATCAGAATCGCGCTCAACAGCAATTCACCATCCACCTCGGCTACCGCCTGGAAGACAGCCACAGTGTCGATGAATAGCGGTATGAGCAGCTACCTTGCAGGACAGTCACTTGGTAGCTCGCGTATCTCGCAGCTTGCAATGGTGGAGACCTCAGACTCCATATCCCCAGATTGCCTGACTGCTGTCGGGCAGTACCGAACGAACAGAACAGAGAATGCCTCGGCAAACTCTTCGCTCCTTTCCAATCAATTCGACAGTGGTGACGGAACTAACACCGAGGTTCAGCAACTCAATCTCCTGAACGCAGCCGAGGCCCAGAAGCTGAGCGAGATGCAGGCGCAGGGCACGCTGCACGCCTGCCTTGCCGGGCAGATGACCGTTGCCAACATGGAACGGCGCAACGCCGCCGTCGAAGACCTCAATACTGCGGTCTTCGTCCAGCAGCAGCGCTCAAATAACAACGTGAATGCAGCCAGTGAAAGCAACACCTGGCAGACCTACCTTCCCTGAGTGAATTTCACGCGGCGCGGGCCTTCCCAGTCAGCGCCGCACTTTCTGCTACGAGGTGCCGACAATGATTTCACCGATGCTACTGGCCCAGGCGCTGCCGAGTGCAAGTTCAGGCGTGGATTGGCTCTACCAGTTCACCAACAATCTGACTAATCTCACCACGCAGAACGGCGGCGCATTGACGCAGCTTGGACTGACTGAGTTGAGCTGCATTGCGCTGTTCACTCTCATCAGCATGGTCATCAACTGGAACACCTCCACAATGACCGCTTGGCGCTTTCATTCGCATCCAGTCCGCGCAGGCGATCTGACGCACTTTCTGTTGCGGCTCATCGTCTGCTGCCTGCTCATCAACTACTGGGTAAACCCTCTGCCCGGCGCGAGCTTCGGACTGAACCATTTCTTCAGCTATATCGCCCAGGCGATGGTCGCAGCATTCGACCAGAGTTCGCTCGACAATCTGCTCCAGCTTATGAAGACGGCTGGTGACAATACGCCGATGCCTTCGCTGACCGCCCCAGTGCAGATTCTCTGCTACTTCTACGTGCAGGCACTGATGGGCGTCGCATCGGCGATCCTCTTCCTTATCAACTGTTCTTCGTTCATCCTCTATGGCGTCACGGCGCTCTTCGGCCCGGTCTTCATTCCGCTGCTGATGACGCGGACTTTCCGAGGCAAGTTCTTTCACTTCCTCGATGTGTTGCTGAGCTTCGCCATGATCCGGGCTGTCGCCGCAGCGTTCATCTTCGTGTGGGGCGGTTTTCTGAACACGTTCATTCAGCAAACCTTCAATGGGACCTACTCAATGGAGATGTGGCTTGCGAACCTGATCCCCTGCACGATGGTCTACCTCGCCTTCATCATCAACATGCTCTTTATCCCGAGCATGACCCAGGCGATCTTCGGCGGTACGGCGGGCATGGCCGACAGCGTTTCCAAGGTCGGCGGCGCGGTTGCTTCCATCGCCATGATGGCCGGTTGAGGAGGATGCCATGTGGACCTATCTCTTCAGCTTCCTGCTCCTGCGCCGGTTGCGGATAGCGAAGCCCATCCGATATGCGCTCGCGGTATTTCTGATCGGCCTAGTCATCGTGGTCCTGATCTACACCGTGATCCTGTTTCTCACGCTCAAAGAAAGGACAAGTGCCTCCCATGCCGCAGCCGTCAAAGTCCTCACTCACACCTTCTGAATCGTTGCTCGTTGACCACATCGGCAACGAGGTCTACTCGTCGCACTACGCCGAGCGCAAAGCCTACCGCATGATTCTTGCCTGTGGCACGTTCATGCTGCTCGCTTCGCTTGGCATGAACCTGATGCTGGCGCGCCGACCGATAGCCAATCGCTACATCCGCATCGACGAGATGGGCCGCGCCCAAGCAATTCAGTACAGCGACCTCAACTATTCGCCCCGTGAGGGTGAAGTCCGGACCTATCTGACCGATTGGGCCAACTACCGCTACACGGTCAACCGCGACGTAATCGCCAAGAAATATCCGCTCAACTACTACTTCCTCTCGCAGGCTTTGGCATCGCGCTTGATGGGGGAAGACAATGCCAATCATCTTGTTTCCCAGGTCACGGCGGGCCAGATCGAATCAAGCGATGTGCAGGTCCAGAACGTGACCATCACTACCATGTCTGAGGAGATGCTTCAAGGCGCACGCATCGCCCGTGGAACGGCGCTGATGGCAGTTGACCGCTTCTACTCTGCGGAGAACTCGCACGAGCCGCGCACCGAGCATTGGCTGCTTAGCATCACCTACTACCTGAATCCCAAGCAGGTCAGCGATCAGTCGCGCGTTTATCCGCAGTACGAGTTCATCAATCCGCTTGGGCTTACCATCACCGAATTCCACGAAAACCGCGTCTCTGTCGAGTCGCATTCACCGAACGCTAGTGCAGGGGCGACGCGATGAGCTTCGATCTGATTCTGCCGTTCTTTCCTGAGGAATTGCGCGAACTGCTGCTCGATCCATCGATCTCCGATCTGATGATCAATGGGACGAGCGGCGTCTTCGCCGACCGCAACGGCGTCGTCGAGCAAATCGCCCTCTCTCAGCCGTACTCGAATGAACGCCTGCAAGCCGCGATTGAGCGCGTGGCGCGTATTCTCGGGCAGGATCTGACGACGCAGAATCCAATCCTGAATACGCGCCTGCCTGACGGCTCGCGCGTGGCCGTTGTCGGCTCGCCTTCTTCGATCAATGGGCCGACCTTCACCGTGCGCAAATTCAACCGCTGGTTCAGCTCCGATGAACTGGTTGCAGCGGGCAGTCTGCCCGCTCACGTTCGGGATGCAGTTGTGCGCTTGATCGAGAAGCGCAAGAACGGCATCATCGCCGGTGGGACCGGCTCAGGAAAGACCACGCTGATGAAGGCGCTGCTCGATCACGTTTCGCTGCGCGAACGGCTGATTGTGATCGAGCAGCCAGCCGAGCTGAAGGTCGCTCATCCCAATGCTGTTCGTTGGGAGGCAGTCGCCGAGATTCCCGGCCAAGTGGCCGTTACTCCAAGCCAGCTTGTAGCCGCTGCATTGCGGCACCGTCCAGACCGCATCATCATGGGCGAAATCCGCGACGAGTGCGGCTACGACCTTCTGCAAGCCATGAACACTGGCCACGGCGGAACGCTGTCTACTCTGCACGCGGATTCCGCACTCGATGCACTGGACCGGCTGGCGGATATGGCGCTCAGTGCACGAACCAATCTCAACCAGCAATTCATCCGGTCACAGACCGGAAAGGCCGTGAATTTTGTTCTCTACTGCGAACGCGATTCCACGGGCCGGCGCCGAGTGCGCGAGCTGATCACCGTCGCGGGATACAGCCACACAGACCACGTCTTCGAAACGAAGGAAATCTACCGTGCTTCCTCCACGACAGCGGCCTGAGTTTTGAGCGCAGTCGCGTGGATGGAATGCGAATCGGAGGTGCGGCAATGCAAAGCCTTCTTGGGCACGGTGAAGCGAACGGAATCTCGCCCGAGCTGTGCGCTCTTGAGCGTGACTACACCGAGCGGAAGACACGCGATGCAAAGCGCGAGATGCGGCCTCTTGTCCAGAGGTCTGGCAGCGCGGAATGTGTATCTGGTTTTGCCGGGGAATGGCGTAGCCAGGAAGCAAGGAGAGCGTTGTTCTTGAAGTGTGTCTCCAAAGTCCATTCCTCACTAGCTCGGTCACTGCTTCGGGGCTTTTGCGACGCCCGGCGGCACTGCGCCGTTCTGCTTTCTGGACTCCTCTCCCAGAGCGAGTCTGGGCCCCTGCTCCAGAATGCACGGCTTGGCACTTGGGAGTCGCGCCCACTCGCATAGCTTCGCAAGGTGTGACCCGAGCAGATCGGGAATTCAAAACAGGAGACACGTCATGTATCAGAACAAGGCTATCCTCATCGGCTTCCTCGGCGGCGACGCCGAAGTTCGCACCGGCAAGAACAACCAGAAATTCACCACCTTCTCGCTTGCAACCAAGACCTCGTACAAGGACAAAGAGTCCGGCGAATATATCTCGCACACCGAGTGGCATCGCAGCATCGTCTTTGGCAAGCTCGGCGAGTTCGCGGCCACGCTCAAGAAGGGCGCGCACATCCAGATCGAGGGCGAGATTCGCCATACCGAGTACACGCCCAAGAAGGCAAAGAAGCCCGTCCGCACCGACTCGATTCGCGTCAACTCCATCCTCAAGCTCGACCGCGCCGAGAAGGCCGCTGCTGAAGAGCAGGAAGCCAACGAGGAATTGCCCTTCGAGGATGCGGCTGAGTAGGCCGCATCCCTCACTGTGAAGGCCCGGCGCAGGCCGGGCTTTCCTACTGAAACTGCCCGTGGAATCACGTTTGTGAGAGGTCAACCTATGAACCGAATTGCCGCCAACTTCATCACCCGTTCCTTCGCGCCGTGCGAAACGATTGCGCTCCTGCTGCGCCGGGATAATACGTCCCGGCCACAGCAGCGCATTGTCACGGTTGAACAACTTCTCGCTCCGCGCTATATGGCATGGCTCAACTTCGAGAATGACAACGGAGCGAACATTTATGTATCAGCCAACCCGCTCCGCACAGGCAGTCGCAAACGCACGAAGGAGTGCATCGCTTCCGTCAGCCACATATATATAGATATTGACGACGACGGCGACGTGCGGCTCGCTACGTTGCGGGCGTCGGATCAGGTTCCAGCGCCGTCCGCGATCATCTCGACTTCGCCGGGCAAATACCAGGCGCTTTGGCGTGTGACCGGCTTCGACTTTGAGCATCAGGAAGAGATGCTCAAGCGGATCGCCCAGGCCTTCGGCGGCGATCCTGCTTGCACCGACCGAAACCGGGTGCTCCGCATTCCCGGTTTCTTCAACTGCAAGTATTCTCCCGCTCATCCTGTCACGGTCGAATACCTGGCGGATGCGATCTACTCTCCAGCCGACTTCCGGCTCGATGATGTGGACTGCTCTTCCTTGCTGTCGCTGCGCGGGAACGCACGGAAGCAGCCTGCGTCTTCAACTCCCTCGAAGCACTCCCATTCCGAAGACGATTGGGGCTGGGTCTGCGCCCGTCTCGCCCACGGACAAGATGCCGCAAAGCTGACCCGCGAGCTTGCTGCGCGCCGCTCCGATAAAGCCGATCCACTCTACTACGCCCAACGCACTGTCGATGTCGCCTCGGCCCGCCTATGGCTCGGCCAAGGCATTCCCATCGACGACGTGATCACCATGCTCGAAGTCCGCCGCCGCTTTGATCTTCCCGCCGCACTTTGTTGCGCTCGTGCGCGGGAGATTGCAACCACGGCTCAGCACATGATTGCCCGTCAGAAGACGGCATGATCCCACACGCAAAGGAGAACGATATGCCACTGCTTGAAGTCACCCAAACCCGTCACATCAGCGCCTCTATTCGGCTCACAGATACGACCGCATTGCAGGTCGATCAGTATGCCGCATTCATCCATGCCTCCGCCGACGATGTTGTCGAGCAGGCGTTGGCCTATGTCTTCTTGAAAGACCGCGACTTCCAGGAGTTCCTGCGCACTCCTGAAGCCCAGCGCATTACGCCGACTCTGCGCATCCGTCGCTCGCCTGCTTCCGATGCTGTTGAGCCGCCTGCAAAGGCAACGCCAAAGCCAGCAGTTGCAGGGGGAGCAAAGGCATGATTAGCCTTCGCATTCTCGCCGGAACCACTGCGGCGCTGCGCGCCGGAAGAATTTTCGATACTCCACCCCTCATAGGGAACTGTTTAGCTCCCTGCGGGAGCCAGTTGGTTCCGACTGAAACAGAACAGTTTGCGAAATTGCAGGAACTCATAAGCTCCATGCGGTTTCGTCGAAAGGAGCGTAGTTGACATGCCAATTCTTGGCACTGAAATGAAACGCCGCAAAGGCGCAGTGAAAGGCCGCGAGTGCCGCAACCGTTCACTCAACACTAAACTCACAGCTACCGAAGCCTCTGCTGTTGATGCGGCTGCAAAAGCAGAAGGAAAGGCAGTTGGTGAGTGGTTGCGTGATCTGGTGCTGCGAGAGATTGGCCCAGGCAACCGCCAATTACAGTCTGTGGCAACTATGGGAGAAATTGCGGCGCTTCGCCTGATGCTCATCAACACACTTGAACCACTCTTGCGCGGCGAGCAAAAGACCGCCGAGCAGTTCAAAGAGATGCTGCGCTACGTGAAAACAAACAAGCGCAAGGCGGCGGAAGATGCGCTCGCCAGCTATGCGGAAAGGGGTACGGAACAACTATGAACACCACACATTGGGGACGCAGAGAAACCATCGTTACGCCGCCGCAGGCTCCGATCTATAGCTACGCGGCCATCGCTATGGCGCTCGTCTTGACCGGCGTGTTTTTGCGCATCTACATGGCCGCGTTCATGCCACCGCTCGAACGGTTCGACCTCTGGCCGTATCTTCAGTCCGGCGCGGTGGTCGGGTTCCGGCAGACCGACCAGTATCAACTTCTCTCCGTTGCAGACAGCCATCTCCATGCGCGGCCCGCAACAGCCGCCGACGTGGAACCGGGCGTAACGGCTCAACCCGTTGGGCGTCCGTTGCCGCTCCAGTTATCTGCCAGCGCCCGCGCCGCTGGACTTGCCTACATCTATCGCGGCAAGAAGGTGAGCTACCGGAACGGACCGCTCCACGCTTACCTTCAGCAGTACGTTTACCACGGCCACAGCGTCGCCGCAGTCTTCCGCTGGCCGCTGTTTGCCGTCCTTGGCATTCTCCTGATTGCTCTTCCGTTCGCAGTACGTATGGATATGGAGCGGTTCAAAGAGATGAAGTACGGGCGGCTTCTCAAGGGGCCGGTCCGGGTAACGCCAAAGGAATTCAACCGCGCCGTCAAAGGCGACGGCGTAGGCTTCAAGACCATTGAGTCGAAGCCGCTCATGCGCATTCCCCGGCAGGCCGAGGGACAGCACATCGAGTTGATGGGCGACACCGGGGCTGGAAAAACGAGGCTCATCATGCAGCTACTTTTGCAGATTCAGGAGCGCCGCCATTCGGCCATTGTCTATGACCCGGCCTGCGAGTTCGTACAGCGGTTCTATGACAGCAAGCGCGGCGACATCATTCTGAATCCGCTGGACGCCCGCTGCCCGTATTGGGGGCCGTCCGAGGAACTGCGCCGCCGCGCCGAGGCCAAGGCGATTGCGGCCTCGCTCTACCAGCCGACCACGGACAAGAAGGGCGAATTCTTCACCGAAACGCCACAGAAGATTTTCGCGCATCTGCTGACCTACGGCCCCACGCCGCAGGAACTTGTCGAGTGGATGGCAAACCCCGACGAGATCGACCGCCGCGTGCAGAATACCGAGATGGCGACCATGATCGCCAAAGGCGCGCAGCAGCAGCGCAACGGCGTTCTCGCGTCGCTCGGCCTGATCGCCGACAGCCTACGAATGCTGCCACAAAAAGACAAAACGGAACATCACTGGAATGCCACCGAATGGTCCGAGAACCGGCGCGGCTGGATCTTTCTCACCTCGAAACCCAGCGAGCGCGAAGCTCTGCGCCCGTTGCATAGTCTTTGGATTGACCTGCTGGTTTTGCGCCTCTTGAATGAGCCGAAGGAAAACCAGCACCCGGTCTGGTTTGTGCTGGACGAACTCGCCAGTTTGCAGCGGTTGCCGCAGTTGCACACGGCGATCACCGAAAATAGAAAGTCGAAAAATCCGCTTGTGTTGGGCTTCCAGGGGAAGGCTCAGCTTGAAGTGATCTACGGCCATATGGCCGAAGTTATGCTCTCGCAGCCGGCCACCAAAATCTTCCTCAAAACCACCGAACCCAAAGCCGCCGAATGGGTATCGAGCGCCATCGGCAAAGTTGAAATCGAGCGGTTGCGGCAGACTCATTTTGACGGCAGCAGAACGGGCAAGAACTTCACGCTGGAACGCCAGGTCGAGCCGTTGGTAATGGATTCTGAAATCTCCGGCCTGCCCGACCGGCACGCGTATCTCAAGCTCGGCAACTACGTCGCCTACTTCTCATTCGCCTATTACGACATTCCGGCAACGCAGCCCGCTTTCGTCCCGCGGCCTCTTGAAGATGACGACCTGGGTTTTGATCCGAAGACACTGGCGAAGAAGCCGCCGGAGCCGGAGACAACGGAAGAAGATGCCGAGTCCATCCAGAGCGGATTTTCCCTGGGAGATTGACCTATGCTCAAAATCTCAAAGGCCCTCTCGGCAGGCAAGCTCGAAAACTACCACCGTCAGGAGTTCACGTCGCCGGACCAGAGTTATTGGAGCCAGGGCCGGACCGTGCAGGGCGAGTGGCAGGGGCGGCTTGCCGAAAAGTACGGCCTCTCTGGCGCGATTGGAGCAGACGAATTCCACCGCCTCTCGGAAGGCCAGCACCCGCAATCCTGCGAGCAGCTTGTGCAGCATCGCCAGTCTTTTGAGTATCAGGACGCAAATGGAAAGACCATCAAATCTGTCGAACACCGCGCAGGGTGGGACGCGACTTTCAGTGCTCCAAAATCAGTGTCACTGACCGCGCTTGTCGGCGGCGATGAGCGTGTTCGCGCGGCCCACCGCGAAGCGGTAACTACCGCTCTGAATGAACTGGAGCGGTACACGCAGGCCCGCATGGGTGGCAACCGCCCAGCCGAGTCCACGGGGCAGTTTATCGCTGCCAAGTTTGAGCATGATACGTCGCGGCCTGTCGATGGATATGCCGCACCGCAGCTTCATACCCATGCCGTCATCTTCAACGTCACCGAGCGCGCCGATGGTACGACGCGCGCGCTCCAGCCGCAGAGCCTCTTCGAGTCACAGCAATTCGCGACGGCGGTTTACCAGTCGGAACTGACCTTTCGGCTACGCGATCTTGGCTACGAGATCGCGGCTGGCAGGAGCGGCGCACCGGAGATCAAAGGATACTCGCAGGAGTATCTCGACGCCTCCAGCCAGCGCCAGAACCAGATACTCGAACACATGAAACAGAACGGGCTCACGGGGTATGAGGCGGCGGAAATTTCTGCGCACGCCACACGCGACAAGAAGCAGATTCAATCGCCCTCTGAAGTGCTCGCTGCGCATCGCAAACTTGCCGCCGAGTTCGGCAATCAGCCAAGTCAGGTTGTGGCTGGGGCGCGGGAGCGTAGCCAGAAACAATCCGTCCTGCGCACGCCTGAGCAGGTCCAGCAAACCGCGCAGGAGGCTGTGACCTTTGCTCGGGAGCGCAGTTTCGAGCGCGAGGCCGTCACCGATGAACGCGCTCTCTTCCGTGATGCCTTGCGGCGAGGCATGGGCGAAACCACTTACGGCCAGGTCCGCGCCAGTATCGAGGCGCGTCTGGCATCTGGCGAATTGCAGCTTGTCTCGGGGCAGAAACACGACTCTGCGCGGCAGTTCACTACCGCTGAAACCATCCAAGCAGAGAAAGAAGTTGTGCGGCAGATGCGGCAGGGGCAAGGCCGCGCCGAGCAGATCATGCCGGTTCAGCAAGCGGTGAAGCACACCGGCCAGTATCCCCATCTCAACACAGCGCAGCGGATCGCCGCCGAGGAGATTCTGACTTCGCGTGACCGGATTCAGGGCTTGCAGGGCAGCGCCGGGGTTGGGAAAACAACGGCCTTGAAAACCGTGCGTGAAGCTGCGGAGCAGCGCGGCTACATCGTCGAGGGGGTTGCCCCGACCTCCCGCGCCGCGCACCAGCTTCGTGACGCCGGAATCTCCGCCGACACCCTGCAAGGCTTTCTTGCCAGATCGAAGCAGCCAACGCCGGAGCGTCATCTATATATGGTGGACGAATCCAGTCTCGCCAGCACCAGGCAGGTGCGCGATTTCCTCTCCAAACTCGATTCCGGCGACCGCGTTCTTTTCATCGGCGATGTCCGGCAGCACCAGGGCGTCGAGGCCGGAAAACCCTTCGAGCTGCTTGTCAGCGCCGGGATGAGGACCACCAAGCTCGACCAGATCGTGCGCCAGAAAGACCCGGAGCTGCTGCGCGCCGTCGAACACCTGTCACGCGGCGAAGTGGTCGAGGGTATCGCACTTTTGGAACAGCAAGGCCGGGTCACGGAGATTGCCGACCCGCAAAAGCGCATCGCTTCGATTGCCCGCAACTACGCCGATCAAGCAAACAATACGATCATTGTCTCTCCCGACAACGCCTCCCGCCGCGAGATCAACAAGGTTGTCCGTACGGAGTTGCAGCAGCGCGGTATGGTCGCATCCGAGAATCATTCCATGCGCGTGCTTGCGCCGCGGTCGGAGATGACCGGAGCCGACCGCGCCTGGGCCGCGCGCTACGAAGTGGGCGACGTACTTCATTACCAGCGCGGCAGTACTGTCCTCGGCATCGAGCAGCGCAGCTATGCGCAGGTCGTCGCCACCGATCCCAAACAGAATCTTCTCACCGTCCAGAAACCCGATGGCCAGCATGTCACCTACGATCCGGCCCGGCTGCACGGCATCTCGGCCTACCGCGAGATCGAGCGGGAGTTTTCCGTTGGAGACAAACTGCAATTCACCGCGCCCAATAAGGAATTGGGTGTTGCCAACCGCGATCTTGGAACCGTGCAAAAGATCGACGCAAATGGCGCAATGACCGTCCTCATGGACGGCGGCAAAGACCGGGCGGTCACCTTTGATCCTGAGCAAATGCGCCATTACGACCATGGGTACGCCGTGACATCGCATAGTTCCCAGGGCCTCACGTCGGAGCGCGTTCTGGTCAACATGGACACCAATGTTCATCCAGAACTAATCAATCAACGATTTGCATACGTATCCGTCTCCCGCGCCTCGCAGGATGCCCAGATTTTTACCAACAACCTTGCCCAACTCGGCCCTCAACTCAGCACCGACATCTCCAAGACCTCTGCGCTAAAAGTCGTGCAGAGCGCCGCGCAGGGGATCGGCTTGGGATGAGTATTTGATGTTCAGGTCGGATAGAATGGAGGCGGATTCACCGACCTCCACAACCCGCGTTCACTGCGCGGCACACAACACGGAGGATTTTAATGACCACCCTGACGACCATGCCCGAGGACTACGAACATATCCGCACTGGAATTGTCGAGCTGCTCAAGGCAGCCCGATCCGCCGCCGCCCGGAACGTCAATTCGATCATGACGGCAACCTATTGGGAGATTGGGCGGCGCATTGTTCAGTCAGAGCAACAAGGAGAAGCGCGGGCAGAATACGGCAAGCAGCTGGTAGAGCTGCTTGCAAAGGATCTCAGTAAGCAATTTGGCCGAGGATTCGGCGACGCAAATCTTTGGAAAATGCGAGCTTTCTACCTTGCTTGGCCTGGCGAGCGAATTCTCTCGACAGTGTCGAGAGAATCTGAAAACTCGTCTCAGATCATCGGTTTACATCCGCTTTCATCAAGTATTCCAGCTCTCACCAGCCAGTTTCCTTTGCCCTGGTCCGCATATGTACGCCTGCTCTCCGTCAAGAATCCAGATGCCCGGAACTTCTACGAATCTGAGGCTCTCCGCTCAGGATGGTCGGTCCGCCAGCTCGACCGCCAAATCGGCAGCCAGTTTTACGAGCGCATCGCCCTCTCCAAGAACAAAGCAGCCATGCTGGAGAAGGCGCAAACTCCAGAATCATCAGATGCGATAACGCCCGAAGAGGCCATCAAAGACCCGTTCGTACTGGAATTTCTCGACCTCAAGGACGAGTATTCCGAATCTGACCTGGAAGAGGCGCTCATCCGGCATCTCGCCGATTTTCTGCTGGAACTGGGCGACGATTTCGCCTTCGTAGGCCGCCAGCGGCGGCTTCGCCTCGACGACAACTGGTTCCGCGTCGATCTCGTTTTCTTTCACCGCCGCCTGCGCTGCCTGCTGCTGGCCGACCTGAAGATTGGCAAGTTCAGCTACTCTGACGCTGGCCAGATGCACCTCTACTTGAACTACGCCCGCGAGCACTGGACCAAGCCCGGCGAAAATCCGCCGGTCGGCCTGATCCTCTGTGCGGAAAAAGGCGTTGCAGAGGCGCATTATGCCCTCGACAACCTGCCCAACAAGATTCTCGCCGCCGAATACCAGACCGTCCTTCCCGACGAAAAAACCATCGCAGATGAGCTGGAGCGCTCTCGCAGGAAACTGGAAGAACGCATATTACCCCCAGGAAGCCGCGAATAATACCTCTCCATGTTCCTTGAAGCCGTTTTCCACCCTTGACTGCAACTTGAGTTGCTGCCGTCATTTATCATGATGAGCGATGTGGAATCTCTGATTCTGAAGGCTTTAGTTATGCGTTCCTTCTCTATCGCCAGAAAGAATCAAGGTGCAACTCGTTGTTTTTCATTGTCTTGCGCAGACGACGAGCTAAACGCCCAGACAGACTCAGCACTTTGCTCACGAATTGATCAAAACCATGTCTCAATCGTCCATCAACCAAAACCCGGAACAGATTGCCCGCGACCAGATCGACGTAAAGCTGGCCGAGGCGGGTTGGCAGGTGCAGGACAAGGCGAAGATCGACTTCAACGCCGGTCAGGGCATTGCCGTCCGCGAGTACCCAACTGACATCGGTCCCGCCGATTATGTGCTTTTCGTGGATCGCCGCGCCATTGGCGTTATTGAGGCCAAAGCCGATCACATGGGCCAGAACCTTACCGTGGTCGAGGAGCAGGCTGGCGGTTATGCCTCTGCCAAACTCAAGTGGGTAAACAACAACGAGCCGCTGCCCTTCGTCTACCAGAGCACCGGGGTCATCACCCGCTTTACGGACGGGCGCGATCCGCAACCCCGCTCACGCGAAGTCTTCACCTTTCCTCACCCGGAGACGCTGGCTGACTGGCTCACCAAGCCCCAATCCCTGCGCGCCCGGCTGCAGAACATCCCGCCGCTCGACCCATCGGGCTTCCGCGCCTGCCAGACCACGGCCATCAAAAATCTCGAAGACTCCTTCAAGGCCGACCGCCCCCGCGCCCTCATGCAGATGGCCACCGGCTCCGGCAAGACCTTCACCGCCATCTCGTCCGTCTACCGCCTGCTCAAACACGCCGACGCCAAGCGCATCCTCTTTTTGGTGGACACCCGCAACCTCGGCCAGCAGGCCGAGCAGGAGTTCATGTCCTACCTGCCCAACGACGACAACCGCAAGTTCACTGAGCTTTACAACGTCCAGTTGCTCAAGAACTCCTATATCGCGGGCAGCAGCCAGGTTTGCATCAGCACCATCCAGCGCATGTACTCCATCCTCAAAGACGAACCGCTCGACGAGAGCGCTGAGGATGAGAACCCTGCTGAGCGCATCGTCCGTCCCAGGCAGCCGCTCCCTGTGGTCTACAACGCCAAGTACCCGCCGGAATACTTCGACTTCATCATCATCGACGAGTGCCACCGTTCGATTTACAACATCTGGCGGCAGGTCATTGAATACTTCGACGCATTCCTCATCGGCCTCACTGCCACGCCAGACGCGCGCACCTATGGTTTTTTCAAAAAGAACATCGTCAGCGAATACAGCCATGAACGGGCCGTTGCCGACGGCGTAAACGTAGGCAACGAGGTTTACCGCATCGATACGGAAGTCACCCAGCGGGGCACCACAATCCGGGCCGAACAGCAGATCGAGAAACGGGAGCGCCTGACGCGCAAGAAACGCTGGGAACGCCAGGACGAAGACGAGCAATTCGCCGCTGCGCAGCTTGACCGCGCTGTTGTCATTCCAGACCAGATTCGCACCATCGTCCGCACCTTCCGTGACAAGCTGCCGGAGATATTTCCGGGCCGCGACGAGGTGCCCAAGACACTCATCTTCGCAAAGACCGACAGCCACGCCGACGACATCATCCAGATCATCCGTGAGGAGTTCGACCAGGGAAACGACTTCTGCAAGAAGATCACCTACCAGTCCACCGAAGACCCCAAGTCCGTTCTGGCGCAGTTCCGCAACAATTACAACCCGCGCATCGCCGTCACCGTGGACATGATCGCCACCGGAACCGACGTAAAGCCGCTCGAATGCCTGCTCTTCATGCGCGACGTGCGCAGCCGCAACTACTTTGAGCAGATGAAAGGGCGCGGCACGCGCGTCATTGAGGCAGACGATCTCAAGAAGGTTACGCCCTCCGCCAAAGCCAAGACGCATTACGTAATCGTTGATGCCGTGGGCGTCACCCGGTCCGTGAAGACGGCCAGCCAGCCGCTCATCACCAAGCCCAGCGTATCACTCAAGGATCTGGCCACCGGCGTCATGATGGGCGTGCGTGATGAGGATACCGTCAGTTCGCTGGCCGGTCGCCTCGCCCGGCTCGACAGGGAGTTGGAAGACGACGACCGCACGTGCATCGCCGAGTTTGCAGGCGGAACGTGCCTCACGGAGATCGTCAGTGGCCTGCTCAACGCCATCGATGCCGACCGCATTGAGGAAGCGGCAAAGATTGAATTCCAATGCGAGGAGCCAACAGACGACCAGTGCGACCGCACCCGCGACTGGCTCGTCGGTCAGGCGGCCAACGTCTTTACCGGGCCGCTGATCGATCTGATTGACAACATACGCCGCGAAAAGGAACAGACCATCGATCACGAGAAGATGGATACCGTTCTTGAGGCTGCTTGGGATGGCGACGCCCGGCAGAATGCCCAGAATCTGACACAGGAGTTTGCCGCCTATCTTGAGGAACACCGCGACCAGATTGAAGCCTTGACCATCTTCTTCTCACAGCCAGCCAGGCGGTCTGAGATCACATATGCCATGATTCAGAACCTACTTGCGACGCTACGCGCTGACCGCCCCAAACTCGCGCCTGTCCGCGTCTGGCGCGCCTATGCCATGCTCGATGAGACAAAGAGCGCAGAACCGGCGAACGAACTGACCGCGCTGGTAGCGCTCATTCGCCGTGTCTGTGGCCTGGACGAGAAGATTGCGCCCTATACCGAGACTGTAAAACGCAACTTCCAGTCTTGGATTATGCAACGCCATAGCGGATCGGGCGAGAAGTTCACCGGCGAACAACTTGAATGGCTGCACATGATCCGCGACCACATTGCCAGCTCGGTTCACATCGACCGGGAAGACCTCGACATGGCCCCCTTCGACGCCAAAGGTGGATTGGGCCGGATGTATCAACTTTTTGGCGCGGGAATGGATGACGTATTGAAAGAAATGAATGAGGCGCTGGCGGCATGACATTCGGTTTTGGAAAACCTATTGAAATTGATCTGCCGCGCGGGTGGTATCCCCTTAGCCTTGGATCGATTCGTCGCGAGCACTCCGATTCCTTCAACCCTTCCCAACGGCCAAATGAGATCTTTGAACTTTACAGTGTCCCGAGCCATGAAACTGGCAAACCTGAGATTGTGCGTGGCTCCGCAATCGGCTCCAACAAACAATTTGTATGTCCAAGTGACATCCTGATTTCAAGGATCAATCCCCGGCTGAATCGGACGTGGGTCGTTGGGGATTTTTCTGCTTACCCAAAGATTGCTTCAACAGAATGGCTCGTGTTCCCGGTCAATGAATCGATCCATTCTCGGTTTCTGGGCCTCATTCTTTCTGACGCGCGAGTTAGGGATTATCTTGCACACAACGCATCAGGCGTCGGCGGATCACTGATGCGAGCAAGGCCAGGGCTTTTCGATTCCATCACTATTGCCCTGCCACCCCGAAACGAGCAGCGGCGGATTGTGGCCAAGATTGAGGAACTGTTCTCAGAACTCGACAAAGGCGTCGAGGCCCTTACCACCGCGCGGGAACAACTCAAAGCCTATCGCCAATCCGTTCTGGTTCATGCTTTCAAGGGAAAATTTACGGAGGATTCTCGGCGGGGAAAAGCAACTCTCTGGCGCACATTGCCAGTTTCCGAATTGCTTGGTGCCCCGTTGTGCAATGGACATTCGGTGAAGGATCGCACAGGCGGTTTTCCCGTTCTTCGTCTCACTGCTCTAAAGAACGGACCTATTGATCTGAACGAGAGTAAAGAGGGCGCATGGGATCGCAATGACGCCCTTCAATACCTTGTGAAATCTGGCGATTTCTTAGTCGCGCGCGGCAATGGCAGTAAGCAACTTGTTGGAATTGGTGGCATTGTTGGAGAGGTCAGAAAAGAGGTAGCCTTTCCAGATACGATGATCCGGCTACGACTCGGTCCAAATGTCGATCACCGATACTTTGCCTACTGTTGGAACTCGCGTATTGTGCGCCAACAAATAGAACGGGATGCCCGCACGACTGCGGGCATTTACAAGATTAACCAAGACCATATCTCCAAGTTTGTACTTCCTGTTCCGCTGATGGATGAACAGAAAGAGATAGTCCGGATATTGGATGAGCGTCTTGACTGCACGGACTTTTCTATCAGGCAGATCGATGCAGAAATTGCGAGAGCCAATGCTCTCCGCCAATCCATCTTGAAGCAAGCCTTCTCAGGCCAGCTTGTAGCACAAGACCCGTCGGACGAACCGGCCTCGGTGCTGCTCGAACGCATCCGCAAGGAACGCGAGACCGACAACAAGAAGGCCGTCGCGAAGAAGCCGGGACGCAAAACAAAGAACACGGGAAAGAGAGCCACTGCATGACACCAGCAACCGCGCCGATCATCTCAAAAGTTTGGGCATTTTGCAATACACTGCGCGACGACGGCGTCAGTTACGGCGACTATCTGGAGCAGTTGACCTACCTCATCTTTCTCAAAATGGCCGACGAGTATTCGCGTCCGCCCTACAACCGCAATGTCGGCATCCCCGCTGCATATACCTGGCCCAGCCTGAAGGCAAAGCGCGGCGCGGAGTTGGAGGGGCACTATATTGAATTGCTGCGGGCGCTCGGCGCGCGCAAGGACGTTCTTGGACAGATCTTCACCAAGTCACAGAACAAGATTCAGGACCCGGCCAAGCTCTACCGCCTGATCGACATGATCGACGAAGTGCAGTGGGTCGTGATGGGGGCCGACGTCAAAGGCGACATCTACGAGGGGCTACTCGAAAAGAACGCCGAAGATACCAAATCCGGAGCGGGACAGTACTTCACGCCGCGCGCCCTCATTCGCGCCATGGTGGAATGCGTGCGCCCGGAGCCGGGCAAGACAATTGCTGATCCGGCCTGCGGCACCGGAGGATTCTTTCTTGCAGCATACGACTTTCTGACGCACAACTACGAACTCGATAAGGCGCAGAAAACCAGACTGAAGTACAAGACGTTTTTCGGGAACGAGATTGTGGCCAACACGCGGCGTCTGTGCCTGATGAACATGTATCTGCACAACATCGGCGAGATTGACGGTGATGTGCTGATTTCCCCGAATGATTCGCTGGTAGCGCCATCCGCGCAGAGCCATGATTACGTGCTGGCCAATCCTCCCTTCGGTAAGAAAAGCTCCATGAGCTTCACCAATGAGGAGGGTGAGGAAGAGACCGACGATCTGACCTATAACCGTCAGGATTTCTGGGCGACAACTTCCAACAAGCAGCTCAACTTCGTTCAACACATTCGCACCATGTTGAAGACCACGGGGCGCGCCGCGGTGGTGGTTCCAGACAACGTGCTCTTTGAAGGCGGAGCCGGAGAAACTGTCCGTCAGAACCTGCTGAAGACTGCCGAGTTGCATACCATTCTGCGCTTGCCTACCGGCATCTTCTACGCACAGGGCGTGAAGGCCAATGTGATCTTCTTTGACAACCACGAGGCCAACAAAGACCCGTGGACGAAGGAGGTTTGGTACTACGACTACCGCACCAACATTCACCACACCCTGAAGCAGAAGCCGATGCGCTTTGAACATTTGGCCGAATTCATCCAGTGCTACAACCCGAAGAATCGGCATAAGCGCAAAGCAACCTGGGACGCCGCGAAGAATCCGGAAGGCCGCTGGCGCAAGTACACCTATGAGGAACTCACCGCCCGCGACAAGACCAGCCTGGATGTTTTCTGGCTCAAGGACAAGGGCCTGACCGACCTCGACAACTTGCCCGAGCCGGACACTCTGGCCGAGGAGATTATCGAGAATCTTGAAGCTGGCCTCGCCAGCTTCCGCGCCGTGCTCAAGGGGTTGAAGAAAGTGGGATAGACGATGGTGAACGTCCTACAAGAAATCCTAGTCTGGTCGGCAGACCGCCCGACGTGGCAACGCGACGCTTTGCGTCGTCTGGTTGCAACCGGCGAACTTTCCGACGACGACATCCGCGCTCTGACTGAAATCTGCAAGGGCGATCACGGCTTGGTCGAAAAGCCAGAGGCGAAGTTGCTTGCAATCGAGCATGTCCCCGCCGCAGGGGGGACGGCGGCGGCTGTATCGCTCACTTCGATCTTCCACCACCAAGGCGTAAACGCGCTTGCGGAAGACCAGACCCTCAAGTTCGACCCCGGCCTCACCATTGTCTATGGCGACAACGGCGCGGGCAAAACAGGATACATTCGCATCCTCAAGCAAGCGTGCCGCGCGCGGGGTCAGGAAACGATTCTCGGAAACGTCGTGTCCGGCACGGCCCCGCCCAGGCCAGTTGTGAATATCAAATATATGGTTGGCGATGAAACGACTCCCCACGAATGGACGGGGGGCGATGCGGACGAATATATTTCCCGCGTCAGCATCTTTGATACACAGTGCGCTGCCGTATATCTCAACGAGAGAACGGATGTCGCTTTTCTCCCCTTCGGGCTTGACCTATTCGACAAGTTGGTAAAGGCGTGTCGGGCAGTCCGCACGCGGTTGGAGTCAGAACAGCGCACTTTGAATACCAACGTGCTTGCGCCCATTATCCCGTTGATTCCCGCAGGAACGGTGGCGGCGAAGCTCGCCGGAAGCATCACTTCGCTTACCAAGCCAGAAGCGGTCAAGGCCATCACACGGTTAACCACGGAAGAACAAGCGCGGCTTACCTTTTTGGAAAAATCCCTTCAGGATTTACAGGCCAACGACCCGCAAAAACTGATTGCCCAACTGACCATCCGCGCGGGCCGCATTCGCGCGCTTGGCGAGCACCTGAAAGCCTTAGAAAGCGCTTTGCCGGATGTAGAGGTTGGAGCCGTGTTCAATGTCAGGACGGAGGGCCGCCGCAAGAGCGAGGAAGCAAAGCGATTGCGCGAGGCGACATTTCCGCAGGACTTGCTCCCTGGCACCGGTAGCGAACCATGGAAAGCTATGTGGGAATCGTCACGATCCTTTTCCGAGCAACAAGCCTATCCAGAAAAGGCGTTTCCGGTCACGGAAGACGGAGCGAAATGCGTCCTCTGTCAGCAAGACCTCGACCACGCCGCCGCGCACAGGCTCAAGCAGTTTGAGGATTTCATCGCTTCGACCACGGAAAAAGAACTCCGCCAGATCCGGGATGACTTCTCCCGCAGGCGCAATGCTTTCACTTCCCTCAAGACGACTACGGACGCGGTTCAGGAAGCGATTAAAGAACTGCGATTGGAGCACGACCCCAAAGCGGAGGCAATCAGCGCCGCAATCGCGCAAAACGAGAAGCGCCGCGCCGCCGTCGCAACCGCGCTGACAGAAGACAAAGACTTGCCCAATGACTGTCCGGCACCTGCACCGGCATCAGGAGAAGCGCAATCCGTCGCCGCCGAGATCGACGCGCGTATTAAGTCCCTGCGCGAGAGCACAAACACTGAGGCGCGCAAGAAACTGACAGACGAAGCGCAAGAACTGCGCGCGCGGGTTGCGCTTGGCAGGCACGAGCAGACCATCCTTGACGAGATTGAGAAGAAGAAGAAGATTGCCGCTTACGGCCAGTGCATCGACGAAACGAAACCCACGGCCATCACGGCGAAAAGTTCTCAGGTCACGAAAGCCGTTGTTTCGGAGAAATTGAAGCGGAGCTTCAAGATCGAATTAGTGGATAATCTCAAATTCAACCACGTCGAAGTTGAACTGAAAGAGGTGGGCGGTTCGGAAGGCGTTTTTTATCATAAGCTGATGCTGACGCGTAACCCCGGCGTCGATGTTCCGAAAGTCGTAAGCGAGGGCGAACAACGCTGTATCTCGATTGCGGCTTTCTTCGCCGAACTCAGCACAGCCGATGATCCATCCGCAATCGTGTTTGACGACCCGGTTTCCTCGCTCGACTTTGAATGGCGCAGCAACGTCGCAAAGCGGCTTGTAGAGGAATCGAAGCAAAGACAGGTAATCGTATTCACGCATGATGTCGTCTTTCTGCTGGCGCTGAAACAATATGCCGACGAAATCAACATCGTACCGCTTGACCAGCATGTGCGTAGGCAGTCGAAGGGCGCGGGCGTATGCGCGGATGAATTACCGTGGGTCGCGATGCCGGTAGAGGGGAAAATCGGCTATCTCAAGAAATATTATCAAGCGGCAGATAAACTCAGTCGTGACGGCAATGATGGTGCCTACGAACACGAAGCAAAGTATCTTTACGGAATGTTGCGTGAAGCATGGGAACGCGCGCTTGAAGAGGTTCTCTTGGGCGGCGTCGTAGAACGATACAGGTCGAGCGTCCAGACGCAACGGTTGGCCCCACTCTCTGATATTACGGATGCAGACTGTAAAACGGTTGATACGGCGATGACGAAGTGCTCGACGTGGTTACCGGGTCACGATAAGGCAGCAGCGGCACGAGCGCCAGTTCCTGGGTCCGCCGAACTCAAGGGGGATATTGAGGCTTTAGAAGCCTGGGTGAAGGCGATCCGCGATCGCCGAAAATAACGACGTTCTTCGCTTCCCATCCATACGGGGCCGTTACGAAACGGTGGGACAATCGGGTCTGCCCGCTTTCAAATACGTCCGCAAAATCTCCTGACTGTTGTATGCGATTGAAAATCGAAGCCATTGGCCGATTTTGCGGATTCGTAAGTTCCGCATTCTACTGTGCTCGTGGAGGTTGCCATCCCAAGACGGGGCCAACGTGCACAGAAATACCATGGGCGAATGATTCCTGATGATATGGGGCACCTCGATAAAGGATCGCGTCACATTTCTCGGCGAGCATTCGATAGATGCCATTGTCAGTTGCGCAACTGTATAGCAGAGCCACATTGAGTAGCCTCTCCTCGTGAGAGGCTACTAGCGTCATGTATAGCGCCTTCGCATCGGGTTCGCCAACATCGACGCTCCAGCCGGCATCGCGCAGTGGCCGAACCAGATCGCGCATACATTCTTCTGAAAGTATGGCACTGCGAAGCGTTACGCCATCATCGGTTGGCATCTCTGGAACCAACCGGCCATGCTTCTGGTAGAGATCTTGTTCGATAATCTTAAGCCGCATTTGGGCGTCAGCTTGGAAAAGCGCTTGCTGCCAGAGCAGCTTACTGTCGTCGTTCATGGCGGGCAGGCTGAATGACACAGAGTGGCTTGCGTCGTACCAGGATTCGACCGCGGCCAGAGTAGTGAGAGCAACCAACAATCGGCTGAAGTTGGACTGCTGCTGCCAGGAGGAGGCCGTTCCATGTGCAAACATGTGCCTGTTAAGCCACGTCAGCCCCCGATAGGAGTCGGTATTGCAGAAGAAGAATTCTTTGAGCCAACGGCGAAACGTCTCAAATGCAAATACGCGTTCGTCCTGTCCAAATAGATATTCGACAGTTTTGTAATCGTCCGGAACCCACATCCCCTCGAAATGAAGGTAAGCTGCGGTTCGGATGGCATGGTTGACAGCGTGGTCAATTTTGTCCGGAGCTGACGCGCCTGAAATCAAACCCGCAACGATTCTGGTCAAACTTCCTTCCATCGCTGGAATAAGTGCTGCGATACTAGACGCCGTATACCCGCTGTAGGCACCAAGGTAAGCCTCCCGAGCTAAGGGAACAATTTCCTGGAGACTTCGAGCAAGAGGCATAATCTGCGCGATACATACTGCTTGGAATGCCAACGTATAGAGCGTCGATGTGTGGTAATCGAAAAGCTCTATGGCTCTCTCATTCGCACAATGCCTTACGGCAGCCAACATCTCGTGTCGCTTCCCCATCGGTAGCCAGAGCGGTGCAAACCACTCCATCTTTTTCCATAGGAGGGCTTCATCTTCTTTTGCCCTGCGCTGAACTTCCCACGATGAATCTCCTGACGCGCTAATTTTGGGGAAGCAAGCCTTCCCGGCGTCAACCTCCAACACAATGCTCGGCGTCGGGTGGAAGGCACCAACGCCGCGCGCGGTTGCTACTGGATTCACAAGTCCCTTGCTGTTTGCCCATCCCGCTACGAGTTCAGGCGTTAGGTTCCCAAGCGAAGGCTCGTTCAGCGCTCGCAGCCAGATGCCTTTGAATTTGCTTTCGAGATCAGATGAAGACATTGTTCTCCTACGGCAGAAGGTAACCCGCAATTCTGATTATCTAACGCTTTACCGTCAGACACTCTCCGGATTTTGGCAGTTGCATGACCTTCTCGTTCCTGCACGCAACGCCGTCCCTGATAAGCAATGCGGTGCAGCCTTCGGCTGGACAACCGTTTTCGACATTCATTTCCCGGCGAAGCCTCGCGCTCCGTTCGGCTCCTTCTGTCAACTCCGGCTTGTGCAGCTCCGCGCGGCATAAAAACCGCCGTGCTCGCTTCCGCGCCCCTTCGGGCTACGGGAGTTGACAGCGCCTCTCTGCGCCCGTTTCGCCAGTCATGAAATGAATGTCTTTTTTTAGCCCTCCCAGGGCTGAAAAACGGCAAATTCACACTCCGAAGGAGCGAACATCATGACTTACGCAGCTACCGCCACCAGCACCACCACCACCGCACCGCACAGTAAGAATGCGGCGCAGCCGAGCCAATCGCCCTACCAGCAGCGCACCTCGCAGCGCGACAACCCCACACAGCAACTCATCAAGCAGGCCGTGGATTACCTGCTCCAGCAGCTTGAAGCGGGCAAGAGCGAGACGTTGACCGCATATCTCGCGGCGATGGCCCGTTTCCACAAATACAGCTTCGGAAACATTCTCGCCATCGCACGGCAGCGCCCGACAGCTTCTCACGTCGCAGGGTTTCACACATGGAAGGAGTTGGGCCGGTTTGTGAAGCGCGGCGAAAAGGGTATCCAGATTCTTGCGCCGATGGTTGGACATCGCCGCAAGAGAGACGACGCCGACCGCAACCAAACGCAGGACGGCAGCGCCAAACCCGCGCCCGTGTTGATCGGCTTCCGCGCCGTCTACGTCTTCGACGTGGAGCAGACCGAAGGCGCAGAGCTTCCCGAATTTGAGCACAACATTACCGGCGAAGTGGGCGAGTACCACGAACGCCTGTTAGCTTTTCTCGACGCGCAGAATATCGCCCTCGAATACACCGAGAACATCGCGCCCGCTCTTGGCGTCAGCTACGGCGGAAAGATTGCCATCCTGCCCGGCCAGTCGCCCGCCGAGGAAACGGTGACTCTGGTTCACGAGCTTGGACACGAGCTTTTGCACAAGTCCGAGCGGCGCACCAAAACTACCGCCACCGTGCGCGAAACGGAAGCCGAGGCCGTTGCCTTCATCGTGGGCCAGGCCATCGGTTTGGAGATGGGCCGGGCATCTTCGGACTACATCCAGATGTACGCGGGCAATGCGGCATTGCTGGCCGAAAGCCTTGAAGTCATCCAGCGTACCTCCGCCGTGATTCTCGACGCGATCACCGGCGAGCAAGCCAACGCGCAGAATGCGCCGGAAGCGCAGGACGCAATCGCGGAGGTGGCGTAATGCAGACCATCCTTCGCATCCTTGAGCGGGCCGGAGGCTACCGGCCCACTCTGTATCTCAAAATTGAAAACCCGCCCTTCATGGCGCTTGTCATCGAGGCCACGCCAGAGCCGGGGCCGTGCGGAGGGCCGTCAATCTCCGTTGCCCACTATGGCGAACAGAATGGCGACCTGATGCGCGACCCGGAAATGTGTTTCGAGTTGACCAACCCGCTCCGCTTGGGCTGGATCATGACGCCGCAGTATTTCAGGAACGATTACCTCGGCGTCGAGCAGTATTCGCGCTATCGGGACGGAGACAATTACGTTTTCATTCCCGGCCTTTACCAGCAGCACGAGCAGTTTGCGCGGCAGTGGGACAAGAACCTCCGCGCACAGGGTTTTCTCGAAGCCTTCACGGACAAGTCCATTCGCGGCTAGTCCGCTCCCTGCGGAGCGGACCACGCCCGATGTGTCGCCGCTCCGCGCGTCTTCACTTTTTCAACCGCTCGAAAGGAGCAAACGCAATGACGACTACTGTTATCAACGCCCGTGAATATCGCAACCTGCCACTCGACAGCCTCACCGAGTCGCCCTTGAATCCTCGCCGCATCTTTGACGATAGCGGCATCAAGGAACTGTCCGCATCCATTCGCAGCCAGGGTGTTCTTTCGCCGCTTTTGGTGCGGCCCACGAATGCACACAACTATGAAGTGGTCGCCGGACGGCGGCGCTTCCGCGCCGCGCAACTGGCCGGAATCGATTCCGTTCCCGTGGATATTCGGGAACTGACCGATGCGCAGTGTCTTGAAATCGCCATCGTCGAGAACTTGCAGCGGCGCGATGTGCATCCACTCGAAGAAGCCAGCGGCTACGCGCGGTTGCTTGCGCTGGACGAGCCCAAGTACAGCGTGGAGCAGATCGCGGCCAAATGTGGCAAGCATCCGGGGTACGTACTCGGCAGGATTCGCTTGACCGAGCTTGCGCCCGCCGTGGCCGAGGCTTTCACGAAAGACGAAATCGGTCTCGGCCACGCGCTGCTGCTGGCGAAGTTGCAGCCCGCCGAGCAGGAGGAAGCCCTTGCCGCGTGCTGGCAGGAGACATATGGCAGCGGCAGCAAATCGAAGCGGATTCTGCTGCCCGTGCGCCATTTGCGCGAGTGGATCGAGCACAACATTTTGTTGGAACTTGCCGCCGCGGCATTCTCGAAAGAGAATGCCGCGCTTGTGCCCGAGGCCGGTTCCTGCCTTGAATGCCCGAAGCGTACCGGCTACAACACGCTGCTCTTCGAGGGCATGGCGGACGCGGGTTCGGACCAGTGCTCGGACCCCAAATGTTACGCCGCGAAGCTGGATGCGCACGTCAAGCAGACGATTGCCACGAAACCGAAACTCGTACAGATCAGCACGGCCTACGGCAAAGCCGCCGAAGGCAGCCCGGTTGTGCCGCGCAATCGGTACGTTGAAATCCGCGCGGACAAACCGAAGCGCAAGGAAGAGGCCAGCCAGCCGGAATACAAGACCTGCAAGTATACGACCGAGGCAATTGTGGCCGAGGGAAGCGAGAAGGGCGAACTGCGCAAGGTCTGCGCCAATCCCGATTGCCCCATTCATCATCCGAAGAAGACCAACGGCAATGCGGCACGCGATGCGCAGTTCAAGGCGGAGCAGGAGAAGCGCCGCCGCGAAGAGGCCATCGCCAACGCAACCGGCTTGCGCGTACTGGCCGCAATCAGTGAAGCCATTCCGGTACGGCTGATGAAACGCGACCTGCTGTTTGTTGCCGAGCGCATGGTGAATCTGCTGGACGAGAACCGCGCCGCGATCCTCGCCCGGCAGCACGGCATCAAGAAGGCCAAGGAAAACGAGTCCATCGCCAAGCTGTTCGCGGCCTTTCTTCACCGTGCCGACGAAAGCACTTTGGGCCGCGCCGTGGTTGAGGCCGTTATCCTGCTCACGGCTTCGCGCGGCAATCCTGCGCAGGTATTGCGCGATGCCGCCACGGCCTACAAGGTGGATACCGAGGCGATTGCCGCCAAGGTCAAGCAGGAGTTTGCGGAGAAGGAGAAGGCCAAGACGGTGAAGAAAGCCGCACCCAAGCCGCCCGCGAAAGAGCAGACAAAAACTATCAAGAAAGCAGCGGCATAACGGTCAATCCAATTGAAACACTGTGCGGAGCCAGCCAGAACGGCTCCGCCTTCTTTTTGTCCGGCTGCCCGTTTTCCCGCCCTGTTGCGTGGCTCCCGCATTTCGCGGAAGCGCCTTTTCTGTCCCGCCCACGGGCAGCACTGGCTCGTCCAGAAGACACAGTGTATCCTGTCGAGATGAACTGCTCTGCCTGGATTAGTTTTGTTGTCCTCGGAGTTCTTTCGGTGTTGCCCGCAACCTGGGCGCAAGCTGAGACTCCGTTTACTCCCGCCAATGCGCAAAAATATTTTGCTGAGGCGCACGCGCTTTGCCAGAAGGACAATGGGCAGTTGTGGGGTGTTTCACTGTGCGGCCCGATGATGTTCGTCGATCCAGAGAGCCGTGCTGTGATAACCAACGAGGCCGACGGCGAAGGGCAGTTGAAGACTGAGGCGGGCGTCTATACAGGTACGTTGCCGAAAAACGTCAATATCGCGAATACTGCTTTTGAATGGGCGGGAGTGCGGTGGACGCAGATTATGTGGCCGCTGCCGGACAATGAGCGATTGCGCGACACACTGATGTGTCACGAGATGTTCCACCGCATTCAGGATGGGTTGCATCTGCCGATGGCACAGAGCAGCAACAACAATCACTTGGACACGCTTGAGGGCCGCTACTGGTTTGGACTGGAGTTGCGGGCACTCAATGCTGCTTTGATGGCTGGCAGCGTGACCGAACGGCAGGAGGCCGCAGCCGATGCGTTGGCCTTTCGGGCTGCGCGGTACAAGGCTTTTCCTGAGGCGGCAAAGTCAGAGAAGGAACTGGAAGATAACGAGGGGCTTGCGGAGTACACGGGCGTGCGCGCAGGCAATGCGAGTCCAGAGGATCAAAGACAGGCCGCATTCAATGATATTGCCAGAATCACGAAGGCTGAGACATTTGTACGGTCTTTTGCATATGCGACCGGACCAGCCTATGGGCTGCTGCTGGACCGCGAGTTTCCGGGATGGCGTAAGCAGTTGACGCGAGACAAGGGATTTTCCGGGTTACTGGCTGATACCCTGGCGACGCAGCCCCAGATAGCGCTCGAAGATCGGGCCGCGCGGTACGACGGAAAGGCTCTGCGCGCATCGGAGACCGCGAGGGAAGAGAAACGGAAGCAATTGATGGCGGAATTGCGGCGGAAATTTATCGAAGGGCCGGTGCTCACACTGCGGTTGATTCACATGAATGTGCAATTCGATCCTCGAACGTTGCAACCGCTCGACAAGGAGGGGACGGTCTATCCGACGCTTCGCATTGTCGATGAATGGGGCGTTCTTGAAGTTAAGAACGGAGCGCTGATGAATCCGAACTGGAGCATTGTTACAGTGAGCGCCCCTGCCGAAGCCGCAGGCAACTCGCTCAAAGGCGACGGATGGGGGCTAGAGTTGAAGCTTGGTTGGAAGCTGATTCCAGATGTGCGCAAGGGAGATTGGAAACTGGTTGCAGAAACGAAGTGATTAAATACATCGTTCTTGCGGCCCGGGCCTTGCACGGGATATTAGATGCCACCCACGTTGGTGTATGCAGCGTCATCCGGATCGTCCGGGTGAATTGGGCGCGAGAGTCTACAATATAGAAATCAAAGGCCAGATGCTCAACGGGCGTGTCGAGCGCATGGTGAACCTGCTGATGAAAACCATGTCTCGCCTTGCCTAGCAGCACAGTATCAAAAAGGCCACGGAGAACGAGTCCATCCCAAGCTGTTCGCAGCCTTTCTTCGCCGCATCGGCTTTGGCCGCGCTATGGTTGAGGCTGCTATCCTGCTCATCGCTTCGGCTATCTATCGATTACTCTGCTACGCACTCTTTAGCTGAAATAGAATCAGACGCGCTTCCATTTTCTTTCATTCCAAGCTACCATGTCGTCAGTTCTTCTCGGTGCGTCATGCCTGTACTCAAGGCGTGGCCTGTAGTTCGATGCCTTGGATCTTTCTGGCGGAGCACTTCATGAATTCGGGAGGAAGCATGGAAAACGACTCGAATACTACTCATCGCGAATTGGCACATTATCACGCCTGCGTCCACTGTGGCAGTCTCTCTCGACGAGACGAATTCGATGGTGCGGCTGTCGCCACTGGCGTTTATCCCTGCCCGAAGTGCGGCCTTGATGGACCGCTCAATCTTGTCATTCAAGATGTAAATGCAACTGCGACCGGCACACGCGATTCCACTTCCAGCAATTCAGCTGGCTAGTGCGGTACGTTGCTGTTGCGGAAGTTGCACCTTGACCAGCTTGCGCCCTGCGGCGCGGACGAATTCGCTCGTCAGCCGCTTCTTGTCATCGGAGCGCATCACCAGTCTGGTTAAGAGTTTCAAGCGTTTCTCCGCCAGCGGGCGGATCACGATTTCATCGCCAGAGATACGCCAAGCCGATTCGCGTGTCAAGAATGCTGCGCCTTTGTGCACCAGGACAAGTCCAGCGGCCTCCTCGGCCGTTGTAAAGCTATGCGTGTCGGGAGCCACGATACCTTTCGCCGCCGCAGCAGCCTGAATCATCTCTGAAATATGCGGGTTGACGTGCGGCGCGGGGAGAATCCACTCGTGCGCACGTAAATCATCGAGGTGGATTTCGGTTTTCCCGGCAAAGGCGTAGGCTTTGGGCAAGGCAATATAGCTTGGCGCTTCGGTAACCGATAGAAAACTGAGTGACCGCGAATCTGGAATCGCCAGAACCAATGCCAAGTCCAGATTTCCGGCAGCCACCATGTGCGCGAGTTCGTGTGAGAAATTGCTCCAGAGCTTGACCTTCAAGCCAGGAAAGAGAGAAAGCCGAATCGACTGGATCGCCGTGACCAGATACGGATCGGCATAGACGGACCTGCCGATGTGAAGCACATCGTCTGCTCCGCGCAGCACAGCCTTTGCATCAGAGACGGCACGTTCTGTGTACAAAACGGCGTCGCGCGCATACTCCACGAAATGCCGCCCGGCATCAGTCAGTTCAACTGTTTGACGATTCCGCACGAAAAGGCGCAAGTCGATCTGAGATTCAAGCTCGGCAATCCGCTTGCTCAGTGTCGATTGCTCGATGCGCAGACGCGCGGCTGCACGGGAATAATTCAGTTCTTCGGCCAGCACGATTGCTGCCTGCAGAAGTCGTATCTCCGGTATCGCCATACCCGTCCTCCTAGCCATAGACCAAGGGCAAGTAATGGGTGAGCCGAGCAGCTTATCCGCGTTCTTTGCTGCAAATACTCTTGTTGCGTTTATTGGTCGTGCAAGGTCCGGCGGTGACACTGCCACCGTACCATTTTGATCTATAGACACAGTCTCCACGAAAATGTTGCGACACCCTGCCAAAATTAATCGCGTTGTTTGGTGCCTCCGAAGTGCGCCTCAGTGTGACGGACTTGCGAAGTCGTCGAAGATTTCGCCAAGAGGAGCACCGGAAATGCGCCTCTTACTTCCAGCGTTATTCCTAATTGGAATAACGCTCTCCGTGAAATTCATTGGACTCGCTGCCAGTTCGCAAGCCATCATGAGCCACGTCCTTGCGGCATTCCAAGGCCATCGATCCGGTTGAACTTTTGATGCCACCTCGATTGGAATGCCAATCATTCGGAGGGTGCAATGGAACATCAATTGCTTGACACGAATGTCTTCGAGCCTTTTGTCGAACCCGAGGTAGCAGCAACTTTTGTGAAGTTGTCAACGCGGCGATTGAAAGAGATGGCGCGTGCCGGTGCAGCTCCTGCGCACCCCGTCGATCCTACGGCACAGAGGAAAGAATGGCGCTTTCTGCTATCAGAACTCGCGGAGTGGATGCGGCTGAATTCCAGGTAGAGTAGCGCTATTTTCAAGGGATTTTAGAAACGGCATAACGGTATAATGATTGTGCTTAGGCGGTATTCCGTTGTTGCCAAAGGAGTGAAATGGCGCACACGGGGTATCAATCGGGCACACTCAAAAAGGTGAAGACGAAGCACGGCATGGTCTGGAAGCTGCGTTACTTCGCTCATCGTTCAACCGATGGAAAGTGGGTTGAACAAACTCCGCTTTTGGTCGGCTCGGTTCAGGACTTTCCAAATGAGCGGCGGGCGAGAGACGAGGCCGTAAGACTCGGACTTGTCGAGCAGATCAACCGCAACAACGTACCTGCAAGCAAAGCGACGTTCGGCTTTATCGCAAGAGACTATATGCGTGTAGCTCTTGCCGATGATGCCGTGAAACCGAAGGGCTTTAACACGCGCAACACGGAGCGCGGCATCATTCAAAAGCATCTGCTTGCTCGATGGGAGCAGGAGATCGCCGTAGAGATGAAGCCGTTGGCCATCGAACAATGGCTGAAAAGCGTTTCTGTGGATGTGATTGAGCACGGTCAGGAATGGGAGTCCCTGACCAAATGGCGGCGACTGATGAAAGACATCTTTCTCCACGGGCAGAAACATGAGCTGATTCCAGACTCATGCAACCCCATGGAGAAAGTGAAGGTCAAGGCGTCCAGTTCCAACTACGTCCCCATCATTCTCACACCCAAGGACACGTTTTCGATTTTCAATATGCTGCCGCTGCTTCAGCAAACGATGGTCTTGCTGGATGCAGTGACAGGATTGCGATACAGCGAAATCGCGGGCCTACGGTGGAAAGATGTCGACTGGGAAGACAAGAGTATCCAAATCCAACGCCGTTGGATTCGAAACAACATTGGCGCTCCCAAAACGAAGGCTTCAAAAGCCCCCGTCGTCATGTCGGATATTCTTGCCGCGTATCTTTTGGCCTGGCGTCAGCAGACCACGTACTCGAAGGCAGAGGACTGGATCTTTGCCAGCGTCAGAACGAAGGGAGCCACGCCTCGGGTTGGAAACATGCTCGTGCGCGACTACCTCTATCCGGCGGCGGTCAAAGCCGGTGTTCTAACGGAATCCAAAAAGCACGATTCGTGGGTTGATCGGAAGACGGGCAAGGCCATGGAAGGGGAACGAACGGTCTATTTTGATCGGAAGGGCGAGCGGGTCAAGCGGTTCGGGTTTCATCAATTCCGCCACAGCCTGTCCAGCTTCCTGACGACCAAAAAGAAGGTTGACCCAAAAACGGCGCAAACCGCCCTCCGGCAGAGCAACGCAGCTTTTACGTTGAGCCGGTACACGCAAACCGACACAGACGAGCTGATGGCAGCTCAACAGATGATGGTGGATGCCATCTTCGGAGCAGCAGGAAACGCCATCCAGTAGGCTTTGGGTAATTCTTGGGTGAAATGGAGTGGGGCAGGGAGGGGAGGATGCAATCTATACCATTGATTCTAATTGAATTATATGGTAGGCACGATTGGATTCGAACCAACGACCTCTTCCGTGTCAAGGAAGCGCTCTAACCAACTGAGCTACGCGCCTATGTCCAACAAAATAATTCTATCAGGATTGTGGCTGGAGGCAAAATTCCCGTCTCAGGCGGGGTTGCGGTAGTATCGTTGACGAGCTTTTTCTGCTGTTTGCCAAGAAATGAATCGGTTTGCGATGCGCAGAGAAGAGGCTCGCCGGCTGAGGGCGACCCGTCCTAGGCTGGCATACAAACTCGATTGGAATGCGTAGTTCTTATCGTATGCACGAGAAATCGACCTCATCGCTTAACCCGCTGCGTACTGCTCCTAACCTGCTGACGTTGCTGCGCATTTGCTTGGCGCCTGTGCTGGTGGCGGCGGTGCTCAATGGCAGATATGGGCTGGGACTGGCGCTCTTTGTGGTCGCCGGCTTGACCGATGCCCTGGATGGCACGCTGGCCCGCGTCCTGCATCAGCGCTCCATGCTGGGCAGCTATCTGGATCCGGTGGCGGACAAGTTGCTGCTCAGCGCCTTGTTCCTGGTGCTGATGCACAAGAACCTGATTCCGGTTACGGTGACTGTGCTGGTTTTTGGTCGCGATCTGGGTATCCTGCTGGTGGCCGCCATCCTCTATGCAGCGGCTGGGCGGAGGGAATTCTATCCCAGCATCTTTGGCAAGCTGAACACCCTGGCGCAGGTGGGGGCGGTGGCTGCGGTTCTGCTGAGCCAGCTCTATGTGAACCGCTGGGTGATATTGTTCCGCGAACGAGCCTTGCAAGCCACCATGCTGTTTACCGTGGTTTCCGGCATCCACTATGCATGGGCGGCTTCGCACCGTAATGGCAATGGGAACGGCACGCATGGGGCTGAGGCAGGCCACCTACCGGGCAACGGGGGCACAGGGCACACCAATCCCTAACCGCTCGGAGCGGGTTACGTGCCGGCCAGAAGTCGAATCCGGAAAGCGTCCTCAGGACTCTTCTTTGTCGGGTTCGGCTTGCGCCGAGTCCTCAATTTCCATGTCGCGAAACTCTTCGGAGTCAAAAACTTCGCCACATTCCAGGCACTCGACGAATTCGGTGTCCTCGTGGCGGGAGACGATGCGTACTTTGGGATGTCTGCAGACTGTGGGCATCACGTATTGAGCCAGCGCAGCAGCGCTGTTTGCGCCAAATTGTAGCGAGCCGGATGCCAAATGCAAACCAAAATTTCTAGAAGAATCTCAAGATTTACCTGTTATGGGGCGAATCTGCTCCGCTTTGCCAGAACATCATTGCGCTGAAGAAGAGGCCTTTTTGAGGTTTCCCGAAAGTCTGGCCGGGGAAGGATTTTGCAGCGAGCGCGGGAATTGTTCTGCAGGAATGGAGGCTGAGCAGATCGGGCTGGAGAGTTGGCGGGAGGGCGCGTATGATGTTGCCCGGAAAGCAGGAGATGAACGATGACACCTGGAGCGCATTGTAGGTGGATGCTGGAGCAGGTTGTCCTTGTGGTTGTCTTCAGCGGCGGGCAAATGGCGATGCAAGGCATGGCGCAGGCTTCCAGGCCGCTCCCCGAGCCCGGGGCTTACTTGCAGGCGGCGTCTGACAAGGAGGATAGTTTCGCGGAGATTCGGCAGCAATATCTGTGCGTTTTTAAACATACGAAGGTTGTTGCCCAGACAGTCAGAACCTACGAATCCTTCTATATACATGGCCATGAGGTTCAGAGGCTGCTGGCTGTCAATGACGTTTTGCTTTCCCCGGCACAACAGCAGGTTGAAGAGGCCCGCGTGCGTGCGGAAGTAGCTGCCGACGAATTGAAGCCTGAGGTGCGTTTTGTTGGGCTGGCGGGTGGCATGTATATCTCCGCGGGGGAACATCGCTGGGCGCAGTCGGTGGAAGGTTCGATTGTGCGGGCAGCCACATTTACCGCCGAACAACGGGGAATGTATCGGGGCAGGGTCTCCATTCAGATCAATTTTGTGGGGAATCAGAAGTTCAAGGCAACCACGGATGAGGAGCGCATTGCCAAGGTGATGGCAGGCTTCTTCATTGTGGATGAGGAGAGTGGCGCGATTGTGCGCGTGAGCGCGAAAGCGATGGCCGACGCATGGTCTCAGGGTAGATATCTTATTCCCCGGGGAATCGATATCGGGTTTGATGCGACCAGGATCGCGGAGGGATTCTACTTGCCGTCATCGTGGGAGAGCAGCCGCTATGCAGCCACTCCGATTATGTCGCCAGGGTATCCGCCGCGCACATATGAGGAGGTCGAGGACTTTTGGCTGCAGTCCTGCCGCAAGTATCGCAGCGAGGTGCAGATACTGCCCGGAGTTGTTCCAGTCGAGGAGCAGACGAAGTAGCCTCTGCCTTTGCCGTCTGATGCGGCGGGTGCCGTATTGCACTGATAAAGGTGCACTTGAAGGCGAATGCGGTTACGGCGCCAGAAATTTTTGCTGGATTACACGGCGTGGATTGAAACGCCGACATATTTAGTCCTATACTGAATGCGGACTGAACAAGTCGGATATTATGCTCAAGCTCACCAAAAAAGCCGATTATGGGTTGATTGCCCTGAAGTATCTGGCCGAACATCCGGAAAAAGGCGCCGTGAGCGCCAAGGATGTAGCCGATGCCTATGGCATTCCTGCCCAGTTGCTCGCCAAGATTCTGCAGACGCTGACCCGCAAGGGGCTGTTGCGTTCTCATGCGGGCATGAACGGCGGTTATGCGCTGGCGCGCGAGCCGCGGGAGATTTCGGCCTTTGAGGTGATTCTGGCGATTGATGGGCCGTTTTTCATCACCAGTTGCAACAAGGGCGCCAAGAGCTGCGAGTTGCATGGCAACTGCACCATCAAGGAGCCACTGGCGCGGGTGAACGAGACGATTGCCGGTGTGCTGAAGAGCATCAGTATTCAGGATTTGGCAGAAAAAGAACTGCACAGCGGCCAGCCGCCAGCCGCTCCTCTGGTGACGCTTACCAACTGATCACAACCAACTTGAACTGAACTTCCCCCTCTGCCAGAAGCAGAGCCGACAACGAACAGGATGGAGATCCGAATGGGTAACGCAGACTACAACGTTGAACTTCCCGCAGGCGTAACGCTGCCGATTTATATGGACAACCAGGCCACGAGCCCACTCGATCCCCGGGTGCTCGAGGCGATGATGCCGTATCTGACCTCCAAGTTCGGCAATGCGGCCAGCCGCAATCACCAGTTTGGCTGGGAGGCGGAGAAGGCTGTGGAGGCGGCACGTGAACAGATTGCGCAGTTGATTGGTGCGAGCGGTAAAGAGATTATCTTTACCTCCGGCGCTACCGAGTCCAACAATCTGGCCATCAAGGGCATTGCGGAGATGTACCGCGAGCGCGGCAATCACATCATCACCCAGGTGACCGAGCACAAGGCGGTGCTCGATACCTGTAAGCGGCTGGAGAAGAACGGCTACCGCGTTACCTATCTTCCGGTGAAGGCCGATGGTCTGATCGACATGGACGACCTGAAGCGGGCCATCGACGAGAAGACGATTCTGGTGTCGATCATGGCGGCCAACAATGAGATCGGCGTGTTGCAGCCGATCCGCGAGATTGGCAAGCTCTGCCATGAGAAGGGCGTGCTCTTCCATACCGATGCCGTGCAGGCGGCCGGCAAGGTGCCGTTTAATGTGATCGAAGACAACGTGGATGTGGCCTCGCTCTCCGGACATAAGATCTATGGGCCGAAGGGTGTGGGCGCGCTCTATGTGCGGCGTCGCAATCCCCGCGTGCAGATTGCCGCGCAGATTGACGGTGGCGGTCACGAGCGCGGCATGCGGTCGGGCACCTTGAATGTCCCGGGCATTGTGGGCCTGGGCAAGGCGTGCGAGATTGCGCAGCAGGAGCTGGCGGCGGAGTCGATTCGCCTGCGCGGCCTGCGCGACCGGTTGCAGCATAAGCTGGAGGCCGAACTCGACTACATTCATGTGAATGGCTCCATGGAGCACCGTTTGCCCGGCAACCTGAATGTGAGTTTTGTGTATGTGGAAGGCGAGAGCTTGCTGATGGGCATCAACGATGTTGCAGTTTCTTCCGGTTCTGCCTGCACCTCTGCGACGCTTGAACCATCTTATGTATTGAAGGCTCTCGGCCTGGGCGACGATGTGGCGCATAGCTCCATTCGCTTCGGTCTGGGACGCTTCAATACGGAGGGTGAAGTGGATTACGTGGCTGCCAAGGTGATCCAGATCGTGAAGCACCTGCGTGAACTTTCGCCGCTGTACGAGATGGTGAAGGAAGGCATCGACCTGACCAAGATTCAGTGGGCGGCCCACTAACCACCTGCGGTGGGGCAAACGCCTTCGGCTCGGTCGCGCCAGAACAAAGGCGCGGGGGCTGGCTGACAGGCAAAGCAAATGAAGTACAAGCGCACGGATTGAGCCGTGCGCCGAGCGGAACAAAAAACAGAACGCCGCGGCTTCCCCGCGCTGAGGAGAACAGAAACATGGCATACAGCGACAAGGTCGTCGATCACTACAACAATCCGCGCAATGTGGGCGCACTCGACAAGAATGCGCAGGAAGTGGGCACCGGACTGGTTGGAGCCCCGGAGTGCGGCGATGTGATGCGTCTGCAGATCAAGGTGAATCCGGAGACGCAGATCATTGAAGAGGCCAAGTTCAAGACCTTTGGCTGCGGCTCGGCCATTGCCAGCTCGTCGCTGGCTACGGAGTGGATCAAGGGCCGTACGGTGGAAGATGCGCTGGAGATCAAGAACACCGATATCGTGAAGGAGCTCTCGCTGCCGCCGGTGAAGATTCACTGCTCGGTTCTGGCGGAAGATGCAATCCGCGCGGCTATCGGCGACTGGAAGAAGAAGAACGGCGCAGCGGAGCCGGTGGCTCAGGAAGCTGTGGCTAACTAAATTTTTTTGCCCGGCTCTTCCAGTTAGGTGTGGGCCAGGTATGACAATGGTTGGCAAGGGCGCTGCCATGGGCCGCGCCGCAGAACAGAGCGATAACACAAGGGGCTTTGGCTCCTGGGCGAAAGCGCAGTACGTGGCGCTTCTCCTCCAGCGGTTGAAGCCCAATCCTTCAGGCGAACGCAAAACAGCGGGCCTGAAGGGTATGGAGACAAGCATGTCGAACTTTGTAACGATCGGAAACAACGCGTCTGCCTCATCGGGTGCGGTGCAGCAAGCTGACCCGCCGCAGGTGCCGCAGGCGCCGGCCAATGGAATCCTGGTGACGGAGAAGGCGATCAAGCGCATCCGCACGGCCATGGCCAAGGAAGGTATTTCACCTGCCGAGGGTGGGCTGCGGTTGGGCGTGTTGGGAGGCGGTTGCTCGGGACTTTCGTACTCAATCAAGTTCGACACCCAGGCTCGCGAGCGCGACCGCATCTATGAGTTCGATGGAGTGCGCATCTTCGTCGATCCCAAGTCATTTTTGTATCTGCATGGCATGACGCTGGACTACGAAGAGACCCTGATGCGCCAGGGATTCAACTTCGTCAACCCTCACTCAACGCGCTCCTGCGGTTGCGGGTCCTCGTTCTCGGCATAACTTTTCCGGGAGAGTACGGCCATGTTGAAAGTTCTGAATACTGCTGTACCGGTGGCCTGTTGGTCCTGTTCAATCGGCCATACCGAGTCCACGTTGTTCTGTCCGCATTGCAGCAAGATCCAACCTCCTCCGGGGGGTGATTTCTTTTCTGTCTTCGGCCTGAAGCCACGGCTGAATATCGACCTTACCGAACTTGAGCATGAGTTCCACCGCTTGAGCCGCCGTCTGCATCCCGACCGCTTTGCGCGGGCTCAGGAGAACGAGCGCGAGTGGAGCTTGGCTGATACCGCGCTGCTCAATGATGCGTATCGCACGCTGCGCGATCCGCTACGCAGAACCGAATATCTGTTGAAGCTTGAAGGCGCCGAGGTGGGCGAGGAAACGGCCGGCAAGAATCGCACCGATCCTTCGCGCGTGCCCGCCGATCTTCTGGAAGAAGTCTTCGAGTTGAATATGCAACTTGAAGAGATGCGTGCCGAACGCAAGGCGCTGCAGGCAACCGGCCAGCGGGACGTGGTGCCCAGTGAAGAGTTCCTGCAACTGGAAGCGCAACTACAGCAAGCCAAGCAGAAATTTACCGTGCTGCTCCATGAAGTGGATCAGAGCCTGCGCAGCCAGTGGACGGCGTGGGACGAAGGCGATGGCGCAGGCCGCAAGGCCGCACAGAAGGCCATGGTTGCATTGCTGGATCGCCGCCGCTATTTGAGCAATCTTGTTCGCGACGTTACCGAGACCCTGGGAGCATAAACAGACACATGGCAGAAGGACGCGTTGTTGGCATTGACCTGGGAACTACAAATTCCCTGGTCGCTTTTATGGAGGGCGATAAGCCCGTTGTGGTTCCCGGTGTGGACGGTTCGAATCTGGTGCCGTCGGTGGTGGCGTTGGATCCGGTGACGGAGCCTGGACAGCGCGCCACGGTAACGGTGGGCAACAGTGCGCGCAAGGCGCTGATTCAAACGCCGGAGCGCGTCATCTATTCCGTGAAGCGCCTGATGGGCCGTGGGCTTTCGGAGATTCAGAGCGAGCTGAAGCTGTTTCCGTTCCGTTTGGCCGACGATGTGGAAGAGGGCGAGGTGCCGCGCATTCAACTGGGCGAGATGCGCTTTACTCCGCCGGAGATTTCCGCCTACGTGCTGCGCCAGTTGAAGCGCAACGCGGAACGCTTCTTCGGGCAGCCGGTAACGCAGGCCGTGATCACCGTGCCCGCATACTTCAACGATGCGCAGCGGCAGGCTACCAAGGATGCGGGACGCATGGCCGGGCTTGATGTACTGCGCCTGGTGAATGAGCCCACTGCGGCAGCATTGGCTTATGGGCTGGATCGCGCCAAGGAAGGCACCATCGCTGTGTACGACTTCGGCGGCGGCACCTTCGATATCTCCATTCTCAAGCTGCGCGACGGCATCTTTGAAGTGCAGTCCACAGGCGGCGATACACACCTGGGCGGCGACGACATCGACAATCTGCTGCTGGCCATCGCGCTCGATGAGATCTATGCCGAGCATGGCGTGGATCTGCGTGAACATGCCGGTGCTGTGCAGGCATTGCGCAAGGCGGTGATCGACATCAAGATCAGGCTTTCCACGGAGAGCACTGCAGCTTTCGATATTGAATTGCCGAATGGCGACCGCTATCAGCGCGAGATTCCGCGTGAAGTGTTTGAGCTGCTGATTGAGCCGATTCTGGAACGCACAGCGGTGCCTTGCCGTCAGGCGCTCACCGATGCAGGCATCACGGCCGAACAGATTGACGAAGTGGTGCTGGTGGGCGGTTCCACGCGGATTCCCGCGGTGCGCAAACTGGTGACCGATCTGTTCAAGCTCGCGGCGCGCGGCAAGAAGCCGCACACGGATTTGAACCCGGATGAGGTTGTAGCGCTGGGCGCGGCCGTGCAGGCGGGTATTCTGTCGGGAGCTTCGCAGGCTACCGAGGAGATGCTGCTGCTGGACGTGACGCCGCTTTCGCTGGGCATTGAAGCGCTGGGCGGAACCGTGGCGCGTATCATTCAGCGCAATTCCACCATTCCGGCTTCGGCCACGGAGCACTTTACCACCGGCGTGGATGGGCAGACGAACGTTGCCATTCATGTGCTGCAGGGCGAGCGCGAACTGGCAGCGGATTGCCGTTCGCTGGCGCGTTTTGATCTGAAGGGCATTCCGCCCATGTCGGCTGGATTGCCGCGGATTGAAGTGCGTTTCCTGATCGACGCCGACGGCATTCTGCATGTGACGGCGCGCGAACAACGCTCGGGCAAGGAAGCAGAGATCGAGGTGAAACCCACCTATGGTTTGACGGACGAGCAGGTGGAGGGCATGATCCTCGATTCGTTCGACAATGCCGAAACGGATTTTGCCAAGCGTCTGCTGATTGAAGCGCGCAACGAGGCGGAGACGATTCTGGCCGCCGTGGCGCGTGCCCCGCAGCATCCTGCCTGGCAGCAACTGGACGACGAAGAGCAGAAGGCGATTGCCGTTTGCCGTGGCTATCTGATGGGCGCAAAGGACGGCAGCGATGTGGAGGCTATCCGCAACGGCATTGCCGCGCTCGATCAATCCACACGCCGCTTTGCCGAGCTGATGATGGAGTCGGCGGTGACGACGGCTATTCGCGGCAAGACCATGGACGCAGCCGGCAATGAACTGGACGACGGCATCACGGCGCCGCACCAGTTTGCTCCAGCGGAGTTCAAACAATAGCTATGCCAATGGGCCTTGGAAACTTTGCCAGTTGGCATGCATCGAATAGGCAAGCGCGAAGGAAAGGAAATCCATGAGCAACTCCGCAAACAACATTCCCCCGGAAAAGCTTGTCCGCATCACGTTTGAGCCGGAAGGCAAGACGGTTGAATTCGAGTTCGGCACCATGCCGTATGACAACCACGGCAAGCCGATGTCGTTTTTGGATGTGGCGGAGAACAGCGGCATCTTTCTCGATCACGCCTGTGGCGGTGTGTGTGCCTGCTCCACCTGCCATCTGTGGGTGAAGGAAGGTGCTGCCGGCCTCTCGGAAGCTGAAGACGATGAGCTGGACCGGCTGGATATGGCCGCCGATCAACAGCTCAATTCGCGGCTTGGCTGCCAGGCGGTGATTACCAAGCCCGGCAACTATGTGGTGGAGATTCCTAGCTGGAATCGCAACTACGTTTCTGAAGGCAAGCCGCTGACGCTGGCCGAGGGCAAATAACGGCTACGCAGGGATCGCTCCTTTACCGGCTTGCCGGTTGTGGCGCGAGCTTTGCATAGACGGTGGCGACATGCGCGGCTGTGAAAGGCCCCACGGCCCAGGGCGCGAATTCAGGTGCGAAGTGCAACCGGGAGACGGACGGTTTGCCATCCTTCATCTCCACCAGGGCCTCCAGCGGTTTGTTCAGGGCGTGGGCTGCATCGATTTGCGCAATCAGGCTTTCGAGAAAGCTACGCTGCCCAGTGAGTAACTCCGCCGAACCCGGCAGGCCATGCCCGGGGAGCACTTGCAGAGGATGCAGCTCTTCCAGTTTGCGCAGAACCAGTGGCCAGTTTCTGACGTCGGCATCGAAGAAGGAATTGCAGGAGGCGTTGATAGCTACATCGCCTGAAAACAGAATGTGCTCTTTGGGCAGGAAGGCGACGCCATCGCCGAGGGTATGCGCCCAACCGTAGGTGCGAAATTCAAGGCGGCGGGAGCCATCGTCAAGAACCATGCCGCCGTTGTCCAGAGTTTGTTGGGGCAGTTCGTATTTGCTTTTCTGGCGCAGCATTTCCTGCTGGACTCCGGCAAAAGCGAGTGTGGTTGCACTGGCAGCGGTCCAAACGGAGTTGCCGCCCACATGATCAAAATGATGGTGCGTGAGGAAGACGTACTTTACCGGTTTGGATGAGATCAGGCGACTATCGGCCAACGTGGCACGTGCTGTAGCGGCGGTGCCGGAATCGATGATGACTAGATAGTCCTTCATCTCCACGATCATGGTGTTTTCAGTGATGACTTCACCATGCGCCAGCACCAGCGGTTCCCCAGTGCGGAACCAGACGCCCGGCGCAACAGTGCGAAGATTGCTGGACTGCGCATGGAGGATGGCGGTAAATGCCAAGGCGCAGAAGAGCACAACAAGAATGCGAAGCTTGATCATGGCTGGATGTCCCGTTGAGTTGGAATGCGCACCAGTATAGGAAGCGCACCCGGAACGAGTAAAGGAGTCTTTGGAATGGCACGCGAGATTTATTGGAACGATGCGGAAGAGATTGGCATTCAACTACAGGAAAAGTATCCCGACATGGACCCGCTGACCGTGCGGTTTACGGATCTGCACGGCTACGTGATCGGCCTGGAAGGTTTCGCCGACGATCCGCAGAAATCGAACGAAGGCAAGCTGGAAGCAATCCAGATGGCGTGGCACGAAGAGTGGGAAGACGCGCAGGGCTGAGTTGGTGGCTCAGTCCGTGCCGCTTGCGTGCAGGCTGAAGGCGCCTTCAAAATGCGTGAACTCTTCTGCCTGCCCCTCCAGCAGGTAGACGCTGATCACATCGAAGCGGATGGCCGGCCAGCTTTCACCTGGCAACTGGCGCACATACTGGCGTGCCAGTCGGCGCAGGATGCGGCGCTTGTGCTCGTCCACCGCGGCTTCGGCAGGCGTCATGCTGTGGGCCGTGCGGGTCTTCACTTCGATAAAGCAGAGCAGGTTGCCGTGCCATGCGATCAGGTCGATATCGCCCGGTTCAAGCCCGGGGGACCAGCGCTGGGCAACGACGGTATAGCCTTTGCGACGTAGATAAAACAGAGCTGCTTCCTCCCCTTGCAGACCAGTGCGCAGGTGCGCGGGCAATGGCTCGCGCTGCCGCCGTTCGGCAATCCAATCTAAGGCATGCAGGGTGCGCTGCTCCGTGCGGAGCAGAATCTGCTGGAACAGGCTCATGGCCCTCCATTGTGCCCCTCCCAAGTGGCGCAGGCAATGGGAATTTGTTCGAGTGCAGTACGGCTTACAGAAGGTGTCAGGCCCCACAGGCAACGGCCAACCAGACCTGCCAGTGCCGCAGATTGCAGGAAAAAGCTCGTCCTTATGCGGCCACCACGCGTCAGGTAATAAAGTTAACTAAACTCAGACTCAGAGAATGCGTCTATCGGAACCGGACGCCATCCTGTAGTCTGGACTTTCGCGATGAAATCCCAAGGAGTACTCGTCACAATGCACTCATTGTTTCGCCTTCGTGTAGGCTTTGTTGCCCTTGCTGCGCTGGTAGCGCCGGTGTTTGCTCAAACCGCTGTGAAGGAACCGATCCGCATTGTGGCGGACCTGAGCGACGCGCCCCGCAAGATGTTTCATGCCGAGGTGGACCTGCCGGTGGCGGCTGGCCCGGTGACGCTGACCACGCCCAAATGGATTCCTGGACACCACATGCCGAGCGGTCCAGTGGGCAGCATCGTGGGCGTGGAGTTTACGGCCAACGGGCAAAAGCTGGAGTGGCGCCGCGATGATGTGGACCTCTACCAGTTTCACCTGACCGTTCCCAAGGGTGTAACGCACATCCATGCGCATCTGGACAGCATTGTGACCAGCCGCATCAGCCAGAAGATGGCGGCTCTGGAGTGGGAGGCGTTGCTGCTTTATCCGGCGGGTGTGCCGGTAAAGCAGATTGCCATTGAGCCCTCGCTGAAGGTTCCCGCAGGATGGGGAATTGGCACGGCGCTCGAGCCAGTAAGTCCCAGTGCTTATCCGGTGCCAGCGGCCGGCGCAACCACGCGCTACGCGGTGACCAATGTAGAGCAGTTGCTGGATTCGCCCGTGATCACAGGCGCTAACTTCCATGAGTACGAACTGGCCAAGGAAGTAAAGCCGAAGCACTATCTGGACGTGGTGTCGGATTATCCAGAGGATGTGAAGCTGCGCCCTGCGGTGCTGGCTGGAGTGAACAATCTGGTGCGCGAGGCGGAGGCGCTTTACGGATCGCACCACTATGGCGCGTATCACTTTCTGCTGACGCTCTCCGATGTGGCGGGCGGACAGGGGCTGGAACATGGCCAGTCCTCCGACAACGGGCTAGGCGAAAAGGGATTTGCCGACGCAGCGCACACACTCAATTCCGCCACTTTGCTGCCGCATGAGTTCACGCATTCGTGGAACGGCAAGTATCGTCGCCCCGCAGCGCTCTACCAGCCGGACTTTGCCACACCGCAGCAGGGTGTTCTGCTGTGGGTGTACGAGGGCATGACGCAGTATCTGGGCAATGTGTTGACGGCTCGTTCCGGATTGCAGACGCCGGCTCAATATCGCGATCTGCTGGCTATGTCGGCGGCGAGCCTGGATATGAAGCCGGGCAGGGAATGGCGTTCGACGGCAGATACGGCCGTGGCCGCCAGTGTGCTGCGCTCGCGCGACATGGCGTGGTCGAACCTGCGCCGTGGACAGGACTACTACCAGGAAGGCGAACTGCTGTGGCTGGACGCCGACACGCTGATCCGCAAGCTGACAAACAGTAAGAAGTCTCTCGACGACTTTGAGAAGATCTTCCTGGGCAAGGGCGGCAATACGGGCGCGGAGATTGTGCCCTACACCTTTGAGGAAGTGGTTGCCGACTTGAATGCCGTGGTGCCCTACGATTGGGCCAAGTTCCTGAATGACCGCGTGTACAAGATCACGCCGCGCGCCGACGTGGCCGGCATTGAGCAGGGCGGCTACAAGTTGGTGTACAAGGACAAACCAAGCGCCACGGAGAAGATGGCCTCTGGCGGTCGCGGTCGCGGATTGAACTGCTGGTTCTCTCTGGGCGCGCGCATAGGCAGCGATGGCGTGATCTCCGATGTGCGTTGGAACGGCCCGGCCGATAAGGCTGGTCTGGCTCCCGGCGATAAGGTGCTGACCATTGGTGATCAGGTGTTCTCGGCGGATGTGCTGCACGAGGCGCTGAGCGCGGCCAAGAGCAGTTCCGCGCCGATCCACCTGATGGTGCAGGCCGACAACTTTGTGCGCATGGCCGATGTGGACTATCACGACGGTGAGCGTTACGCCGTGCTGGAACGCGTGGAGGGTACACCCGCTCTGCTGGACGATATTCTCAAGCCTGTCACCACTCCGGAGAAGGCTCCGGAAACCAAGTCCAGCGAAGAGTAAGGACGGCTGAACGGAGGCGTGGAGCAAGTGCTCCGCGTTCTCTGTTGACGCAACGAATTCGGAAGAAGGAGTGTTTCTGCGATGAAGAAGTGGAACCGCGTAGCTCTTGCCCTGCTGGCGTTGATGATGGTTGCCCCGGCCTGTGGCGTGGCCCAACAACCGCCTGCCGCCACGGAGAATTTTGTCCGTTCGCATTACACCAAGTATGAGTTCCGCATTCCCATGCGCGATGGCGTGCGGCTGTTTACCTCCGTATATGTGCCGAAGCTGGGAGCATTCACCGATGCAGGTCCGTACCCCTTCCTGATGGATCGCACACCCTATAGCGTTGCGCCCTACGGAGAGGACAAGTACCCCATGCGTCTTGGCCCTTCTGACGATTTCGAAAAGGGCGGCTACATCTTTGTCTATCAGGATGTGCGCGGACGGTGGATGAGTGAAGGCGAGTTTGTGGAGATGCGTCCGCACATCGACGAGAAGAAGAGTCCCAAGGATGTGGACGATGCTTCCGATATGTACGACACCATCGAGTACCTGCTGAAGCACGTACAGAACAACAACGGCAAGGTCGGCATCTGGGGCATTTCGTATCCGGGCTTCTATACCGCGGCTTCCATGATCGATTCGCATCCGGCGCTGGTGGCGGCCAGTCCGCAGGCTCCCATGACTGATCTGTTTCTGGGTGATGACAGCTATCACAACGGCGCCTTCAAGCTTTCGGCTACCTATGGCTTCTATCAGTTCTTCGATCCGCAGAAGAATCCGCTGACGGAAGAGCGTAACAAGGATTTCGACTTTGGCACACCGGATAGCTACAAGTACTATCTGAACGCGGGCAATCTGGATAGTTTGGCCAAGAACATGATTGTGCCCACAAAGCTGTGGGAAGACCAGATTCATCACAACACCTACGATGGCTTCTGGCAGGCGCGCGATCTTGAGCGCCACATGAAGAACGTGAAGTGCGCCGTGCTGGTGGTAGGCGGATGGTTTGACGCCGAGGATCTGGCCGGCCCCTTCAAGACCTACAACGCGGTGCGCAAGTTCAACCCGGAAACGCAGGCCACGCTGGTGGAAGGCCCTTGGGTGCATGGTGGATGGGCGCGCTCGGAAGGCAATCATCTGGGTGATGTCACCTTCGACGCGAAGACCTCAGACTACTATCGTACGGAAGTGCAGTTCCCGTTCTTTGAGCACTACCTGAAGGGCAAGGGAAAAGCCCAGCCCGCGGCCGTGGTGTTTGAGACCGGCACCAATGTGTGGCATCGCATGGAAGCCTGGCCGCCCAAGGCCGCAACTACTAAGGCGCTCTACTTCCATGCCGGTGGCAAGCTGAGTTTTGATGCGCCCACTGAAGCCGACAGCAAGGACGAGTATCCGAGCGATCCAGCGCATCCGGTACCATTCGTGGGTTACACCACGGACACGGTTCCGCAGCGCTTCATGGTGGACGATCAGCGTTTTGCCAGTGCGCGTCCCGATGTTGTCACCTATCAGACCGATCCGCTTGAAGAAGACTTGACCATCGCGGGGCCGATTGCTCCGCACCTCAAGGTTGCAAGCACGGGCACGGATTCCGATTTTGTGGTGAAGCTCATCGATGTGTATCCAGACAACTATCCTGATCCGGCAGGCATGGATCACGGCAGCAAGCGCGTGCTGGAAGCGCCTCCGCTGCACATGGGCGGCTATCAGCAACTGCTACGGGGCGAGCCATTCCGCGCCAAGTTCCGCTCAAGCTGGGAGACGCCCACGCCGCTTGAGCCGGGCAAGATGACGGCCATCGACTTCTCCATGCCCGATGTCTTCCACACCTTCCGTCGTGGCCATCGCATCATGGTGCAGGTGCAGAGCTCGTGGTTCCCGCTGGTGGATCGCAATCCGCAGACCTTTACGGACATTCCTTCGGCCAAGCCAGAGCAGTTCAAAAAGGCAACCGAGCAGGTCTTCCATCAGAAGACGGCGGCCAGCAGTGTGGATGTGATGGTGCTGCCCAAGCCGTAAACAGACAGAGCAGAAAGAACAAAGGGCTTCAGTTCATGCGGGATTCCGCGGAGCTGAAGCCTTTCTTCTTGGGTCGAAAACGTAGCGGACGAAAAGCTGCCATCTACGGGAACGCAGGTTTAGAATGCAGGTGATCGAGGCGCGTGCGGGTTGCTGCGCGAGTCTTCGATTTTGGCGTTGCCGGCTCCAATATGTCAGTCCACCTTGCTGGCAAGCCCCTTTGAAGAGGCCCCTACATGAACGTACGCGTTTCCCGTTTTGTGGCGCTTGTGCCTGCGGTTTTGCTGGCTGTTGCGCCGTTTCTGCATGCCGAGGAGGGCATGTGGACCTTCGACAATCCTCCGCTGAAGCAGTTGGCGGAGAAGTATAACTTCCATCCCAGCCAGGCGTGGCTGGATCATCTGCGCCTGTCGAGCGTGCGACTGAACGATGGCGGCTCGGGTTCGTTTGTTAGCGCGGACGGTTTGCTGTTGACCAACCATCATGTGGCGCGCGGGCAATTGCAGAAGGCCTCGACTGCCGAGCATGACTATATTCGCGATGGCTTCTACGCCAAGACGCTGGCCGAAGAGATGGCCACGCCGGATCTGGAAGTGAATGTGCTGGTGGCCATGGAAAACGTGACCGCGCGCGTGCAGGGCGCGGCCCAGGGCATTGCGGACGAAGCCAAGGCGCTGAAGGCGCGCGAAGCTGAGATGGCCAAGATCGAAAAGGAGAGCAAGGACAAGACCGGATTGCGCTCCGATGTGGTCTCGTTCTACAACGGCGGCGAGTACTGGCTGTATCGCTATAAGGTCTACACCGACGTGCGCATTGTATTTGCGCCAGAGCAGCAGGCGGCATTCTATGGCGGCGATCCGGATAACTTCACCTTCCCGCGTTATGACCTGGATATGGCCATCTTCCGCGTCTATGAGAATGGCAAGCCGATCCACTGCGACAACTATCTGAAGTGGAGCGCCAAGGGTCCTGCGGCCGATGAACTGGTGTTCATCTCCGGTCATCCGGGTTCCACCTCGCGCCAGGAAACGATGGCAGAGCTTCTCGCAGAGCGCGATGTGCACATTCCTGCGGTCACCAAGTATTTGCAGCATCGTTTGGAAACAGCGCAGACTTATGCCGCATTGGGACCGGAGCAGGCTCGCCAGGTGGGCAGCACCATCTTTGGTTTGCAGAACAGCCTGAAGGTCTACATTGGTCGCGCGGAAGCATTGAAAGACCCCGCGCTGATCGCCAAAAAACAGGCGGAGGAGAACGATTTCCGCACCAAGGTGGCCGCCAACAAGGAATGGCAAAAGCAGTTTGGTGGAGCATGGGAGCAGGTTGCCGCAGCCGAGAAGCTGAATAACCAGATGACTCCCCGGCAGATCTTCCGCCGCGCCGATAGCCGCCTGTTTTCGCTGGCGCTCTCGATTGTGCAATACGTGACAGAGACCAAGTTGCCGGATGGCGAGCGTTTGGGCCAGTTCCACGAGGCTGGCCTCGGCTCGCTGCGCTTCCAACTGCTTTCGCCGGCCAAGATTTATCCGGAGACAGAGAAGGCCTTCATGAAGGCCGCGCTCAAACTGAGCGAAGAGCAATTGGGCAAGAACGATGCCTATTTGCAGGCCATTCTGCAAGGTGGAGCAATTGACGCGACCGTGGATGCTCTGGTGAGCGGCACCAAGCTTGCCGATCCCGCGGTGCGCAAGGCGCTGCTGGATGGTGGCGAAGCTGCTGTTGCCGCTTCCACCGACCCGATGATTGTGGCGGCACGCCGCGTGGATCCAATCTGGCGCGCGCAGTATAAGGAAGCGCGCGACAAGGTGGAAAGCGTGCTGACTCCAGCAGGTGAAAAGCTGGGTAAGGCCCGCTTCCTGGTCTATGGCAAGAACGTTTATCCGGATGCGACCTTCACCCTGCGCTTCAGCTATGGCACGGTGACGGGCTATCCCTATAACGGCACCGTCGCTCCGCCCATGACCACGTACTACGGTCTCTATGATCGAGCGGCAAGCTTTGGCAATAAGTTTCCATTCAACCTGACGGCACGCCAGGAAGCCGAGCGTGACAAGATCAACTTGTCCACGCCGCTGGATTTTGTGGCCACCGGTGACATTATCGGCGGCAACTCCGGTTCGCCGGTAGTGAATCGCGAGGGCGAGCTGGTGGGGCTGATCTTTGACGGCAACATCGAGTCATTGGCCGGCGATTACGTGTATGACGGCTCGCGTAACCGAGCCGTGGCCGTGCATTCGGCCGGCATGATCGAGGGCGTACGCAAGCTTTATGGCGCCAACGCTCTGGCCGACGTGCTGGAAGGCAAATAGCAGCCCGCTGCCGCAGAGCAGCCACAACCAGGGCCGCAAACCGCCGGAAGCCACATGGCAACCGATCGGTTTGCGGCCTCTTTGCGCCTGGGGTTCTGGAGGATGGGCGGTTTCGCGTACAATCGCTAGAGAGCTCAGCTCCCGCGCGGAGGGATGGGTGAGCGGTTGAAACCGGCGGTCTTGAAAACCGTTGAACTCGAAAG